>JAEAME010000177.1_pt1 | contig 81778 bp, 79 predicted proteins | sample 8958731 | NCBI WGS metagenome assembly JAEAME01 (sample SAMN16933194, study PRJNA681113) | bioreactor sludge metagenome | isolation source: anerobic bioreactor sludge (Control) | place: India:Bengaluru | collected 2018-10-24
AAATCTCAAGTTTGTCCACAAAAACGGGCCTAAACGTGGATGAGTTGCGGAAAATTCCGGGTTTGTCCACAGAAACGGCCCTTTATGTGGATGGATTTAGCAGTCAAGCCAAAATATGCAGTCAATCTCCCAAAACTTACAGTCAATCACTTAAAATTTGGAGTTAACGCCAAAATATGTTTTAATTGAACTAGCGGGTGATTTTCCACCAATGGTACAAATACCCACAAACTGTACAAATACCCACAAACTGTACAAATACCCACAAACCTTACAAAAACATACTTGAATAACAACACCTTATATTCTAAAAAAGAAGCCTCTCGTCTTTGCGAGAGGCTTCTTTTTTGTGGTGCCACCGGGAATCGAACCAGGGACACAAGGATTTTCAGTCCTTTGCTCTACCAACTGAGCTATGGCACCATTCTTGAACGGGGGAACAAAGGTAAAAATTTATTTATTGCCCGCAAAATAATTTTTTGTTATTAAACCATTTGCTTCGAACCCAATCAAATGAGTACATTTGTCGAATTTTTCACTAAAAAAGACTATTGAATCTATAAACATGAAAAAGAGGAATATCATCATCTGGAGCTCCGTGGCCGTGGTAGCCATAGTGCTGATCATCATTTTCACAACCGGCAAAAAAGACGGGTACGAACCCCAAATTGTCAAAGCACAAAAGGGATTGTTCGAGATTATTGTCACCACGACCGGTGAGCTTGAAGCAGAAAACAATATTAAGATTGAAGGTCCCGCCGGTATGCGTGCCCGTAATGTGCGTATAGGAGATGTAGAGATCCAGGACCTGGTTCCGGAAGGTACCGTTGTGAAAAAAGGCGACTATGTAGCAACATTGAACAGGACGTCTGCAGACAATACGCTTAAGGACCGGGAAGACGAGTACGAAGCACTTCTTGCCAGATACGAAAGGACACTTCTTGATACTTCATTAACACTTAGAAAACTGCGTGACGACATAGAGAATCAACGCTTTACAATTGAAGAAGCCCGTATTGCCGTGGAACAGTCCATTTACGAACCGCCTGCTACACAAAGGCAATATCAGAACAACCTGGAAAAAGCCATGCGTTCTTACGAACAAGCTTTGAATAATTATGAACTCCAGGTGGAACAGGCAGAGGCTTCTGTGAACGACGTACTTATTGAACTGAACAGAAATAAACGCCAGCTGGACGAACTTCGTGCGGTACTGGAAGACTTCACCATTTATGCCCCGAGTGACGGGATGGTTATATATTACAGGGAATGGAGCGGAGATAAGCGCCGTATTGGATCTTCCATAAGCGGATGGGATCTGACAGTGGCCACACTTCCCGATCTGAGCAACATGCTTTCCAAAACGTATGTTAATGAGATCGATATCGCAAAAGTTAAAGCAGGACAACCGGTACGTATTGGGGTGGATGCTTTTCCTGAAAGGAACTATACCGGCGTTGTAAAAGAAGTCTCCAACATTGGAGAACAGCTAAAAAATGCAGATGCAAAAGTATTCGAAGTGGTTATTAAAGTTGACGGGCAGGATGATATTCTGCGCCCGGCCATGACCACAAGTAACCAGATAATTACGGCTTCCATTGATTCTGCAGTATATATTCCTTCTGAAGCAATATTTGAAAAAGACAGCATCACGTATGTCTATAAAACAAATAATGTACGACAGATCGTAATTACAGGACAATCCAACGAAAACCATACCGTGATAGAACAGGGTCTGGAAGAAGGGGATAATATGTATTTATCTCTTCCGCAGAATCCTTCCAAATTCAAAGTACAAGGTGAAGAATATATTGATGTGATCAAACAGCGCATTAAAGAAAAGGAAGAAGCCGAGAAGAAAAAAGCGGAAGAAGAAAAAAACAAAGAGAAAAGAAGGGTGATCATGCAAGGGCAAATGCCAGAAGGATTCCAGATGCCCGAAGGCGTTCAGATACAATCTTCAGCAACGGGAAGCGGAACGCGCAGAAACAACAGGCAAATCAACACACAAGAGTAAGGAGCGGTTTTATGAACATCTTCTTTATTAACCGGTATATGCACGACATCCACATCGCAGTGGAGTCTATCATACACAACAAGCTGAAAAGTTTTCTTACGGCTTTGGGTATAGTCTTTGGAGTGGGAGCGGTCATCAGTATGATGGCCATCGGGAACGGAGCCCAACAAGAGATACTGGACCAGATTAAAATGGTCGGGGTCAACAACATTGTGATCCTCCCCGCCACGATGGAAAACATAGAGGAAGAAGATTCCGGATCTTCTGCCAGTCAAACCAAGAAATTTTCGCCCGGATTACAACTTTCGGATGCCGAAGCTATCCGTCAGGTATTACCTTCTGTCAAACACGTATCTCCCGAAGTAAGTGTCTTCACTTATATAACTTACAACGGTATGCGTCAGCCGGCTAAGGTCCTGGGCGTTACTTCCGAGTATTTTAAATTGTATGACATGGGTCTGGAAAGCGGTGCTTTTTTCTCTTCGGACCAGGAACTGAATTCGATGGCTGTTTGCCTTATAGGCCACAATGTTAAAACCCGATTTTTTCAACAAAGGGATGCTGTTGGTGAATTCATTAAATTCGGCGCCAACTGGGTAAAAGTTATAGGAGTACTTGAACAAAGCGCTTCTGGAGCTTCCATGCCTTCAGAAGATGAAGCGTCTTCAGGAACGGCTTCCTCGGCAAGATCGGGATCCCTTGGAACAATCGGCTCTGAAAGTATGGGGATGCAGGGATATGATGACCAGGTTTTTATTCCCATCCGGACTATGTTGCTCAGGCAGGAGAACAGAGCATTGGCCATTACCAACCCGGGATCCTCAAATTCAGGTGCCGTTGTTATGGGAGGAGGACGCAGACGCATTGTGGTCAACACCACCAGCTCTTCCGAATCTTCATCGAATTCAAATTATCATCAGTTAGACCGGATCACTGTCCAGGTGCATGAAACCGAACAGCTTACTTCATCCCAGGAAGTGATTACCCGCATGCTTAACAGACGCCATCAACAAGTTCCCGATTTTGAAGTGACTGTTCCCGAATTGCTTTTAAAACAGCAGCAGCGGACCAAGGACATTTTTAATATCGTGTTGGGAGCGATCGCCGGAATCTCCCTGCTTGTTGGGGGAATTGGCATTATGAACATCATGTTTGCCTCGGTAATGGAACGTACCAAAGAAATTGGAACAAGACTGGCTATCGGGGCCAAAAAAGCCGATGTAATTGCCCAGTTTTTATCCGAAGCCATACTTATTAGTGTTGCCGGAGGTGTGATAGGGGTGATCATCGGAGTTGTTTTGTCATTTCTGATTAAATCTTTCTTTGATATTACCACCATAATATCATTTTCATCCATCATTATATCATTTGGCGTATCGGCTGCCGTGGGAGTGATCTTCGGTTATTCTCCGGCCAAACGTGCTGCCGAACGCGATCCTATTGAATCTCTCAGATATGAATAAATTTATGAAAGTAACCGCAGTTATTCCTGTTTTGTTGATCTGCACTCTAATTCCTGCCGCAAGTCTTTTTGCACAGGAAGACACGGAAACTGCCGATCCGAATTCACCGGAATACAAATTGGAAACCTACACCCTGACACTGGATGAAGTTTTACTCCTGGCCAGCACCCAGTCCAATGAAGCTTTGCGCGCCCGGAACACATTCCAGGTTGGTTATTGGGAATACAGATCATACAAAGCCAGTTTCCTTCCTAACCTTATGTTTGTGTCGCAATTGCCCGAATTTTCAAGAAGGATCGTGGATGTTCCAAGCATCGATCCCGTAACCGGGGAAGTGCGTCATGATTATTCATCTGAATTTTATAATATTGTAAGTGGAGGCTTGATGGTACGACAGAACCTGCCCACAGGCGGTACCATATCTCTCAGTTCTTCACTACAACGTACCGACCGTTTCAGCGGCTCTTTCAACAACCACGAAAGCACCGAGTATCTTTCCACTGCCTTAAGTGTCCAGATCCAACAATCCATTTTTGGAGTGAATGAAATGAAATGGGACCGGAAGATTGAACCCTTGAAATACGAAGAAGCCCGTCGCACCTATATTGAAAGTATGGAAAATGTCAACCAGCGGGCCATCCAACTGTTTTTCAACATGGCATTGGCCCAACAAAGGCTGGCGATTTCCGAGTTCAACCACTCAAACAACGATACACTTTATAATATAGCTGCCGGCAGGTACGAATTGGGGACCATCGGGGAAAACGACCTGCTTCAGTCCGAACTCGCCTACCAGAACGCCCTGAAAACCCTCAACGAGAACCGCCTGAATTTGGAAGACGCAGAAAACCGCCTACGTTCATACCTGGGTTTCACCGAACGTGTGGAACTGAACATCCAAATACCTGACAGCATCCCCAATGTAGTATTGGATGTGGAGAAAGTACTCCAGCTGGCTTTTGAAAACAATCCCGACATGATCACCTATGACAGGCAATTGATAGAAGCCCAGAAAAATGTTGCACAGCAACGGGCCAACAGGGGCTTCCAGGCTAATCTGAACGTGGCATTCGGGTTAAATCAACAGGCAACCGGTTTATTTCAATCCTATAAAGATCCCAGGGATATGCAGACCGTAAGTATCGGGCTGACCGTTCCTATCCTGGACTGGGGCCGTGGACGTGGTATGGTAAAAATGGCCCAGAGTAACGAGGAACTTGTCCGACGCCAGGTAGAACAATCCAGGCTTGATTTTGAGCAGGACATCATATTAAATGTACGTCAGTTCAATATGCAATCCCAGCAGTTTGCCATAGCGGCCAAAGCCGATACCATTGCCCAAAAAAGATACGACGTAGCCAAACAACGTTACCTTATAGATAAGATCACGGTAACGGATATGAACAACGCACAGCTTGACAGGGATGAATCCCGAGTAGGATACGTCCAGGCATTGTTCAATTACTGGCGGTACTATTTTGAGTTGAGGGCCCTTTCTCAATTCGACTTCATTGCCAACAAACCGCTGGAAGCCGATTATGAATCGCTTGTAGATTAAAGAGTCATACCGTAGCACCGTCTGCGTCTATGCAAACGGTGTTCAAAAAGTTTCCACTGGCTCCGGACCTTGATGTTGTCTTCAAGTTCGGGGCCGGTTTCTGCATATTCCACACCGGTCTGCATGGCATTCTGGATGCTGTTGTATATAATGACTGCGTTGACACCCCTGTTCTGGTAAGCCGGCATCACACCTATATGATACATATCAAGGACCTTTGACTTTCTGATATCACGCATGATCCCGTAAAGTCCCAGGGGGAAAAGTTTCCCTTTTCCCAGTCGCACACCCCGGCTTATTGAGGGTGCCATCAGCCCGTACCCGACAATCTCCCCTGCCTTGTTTTCCACCACGGTTATGTATTCCAGCTTACAGATAGACATCAGTAATTTGGCAAAATCCATCAATTGTTTCTCCGAAATACGAACGACTCCAAACAATTCCGAAAAAGCCTCGTTCAAGACCGGAAGGGCTTCCCGGAATACCGGTTTCAGGTCTTTTACCTTTTGGAATTTCCTGATGGAATACCCGTATTTTTCCATGGCTCCTTTGGCTAACCGTTCCAGGGTAGGGTTCATTTCCTGCGGTACATGCACCTGGTATTCCACCCAGTCTACTTTTTTTATCAGCCCCAGTCGCTCCATATGGCTTATATAATACGGATAATTATACTGTGTTATGTACATATCCATCTGGTCAAATCCATCAATGAGCATACCCATTTTATCCATATCCGAAAAACCCAACGGGCCCACGATCTCTTTCATGTCCAGAAACCGGGCCCATTCGGCAACTTTCCCGAACAGGGCGGCCGAAACCTCGTAGTCGTCAATAAAATCAAAACGGGTAAACCGCATTTGACGAACATCCATTTTGTAATTATAGGCATTGTTCAGGATGGCGGCTATTCTGCCGGCTATTACCCCGTCTTTATAGGCCAGGAACATTTTACAGGAAGCATAATCAAACGCCGCATTTTTTGTGGGATCAAAGTCCCTCATTTCTTCCGAAATCAATGTGGGAACAAAGAAAGAATTGTTCTTATACAAATTGATAGGAAATTCAAAGAATTTTTTTTTGTCCGACCTGGAAGTGATCTCTTTAACAATAATCATAAACAAATATAAAAAAATCGAGTAAATTTGCACCTAATATCATTTTTCATACACATTTATACTTATATGGCAACTACAGCAGATTTTAAAAACGGATTGTATATTTCTTTCAACGGAAAACCTTGTTCCATTATTTGGTTTCAACACGTAAAACCCGGTAAGGGAGGCGCTTTTGTAAAAACAAAACTACGCAATCTGGAAAACGGACGTGTTTTGGAAAACACCTTCAATGCCGGAGAAAAAGTGGAAACCATCCGCGTGGAAAGACGTCCTTATCAATTCCTCTATAAAGACGATATGGGATTTAATTTTATGCATACTGAAACTTTTGAACAAATATCACTTCAGCCGGATCTGGTTGAGAATCCGGACCTGATGAAAGAAGGACAATACGTGGAAATGATGTTCCTGGCAGACGAAGAACGGGTTCTGACCTGTGAATTGCCGCCTTTTGTGGAAATGGAGATCACTTATACAGAACCTGCCGTAAAAGGAGATACGGCTTCAACCAATGCCCTGAAGGCTGCTACCCTGGAAACAGGCGCCGAGATTATGGTTCCCTTGTTTATCAACCAGGGAGAACGTATAAAAGTGGACACACGCACCCGGGCTTATTCAGAACGGGTTAAATAACTTTATTATGAAAACCTGGCTTACGGCCCTTGCGGCCTTCCTGATCATCCTTTCCTGCAACAACACCGGAAAAACCCCTACACCCGGACAGGTAGCTGCAGGGATAATGGAACGGCAATCTTCTGCAGCAAAGGCAACGCTGGCAGGGGCCTGGGAAACGGAACGCATGCGCCGTATTGCCCTTGATTTTAATAAAACAGAGGAAGAAGCCCTGGCATACATACGTCAGTATTTCCCCGACATTACATCTGACCAATTGAAAAAATGGGAAGCATCGCGGGCTTTGGAATCAATGGTCATAAACGGAGAAAAACGGTATTTTTCGAGGGCTTTCAGGAACCTGTTCCGGATTGACAGTACGTGCCGGGAAAAGTTCCTGGAAATAAACGGGCCGGAGGAAGATCCCAAGGCTCCGCTTCTTAAGGAGCACCTCCCCCGCGTAGTGGAACTGACCAAAAAAAGAGGTGTTAACAAAGTTGAACCCGTCACATATTCCATCACATATACCCTGACAGTCCCGGCAAATACTGTACCTGAAGGAGAGGTCATCAGGGCATGGATGCCTCTGCCGCGAACCGATGTGCCCCGCCAGAAGGATTTCAGACTAACTGACGTTTCGGAACCCGATTACATCATTTCCCCTGATCGTTACGTGCACAAATCCATTTACATGGAAAAAAAGGCAATAAAAGACAGTGCTGCCGTTTTCAGCTATTCATTTACCTATACGGCTTTCGCACAATACGATCATTTTGATGCTTTGAAGGATATACGTCCCTACGATACGTTAAGCGGGGAATACAGAAAATACACCCAAGCCGTTCCGCCACATATAGTTACAGACGGGAAGGTCGCTGAACTGGCACACAAAATTGTGGGTAATGAAACCAATCCGTACCTGCAACTTCAAAAAGTTTTTTCTTATATAAGCCAAAACTACCCCTGGGCGGGAGCCCGGGAATATTCTACCATCGAAAGCATTCCCCTTTATGTGTTGGAAAACGGACACGGAGACTGCGGCCAGGTGACCTTGCTTTTCATTTCCATGTGCAGGAGCCTGGGCATCCCTGCCCGGTGGGAAAGCGGCTGGATGTTGCATCCCGGAGCGGTTAACCTTCACGATTGGGCCGAGGCTTACCTGGAAGGGATCGGATGGATCCCCATAGATCAGTCATTCGGTTTGCAACCGCAACCTGTTGAGCATTTTTATTCCCGAGGCATAGATGCGTACCGCATGGCCGTGAATACGGATACCGGAGGTGCTTTTTTCCCGGCAAAGATCCATTTTCGTTCGGAAACCGTAGATTTTCAACGCGGTGAAGTGGAATGGCGCGGTGGGAACCTCTATTTCAACCAGTGGGATTACCACTTACAGGTCCATCCTTCCGGCAAATAGACAAACCGTCTCCAAGTGGAAGCAGGACCGTGGTAACTTCCGGATCCTTTAATACCAGGATGTTGTAAGCCCGTAACCCTGCGGTCTGTGGATCTTTGTATTTTGGATCGGCTACTTTACCATCCCACAGTACGTTATCGGCAATAATATATCCACCCGGTTCAAGGACTTTTTTGACCTCCCTGTAATAATCACAATATTCCCTTTTGTTTCCGTCAATATATGCCAATTGACAGGAATATCCTTTTTCTCTCAATCCGGGGATCACTTCCAGGGCATTGCCGGTATGCAGGTGGATCTGTGATTCCAGGCCACTGCGACGGAATGCCTCTATTATCAAATCATTGTGCTCGTCAAAAATTTCAATGGTATCAATCCTTCCCTCCGGGGACAATCCCCGTCCCATACATATGGATGAATAACCTGTAAATGTACCGATTTCCAATATATTCCTGGGACGGATCATTTTTACCAGCATAGAGAGGAAAGACCCAAGCGGTTCCCCGCTCAGCATCCTGGGATGAACGCACCGGTAATGTGTTTCACGTTCCAACCATTCCAAAACCGGCTCCTTTTGCCTGGAATGGTCATGCAGGTATTTTTCTAACATTTCTGTGATCATCAAATGTATACCAGGGTACACCTCCTGGATTTGTCCCATATTTCATTTGCCACATGTAGTACCTGTTGGGGAGTGATTTCGGCGATCAAGGCAAGCATTTGGGCATGCGAAATGACCTTTCCGAAAGCCAGCAGGCTTTTACCCATGGAAAGGCATTGCACTTCATGATTGTCTTCGGTGATGGACATTTGCCCAATAAGCTGTTTTTTTGCCCGTTCCAATTGCAGGGAGGTCATGGTAACCGCAGTATACTCCCGGATTACCTTCTCTGTCAGTTCCAGGCAACGCTCCAGGTTTGGCCCGTCCGTCCCAAAGTATATACCGGCAAATCCGGTATCCATATAAGGAGAATAGGATGCTTCCACGGTGTAGACCAGTCCGTATTTCTCCCTTAAAACCATATTCAGCCGCGCATTGGATGCCGGTCCTCCTATCAGGTTCATCAACAAGACAAGGGGAATCCGGTTTTTATCGTAAAGTCCGTAAGCGACAGAACCTGTAAGGCAATGTGTCTGATAGGTGCCCCGTTTCTCAGTGTCGTTGAACAAAACAGAGGGAACGCTCAGCGCAGTCTTAACAGGTTGTGGGACGATACCGTTCCCTGTATCCTGTAAAGTGTCTGTCCCGAAATGTTTTTCTGCCATAGCCAGGGCCCGCTGAGGCGATATATTGCCCACGATGCTCAATGACATCTGCCGGGGACAAAACCGTTCCTTCAGGTAATGATCCAGGTGCCCGGATGTGATTTTTTTCAGTTCCCGGGGAATCCCAAGAATGGGTTTGGACATGGGTGTTCCCGTGAAAAGCTTTTCTTCAAACTTGTCGTATATCAGATCGGTAGGCGAATCTTTATACGACCGTATCTCATCCAGGATCACTTCCCTTTCCTTGAGCATTTCAGTTGCAGGGAACACAGAATGTAAAACCATATCCGAGATCAATTCCAGGGCTTTATTCAGATCTTCCCGCAATACGGTAGCGTGTAGCACCAATTCTTCCTTTGTGGTAAAAGCATTGATCTCCCCGCCTAATCTTTCCAAACGGTTGTTGATGTGATACGATTTCCTTTTAACTGTTCCTTTGAACAGCATATGTTCGCAAAAATGTGCCAGTCCGGCCAGTCCCTCAGGTTCAAAACGGGTACCGGCCATTGTGGTCAATGCGCAATAACTGACAGGAGAAGTTGTTGTCAGGACAGTACATTTCATGCCGGATGAAAGTGTGGTAAGAAAGGCGGATTTCATAGTTTTTCTCATAGTCACCGGAGGCCGCAAAAATAGGGATTATTTCTTATCTTTGCACCTTATGGATCAATTTGTGGTATCAGCAAGAAAATACCGTCCTCAGCAATTTAGTGACGTTGTTGATCAGGATAATATCGTAACTACCCTGAAAAATGCGATAGCCAGAAAACAACTGGCTCATGCCTATCTGTTTTGCGGACCCAGGGGAGTGGGTAAAACCACTTGTGCCAGGATCTTTGCAAAGACTATCAATTGCCTCCATCCTACAGAAAATCTGGAGGCATGCGGCGCATGTGAATCCTGCCGTTCATTTGCCGAAGGCAGATCTTATTCCATACATGAATTGGATGCCGCTTCCAACAATTCTGTGGACGATATAAGGGAGTTGATAGACAAAGTTCGTATTCCGCCACAAGTAGGAAAATACAGTGTTTACATCATTGATGAAGTACACATGCTGTCCCAGTCTGCATTCAATGCTTTTCTCAAAACGCTGGAAGAACCGCCTTCCTATGCATTGTTCATACTGGCCACAACAGAGAAACACAAAGTCCTGCCAACCATTCTTTCCAGATGCCAGGTTTTTGATTTCAACCGAATCTCCGTTAAAGCAATGATGAGTCACCTGGAAGAAGTGGCAAAAAAAGAGGGAGTTGCCATTGGACGGGATTCGCTGGGGGTGATTGCCCAAAAAGCAGACGGAGCCCTGCGGGATGCCCTTACGCTCTTGGATCAGTGTATAGCGGTCAGTGGCAAAGAAGTGACTTACCAACAGGTAATTTCAAATTTAAACGTACTGGACAGGGAGTATTATTTCCGTCTGACGCAAATGGCCCTTGACGGCAGTTTTGAAAAAATGTTGCTCCTTTTTGACGAGATCCTGTCACGTGGATTCAATGCATTGCATTTTATTGGAGGTTTAAGTTCCCATTTCAGGGACCTGCTTGTATGCAAACAGCCCGGGAGCCTGCCTTTACTGGAATACGGGGAGGAGACAGCCGTTAAGTTCCGCCTGCAGGCCGAAGCGTGTTCCCTGTCTTTTCTTTTCAAGGCATTAAGTATTAGTACGCAGGCAGAAGCCGGGTACAAACAGAGCAACCAGCCCAGGCTTCACATTGAAATGGCCCTGATTCGCCTAAGCCAATTGGAGAACCCGGCAAACTCCCAGGCACAGGAAACAGAACCAACACCTGCCGGCAATGCCGTCAATCCCGCGGAACGTCCCGTTAGCGCGGAACCTGAGAAAACACAGGACCCTGTTGCGGAGGACAACTCGGCAAAGAATTCTACAAAAGCAGGAACGGTCTCCATAAAGAACCTGATGCGCCAAAACGGCAAGAATCGCGAAACGGAAAAAGAAAAAGAGCCTGAAGAGAATGTTCCTTTAAGTAATGAAAAGGGCATACAAATGGAAGACCTGCAAAGGATCCTTCCCGGTCTGTACGGTCTTTTTGAGAGCAGGCCTCATTTATCAGCCACCCTTTCCCGTTGTCCCCCAACGATTGTAGAAGGACATACCGTCCAATTCAAAGTGATCAATGAGTTACAAAAAAACTGGATCGAGGAACGTTTTGGTATCAAAATTGATCAATATCTGCGTAAATCCCTGGGCAACAAAAATGTACGATCGTGTCTTGTTGTGGAAGAATCGCTGGAAAACACCCCTGACGGAACGTGTTACATGCCCGAGGAAAAAGCAAGGTTCATGGCCGAAAAGCATCCCCAGGTAGCCGCTTTACGGGATGATCTGAACCTTGATATCAGTTAATCATTGCGAAATTATGCGTTTACATTGTCACAACCTGGTTAAGCGATACGGTTTACGAACCGTGGTGAAAAATGTTTCCATTCACGTTGATCAGGGAGAAATCGTAGGTCTTCTGGGACCCAACGGAGCCGGGAAAACAACCAGTTTCTACATGATCACCGGTTTAATCAAGCCCAATAACGGAAAGATCTTTCTGGACGACGAAGAAATCACATCCTATCCCATGTACCAGCGAGCCCAAAAAGGGATCGGTTATCTGGCACAGGAAGCCTCCGTGTTCCGGAAACTGAGTGTGGAAGACAACATCATGTCCGTTATGGAATTGTCTGCATTTACAAAAACAGAGCGAAAAGAACGGATGGAACGTCTGATAGAGGAATTTGGTCTGCAAACGGTCAGAAAGAGCTATGGCATTCAACTTTCCGGAGGGGAACGCCGTCGTTGTGAAATTGCACGGGCATTGGCGCTGGACCCTAAGTTTATTTTACTGGATGAACCTTTTGCCGGGGTTGACCCGATTGCTGTAGAAGACATTCAGCAAATTGTGGCTCAATTGAAAACCAAAGACATAGGAGTGATCATCACGGATCATAACGTACACGAAACCCTGGCCATTACAGACAGGGCATACCTGTTGTACGAAGGGAGCATCCTGGAAAGCGGAACTGCAGATGAACTGGCTGCCAATCCGGAAGTCAGGCACAAATACCTGGGACAAAACTTTGAATTGCGAAAGATCGTTCCCGTTAAGAAGGAACAAGCTCCCGAAGAAGAAATAATTCCTGATGTTTCTTATTCAGAAGACGATCTTTCCAGGGAAAAGAATCTCAATCAAAATTGATCCCCGCAAAACCAACAATTTTAATAGCAAGGTCTTTATAGAAACCGGGATTAAGACTTCTCCGGAAAGGTGCGATATGCTCCAAAAAATTGTTCATGTTATTTTGGTGTACCGGATCTGCCGGAGGAGATTCCATTCTTAAAGGATTTATGGGTTTCCCGTTTCTCCAGACCCGGAAATCCAGATGCGGTCCTGTAGATAATCCCGTACTGCCTACATACCCGATTACTTCTCCCTGTGCAACACGTTTTCCTACAACAAGGCCTTTAGCGAAACGGGACAAATGAAGGTAAGCAGTGGTATATACGCTGTTGTGCTTGATCTTTACAGTGTTGCCGCCTCCGCGGGTATAATTTCTTTCGGTAACCACCCCTTCTCCGATGCTCATAACAGGCGTTCCTGCAGGCGCTGCGTAATCAACTCCCGTATGGGGACGTACCACCCGGGTTATGGGATGTCTCCTGGCATAGCTGAATCCCGAACTCACCCTGGAATACCTCAACGGGGCTTTCAGAAATGTGCGTTGCAGGTTGATCCCGTTCTGATCCCAGTAACCGGGCATACTGTCCTGAACGTAACGGAAAGCCATCTGTTCTTCTCCTGACCGGATAAATGTGGCCGCTAAAACCGGCCCGGCTTCCACTTCTTCCCCGTTCAGGATATATGCCTGGTAGTAAGCCCGGAAAGTATCCCCTTGACGGAGACCGAAAAAATCTACTGTCCACGCATAAACTTCAGACAAGCCATTGGCGACCAAAGGATTGTACCCGGCTTCTTCCAGATTTTGCCATAAGGAGGTGGTTATGGTTACGTCCACAAATTTTTCTTCCGTTACCAACGGAAACTCACAACGTGAGACCCACAGGCTGTCTGACAGGGAGAAACAAACATGTCTTCGAAAATCTTCTTCGTAGATCATGTAGGAAGGCTGAGCAGAATCGGGTTTATAAAGCAGTGTGTAAGCATTACCTGCTCTTAGTTTTCTCATGTCGAACACATTCCGGAAATCACGGGAAATGGCAAATATCACCGCATAATCAATTCCTCTTCGCTGTAAAATATCAGCGAAATTTTCATTTCTGCGTACCACATCGCTTTCCATTTCATAGCCCAGAGAAGGCAGGTTGAATAAAGTGCAGAATTGCGAGATCTGACCGTCGGGTTCCTCTGTAGAAGAGGGTTGATCGGGGATTACCTCACTTTCTTTTTCTCCCGCGCACCCAATCAATATTGTGCTGATTGCCAATAAAATAAGCCACTTTACCTTCATATGAAAACATTTCTTTACATACAAAACTATAAAAATTTCAGGCAATGTGGAAAATTTTGTAATAAAATGGAAAATAGTGGAAAAGTTTTTTTACTTTTGCATTTAAGATAAAAGGCTTAAACGTGGCAAAATTTATTGGAGAATACAATGCGAAGCTGGACGACAAAGGACGCCTGGTATTTCCTTCCGGGCTCAAAGCACTGGCAGATGCCAATGTGCCGCTTCGCTTTGTAGTGAAGAAAGATCTGTTCAGCCCTTGCCTGGAAATGTATTCCTACGATGAATGGGAAAAACAATCCGAAGCCGTAAAAGCCCGCCTCAACCCCTCATTCAACCGGGAACATGCCATACTGTGGCGTGCTTATATGAGTAACCGGGCCGTTGTGGAACCCGATGAAAAAACAGGAAGGATATTGATTCCCAAACACTTGCTTAATATGATAGGCGTTAACAAAGAAGTAATCTTTGCCGGAGCCGATTTTAAAATTGAATTATGGCCCAAAGAATCCTATCATTCAAGCCTGATCAGTGAAGACGATTATGTATCGCTTGCAGAAAAGCACCTTTCCTAATATTGGCACCTATGGGTTTGTATCATACACCGGTTCTTTTGAGAGAAAGTATCGAATCTCTGAACATAAAGTCCTCAGGCATTTACCTGGATGCGACCTTTGGAGGCGGTGGTCATTCCCTTGCTATTCTGGAGCGTCTGGGAAAGCAGGGCCGGTTACTGGCTTTTGATCAGGATCCGGATTCACAGCAAAACGTCCCGGATGATAAAAGAATATCCTGGATCCGGTCCAACTTCAGATTTATACATAATGTTTGCAAATACAGGGGTGTTACCGGTGTAGACGGCATTCTTGCCGATCTGGGTGTCTCCTGGCATCAATTTGATACGGCAGAACGCGGGTTTTCCTTTCGTTTTGATGCACCGCTCGATATGCGAATGAACCGCGAAAGCGGAAAAACGGCCTCGGAAATACTGAACGGATACAAACGGGAAGATCTGGCCGCTCTTTTTTTTAAATATGCCGAGTTAAAAAACGCAAACGCGCTCGCCGTGGCCATAGTGGAAGCACGCAACCGTGAACCTTTGGAAAACACCCGGGATTTGAGCCGTGCTTTGGAAAGATTCATCCCCAGGAATGCGGAGCATAAATTTTTGGCCAAGATATACCAGGCCCTTCGTATGGAGGTGAATAACGAGATTAAAGCTCTGGAAGGGCTTTTAAATCAGAGTATTCCGTTATTAAAGCCGAAAGGAAGACTGGTCCTGATCACTTACCATTCCCTGGAAGACCGAATGGTAAAGCATTTTATACGGGATGCCTCGGCAAACGGGCAATTACGGCCGGTAAACAAAAAACCGGTCCTTCCCCGGGAAGAAGAAATTCAACAAAACACGCGTGCCAGAAGTGCAAAACTCCGCGCCGCAGAAAGAACGGAGGACAACGGTCATGCGTAAAAGTGAACAGATTATATCGACTTTGTTCGGTGGAAGGATACTGCTCAGAGATGTTGTATCCAAGCACCTGAACTTCATTCTGTACATTTTTCTTCTGCTGATCCTGTATATCAGCATGAACAACGCCGTAGAGAAGACGCTGCTGGAAAATTACAGGCTGGAAAAAGAGCTCCAGCTGCTACACGCAGAATATACCCGGAAAGCTGCCGATTTGATGCAACAGAGCCGGCAGCAGGAAATTGAAAAACAACTCAGGTTGAGGGGATCTTCCCTGGAAGCCCCTGACAACCCGCCTGCTTGGATAAAAAGTGAACGATGAACACGTACGGTAAAATGATGATCGTCTATGTGTGCTACCTGTTGACCGCATTGCTGGCCATCGGGCAGATCGTACGTTTACAGTTTTTTTCCGACTACCGGGAGCAGCTGGATGCAATAGTGTACAGAAACATAGACATACCCGCTTACCGGGGAAGCATCCTTGGATATGACGGACGCGTTCTGGCCAGCACCGTTCCTTTTTATGAAGTACGTATGGACTGCCAGGTCCCTGACGACGGGCTATTGAACAGTAACCTGGATGATCTAGCCCGTTCATTATCCCGTTTTTTCGGAGATCAATCCGCTGCTGCCTACGAACAGGAAATACTACAGGCACGGTCGCAAAAAAAACCGGGATACAGGAACCTTCCCATAGGCAATCGCCTGGTATCTCACGATGAACTTCAAAAGATCCGGGAATTCCCGGTTTTTGATAAAGGGCAGTACCAAGGCGGGCTGATCGCAAATGAAAAAGAAAAACGTATATACCCTTACGGCAGGCTTGCCTACCGAACCATAGGATACATAAGCGATGACGAACAGTCGGGAGTGGGTATTGAATACGCCTATAATGCCTATTTGAAAGGATACCCGGGAAAACAAAGAGTACGTCGCCGGTCGGGGGACGACAAATGGGTTCCCCTTTCCAGCAATCCGGAAGTCACCCCTAAAGACGGACTCGATGTTATCAGTACCCTGGACATCAATATCCAGGAAGCAGCAGAAAACGCTTTGCGGGAACAGCTTTCCATGGACGAAACCTTTGAAGGTGCCACCACCGTGGTCATGGAAGTGGAAACCGGTGCCGTCAGGGCCATTGTCAATATGAAACGCATGAAAGACGGTTCGTATGATGAAACGTTCAATTACGCCATCAGCCAGTCTACCAACCCGGGATCAACTTTCAAGCTGGCAACCCTGATAGCATTGCTGGAGGACGGCTATGTCAGATTAAGCGACAGCGTTGAAACCGGGCGAAACGGATGGCGTTATTACGGGAAAACCTTTACGGAAGCCAGCCGCTCTTACGGGACGATCACTGTACAGCAAGCATTCGAAAAATCATCCAACGTAGCTTTTGCAAAACTGGCTGTTGAAAAATACGGAGACAGGGAAAAGCAGTTCATCAACCGTTTATACAACATGAAACTCAACGAAAAGCTGAACATAGAGTTGATTGGTGAAGGCCGGGCCAAAATTCCTTTTCCCGGAGAACCGGGCTGGTCGGGGTTGTCCCTGCCCATGATCGCCATGGGATATGAAATGCAATTAACCCCCCTGCACGTTTTGACCTTTTACAACGCTATTGCAAATAACGGGAAAATGGTCACTCCATATTTTATTGAAGCCTTTATGCAACACGGCCGGATAGTGGAAGAGTTTTCCCACACCCCACTGAGCGGGACCCTTTGTTCACCTTCCACGCTGCGATCCGTTCATAAAGCCCTTAGAGGCGTTGTGGAAAACGGCACAGCTACCGGGATCAATGACCCCCGTTACAGTATTTCCGGTAAAACCGGGACGGCCCAGATCGCCTACGACGGAGCCTATGTACACGACGGGTACCGGAAACACCAAGCTTCCTTCGTCGGTTTTTTTCCTTCGCATGCTCCCAAATACAGTATGATCGTGATTTTGTATTCCGGACCCACACGCAGTAATTTTTACGGGGCATCCTGGGCAGCGCCCGTTTTTAAAAAGATAGCAGACCACATATACATAACCAACCCTTTTTGGAGTGAACCCCTGGCAGCTCCTGAAAATGCATAATAACCTGATAAGCACAATGCAACTCTCTAAATTGATTGAAATACTGGATAATAAACGTGTCACCGGTTCGCCTGACCGTGACATATCCGGTATTTGTGCCGATTCACGTCAAGTAACCGGGAGTTGCCTGTTTGTTGCCGTTCCGGGCACACAAACAGACGGACACCTGTTCATCCGGCAGGCAGCACAATCCGGTGCTGCCGCCGTGGTGTTCTGCAAGGGTCACCTTACCGATACCCATATTGTTCAGGAATTTGCCTCAACCACAACGTTTGTTGAAGTTCCCGACAGCCACAGGGCCCTGAGCCTGCTTGCCGGTGCATTTTATAATCATCCTTCAGCCAAACTAATCCTAATAGGTGTTACCGGTACCAATGGAAAGACAACCACAGTAACCCTGTTGCACCACCTGTTCAGTGAGCTGGGCTATAAGTGCGGCCTGATCTCGACCATAGCAAATTATATTGAGAACCGGGAAATTTCCACATCGCATACTACACCTAACACTTTGACTATAAACAGCTTGCTGGATAAAATGTGGCGCAGCGGATGTACCCATTGTTTCATGGAAGTCAGTTCACATGCCATAGTGCAGAACAGGGTTTCAGGACTCCGTTTTGCCGGGGGCATTTTTACAAACCTGACTCACGATCATCTGGATTACCATAAAACCTTTTCCGCTTACCGGGATGCAAAAAAAAGCTTTTTTGACACGCTCCCTGAAACAGCATTTGCCCTTATCAACGACGATGATAAGAACGGGAAGGTTATGATCCAGAATTGCCGTGCAAAAAAATACACCTACGCCTGTAAAAAAATGGCGGACTATAATGCACGCATTTTGGAAAACAGTGTGGACGGCATGCAATTGAATATAGACGGCACCGAGGTCTGGAGTTCCCTTATAGGCTTGCACAACGCTTACAATTTGCTGGCGGTATACGCCTGTTCCAGATTGCTCGATGCTTCCAAAGAAGAAACACTGCGCATTATCAGTTCATTAAAAACAGTCAGCGGCAGAATGGAATACGTAAGAGGAGGCAATAACATAACGGCCGTAGTGGATTACTCCCATACTCCCGATGCATTGAAAAACGTCCTGCTCACATTGAAAGATCTGCTCAAACCGGAACAGGAACTGGTATGTGTTGTCGGATGCGGAGGCAACCGCGACAAAACAAAAAGACCCGTTATGGCGCAGATAGCGGATCAATATTCCCATATGTGTGTATTCACCTCGGACAATCCCAGGTTTGAAGACCCTGAAGATATTCTGGACCAGATGATGGCAGGACTGACTCCGGACAGGCAAAACCGTCATTTACGCATTACGGACAGACGACAGGCCATCAAAACGGCAGTAAGGACTGCCCGCCCGGGAACCATCATTCTTGTGGCAGGAAAAGGACATGAGACCTACCAGGATATTAAAGGAGTAAAAACACATTTTGACGATAAAGAGATCCTACGTGAAATTTTAAAGACCGGATGATATGTTATACCATTTATTTGAATTTCTGAAAGAACATGTGGATTTCCCCGGGGTGGGACTATTCCGCTATATTTCTGTCCGGTCCATTTTTTCGGTGATCATCGCATTGCTCATCTCCCTGATCGCCGGGAAATACATCATTGCCAGATTGAAAAAGAACCAGGTTACCGACACGACTTCCAAAACGGGTGAGAACGGGAAATCCGGCACTCCTACTATGGGAGGAATTATAATAATATTATCCTTGCTGGCAGCCGTATTGCTGTTATGTGATTTAACCAATCTATACGTCCAGCTGCTGATAATCTCCACGCTCTGGTTATCCTTTATTGGCTTTTTGGACGACACCCTGAAACTCAGAATCAAAACAGGAAAAAAGGAAACGCGCGTAGTCCGTTTCCTGAGAAAACTGCAAAGAAAGGACAAAGACGGCATGAAAGGGAAGCTAAAGATCTACGGACAGGTTGGTCTGGGCCTGATCGTGGGATTGGCCTTGTACATAAGTGACCAGGCAGTTATCGTTGAAATCGCCCATGTTCCGGTGAACGTGGAACAGACCGAACAGGCCGGGGAACTGCAATACATCCGTCACATAAAGAGCACCAAAACTACCATTCCTTTCCTGAAAAACAATTTGTTTGATTATTCCTGGCTTACCCCATTAAAAGGAGAAAACGGGCAAAAGGCCGGCTGGATCGTTTACATTCTGGTAGCCATTTTTATAGTAACGGCTGTCTCCAACGGCACGAACCTGACTGACGGCAGGGACGGGTTGGCCACCGGGACGGTGGCTATCGTAGGAATAACATTGGGAATACTGGCTTATCTGTCGGGGCACATCGTATACGCGCGGTATCTGAACATTATGTTTATCCCCAATTCAGGGGAAATGGTGGTGTTTATGGCCGGCCTGATAGGAGCACTCATAGGGTTCCTCTGGTATAATACCTATCCCGCACAGGTATTTATGGGTGATGTGGGAAGCCTCACACTGGGAGGTATCGTAGCCGTATTTGCATTGATGATACGTGTAGAACTGTTGCTGGTGATTCTTTGCGGTGTGTTTCTGGCTGAAAGCGTGTCTGTGATCGTACAGAAACTTTGGTATAAATATACACGCATTAAGGCAACAAAAAAGCTGATTGCTGCAGGTAAATATTCAAAAGGAGAGGTTGTTCCCGGAGACCGTGTTTTTGTAAGGGCACCATTGCACGATCATTACATATTTGACAAAAAAGACGTACCGGGTCGTGTTTTACTAGAAGGACCGGAAGAACCCATTGCCGAACCTAAAGTAGTAGTACGGTTTTGGATCATCAGCATACTGCTCGCTGTATTAACAATCATAACATTGAAAATCAGATAACAACGAAATAATATATGAATAACAGACTGGTAATACTGGGTGGTGGGGAAAGCGGCGTAGGAGCTGCCGTTCTGGCAAAGAAACAGGGCTACGAAGTGTTTCTTTCGGATTCCGGGATCATTCGTCCCGCAGCAAAGGATCTGCTGGGTGAACACGGAATTGAATACGAAGAAGGGATGCACTCTGTTCCTCTTATCATGCAGGCCGGCGAAGTAGTAAAAAGTCCCGGTATCCCGGATACATTACCCCTGGTGGAAGATCTGAACAAGGCCGGCATTCCGGTGATATCGGAGATTGAATTTGCCGGCAGGTTCACACAGGCCCGTAAAATATGTATTACCGGAAGCAACGGAAAAACGACCACATCCTCCCTGATTTATTACCTGCTCAAAAACGCCGGTCTGAATGTAGGGCTTGCCGGGAATGTGGGTCAGAGTTTCGCTTACCAGGTTGCTACACAAAACTACGATATATATGTTTTGGAACTCAGCAGTTTCCAATTGGACGGTATGTACGATTTTAAGGCAGATATTGCTATTCTGCTCAATATCACACCGGATCATCTGGACAGGTATCATTACGATCTGAAGGAATACGTGAAAGCCAAGTTCAGGATCACACAAAACATGGATGAGGACGATTGTTTTATATTCTGTCGCGACGATGAGATCTCTATGGAACATTTAAACCGCATCGTGCTGAAAGCCAAAATGTTGCCAATATCACAAAAGGTTACTGTCCCGGAAGGGGCTTATGCCGTAGACGATAAAATGCACGTGGTATACGGGGAACAGGAATTTGAAATGTTCATCAATGAGCTGGCACTTCAGGGTAAACACAATGTTTACAACTCGATGGCCGCTGCCCTCTCGGCAAAGATCATGAAAATCAGCAATCCGGTGATCAGGGAGAGCCTGACATCTTTTAAAAACATACCTCACAGGATGGAGCAGGTTGCCCGGGTAAAAGGGGCACTGTACATCAACGATTCCAAAGCCACTAACGTGAATTCCGTCTGGTACGCACTGGACAGTATACAAGGCCCTGTGGTCTGGATCGTGGGAGGTCAGGACAAAGGAAACGATTACAGCGTACTTGAGGATCTTGTTTCCTCTAAGGTGAAAACCATTGTTTGTCTTGGAAAAGACAACAAAAAGATCATAAATGCTTTCTCCGGAAAGGGTCCGGAGATCATTGACACACACTCCATGGAAGAGGCTGTTGCACAGTCGTACCGGGTTTCCAAACCGGGAGATACGGTATTGCTGTCGCCGGCCTGTGCCAGTTTTGATCTGTTCCGTAATTATGAAGACCGGGGCGATCAGTTTAAAGATGCCGTAAGAAAATTGTAATCAGGATTATGAGCGTTAAGAAGAACATACGGTTAAAGGGGGATACTTCCCTGTGGGCATTGATCATCATTTTTTCATTGCTTTCACTGGTTTTCGTATATTCTTCTTCCAGCCGTATAGCGGTAATGGAAAACACAACCACTTTTTCCATAATGCTCAAACAAATGAGGTTTATCCTACTGGGGTTCGGCGTTATTTATTTGTGTCACCTCTTTCCTCTTGGGGGATACCGGAAAGCTGCCTATTTTGTATACGTCCTTGCTTTGGTTTTGCTGTTGATCACCTTGTTCAGTGGTGAAAGCAGAAACGAGGGTACAAGATGGTTGTCAATATTCGGATTCAGTTTCCAGCCTTCGGAATTTGCCAAAGTAGCCCTGATCCTGTTCGTTGCCAAGGTATTGGAAGAAGACAAGATCGCAACATTCAAAAACTTTTTGCTGCGATTGTTCCTGCCATTGCTGTTGTTTATCATTCCCATTATCTGGGAAGGTTTTTCCACGGGCGTATTACTGACCATTACCATTTTTATAATGCTGCTGATATCAAAGGTCCGTTTTGCATTTATAGCCAAAGGTGCAGGTATAGTGGTTTTACTGGTGGGATTGCTTTACGGAGGGATGGTGCTTCAGAGGGCTTTACAAAAAGATGACGGTCCTACCCTGGCTTCTTCTTCCCGGCTGGAAACGGTTGAAAAACGCATAGCCGGATTTTTTGGTCTTGGAAATCACCAAGAAGAAAAGGAAAGCGATCAGGTTATGTATTCCAAAGTAGCCATAGCTACAGGCGGGATCGGGGGTAAGATCCCGGGAAACGGGAATTTGCGTCATGTTTTACCGCTGTCAAACAGTGATTATATCTATTCCATCATAGTAGAAGAAACAGGACTTATAGGAGGAATTTTTGTCATCGGATTGTATTTCTGGCTGCTTTACAGTGTCGTCCTGATTGCCAAAGTATGCAAAAAGGTGTTTTCCTCCATGTTGGTCTGCGGCCTGGGAATCCTTATAGTCACCCAGGCAATGATCCATATCCTGGTTAATGTGGGTTTGCTGCCTGTCACGGGACAGACACTTCCACTGATCAGTTCCGGGGGATCTTCTGTATTGGCTGTCAGTATTGCTTTTGGAATGATGTTGTCAGTAAGCAGGGCTTTGCAGGACGAAAGGCTTGATACACTTGAACTTACGGAAGAAGAAATGAAATCGGTAACAGGGAATGAAACCAAACAATAAACATAGGATCATTATAAGCGGAGGAGGTACAGGTGGTCACATCTTTCCGGCTGTTTCCATTGCTCATGCCATACGGACACAGGATCCCGGGGCGGAAATCTTATTTGTAGGAGCTCTGGGACGGATGGAAATGGAAAAAGTGCCGGCAGCAGGATACAATATCAAGGGATTGCCCATTGCCGGTCTCCGGCGTGATCTTTCGCTGAAAAGTATCTCGGCAAATCTTTTGCTGCCTTTTCGTCTTTTGGAAAGCATTGCCGCTGCCCGGAGGATCCTGGATGATTTCAACCCGACGGTTGCAGTAGGTGTAGGGGGGTATGCCAGCGGTCCCCTTTTGTGGGCAGCCGGCAGGAAGGGTGTTCCCTACATCATACAGGAACAAAACAGTTTTGCAGGAAAAACCAATAAATTACTAGCTTCAAAAGCCGTTCATATTTGTGTGGCGTATCCGGGAATGGAAAAATTTTTCCCGGAACCGAAGATCGTTTTGACAGGGAATCCCATCAGAAACGATATCCATCCCTCAACCCCGGAATACCGACAGGCAGCCTGCACCCATTTTGGGCTGGATCAGGAAAAAAAGACCATTCTGGTAATAGGAGGAAGTCTGGGGGCGGGGACACTGAACCGATGTATAGAAAATTTCCTGCCCAAGGCAGGAAATTTTCCGGTTCAGATCCTCTGGCAATGTGGAAAAAACGGGATTCGTCAAGCCATACTGGCTAAGCAAAATTACCCGGACGCAGCCGTTTATCCCATGGAATTCATCCAACGGATGGATCAGGCCTATAATGCTGCAGACCTGGTTATTTCGAGGGCCGGAGCCGGGAGCATATCTGAATTGAGTGCCGCCGGGAAAGCCTGCATATTCGTCCCTTCTCCCAACGTGGCTGAAGATCACCAGACACACAACGCCATGGCTCTTGTAAAAGAAGATGCCGGGTGCCTGGTGGCTGACCACCTGGCTTTTGATTCACTTATGGATCAGGCCCTGGAAATGGTTTTTAACGACAGCCGGTTGTCGGTCCTGTCTGAAAACATATTAAAATTAAGCCGGCCTCACGCAGCCGCACAAATAGCAAAAATGGTCCTGGAGTTATGATAGATAATGTTTATTTTCTGGGTATTGGCGGAATAGGAATGAGCGCTCTGGCCAGGTATTACAAAAATGCCGGGGCAACGGTGGCAGGCTATGATCTGACCCCTTCATCGCTGACCGGTCAACTGGAAAGTGAAGGCATCGGAGTGCATTTTATGGATGATCCTGCCCTGATCCCTGAACCCTTCAGGAAAGATCCGGACAAAACACTGGTTATCTACACCCCGGCAGTCCCGGCAGAACATAAGGAACTTCAATGGTTCCGGGATAACGGGTTTCATGTCATAAAAAGATCCGTGGCACTGGGATACATTGCCAAAAATCATAAAACCCTGGCCGTTGCGGGCACTCACGGAAAAACGACTACATCTACCCTGCTCTCTCATATTATGCAGGTGTCGGGAACCGGGTGTACGGCTTTCCTGGGAGGTATATCAAAAAATTACAGGTCCAACCTGTTACTGAGTGACAATACGTTTCTTGTAGCCGAGGCCGATGAATACGACCGTTCCTTTTTGCAATTATTCCCCCAAACGGCACTGATCACATCTGCAGATGCGGATCATCTGGATATATACGGGTCTCATCAAGCTGTCAAAGAAGCTTTTGCTCAATTCGCTTCGCAAATTGTACCCGGGGGCTCCCTGGTATTGAAAAAAGGAGTTGAATTGCCATTGTCGTTGCTGCCAAATGTTAATTGCCTGTATTATCATTATGATATTCCATGTGATTTTTATGCAGTGAATCACCTTATAAAAGAAGGTGGCATCTTTACTTTTGACCTTGTTCTACAGGAGACACTGCTGAAAGACTGTCACCTGGGGATCCCCGGACGGATCAATGTGGAAAATGCAGTAGGTGCAGCCGCATTGGCATATTTAAACGGGATTTCCACCGATGCCATAAAAGAAGCATTGGCTTCTTTCAGAGGAGTATCCAGAAGAATGGATGTGCAATATTACACAAAGAAATTCTGCTATATAGATGATTACGCCCACCATCCAAGGGAAATACAGGCTGCCGTTCAATCAATCAGGGAGTGGTTCCCCGGAGAAAAGATCACAGGGATTTTTCAACCTCATCTGTATTCCAGAACCCGGGATTTTGCTCAAGAATTTGCCCAAAGCCTGGACTTACTGGACCGGGTGATCCTGATGCCAGTCTATCCCGCCAGGGAAAAACCGATACCCGGTGTGGGATCGGAAATGATAGCAGAACTGTTAACCGTAAAAGAAAAAGAGATACGGGATGCAACAGAGATAATTGATTGTATAAAAAAATACAAACCGGGGGTTTTGGTCACATTGGGCGCCGGAAATATTGACCGACTGGTCCAACCGATCTCCGAATGCCTGAAAGAGATAGATGTATGAGTAAAGGAAAGGTAATATTGTATAGTCTGGGCTATCTGGCGTTGTCAGGGGTTCTGGGTGCCTATTTTTATTTTGCGGGCAGCCTGGTTCGTGAAAAAAGCCAGGAAAGGTGCCAGGATGTAGTTGTAGTTGTAAAAGACAGCCTGGAGAATCCCTTGATACAATCCGCTGAAATTGCAGCTTTTCTGGAAAAAAATCCTTTGGAAATGTTGGGGCAGAATTTTGCCGAGATCAATATGCATGTTCTTGAAAAGGAAGTGGAATCTTTTGCCTCGGTAAGGCAATGCCATGCCGTAAGAACCATAAACGGAACACTCCGTCTGGAAATACTACAACACATGCCTTTATACAGGCTGGAAACATCCAACGGATCTTTTTTTGTTTCACGGGAACAATTCATAATACCCATGATAAATCCTTACCGTCTGCCTGTACTTGTTGTCAGCGGAGATGTGCCCTTTGACTATTCCGGCGCATACAGGGGAATGATAAAAAATACCGATACGTGGTTGCAGGAAATGAGCTGCCTGATGGCATACGTTAGTGATCACGATTTTTGGAAAGAAAAAGTTCACAGTATTTTAGTAGCCGGTCCAAGGGACATAACCATCATCCCCCGGGAAGAGCATCCCGTTCTAAAAATCGGGGCTCTGGAACACTTTGAATATAAAATGGAAAAACTCCGGGAATTTTACCGGGTGCTGGTCCCCCGGGACGGTCTGGATAAATACATTGCAGTAGATGCCCGCTTTGGAGACCAGCTGATTTGTACGCGAAAAGAGATATAAAAAATATAAAAACTGTCTGACCCATGGAAAAAACTATTTCTGTAATCGATCTGGGAACCACTAAGGTGGTCTGCCTGACCGGAACTAAAACGACTGAAGGATATAAAGTGATCGCTTCCTGTGAGGCCCCGTCCCAGGGGATCCTACGCGGTGAGGTAGTCAACAATCAGAGCGTTCTGACTACCCTCAGACCGCTTCTGGAAGAATTGGAAGCAAAGACGGGGAAACCGGTAAGAGAAGTAACTGTTGGCATTGCCGGACAGTACATCCGGTGTAAAACCGTAAGCAGCACCAACAACCGTTCCAATTGCAACGAAGAAATTTCCCGGGAAGAGATCGACCGTATGTGGCGCAATATGTACCATTCACGAGTGGATCCCGGAGAAGAAGTGCTTCACGTGGTACCACAATCTTATCATGTGGATGAATACAGGGATATGCCGGATCCGGTAGGTATGTACGGAAGCTGCATTGAAGCGAATTATAAGCTTTTCATTGGTAAAAGCGTTTCTGCCGAACACACTAAAAGATGTATAGAAAACACCGGTCTGAAATTGTCCAAACTCATCCTGGAACCACTGGCCACTGCAGAAGCCGTGCTGCACGAAGACGAGAAAGAATTGGGCGTAGTTATGATAGATATAGGTGGCGGGACAACCGATGTACTTGTTTACCAGGACAATATTGTGCGTCACACCGCTGTAATACCCTTCGGGGGAAATGTCATTACCGAGGACATCCGCCAGGGATGTGAAGTTACTTCCAGACAGGCAGAACAAATGAAAATCCAGTACGGTTCGTGTTATGCTGATCTTGCCCCGGAAAACAAGGCTATCGTGATCTCCGGAATAGGCGGAAGGGAATCAAGGGAAATACCTTTTAAATATCTGGCCAATGTTATTGAAGCCAGGATGGACGAAATACTGGAAGCCGTTATGTATGAGATCCATCAAAGCGGGTTTGCAGATAAACTGCCTGCAGGGATTGTTCTTACCGGTGGCGGTGCATTGCTTTCCAATTTACCCCAGTTCATCAAATACAAAACAGGGTATGATGCGCGTATAGCACGTCCCCACGGACTGATAACGGAAGATTGCGAAGAGGTGAACCAGGTAACCCATTCCTGTGCAGCAGGAATGTTGATCAGCGAGTTTGAAAAACAAGCCAATTTTTCTGCCGAACAAAGCAAAAACCTGGATGAAATATTTCAGGACGTAGATAGTGACGGTCCTGACAAGACAAAAAAGGTCAGAAAACCCAAAACCGTAAAAAAAGAGAATAACAAAGAAAATGTGACACAGGGAAATTTGTTTATTAATTCCCTGAGTCGTTTTTTTACCAATGTGGATAATGAAGCGTAAATGTTATGGAAGAAAAAGATGAATTTATCCCTCTGAACTGGGAAAACAACAAATCCATTATAAAAGTGATCGGTGTAGGAGGCGGAGGCGGTAATGCTGTAAGCCACATGTACCGGGCAGGGCTGACAGATGTTGATTTTGTAGTATGCAATACGGATGCACAGGCTCTGGAAATGAGCCCGGTCCCGGAAAAACTACAATTGGGAAGCGTGATAACACGTGGAAGGGGAGCCGGTTGCAATCCGGAAATCGCCAAACAGGCTGCTCTGGAAAGCGAAGACCGGATAAAGACGCTGTTCGAGGGAAATACAGAAATGGTGTTTATTACTGCCGGTATGGGAGGCGGGACAGGAACGGGGGCGGCTCCGGTGCTTGCCCGGATCGCCAGGGAAATGGGCTTGCTTACCGTGGCAGTGGTAACGCTGCCTTTTCGTGATGAAGGGAAAGATTTCCTGAAACGCGCCATGGAAGGTATCCAGGAAATGCAGCAATTTACTGACTCCATGCTGGTAATTGACAATGAAAAATTGTATAAAGCATACGGGGACCTTCCAATATTTGAGGCCTTTCAGCGTACCGATGATATATTAAACACCGCTGTCAGGGGTATTGCCGAGATCATCACCCGGCCGGGATTCATGAATGTGGATTTTGCCGATGTGAAAATGGTCATGAAACAAAGCGGAATGGCCCTGATGGGAACCGGATCGGGCAGCGGTGAAAACAGGGCCGTAAAAGCTGTTGAATCGGCTTTCACCTCTCCCCTTCTTGACGATGCCGATCTGACACGGGCAAGAAATGTCCTCATAAACATCACCTCGGGAAAAGAAAAAGCCTTATCCATGACTGAATTATCGCAGATAATGGGGTATATCTCGGACTATACCGGTGGAGTATCCAACTTCAAAAGGGGTATCATCTGCGATCCTTCCTTACAAGATGAGATAAGGGTAACCATGATCGCAACCGGATTCAGTATTCACTCGCTGCCTCCCATAGCCGTTTACGGTAATGAAAAGGGAAAAGAAAAAGAGATGAAGGAATCCGTTTACCTGGACGGTGAACCGGCCGGAAATGACGGCACGGATATTGTGGATGACCCTGAACAAGACCTTATGGAAACCGAAGACGGAGAATTCCGGATAACACAAAACAGGAGTGTTTTCCGGGTTCAAAAGGAAACACGTTTGCAACAGGCGGTTCCAAACAAAAAACCTGTCCTGATCCTGGATGACAATCAAAACATAACGGAACTGGAGCAGGTTCCGGCATTTAAAAGAAAAGAAGCCCGTTATAAGATGTCGTTCCCTTCGGAAGTGCCGGGTCCGTCTAAACATAAGATCGAAGAAAAGAACGGACAACAACGTTTAAGTACAGATAACTCCTATATTCATCAAACTCAAGATTAATATGCAAACAGAAAAAGTCAGGGTGCGTTTTGCCCCCAGCCCTACCGGACCGCTTCATATGGGGGGTGTACGCACTGCACTTTTTAATTACCTATTTGCCAAGCAACACCAGGGTACTTTCGTACTTCGTATAGAAGACACGGACAGGCAGCGTTATGTCCCTGGAACCGAAAAATACATTATCGATGCACTAAACTGGTGCGGCATTGCTCCAGACGAAGGGGTTGCCCCGGACGGTACCATGGTAAGGGAAGCTTCTTCAAGACATCCATATGCTCCATACAGGCAAAGCGAAAGAAAACATATCTACCGTGAATATGCCCAACAATTGATAGATCAGGGGGATGCATATTATGCATTCGACACTCCCGAAGAACTGGAATTGTACCGTAAGGAGGCAGAAAACCGGGGAGACACTTTTATATATAATCACGCATTCAGAAACAAGACAGCCAATTCCTTAAACATGTCTGCTGAAGAGACAGGCCGTAGGCTGATGGAGAACGACAACTGGGTGATCCGGTTTAAAATTCCCGAAAATAAGACAGTAGAAATGACCGACCTGATAAGGGGGGAAGTAAACGTGGAAAGTGACACCCTGGACGACAAGGTTTTATGGAAAGCCAATGACGGTTTACCAACTTATCACCTGGCCAACATTGTGGACGATCACCTGATGGAGATCACCCATGTGATCCGGGGTGAGGAATGGCTTCCTTCCCTTCCATTGCATTATCTGCTTTATGAAGCTTTCGGATGGCAGGACCACAGACCGCAATTCGCCCATTTGCCCCTTTTGCTGAAACCCGACGGGAAAGGGAAACTGAGTAAAAGAGATGGTGACCGGCTGGGATTTCCGGTATTTCCACTGGAATGGAACGGCACCGGAGGCGACAAGTCAAGAGGATACAGGGAAGACGGTTATTACCCGGAAGCCTTTGTTAACTTGTTGGCTTTGCTGGGATGGAATCCCGGCACGGAACAAGAGCTCTTCTCTATGGAAGAACTGATAGCATCGTTCTCCCTGGAACGCGTAACTAAATCAGGAGCCCGTTTCAATCCGGAAAAAGCCAGATGGTTTAATCAGCAATACCTGAGGCACCGTTCCGATGCCAGGCTGGTTCAGGACTTTATACCCGTATTGCAAGGCAAAGGAATAAAAACCACTCCCCTTAAAGCGGAAAAGGTTGTATCCTTAATTAAAAGCAGGGCAACTTTTGTAAACGACTTTTGGGATCTTTCGCATTACTTTTTTATACCGCCCCGGTCGTTTGACATAACTCAACAGAAAAAGCACTGGAAAGAGGATACCCCCGGGATAGTACTACAGGTAAAAGAGGTTTTGGCCGCCTGCACTCCTTTTAATGTTCCTGCCCTTGAAAAAGCATTGCATGACTGGATAGAGCAGTCACAATTGAAAACCGGTCAAGTCATGAACGCCTTGCGATTGTGCATTGTAGGGGAACCTCAGGGACCCGGGATGGCTGATATTATGGCAGTCATCGGGAAAGAAGACACCCTGGAACGGCTTGATTATGCATTAAAAACACTCTGATATGACCAGGCATCCCCGGTGGTGGCCCCTGTTGTCAACAAATTTTCTGGGAGTTCTTAACGACAATTACCTGAAGACCCTTGCCTGTTTTATTGCCGTTGGCTGGGTAGGTGTGGAATATGAAGAAACGCTGGTATCACTGGCCGCCGGATCATTGGTCTTGCCTTATGTTTTTCTTTCTCCCCTGGCCGGAAGATGGGCTGTTACATTAAAAAAGATCCGCGTAGTCAGGATAGCCAAAGCGGCGGAGATCCCTATTATGATAATCGCCTCTGCCGGTTTCTTGTTACACAATGTTTGGCTGGTTATGTTTTCCATATTATTTATGGGGATACAAAGCAGCCTCTTTTCACCTTCAAAGTACGGCCTGATAAGGGACATCGGGGGAAAAGAACACATTGCATACGGAACCGGCAATATGGAAATGGTTTCTTTCCTGGGTATGATCCTGGGAACCATGATGGCTTCGTTTTTTGCCCTTACTGTACCGGCATGGGGTCTTGCCCTCCTCTTTTTGATTATAGCGACCGGCGGTCTTATCTGCTCCTGGTTCTTAAGGGCTGAAGAAACTCCCCCGGAAGAAAACCGTGAAACAGTACGTCCGGTTTCGTATCTTTTAACAAGCATTCGTAAAGCGAATACTTACAAAGGACTGAACAGCGTTATTCTGGCGTTATCCGTTTTTTGGTTTATAGCAGCCATGATACAGATGACATTGCTTGTATATTGCCGCAGGTCCCTTGGAATGAATGATTTTCAAACGGGATTGGTACTTACTTCCGCAGCCGTAGGTACGGGAGCGGGCTGTTTCATATCCGGCATCATCGCAAAAATATGGGACAAAAAGGTATTCGTTCCCCTTTGTGGCACAGGCATCACCCTTCTTTTCTTGTCGGTTTATTTCTTCCCCGTCAAAGGCATCTGGTTTGCACTGCTGTTTTTCTTTACCGGACTGCTTTGCGGTTTGTACAAAGTTCCCTTTGATGCTGAGATCATCAGAAAAGTACCCGGGCGTAATTTGGGACATATGCTGGCCTACTCCAATCAAATGTCATTCATCTTTATACTTGCCGCGTCAGCTGTTTTTGCCTTGATCACGAACCACCTGGCAACAGAAACCGTATTCCTGTTCCTGGGAAGTCTTATGGGCGTTACAACCTTATTTGTTATATTTTCTAAGTATCTTTGGAACAAAAATCAGGAATAATGGTTTTTGAAGAAGCACCCATAAAAGGTATATGGATCATTACTCCCCGTGTGTTTTGTGACGAGCGGGGTTACTTTATGGAATCTTACCTGAGGGAATCGTTTGCCCGCCATATAGGTCCCATAGAATTTGTACAGGAAAATGAATCCCTGTCCCGTTTTGGCGTTACCAGGGGCCTTCATTACCAGGAAGATCCGCATGCACAATCAAAATATATCCGCGTAGTTGAAGGCGAAATTTTTGATGTTGCCGTAGATATCCGCAGGGAATCCCCTACCCTTGGTCAGGCTTTTTGCCTGAACCTGAGTTCTGAAAACAAAAAACAATTATTCATCCCCAAGGGATTTGCTCATGGCTTCTGTGTTCTTTCCCCCGTGGCTGTAGTGCAATACAAAACGGACGCCTTTTACCATCCCGGATCCGAAGGTGTTTTTCACGTTTCCTCCCCTGACCTGGCCATTCCGTGGCCTTTGTCTGACGGGGAAATGATCCTGTCCGAAAAAGACAAACAGGCCTGTCCTTTCCGCCTATGATATTATGCTGATACTGAATAAAAATACATTGAATGAACCCCTGCCTGGAGCAGATATGCTTTCCCTGGAAGGAATGGTTTTATGCATCGACAAACCACTTACTTGGACATCGGCAGATGTGGTCAGAAAAATACGATTCAGACTACAGCGTTATTACCAGGTAAAGAAGATCAAGGTTGGTCATACAGGAACACTCGACCCTCTTGCCACAGGACTGATGCTCATTTGTGCCGGAAAAGCTACCCGGATCTCCGATACGTTCCAGGCACAGGACAAAGAGTATATTGCCGGGATCCGGTTTGGGGCAACCACCCCATCCTTTGATCTGGAGCAGGAACAGGATGCAACATACCCGTGGGAACATATTACCCTTAGTGGTCTGGAAGAAAAACTCAGAACTTTTACGGGAGAACAGTTACAGGTTCCTCCTGTTTATTCTGCAAAAGTCATTGACGGAATAAGAGCTTACGACTACGCCCGGCAGGGTATGGAATCTCCGGATATGAAAAAAAATCTGATCCGGATAGACGCCCTGGAAATTCTTGATTATACCGCGCCACTTTTAACCTTACGTATTTCGTGCAGCAAAGGGACGTACATCCGGGCACTCGCCCGTGATCTGGGACTTGCCCTGGACAGTGGCGCCCATTTAGTATCTTTACGCCGTTCAGGTTCGGGACTATTCCGGGCAGAAGAAGCCCTGACCATAGAAGAATTTGAAAATATTTTCACTTAATTGAAACTTTTTTATTTTTTTTACGTATAATACGTCGTTTATACTTTAATACGACCGTATGAAGCTTTCACAATTTAATTTCACTCTTCCACAGGAACTTATTGCTGTACATCCCACCAAAAACCGTGACGAATCACGCATGATGGTGTTACACAAAAAAACAGGTGCAATCGAGCATCATGTTTTCAAAGACATCATCAATATGATGCATGAAAAGGATGTGGTAATCTTCAACAACACCAGGGTTTTTCCGGCCCGTTTATACGGAAATAAAGAAAAGACGGGGGCTGAAATAGAAGTTTTCCTGCTCCGTGAACTCAACAAAGACCAACGTTTATGGGACGTTTTGGTTGACCCTGCCAGGAAAATTCGGATAGGAAATAAATTGTATTTCGGAGAAAACGATGCCCTTGTTGCCGAGGTGATCGATAATACCACTTCCCGCGGCAGGACATTGCGTTTTCTTTGTGACGGGACGTATGAGAATTTTAAATCTACTTTGTTCCGGTTGGGAGAAATGCCCATTCCAAAATGGATCCGGAAACATGTGGAACCCATTGACGAAGAACGATATCAGTCCATTTTTGCGAAAGTGGAAGGAGCAGTCGCAGCGCCTGACGGAGCACTTCATTTCAGCAGGGAATTGTTAAAACGCATGGAGATCAAAGGAGTTAAAACTACGGAGATCACCCTGCATATGGGTATGGGACATTTCAGGGCAGTCGATGTGGAAGATCTTTCCAAACACAAAATGGATTCGGAGCCTGTAATCATCACTGAAGAAAGTGCTCACACCATAAATAAAGCGAAAGCAGAAGGAAAACGCGTTTTTGCCACAGGAATAGATGTCTTGCGGGCGGTTGAAACTTCTGTGACCACAAAAAGAGAAATTACCGCTTTTGAAGGCTGGACGAATAAGTTTATTTTTCCTCCTTACGATTTCTGTATTCCGGATGCCCTGATCTCAAATTTCCAGCTTCCCCAATCCACCATGCTTATGTTCGTTGCCGCTTTCGGAGGTTATGAAACCGTTATGAATGCATACGAAACAGCCGTAAAGGAAAACTACCGTTTTGGAGCATACGGAGATGCCATGTTGATAATATAATTCATTTCCTTTATATTTGGGGATGATCTGTGAAGAAGAGGATATATACAGATGCGCATTAAACCTGTGCATGAGGTATGAAGGAGGATTAGCCAGAAGATTATACGACCATTACGGCAGCGCCGCAGCTGTTTTCAAACAGCCACTCACTGAACTTGTCCGTCATAAAGGATTCCGCAGAAGCATAGCTGAAAAAATGCTTGACCCGGAGCTTGTAAAAATGGTTCAAAGGGAATTGCAATGGATCGAAAGGCGGAAGATCAAGCTTGTCTTTTTATACGATCAGTCATATCCCTTGCGGCTCCGCGAGTGTTGTGACGCCCCATTGCTTTTGTATGTCGCAGGAATTGCCGATCTGAACCGGGGTCCCTTTCTTTCCGTTGTGGGAACAAGATCGGCAACACCCTATGGAAAAGCCGTATGCAAAGATCTTATAGGAGGATTGAAAAATTTGGGTATTAACCCCGTAATAGTAAGTGGACTGGCATTCGGAATTGACATTACGGCACACCTTACAGCCATGGAGAATAACCTGACCACCATTGCTGTATTGCCGGCAGGACTTGATCAAATCTATCCTGCTTCCCATCTGAATATTGCCCGGGATATAACCCGGCAGGGAGCTGTGATCACCGAATTTCCTTCAGAAACACCGGGAAACCGGCACAATTTTCTGCAACGCAACCGCATCATTGCGGGATTGTCTGACGCCACGCTGGTTATTGAATCAAAAAAAGACGGAGGTGCTCTCATAACGGCTCATCTTGCCTGTGATTATTCCAGGGATGTTCTGGCCGTACCGGGAAGGCCCGGCGATGTTAGTTCAAAAGGTTGTAACAATCTGATAAAAAACAATAAGGCAGCCCTGGTAGATTCTGCCGCTGATATTGCCCGGATGATGCAATGGGAAACAACTACGGATGAAAATACAGCCTGGCAACAAGATCTTTTCACGACACTGGATAATTCGGAAAAGCTGGTATATTCACAGATCAAAAAGCAGGGAGGAGACGTGAATTCTCTGGCAGAATGTCTGCAGATCCCGTTCCCGGTCCTTTCCGCCACATTGACAAAGCTCCAGGTAAAAGGACTTATAGAATGTATGGAAAACAATGAATACAGAATAATACTATGATCGATACGCACGTACACCTCTACGACAGTGCTTTTGATCCAGACCGTGATCAGGTGGTTGAAAGAGCCAAAAATGCCGGCGTGACGCATTGCATCCTACCGGCAATAGACAAAAGCACCTACACGGCCATGCACGAATGTCTGGAAAGATATCCGGGATTTTGTCACAAAGCCTCGGGACTCCATCCCACTTCAGTCGGAGCGGATTACGATCTGGAACTCGGCCATGCTTATTCAAAGATGTCCGGATCTGTGGCAATCGGAGAGATTGGACTGGATTTTTACTGGTCACACGAATATGCAGGGGAACAAATCACTGCCTTTGAACAGCAGTTGGAATGGGCCAGGGATCTGGACCTTCCGGTTATCATTCATTCCCGTTCTGCTTTCCCCCAATTACTGGCATCTTTAAAAAAATGTGCTTTTCCCGCTATCCGTGGAGTTTTGCATGCCTGGTCGGGTAGCCGGGAAGTTTTTGAACAAGCTTGCCGGAGCGGAGATTTTTATATGGGTATCGGAGGAGTTGTTACTTTTAAAAATGCCCGTCTTGCAGAAATTGTCAGGGAAACCGACCTGGAAAGAATTGTACTGGAAACCGATGCTCCGTGGTTGACTCCTGAGCCCTACCGGGGAAAAAGAAATGAAAGCGCCTATTTAACTTTCATTGCCCGGAAAATTGCTCAAATAAAAGACATCAGCATAGAAAAAGTAATTGGTCAGACTACTCAAAATGCATTATCTTTGTTTTTTGAAAAATGATGAACAAAGCCGCCATTTTAGTTATTTATACGGGAGGCACCATTGGGATGAAAGCCCATCCGGTTACCGGGGAATTGGTGCCGTTTCGTTTTGAACATATTCTGGAAGAAGTTCCTGAACTGCAAAAATTCTGCTTCCGGATAGATTCTTATTCTTTTGACCCGGTTATTGATTCATCTGATATTTTTCCCGATTTCTGGGTACGGCTGGCCTTGTTGATCCGTCAAAAATATGACCAATACAACGGTTTTGTTATCCTGCACGGTACTGACACCATGAGCTATTCCGCCTCGGCTCTTAGTTTTATGCTGGAGAATCTGGAAAAACCGGTTATTTTCACCGGAAGTCAGTTACCTATTGGGCTACCCCGGACAGACGGTAAAGAGAATTTCATTTCAGCAGTGGAAATTGCCGCAGGCGTGGACGATCAGGGTCATGCCCTGGTTCCGGAAGTGTGCATCTTTTTCCAGGATCAGTTATTCAGGGGAAACCGGACCATGAAATACAATGCCGAGGAGTTCAGAGCCTTTCGCTCTCCGAATTATCCGGCTCTTGCCGAGGCAGGGATCCACATCAAATACAACCGCAAATACATACGTTATCCCGAGACCTGGGGCCGCCCCCTGCAAGTGCATACACAATTGGGAACCGACGTGGCTGTTTTGAAAATTTTCCCGGGGATTGAACAGAAAGTGGTCGAAACCATACTAAATATTGCCGGGCTCAGGGTGGTCATCCTGGAAACATACGGTCAGGGTAACGCACCATCCGTTCAATGGTTGCTGGAATTGTTGTCCGGAGCGGTATCCCGGGGAATCATTATAGTGAATATCACCCAATGTCCGGCAGGGAGTGTATCCATGGACACTTACGCATGCGGAATCAGGCTTAAGGAAGCAGGTGTTCTGTCGGGATATGACATGACAACTGAAGCTGCCATTACCAAGATTATGTTATTAACAGGACAATTTTTTGATAATAAAAAAGTTAAAGAACTTCTTTCACAATCTTTAAATGGCGAATTTTAATACATTTGTTTGGAATAAAACTTTTTTCAGTAACTTGCGCTGCTTTTTAATGTGTATTGATAAGGGAGAGGTGGCCGAGTGGTCTAAGGCGCGCGCCTGGAAAGTGCGTAAACTCCAAAAGGGTTTCGCGGGTTCGAATCCCGCCTTCTCCGCCGGTTTTTATTTGAAAACGTTTGATAACTATAAATTCTTAACTCTAATTATTCAACAGAAATGAAAAAACTTTTCGTATTTTTAGCAGTCCTTGGATTCATAGCCATTTCTGCTCAGTACGCAGTCGCACAAACAGCCACCACTACAGGTGAAACGGAACAGGTTGAAGTACCCATTCACCAGCAGCTTAAGACCAAATTCATTGAAGGTGGTCCTGCTTTTATGTCCGTGGTACTGCTCTGTTTGATTTTCGGACTTGCACTTGCAATTGAACGTATTATTTACCTTACCCTGGCCGAAACCAATACAGGAAAACTGCTGGACAAAGTGGAAGCAGCCATGAAAGACGACGGCGTAGCTGCTGCTATGGATGTTTGTCGCAACACCCGCGGTCCTGTTGCCAGTATTTTTTACCAGGGACTTTCCCGCGCCGATGAAGGATTGGAAGTTGTAGAAAAATCTATTACATCTTACGGTTCTGTACAAATGAGCCAGTTGGAAAAAAACCTTTCCTGGATTCAGTTGTTCATTGCCATCGCTCCTATGTTGGGATTTATGGGAACCGTTATCGGGATGATCAGCGCTTTTGACGCCATTGAAGCTGCAGGGGACATTTCTCCCAACATCGTAGCCGGAGGTATCAAGGTTGCTCTTATCACAACCGTAACAGGTCTTATCGTGGCCATTATCCTTCAATTGTTCTACAACTATCTGGTATCCAAAATTGACAGCATCGTTGTCAAAATGGAAGACGCCTCCATTTCTTTGATGGACATTTTGGTTAAATACGAAAAATAAAACTTTGCAATGAAGAAAGTTTCAAAAATAACTTTGTGGGTGCTCTTTGCAATCAGTATTGTTCTTACCGTTCTGTATTTTATGAATACGAAAGGACCAAATCTGGATGCATGGACATACACCTATCTGAATTGGGCATACATCATGGTCGGCCTGGCAATTCTTTTGATAATACTGTTGCCAATACTTACTTTCAGGCAACGTACCGTCAAAGTGAAATCGCTGCTGATCATGTTGGTTATCGCCATCGTACTTATAGGAGGGGCGTATCTTATCGCACCCGGCTCCCCGATTACCCTGGCAACCGGAGTCGTAAAAGAAGGACCTTCCGTCAAATTAACTGATACGGCCTTGTACCTTACATACTTCCTGTTAGCTATAGCAGCAATTTCCATTATTGGTGGTTCTGTCTATAATGCCTTGAAGAAAAACTAATCTAGTAAACTTTAATTATTATGGCAAAACCAGCAGGTGACATTAATGCAGGCTCAATGGCAGACATCGCTTTCCTGCTGCTTATATTTTTCCTGGTTACAACCACTATGGATGTTGAGACCGGTATTCAACGCCGGCTTCCGCCAATGCCTGATGAGAATCAGCAGGCAGAAGTTGAACAGATCAACAAGAGGAATATCATGGTGGTGCTAATCAACAAAAATGACCGCTTGTTTGCAGGAGGACAGGAGATGCACATTACCATGCTAAAAGACAAGGTCAAGGAATTCATTACCAATCCGGCAAATCTTCCCGATCTGCCTGAAAAACGTGAGAATGATATTGAAGGCTTTGGTCCCGTCATGGTATCCCGTGCTGTTGTTTCCCTTCAAAATGACCGCGGTACTTCATACGATGCTTATATCCATGTGCAAAATGAACTGGTAAAAGCATTTAATGAACTGCGCGATGAGTTTTCCATGCAGCATTTTGGAAAGAAATACGACTCCCTGGATGAAGATCAGCAACGAATTGTAAGGGATGCTGTTCCCATGAATCTGTCTGAAAGGGAACCCAGAGAAGTAACAACAAGGAGAAGATAGGAGAACATAATTATGGCAACATTCAAATCAAAAACCGATAAAGGACTAAAACCCCTGAACACGGCCTCACTTCCTGACATCGTTTTCATGCTATTGTTCTTCTTTATGATATCCACCAGCTTTAGACAAACGGAACGTGTTGTCAGCGTGAAGCTTCCGGAAGCAACCGAGATTGCCAAACTGGACAGAAAGGATCTGGCAAGTTACATAAACATTGGTACACCCATACCCGCTTACCAGGGTCAGTTTGGCACCGATGCTCGTATACAGCTGAATGATACTTTCAGTACCATAGATGACATACGTGACTTTATAGCTGCCTCCCGTGAGTCCATGTCGGAAGCAGACCGTCCGTTTATGACTGTAGCGCTTAAGGTTGATGAAACCGTTCGAATGGGTATTGTAACGGATGTAAAACAGGAACTCCGCCGTTGTTCTGCATTGAGGATTATGTATTCTACACGTCGGCAAGCTGAGAACAACAGTTTCTGATACGTATATACTGATTGGAAAAGCCGCGGTACATACTGCGGCTTTTTTTTTACCTTTGCAGACAACTAAAAAATCTATTATATATGAAACGGTTATTAGGCTTATTGGCCATTGCGGTGCTGATAGGATGCCAGGAAGCTCCTCGTCAGGCAAAATATGTTTTTTTATTTATTGGGGACGGTATGGGCCTGGCCCAGGTTGCAGCTGCCGAAGCCTACCTGGCAAATAATAACGGGGAAATAGGATCGCAAGCTTTGAATTTTTCACAGTTTCCTGTTTTGGGGACCATAACCACCTATAGTGCAAGCAACTGGATAACCTGCTCTTCTGCTGCAGGGACAGCGCTGGCTACGGGAACCAAAACCACAAACGGCATGTTGGGTATGAACTCGGATACGGTGGCCCTTAAAGCCATTACCTATAAAATAAAAGAAGCCGGGTATAAAGTCGGGGTGTCATCAACGGTTACCCTGGATCATGCCACTCCAGGTGCTTTTTATGCCAATGCAGCTTCCAGAAATGATTATTATACCATTGCCACACAATTGCCTGCAACCGGTTTTGATTTTTTTGGAGGCGGCGGTTTTATCCTGCCTGAAGGCAGAAGAAGGGATCAGGTCCCGGTAACAGATATGATTGAACAAGCCGGTTACACCATAGCTTACGGCATGGATGATTTCCGTGAAATGTCAGCTACCGATAAATTGGTTTTGCTTCAGGATGAAACGCGGGATTACCTGGGAGCATTGCCCTACGCCATAGATCGCAAAGAAGGAGATATGACTCATGCCGATATTGTACAAGCCGCCATAGAATTCCTGGAAAACGAAAAAGGATTTTTTCTTATGAGTGAAAGCGGACGCATAGACTGGGCATGTCATTCCAATGACGGAAAAACTTCCATTCTGGAAACTCTTGATCTGCAAAAGGCTGTTCAGGTGGCTATTGAATTTGCCCAAAAGCATCCGGAAGAAACACTGATTGTTGTGACTGCAGACCACGAAACCGGTGGAATGGCCCTGGGCTGGGAAAGTCAATACAACGTATTTTTTAATCAGCTGGATGAACAGCAGGCATCAAAAGACATTCTGCTCCAATCAGGCGATATCACTTCCGGAAATATGGTGTCAGAAATGAACCGCAAAGCCCGGATCGGCTGGACAACTTCATCTCATACGGGAATTCCCGTTCCTGTTTACGCCACGGGAGTCAATAGTGAACTTTTTACTGGCAAAATGGATAACACGGATATTCCCAAAAAGATCTGCGAGGCGATGGGAGTTGTTTTTTAACCCCTTAAACCATGCATTCACCGGGTTAATTCCCCGATTTGATCGATTTCCTGTTGTAGAAAGAGAGGCCTGCATTTACTTTTGCAGCAAATCTAAATATTTATAGTATGGAAATCTTAGACAACCAGGAACAGGAAGTTCAAAGAAAACCGGAACGCAGCAATCGTGTTACCGGGGGGATAATCATAGGCCTGGCAATGATACTTGCAGGTTTCATCCTCATTTTTTATAACGCAGGATGGATCCCTTATGCCGTCAGAAGAATATTGCTTTCATGGCAAATGCTTCTCATAGTTTTAGGGATCGTATCTTTTGCAAGAAAACAGACCATCCAGGGCGTTATTTTATTTGTAATTGGTATTGTATTTTTACTACCCCGGATAGGCGCCCTGAATATCCTGCCCGGATTTGAATGGTTTACCCATCTGAATTGGGGCAATTTATGGCCTTTATTATTGGTAGCAATTGGGATACTCATATTTACAAAATCCCGGCAACGTGATTTCCCGCCCACAAACCAACGGCATTTTCCCAAACATCATTTTTCCGGAAAAAGCAGCCCTAACGAAAGTGGATACGTAAACTACTCCATGGTTTTCAGCGGATCCGAACACGTATTTATGGAACCTGTTTTCCGGGGAGGTGCCATAGAAAGTGTTTTTGGAGGAATGACATTGGATCTTAGAAGAACCAATTTACAGGAAGGCATTTCTTTCTTAAAGATCTCGTCGGTATTCGGAGGCACCACATTACTCATTCCTGCCGACTGGAATGTAGAGATTCGCACCGATGCGGTTTTAGGGAACTTTAAAGACAACCGGCCCGTGATCAATCATACAGAGAACAGTTCCAGGTTAATAATTGAAGCTGAATGTGTCTTTGGAGGTGGAGAAATTAAATAAATATCAATGGACAGCCTGTTTAGGGTTTATACTGGCTACTTCGTTCCTTTATGCCTTTCTTCTAGGCTCTTTTGTATCTCTTGGATGGAAAGAATACCTGGTTGATTCCCTGGTAATTACAGGCTGTATTTTATTTTTTGTTTTTTTTCTGCAAAAAATGCACGTATACGGAATGCCCGTGTACGTGCAAATTATGATATTTTTTATTGCTGTATGCGGTCTGCCGGTATTGGTCATGTATCTGTATTTACCGCATGAACGTTTTCTCCTTTACTATGAAACCATCCCGTTACGGATTTTTGTCATCATCTTGCTAACCGTAATTTTTGGATTTTGGAGAAAAATACGTGTAACCGCAGAGCTCACAGAAGAATCTGATACGGAACAAAAGTCCGGGATCTCAACTCCTGTGAACTATGCAGATAAGATCACAGTCAGAGCCGGTAACGGGATCAAGGTAATCCCCCTGGAAGAACTCCTGTTTATTCAGGCCGACGGGGATTACATTTCACTTGTAACCGAAAAAGGATCCTGGCTGAAAGAGGAAACAATGAAACATGTACAGGATATCCTGCCTCCTTCCCGCTTCGTAAGAATTCACCGTTCTTTTATTGTCAATGTGGCAAAAATAAACCGTATTGAACGCTACGGACAACAACAACTTATTATTCTGAATAACGGCAAATCCATTCGGATAAGCGCATCGGGCTACAGAACGCTAAAGGAAACTCTGGGCTTTTGAGACCTGATTTTGTTTTTTGCTTACCTTTGCAAAAAAAATAGAAATGGATTACAAGATAAAAGATCCCGGACTGGCTGCATTCGGAAGGAAGGAAATTGAGCTGGCCGAAAGGGAAATGCCCGGACTTATGACCTTGCGCAAGCGATACGGTGAAGAAAAACCTTTGCGGGGTGCCCGCATTACAGGAAGTCTCCATATGACCGTACAAACAGCAGTGCTTATTGAAACACTCAAAACACTAGGAGCAGATGTAAGGTGGGCTTCCTGCAATATCTTTTCAACACAGGACCATGCAGCAGCAGCAATAGTGGAAACCGGTGTTCCTGTTTTTGCATGGAAGGGTGAAACATTGGAAGATTATTGGTGGTGCACCCTTCAGGCATTGTCTTTTCCCGGTGAAACAGGTCCTCATATGATCGTGGATGACGGAGGAGACGCCACACTTCTGATACATAAAGGAGTTCTGGCCGAAAAAGACAGTTCTATCCTTGATACGATGAACGGAAGCACTGAAGAAAAAGTAATTGCTACCCTCCTGAAAAAAACACTTAAAGAAAGGCCCGGTATGTGGACCCGTATGGCAGAAGGCATGAGAGGTGTCAGCGAGGAAACAACCACAGGGGTTCACCGTCTATACCAGATGTTTGACAAAGGAGAACTCCTGTTTCCGGCCATTAACGTGAATGATTCCGTTACAAAATCAAAGTTCGACAACCTTTACGGATGCCATGAATCACTTGCAGATGGGATCAAACGGGCAACCGATGTTATGATCGCAGGAAAAGTTGTTGTAGTATGCGGTTACGGTGATGTCGGAAAAGGATGTGCCAGGAGTATGCGCTCTTACGGAGCACGCGTTTTGGTTACCGAGATCGATCCTATCTGCGCTCTTCAGGCCTCTGTTGAAGGTTTTGAAGTCCGGACCCTGGAAGATTGCCTGGAAGAAGCGAGGATCTTTGTTACGGCAACCGGCAACTGTGATGTAATCCGTTTGGAACATATGGAAAAAATGAGGGATCATTCCATTGTATGCAACATTGGGCACTTTGACAATGAAATCCAAGTGGATGCCCTCTCGTCTTATCCTGATATTAGAAAAGACAATATCAAACCCCAGGTAGATAAATTTACTTTTCCAGACGGTCACTCAATTATTCTTCTGGCTGAAGGACGCCTGGTGAACCTGGGATGTGCTACCGGACATTCTTCATTTGTAATGAGCAACTCTTTTTCCAACCAGGTCCTGGCCCAGATCAATCTCTGGAAAACAGATTATAAATTGGGTGTCTATCAGCTTCCAAAACATCTGGACGAAGAAGTGGCACGTTTGCACCTGGATTACCTGGGTGTCAAACTAACACGTATGACAAAAAAACAAGCTGATTACATTGGATTTTCCATTGAAGGCCCTTATAAACCGGACTATTACAGATATTAACCATTATGATAAAATCACGCACCAGAATCATTGACCTTCTGAAAATGCAGGCCGGCAATCCCGTGCAGGTAAAAGGCTGGGTACGAACCAAAAGGGGTAACAAAAATATTGCTTTCATTGCTTTAAATGACGGCTCTACCATCCATAACGTACAGATTGTATGTGATATGACTGATTTCACGGAAGAACAACTTCGCCCTATCACTACCGGAGCCTGCATCCGTGTTAAAGGCGAACTGGTCTCCTCTGTAGGGACACAACAAGCCGTTGAGATAAAGGCCAGTGAAATTGAAATATACGGAACCGCAGACCCTGCTGTTTATCCCTTACAAAAGAAAGGGCACAGTATGGAATTCCTGCGTGAGATCGCGCATCTCAGACCCAGAACCAACACATTCGGCTGTATATTCAGGATCCGTCATGCTATGGCTTATGCCATCCACAAATATTTTAACGATAACGGGTTTGTTTATATGCATACTCCCATTATCACAGCATCTGACTGTGAAGGAGCCGGAGCCATGTTCCAGGTAACCACCCTGGATCTGAACAACCCGCCCAAAGAAAAAGATAACTCTATAGATTATTCTAAAGATTTTTTCGGCCGTCAGACAAGTCTTACCGTAAGCGGCCAGCTGGAAGGAGAACTGGGGGCCCTGGCCCTTGGGGAAATTTATACTTTCGGTCCAACTTTCAGAGCAGAGAACAGCAATACGCCCAGGCACCTTGCCGAGTTCTGGATGATAGAACCGGAAATGGCCTTTTACGACATTGTTGACAATATGGACCTGGCCGAAGACTTTATCAAATACCTGGTAAAGTATGCCCTTGAAAATTGTGCCGCTGATATTGAATTTTTGAATAACATGATAGACAAGGACCTGATCAACAGGCTTGAAGGCGTTTGCAACACAGAATTTGTCCGTCTTACTTATACAGAAGGCATTGAGATTCTGACTGCCAGCGGACAGGCATTTGAGTATCCTGTTTCCTGGGGTGTGGATCTGCAGAGTGAACATGAAAGGTACCTGGTCGAAAAACATTTTAAACGTCCCGTTATTTTAACAGACTATCCCAAAGAGATCAAGGCTTTTTACATGAAAGAGAACCCGGACGGTAAAACCGTACGGGCCATGGACATTCTTTTTCCCAAAATCGGAGAGATCATAGGAGGATCCCAGCGTGAAGAAAACCTGGAAATACTCCGCAAAAAAATCGTTGAGATGGATATGTCTGAAGAAAACCTGGACTGGTACCTGGACACCAGACGCTTTGGAACCGCCCCGCATTCGGGTTTCGGGCTGGGGTTTGAGCGCTTGCTCCTGTTTATTACCGGAATGGCAAATATCCGGGATGTAATTCCTTTTCCACGAACTCCAAAATCTGCTGAATTCTAATATGTTAATAATTGGTATAGCCGGTGGAACCGGTTCCGGGAAAACAACCGTGGTAAATAAAATACTAGAAAATCTGGATCAAAAGCAAATTACTGTCATCCCCCAGGATTCCTATTACAAAGACAACTCTCACCTGCCATTGGAACAGAGACAGGAACTCAACTTTGACCATCCGGAATCCATTGACTGGGAACTTATGGTAAAACACCTGTTGCAGCTAAAAGCAGGGAATCCCATAGAACAACCCATGTATTCCTACATTACATGTACCCGTTCCAGTGAAACGATCCACATTGAACCTACACAGATCATCATAGTGGAAGGCATCCTGATCTTTACTGATCCGCCACTGAGAGACTGTCTGGATATGAAAATCTATGTAGATGCAGATCCCGACGACCGTTTATCCAGGGTTATATCCAGGGATATAATTGAAAGGGGAAGGTCTGTCAACAAAGTACTGGAACGTTACGAGAAGACAGTAAAACCCATGCACCTTCAGTTTATTGAACCCACAAAACGTTATGCCGACATCATAGTACCCCAGGGCGGACACAATACGGTAGCAATTAATGTGTTGATATCTACCATCGAACAGGCCCTGTTAACCAGGTAAGCTTTGTTCGGAATGAAAAAAGAAACAAAAACAGGAATCTATCTTACGGTGATCGTACATCTGGTCGCCCTGATCATCTTTTTATTGTTTCAAATCAATTCGCTTTTGCAGAAAGAATCCTCTTTTGTCCTGGACTTTTCCCAGCAGGAAGAACTGGAGGCGCAACTCCAAAGGGAACAAATGCGTGCCCAATTGAGTGCCCAATTGGAAGACCTTCTCTCGGGTATAGAACAGCAATCCAGGAACGTTGCAGTAGATGCGACACAGCGAAATCAGAATCTCAAAGACGATCGGCATGAGGATCCTTCACGTGTATACGAAGAAGCCGAAGAATTGCAAAAACGTCTGGATGCGGCCCGGGAAGCCGTAGAAGATGAGGGAGGTGAGGAAAACATTGCGGCTCCCCCTAAAAAAGAAAAAGAAGATAACGTTAAACCCTATACAGGGCCCGCTGTCCTGGAATACACCTTAAAAGGACGAAAAGCCATGAGCCTGCCCATTCCGGTGTACAAATGCATCGGAGGCGGGGATGTAACCGTGTTGATTTATGTGGACCAGAAAGGATACGTTCAAAAAGCAGCAATTGTGGATGATTTCTCTTCCAGGGACAGGTGTTTGCGCGAATTTGCCCTGCGCGCAGCAAAACAAAGTCGGTTTACTGCTTCTACCGAAGCTCCTTCCCTGCAAAACGGAGAAATTGTCTATCGTTTTATTCCTCAATAAGCATTAAATATGTAACTTTGAATTGTGAATTCAAAGGAATATAAGGAAATAAAAGAACTGCTGGCACTACTGGAGCAGAAGATTGAAGCATTATGGGATCCTGCCGTTAACCAACCTGAGGAACAAGTTTTTGAACTGGATTCTCAACCGGGGAACCGCATCCTGAATCCGGGCATGAGCCTGAAACCATCGGGGATCTGTTTTCCGGATTTGCCCAACGTCCCACTCTTGCAGATTCATTGGCAAAAACAAAAAACGGCAGGCCTTTGAAAGAGGTCATACCCCTGAACGACAGGTTTCTTTATGAAAAAGTCTTGTTTTCTCAGGATCGCGATCTGTATAACAAGACACTGACCGAGCTTCAGGATGTAAAGACTATGCAGCAAGCCGAAGCCTACCTGGCTGAGCGTTTTCCCCACTGGGAACTATCATCTCCCGCCGTACAGAAATTTCTTACACAACTGGAAGATGTGTTCTAAACTCACCATAGTCCCCACACCTATAGGGAACCTGGAAGATATTACCACACGAGCTCTGAATGTGCTCAAAGAGGCCGATCTTATACTTGCTGAAGATACACGTACAAGCAGTATTCTTCTGAAAAAATACGGCATCGGAACACATATGGAATCTTTCCACAAATTTAACGAACACAAACAGGTTCGCTCCGTTGTGCAGAAAATTCAGGAAGGCGTCCGGGCAGCCCTTATAAGTGATGCCGGGACCCCCGGGATATCAGACCCCGGATATTTGCTCATCAGGGAATGCCTGGCAGCCGGTATTGATGTAGAATGTCTGCCGGGGCCCACAGCGCTGATCCCCGCTTTGGTGAACAGCGGATTCCCAACCGACCGTTTTTGTTTTGAGGGTTTTTTACCGGTCAAGAAAGGCAGGCGTGCCCGTGTGGAATCTTACAGATCGGAAACCCGTACGGTCATATTGTATGAATCCCCCTTCCGGCTGTTAAAAACGCTGGAAGAGATGTCCTCCGTTCTGGGTCCGGAAAGAGAAGTTTCCGTGAGCCGGGAGATAAGCAAACTTCATGAAGAGACAGTCCGGGGAACACTCGCTTATGTATGTGATTGGTTCAGGGATCACACTCCCAGGGGAGAGATCGTTATTGTGCTGAAAGGGAAAGGGAAAGAAAATGAAGTGGGGTAACAGGCATCACTATATAATTCATGCTTCCGGTATAGCTGTCGTTTTGGTTTTATTTTCACTGAGGATGATCCCCGGCAGGTCGTCTCTGTTCAGATACCGGGAGATCCGGCAATCCTCCGGTCCCTTCCTTGAATACTGTGAAACTTTCATAAGTCCTCTGTCATATAAAAAACAAGAAGACACAGTAAAAAATAAAACGCGTTCCGGGCCTGATTCATACCTCCCTTTTGTTCCCATGAAAATTGAACTCAACACGGCCGATAGTGCGGAACTGGTCAAATTATACGGCATCGGACCCTATTACGCAGTCAGGATCCTGGAATACCGTGAAAAACTCGGCGGGTTTTCCGTTCCTGAACAACTCCTGGAAGTTTACGGGATGGATAAAGAACGGCTTCTTGGTTTTTATGATAACGTTTTTGTGGACACTTCTTTTGTCAAAAAAATGGATCTTAAAACAGTTACCGAAGATCAGCTGGCCTCTCATATTTACATAGGAAGGTACCTGGCCCGGTGCATCATCAGATACAGGGAAGCGGCCGGTCAGGATTCCTGTACCGTTGCCAACCTGGTCCGCGATAAAATATTAACAGTTGAACAGGCCGGTAAAATTGGCTGGTACCTTTATTAAGGACTGTTTTTTATTATATTTGTCGGATAGTTTATTTCTAACCCCTATTGTAAATCTATGAGTATACTGGTTACAAAAAATGTGGTTAAACGCTTTGACGGTCACCTGGCATTGGATAATGTCAGTATAGATGTCCCCGAAGGAAAAATATTCGGGTTGCTCGGACCCAACGGAGCGGGAAAAACCACCTTATTAAGGATAGTCAATCAAATTACTGCGCCCGATGAAGGAAGTGTTTTTTTTGACAACCATCCTTTAGCTGCTAACGATGTCTTTCGCATCGGCTACCTTCCCGAGGAAAGAGGATTGTATAAAAAAATGAAGATTGGGGATCAGGCAATGTACCTGGCAAAACTGAAAGGGATGTCCCATGCCCAGGCGCTTTCCAGCCTGAAATCCTGGTTTATGAGATTCGGCATCCAGGCCTGGTGGAATAAGAAGATCACCGAATTATCTAAAGGGATGGCTCAAAAAGTTCAGTTTGTGACCACGGTTATGCACGATCCCAAACTGCTTATCCTGGATGAACCTTTTAGCGGGTTTGACCCGATCAATGTCGATCTTATCCGGAAAGAAATTCTCCGTTTGAAGGAAAACGGGACTTCAGTCATACTGTCCACTCATAATATGGAATCAGTAGAAGAATTATGCGATGAGATCGCCCTGATAGATAATGCCCGTTTAATTGTCACCGGACAGGTCCACGATATACGACGCATTCACGGGGACAACCGCATTGAGATCCTTTACCGGGCTTCAGATCCGTTGGATCCGGCTCTTTTGGAAAAGACAGTCTTTTCCGTTGTATCACAAGGTAAAAAAGACGGTTCGTACAGTATGACTGTAGAGCTGAAAGACGGGCATACTACAAACGATATGCTGGAAGCCCTGATACCTCATACCAATATAGTGGGAATGAACGAGATCATTCCCCGTATGCACGATATATTTATTAAACTGGTAACTCAAAAGGAGGAAAGGCAATGAATATCAAAAAGATAAATCTTATTGTCGGAAGAGAATTCGCTATCCGTGTCAGAAAAAAATCATTTCTTATTGCCACGTTCCTGACGCCTCTTTTGATGGCAGCCCTGATCACGGTCCCTACCCTGATGACCACGCTGAAAGACAACAATCAGAAAAACATAGAAGTCATTGACCCAACCGGAATAGGAGAAAAAGTTCTGGAAGACCAGGAATACACCCATTTTACGTTTCGCAGGGAAGGCAATCCGGAAGATTACAAGAAAGATTTTGATGCCCGCAACCTGCACGCTCTTTGCGTTATTAATCCGATTGAAGGGAATACCGTGGAAGTACGAATGTACAGCACGGGTCCGGTTGATCAGGATATTCAAAAGTATGTTTCCAGGCAGATAAGTAATGAGGTTGAGCAACAACGGTTACAATCATACAACATCCCACAGCTCAAAGAGATCATGGAGGACATAAGGACCGATATTCCGGTTAAAGCCCTCACCTGGACAGAGACCGGAGATGAAAAAGAAACCATTACGGAAGTATATATGGCCATAGCTTATTTAAGCAGCTTTTTGATATATATGTTCATATTCATGTACGGTTCCATGGTTATCCGGGGCGTTATTGAAGAAAAGACAAACCGCATAGTCGAAGTGATCATTTCCTCTGTAAAACCGGTAGAACTGATGTTGGGAAAGATCATAGGGATTGCCCTGGTTGCGCTGCTTCAGTTCTTTCTCTGGATCCTGCTTACAGCCATCATCCTGTTTGTGGTTATGGCAATTGTAGGATCGGGAGCCGTTGCCGATCTGGCCGGATCTGCTCCCCAGATGCAAGGTGGCCTGGCCGGAACAATTGCTTCATTCGATACAGGTAACGGCATGCTAACAGGTATAGCCAGCACAATTTCTCAAATTGAGTTCGGGAAATTCCTGCTGAGTTTCTGTCTTTATTTTATTGGAGGATACCTTATGTATGCCTCTATGTTTGCCGCTGTCGGATCCGTTTCCGATGCCGAAACCGATACCCAGCAATTCCAGTTACCCATCACCATTCCCCTGATCCTGGGATTGTTCATTATGATGCATACCTTCCAGTATCCGGACAGTTCATTGTCTGTTTGGGCATCCATAATACCGTTTACTTCACCTATGGTAATGCTGGCCCGCCTACCCTTTGGAGGCGTGCCCCTGTGGCAATTACTGGTGTCCCTGGCATTGCTGTTCCTCACCTTCCTGGCAGTAGTTCATTTTTCTGCCAAAATATACCGGGTAGGCATCTTGATGTACGGTAAAAAAGTAACCTGGAAAGAATTATGGAAATGGATGCGATACAAAAACGGTTAATACAAGGGGTTTTTCTCTTTTTATTAATTACTGCGGGTTCCGTATCTGCAGGAGCACAGACGATCAAAGCATATCGCGTGCTTATGGATACTACCGAATACCAAACCAAGGCTTCAGTCCCCATCCGGGAAATCATCAACACGTATTCTCCCGAACTAAACAAAAAAATGAACCAGGTGGTGGGATATACAACCACAGAGATGCGGTCCTACTATCCGGAAAGTCCATTGTCAAACCTGGCCGGAGACGCATTGCTTGCCATTGCACGCAGGCATTACGGATTGGAAAATGTTGATTTTGCCCTTACCAATTTTGGAGGTATTAGGACGTCATTCCCAAAAGGAGATCTTACTCTTTACTATGTCTATGCTGCCTTCCCTTTTGAAAACTCGCTGGTTCTTGTAAGCCTGAAAGGCAACCGTGTCAGAGAATTGTTTGAGTCTTTTGCCGCACACCGTGTTGAAGTTCTCTCCGGTGTATCCCTTAAAATTGACGATCACCGCATTACACAATTACTCATAAACGGGGAACCCCTGGATAACGAACGGATTTATCACATAGCGACCATAGATTTCCTGCTTCAGGGAGGAGACCGGATGACTATGTTAAAAAACAACCTGGGCGTTGATTATTCAGGTCTGACACTCCGTGATGTGATCTTGCAATACATTAACGTATTCACTACAAACGGCGAACCGATCCCTGCACGGACCGACCGTCGTGTAGTGATCAACAATCCACAAGAGTAATGAAAACTTCCTCATTGATCAAACCGACGTTCCTCTTGCTGATCTTAACCCCTTTTTTTGCAAAGGCGCAAGATTTGGTGATCGTCCACACAAATGACATTCACAGTCAGATAGAGCCTTTTCGTTCCGGCAGAAATGCCGGCAGCGCAGGGATCCTGAGCCTTTCAGGGTACCTGGAAGAAACCAGGAAAGATCATCCGGATCTGTTGTTCCTGGATGCCGGAGATTACAACCAGGGGACCCCGTATTTTAATCTTTTTGGCGGAAAGGTTGAAGTGGAAACCATGAATGCATTGAAACTGGATGCGACAGTCCTGGGTAATCATGAATTCGACAACGGTCTGGAAGATCTTGTAAACAGGATAAAAGAAGCAGATTACCTGACTTTGTGTGCCAATTACAAGATCCTTTACCGGCCTTTAAGAAAACTTGTAAAACCTTACGCGATCTTCCGGGTAAACGGGAAAAAAATTGGCGTAATCGGTATTACCATAGATCTGAACGGATTGACATCCAACAAGGTTTTAGAAAAAATGATCTACCTGGATCCGGTAGCTACCGCAAACAGACTGGCCGCCAGGTTAAAAAGAAAAGGTTGTGATCTCATTGTCTGCCTAACGCATCAGGGTTATAGAAACGATCTGGAATTGGCTGCACAATCCAGGAACATTCATTTGATAATTGGCGGCCATTCACATACGTTTTTGGAAGAACCCGTTAAGGAAACAGACGCTGACGGGAACCAGGTAGTGATCGTGCAAACGGGAGCTTACGGAGTATATGCCGGACAGATTGATATAAATTTTTAAGCGTTTAAGTATGTTTCTGGAAAATCAAAAGCGGAACGGAAGGATCGAAGTCATATCCGGTTCCATGTTTTCAGGAAAAACCGAAGAACTTATCAGGAGGCTCAAAAGGGCCAAATTTGCCAACCAAAGGGTCGAGATTTTCAAACCACGCGTTGACGTAAGGTATTCGGAGGAAGATGTCGTTTCGCACGACAGCCATTCCATCCCTTCCACTCCGGTTGACTCGGCAGAAAACATCCTTTTACTGGCCAACAACGTTGATGTGGTTGCCATAGACGAAGCACAGTTTTTTGACCAAAACCTGGTTCGGGTATGCCAATTACTTGCCGACAACGGCATCCGTGTCATAGTGGCCGGGCTGGACATGGATTTCCAGGGAAATCCTTTTGGTCCCATGCCTGACCTGATGGCAGTTGCCGAACACATAACCAAGGTACATGCCATTTGTGTCCGTTGCGGAGACCCTGCACACCATTCTCACAGGTTAAGCAAGAGTACACGCCTGGTGGAATTGGGAGAAAAAGACGTATACGAACCCTTATGCAGACATTGTTTCAATCAAGTGAAAAATGAACAGAAATAAATATACCCACCTGGAAATCAGCGTACCCAATATTCAGCACAACCTAAAATATTTCCGGTCTTTTCTACGTGAAACCACCCAATTGCTTGTCCTTGTCAAAGCCTACGGATACGGTCACGGAATAGGTGAATTCTCACGTATTCTGGAAGACAACGGAGTAGATTACCTGGCCGTTGCTTTTCCGGGCGAAGGAGTGGCCATAAGAGAAGCCGGGGTCAAACTTCCCGTTATTGTGCTCTCCGGCGGAATGGAGCATTATCCGCTTATGATAAGGCACCGCCTTGAACCCAGTCTTCCCTGCCCGGAAGCTTTTGAACGTTTTGTACAGGAAGCCGGGGCAATGAATCAAAAGGACTACCCCGTTCATATTAAATTGGATACAGGGATGCACCGTTTAGGTGCCGAAGAAGAAGACGTCCGGTCTATAGTTGAAAAACTGCCCGGAACCGGATCCGTCAGGATAGCTTCTGTATTTTCACATTTTGTGGCATCAGGGGAAGAAAAGAACGATGACTTTACAAGACAACAAATTGCCCGTTTTGAAACCCTGTCCAATTTACTGACAGATCAGCTGGAGTACAAACCCATGAGGCATTTACTGAATTCTCCGGGAATTGAACGTTTTGCCGCTGAAGCACAATATGATATGGCCAGACTGGGAATAGGTCTTTACGGCATGTCATATGTAGACAGAAGCAGACTGAAACCTACCGCCTTTTTAAGAACTCCTGTTTTACAGGTGAAAACTGTCCAACCGGGCGAAACCGTTGGTTATTCAAGGGCCGGTAAAGTTGTAAAACCCGATACCCGTATTGCCACCCTGGCCATTGGCTATGCCGACGGGGTCAACAGGCATCTGAGCAACGGGAAAGCCTCGTTTTGCGTAAACGGTCACCGGGCTCCCACCATAGGGAATATCTGTATGGATATGTGTATGTTGGATGTGACCGGTATTGATGTAAAACCGGGAGATATGGTTACGGTTTTCGGAGACGATCCAACGATATTCGAATTGGCAGATATTCTGGGAACCATTCCCTATGAAATCCTTACGTCGGTAGCATACAGGGTTCCCCGGTTCTATACTTTCTGATCAATCAGGCCATCAGGCCATCATTTTACAGATCATCTCCATCAGGAGCTCTCCGTCACCGGCCTCTCCCCTGTCAGATGATTTGTACAGACTGTCATAAGCACACAGTAAATTCATAGCCCTGACTGTTCTGGGAAAGGTGAAAAAACGGGTAGCCTCCAGGGTCTCCTGGAAAAAATAATAATTCAGTCCCATAAGCCCCCTCAGTTTATCTGCAGATGAGCCGGGATTTTCCATCCGGAAGGAATGCAATTTTAAGATTCGGGATAATTGTGTATAAAACAAGCTGATGATCATCACCAGCGGAAACTTTTTTTCATTGTCCGCAAAATACTCTACTATAGGTTGTACTTTGGCAAAATCGCCTGCAGTAATATGTTTGAATAAAACGAAAGGAGAAAAATCCCGGTTGACACCCACCGATTTTTCCACCATATCGGTTGTAACTGCCCAGGTCCCCTGAGGCATGAGTATAAACAGTTTTTCTATTTCCATTACTATCCGCTGAAGATCAGTCCCCAGGAAATCTGCCAGCAGACGGGCCGCCTGCGGCTCAATGCTGGTCCCTTGTTCCTTAAGGTACAAAGTGATCCAGTCAGGTATTTCGTAATCCCTCAATGGAACAGACTCCAGGATACGGCAGTATTTCTGAGCCAATTTCCAGAGTTCAGTCCTTTTATCCACCGCTTTACCCATAAAACAAAGAACAAGAACGCAGGAAGGATTCATTGCCTTGAAATAAGTAGCCAGCAATTCAGTGCCTTTGAGTTGTTGTGCTTCCTTTACGATGATTACTTGACGCGGGGCCATAACCGGATATCTACGGGCATTGTCCACTATCAAAGCCGGGGTTACATCCTGAGCGTACAAAACCATCTGGTTAAAAGCTTTTTCATCTTCGGCAAGGGCGTTTTCTGCAATGTAGGAAGCAATTTTGTCCACATAATAGGGTTCTTCTCCCATTAGCAGGTAACACGGTTTGAATTCCCCTGCTTTCAGTTCTTTCATAATCTCGCGGTAGGCAGCGTATGAATCTTTTGCGGTAGTTTTTGCCATACCACAAAATTACATAAATTTAACGAAGGCCGTACTTTTTGTATCTTTGTACCATGAACGGCCCTTCGGTCATATATTGCATTGTAAGAAAAAAATGGGTGGAAAAAACCCCGGAAGAAGAAGTGCGGCAGGAAATCATACGCCATCTTCATATTGTGGGAGGATTTCCCTTGCATCTGATGACCTGCGAATACCCGGTGCGTTACCTGGAAGCGAACTGCCGTGCCGACCTGGTTGTGCATGACAGGAACGGAAAACCTTTGTTGATTGCCGAGTTTAAAGCGCCCGGAGTTCCCGTGGATGAAAAAACGGTAGAGCAGCTGCGCAAATACAATGCGCAGATCCTGGCTCCCTGTTTGCTGATCAGTAACGGGACCCGGACATACTTTTGGAAATTTGACCGGGATGAGAGGGCCTATAAACAACTCGGGGAGATCCCTTCTTTTGAAGAACTCCTGTAATTAATTTTGCATGAAAGCACCTTTAAGATCAAAAATATTCCGCATTATTGCAGAACAAGCAGCCCTGAAAAACGTAAAAGCATACGTCATAGGTGGCTATGTTCGTGATTTTTACCTCAACAGGCCGAATACAGATATTGACGTTGTTGTGGAAGGAAACGGAATGGAGGTTGCCTCGGACGTGGGATCGGCATTAAATACACGGGTTACACTGTTCAAGAAATTCGGAACGGCCATGTTGCGTTACAAAGGATATGAAATTGAATTTGTAGGGGCAAGGAAAGAATCTTACCGTGCCGACTCACGTAAACCCATAGTGGAAAACGGCACACTGGAAGACGATCAGAAAAGACGTGATTTTACGATCAACGCCATGGCATTTAGTCTTGTCCGGGAAGATTACGGAACATTGACCGACCCGTTTAACGGAATTGATGACCTGAAACGGAAGGTCATCAGAACGCCCCTGGATCCCAACACCACATTCAGCGATGATCCCCTAAGAATGCTCAGAGCCATACGTTTTGCAGCACAACTCGGTTTTTCCATAGATCATGACTCTTTTGCTTCCATTACAAAAAACGCATCCCGGATACACATTGTATCCCAGGAAAGAATTACCGTGGAGTTGCAAAAGATCATGGCCTCCCCAAAACCATCCAAAGGATTTGTGCTTTTGGAAAAGAGCGGACTTCTGGCCCTTCTTTTACCTCAGATCGCTTCATTAAAAGGAGTGGAAACCTTGGAAGGCAGAGGACATAAGGAAAACTTCAGTCATACGATGGAAGTTCTGGACAACGTGGCCCTGGAAAGTGACAATATTTGGTTACGTTGGGCCGCTTTGCTTCACGATGTGGGAAAACCGTCTACCAAACATTTTGACAAAGAACTGGGGTGGACTTTTCATGGTCATGATTTTATTGGAAGTAAAATGATCCCCGCTATTTTCAGGAAACTCCGTTTGCCTCTGGGAGAAGAAATGCGTTATGTGCAAAAACTTGTCCAGCTGCATTTGCGCCCTATAGCCCTGGTAAACGAAGTCAGTGATTCGGGGGTTAGACGGCTTTTATTTGAAGCAGGAGAAGATATGGAGGATCTGATGATACTATGCCGGGCCGATATAACCTCAAAGAACCCCCGGACTGTCAGACGGCATCTGGAGAACTTTGAACAGGTTAGTAAAAAGATGGCCCTGGTGGAAGAAAAGGACGCTATAAGGAATTTTCAACCCCCCATATCGGGTGAGATGATCATGAAGACATTCGGAATCCCTCCGTGCCGTGAAGTGGGTTTGATTAAAGATTATATTAAAGAGGCCATCCTGGACGGCAAGATCGGGAACAACCTGGAAGAAGCCAGACAGCTTATGATGGAAAGAGCCCGGGAACTGGGTATCAGTGAAGTAAATGCATAAATTCTTCACGCGTACGGACATCTTTCAAAAACGTACCTGTGAAAGCAGAAGTAACCATTCTTGAATGTTGTTTCTGAACACCTCTTATCTGCATACACATATGTTCTGCTTCAATTACAACAGCCACTCCCAAGGGGTTAAGAGTTTGTTGTATACAATCCCTTATCTGGACAGTCAGACGCTCCTGGACCTGGAACCTCCTTGCAAACGTATCCACAACGCGTGTCAGCTTGCTGACACCAGTAATAAATCCGTTGGGGATGTAGGCCACATGGGCTTTCCCGTAAAAAGGAAGCATGTGATGCTCGCACATAGAGTACATTTCAATATCCTTGACCAATACTATTTGCTGGTATTCTTCCCGGAACCTGGCTGAGTTCAGTATTGCTGCGGGATCTTCCAGGTAACCCTTCGTCAGGAATTGCATGGCCTTTGCTACACGAAGCGGGGTTCTTTCAAGGCCTTCCCTTTCAGTGTCCTCTCCCAGCAATTTTAAGATTTCCTGATAATGTTCTGCAAGTTTTTGAGTCGTTTCCGGCGTATAAAGATCGTTGTTGCTGTATGACATGGTTTCTGAGAAATGTTGATCTGCAAAATTACAAAAAAAAAGCGATCTCAGGGGGTCTCTTAAACTTTACTTACTCTAACAAGTCAAAAGGAAAAACAACACATTCGGCTAATCATTATTTTTTGTACATTCGCAGCTATGGAAAAAGAAACGCTTATCAGAATCAAAGGGATCAAAAAGATCTATAAAGTAGGGAACCAGGAAGTTCGCGCATTAAACGGGGTGGATCTTGAGATCAGGAAAAACGAATATGTAGCCATTATGGGACCGTCAGGCTCCGGCAAATCTACTCTGATGAACTTGATCGGCTGCCTGGACACACCTACCGAAGGCGCTTATATACTGAACAATACAGACGTTAGTCAAATGAAGGACGATCAACTGGCAGAAGTGAGAAACAAAGAGATCGGATTTGTGTTCCAATCTTTTAATCTGCTTCCCAGATATGATGCCCTGAATAATGTTGCTCTACCGCTTATTTATGCCGGAATGCCAAAACATGAAAGGGAAGATGAAGCCAGGAAAGCACTGATAAATGTTGACCTGGGTGACCGTATGGACCATAAACCCAATGAATTATCGGGCGGACAGAAACAAAGAGTGGCCGTAGCACGTGCCATGGTAAATAATCCTTCCATTATTCTGGCTGACGAACCGACGGGAAACCTGGATACAAAAACATCCCTGGATATTATGTCACTCTTTGAGCAGGTGTATAAAAGGGGAAATACCATAATTGTCGTCACGCACGAAGAAGACATTGCACGCTACGCACGGCGGGTTGTCCGGCTTCGCGACGGTCTGGTTGAAAGTGATGAACCAAATCATAATCCTGTCTTGACTGATTCATGAATAAAATCTATACGGGAACCGGCGATCAGGGAATGACTTCCTTAGCCGACGGGAGCCGTGTTCCCAAGACGGATCCTCGTGTGGCAGCCTACGGGAAAACAGATGAATTGATTAGCTGGATAGGACTGCTGAGAAGTCAGTCGGACATTCTGAAAGAATTGTCATCATCCCGGCATTATGAATCATCATTACGGAAGATCCAAACGGATCTTATGCACTTGGCCGGATACCTGGCTTCGGGAAACAGAAAAGACCTGACAAATTTCGATTTTGAAGGTTCCGCACTTTTTTTGGAACATAACATTGATAAAATGCAAGAACAAATACCTGTTCTTCAGTCTTTTATTCTTCCGGAATCCCCCCCACTGTCATCTCAGATCCATATAGCCCGTACGGTCTGCCGTGAAACAGAACGCCTGATGGTATCTCTTGGCACGGATATTGTCACGGCCCCTATGCTGAAGTACATAAACCGTCTTTCGGACTATCTTTTTGTCCTTGCGCGGTTTATTACTGTCAGGACTGGTTGTGAAGAAGACTTTTTTATATAACTTTGGGCACTTTTTTTAAACCTTGCATCAATGTACTGGACACTTGAATTGGCATCGAAATTGGAAGACGCTCCCTGGCCTGCAACCAAGGAGGAACTTATTGATTATGCCGCACGCTCGGGCGCTCCGTTGGAAGTAATAGAAAACCTGGCTGACCTGGAAGATGATGGCGAAGTATACGATAGTATTGAAGACATCTGGCCGGACTACCCAAGCAAGGAAGATTTTTTCTTCAACGAAGATGAATATTAATCTCATGGAATGAATATTATAATTGCAGGAGCAGGAGAAGTTGGTTTTCATCTGGCCAAAATGTTATCGGATGAAAATCATCAAATCACCATCATTGACAAAAATGAAACGCGGTTGAATCAGATCGCGGAAACGTCTGATGTTGTTCCTGTCTCGGGTGTAGTTACTTCCATTTCAACACTGGAAAAAGCGGGGGTCAGCCGTTGTGATCTTTTCATTTCTGTCAGTCCTGCCGATGAACAGGACGTCAACATTGTCTCTGCCCTCCTTGCCAAACAACTGGGCGCCAAGCGCGTAACGGCACGCATTAATAACAATGAATATTTAAAGAACGAGAACCGGGTCGTTTTTACCGAACTGGGTATAGACCTGTTGTTTTATCCGGAAAAAATTGCCGCTCAGGAAATTCTGGATCTTTTAAAACAGTCCGGAACTTCTGAATTCATGGATTTTTCCGGAGGCCGGCTGCAACTCATTGTTCTTAAACTTACCGAGAGTTCTTCCATTGTTAACAAAAGCATGAAACAGGTAGCAGAAGAAAACGGGGGAGATATTCCTTTCCGGGCCGTGGCCATAGCAAGGGAAGGCAACACAATAATTCCCCGTAAGGACACTGTTTTTCAAATAGCAGACCTGGTTTTTGTTATAACTAAAAGAGAAGCGGCTCACGCTGCTATGATACTCAGCGGAAAAGAAAATGTTGTGGTTCACAATTTGATGATAATGGGAGGCGGACGGGTAGGCGAAATGGTAGCCCACAGCATGGAAACAAGAATTGAAAAAGTCCGAGTGGTAGAACTGGACAGCACCCGCTGCCAGGAACTGACCGTTTCACTTCCCCGTTCGCTTATCATTAACGGGGATGCCCGCAATACGGATCTTCTCCTGGAAGAGGATCTTCCCAAAATGGATGCTTTCGTTGCCGTAACTTCAAGTGCCGAGGCTAATATACTTTCCTGCATGGCCGCCAAAAGAGCCGGCGTCAAGAAGACCATCGCCCAGGTAGAGAACCTGGATTATATCAAATTGGCCGAAAGCGTAGGCGTTGACGCCACCATCAATAAAAAACTGATTACAGCAAGCCGTATATTCCGGTTCACCATGACCGGAGACGTACCTTCCATGAAATGCCTGAATGGATCAGACGCAGAAGTCATGGAGTTTATTGCAAAACCCAGAAGTCCCGTAACCCAGAAAAAAGTCCGGGACCTGGAATTTCCCAGAGATGCCATCATAGGAGGCATAACCAGGGGAAACAGCAGTCTTATTGTACGTGGAGATACAGAGATCAAGCCTTACGACAGGGTCGTGGTATTTTCCCTGCCCTCGGCTTTACAAACCATTCACAAATTTTTCATCTGATCCTTCCTTTTCTTTCTTTTCCTGTAATATTGTTTGGGCGTACAGGATTCCCTGGCTTTAAAAACACGAGAAAAGGAACGTATGGAATTAAACCCGCATTGAATGGCCAGGTCTTCCAGATCCAGAAAATCACCATCCGTTTTTTCTATCAGTTTTTTTGCTTCATTCACCCGGAATACATTAACCCAATCACAAAAATTCGTGCCGTATAAACGATGTATGGAACGTGAAAGATACGAACGGTTTGTGTTGGTTTTGCGACAAAGTGAATCGATCGTCAATCCGGAATCCTTGTAATAAGATTCTTTTACCATCATTTTATTCAAAGACAATACTATATCGTCCGGACTTTCCGGATAAGCAGCATCTTTCTTTAGGAATAATTTGGGATCGGTTAATGTCCATCCTTTCAGGAATGGGGTCATTCTTTTTATAATTCTCTTTATCAACGCCATGCCCTGTTTCCCGTTCTATTTTCGTATTTGGTCTGCATCCTGCACCATTCACCGGGAGTCATCCCCAGATTGATACGAAAGGCCAGATTTAACGCCGTTAGCGATTGAAATCCCGATTCATTGCACAGTTCAGTAAGGCGGGCATCCGGGTGTTGTTTATAATACTCCTGTGCATATGTTACACGGTAGGAATTGATAAATTGTTTAAAATTCATCCCGGCGTACTCATTCAATGCCCTGGTTACATAAGTTACATTCGTGCCAATGGCAGCAGCCACTTCTTCACGGCTTATGGAAGGATACCTGTAGCATTGTTCTTTTTCAAGGTATGCCTTTATACGTTCATAAATTTCTTTATACAGGCCATTGATCTTTTTATTAGCTTCTTCCAGGTCCTGCCAGACTTTGCTGTTGGCTATCTGTGTCTCCTGCACCCATTTCCCCCCGTACAAAAGATCAGTGTCTTTCATCAGGATCGTATCCAGAAACAGCAAATGAATGGGAATACTACCCAGGAAAAACAACCTGGCAGGCAAAAAAGTATCCAGTACCACACACACATATGACATCAAAGAAAACACCCATAAAGACACTAACAAGTATTTATAGGACCTGATCGGCGCGGGACTTTTCTTCCCTGGGACAGACAGCATTTTTTCAATAATGATAAAGAGCACACAGCCCAGTGATATTAAAGAAATGCATAATGAATGGGACATCCCTGAAAATAACAAGAGAATACTTACACGACCGGAATGCCATATACTAAACAGGGAAAACAAAGCAAAAAGTATCGCAAAAACCAGTAAATGAGTCTTTACAAGAAACCTCCTGCGGATCCCGGATGAGATTGAAGTAAATGCAATACAATAGACCGGTAAACATGTAAAAGCAATACGCAGGAAGATATCTTCCCGTACAGTGTCGCTCAGAATCTGAAATCCTCCGTAAGTAAGAATTATTCTGAGTAAATAAATTGTTCCCAATGCAGCAAACGCACCAATAAGTACCTTGACCGGATTTGTTGGAAAAAAATACAGAACCGATTTCATTCTGGCCTTGGTAAACAACAACACAGCAGCGGTAGCGTAAGTAACACCGGCTGCTAAATCAAAAATAAAAGTTGTCATTGAGATAAATTGTTGTATATTAAGATTTTGAATATGTACGAAATTACTGATGTTTTTTTGTTAAATCAAAGCATTTTCCTTGGTTGATTTGTCAATAATTGTCCACAAACTTGTCTGGTATAATAAACACCTGCATTACTGTTAATTAAATATTACTTTTTTAGAAAATTTTTTCATGAATTTCAATCGTGACGCCGGGTTTTATTACCTTTGTGGCTTTACAAAACCATACAAATTATGGAGTACGATTTTTCAAATATTGAAAAGAACTGGCAATCATACTGGTCTTCCAACAAAACATTTAAGGTTGACGCAGATCCTTCCAAACCGAAATTTTATGTACTGGATATGTTTCCCTATCCGTCCGGGGCCGGTTTGCATGTAGGTCATCCGTTGGGATACATTGCAAGTGACATCTATTCCCGTTATAAAAGATTAAAAGGGTATAACGTATTACACCCTATGGGATATGATGCATTCGGCCTGCCTGCAGAGCAATATGCCATCCAGACAGGTCAACCGCCACAGAAAACGACTGCCGATAATATTAAACGATACCGGGAACAACTGGATAAACTGGGTTTTTCTTATGACTGGGACCGTGAGATACGTACTTGTGATCCGTCTTATTATAAATGGACGCAATGGGCTTTTTTAAAAATGTTCCACCATTGGTACAACAAAAACACAAATAAAGCCGAGCCTGTAGAACAATTGATCCGCGAATTTGAATCCAAGGGGAACGCGAAGATCAAAGCAGCGCATCATTGCGGAGTCACATTTTCTGCAGAAGAATGGGTTCGCTTTACAGATAAAGAAAAAGAAGACATTCTTATGTGTTACCGCATTGCCTATCTGGGAGAAACATCGGTAAACTGGTGTCCGGAACTGGGAACCGTACTGGCAAATGATGAAGTCAAAGAAGGCTTGTCTGTTCGGGGAGGGTATCCTGTTGTTCAAAAGAAGATGAAACAATGGCAATTGCGCGTTTCCGCTTACGCAGAAAGGCTTTTGGAAGGATTGGAAGGTCTTGCATGGTCGGATTCACTTAAAGAAATGCAACGCAACTGGATCGGCAAATCGGAAGGGGCAGAGATGGAATTCAGTGTATCCAACGGAAAAGACACCTTTTCCATGACTGTCTTTACAACACGCGCTGACACCATTTTCGGTGTTACTTTTATGGTACTCGCACCGGAAAGTGATTGGGTTGAAAAGCTTACCGTACCGGAAAAACACCAAGAGGTCCAGGAATACCTGGCTTACGTAAAAACAAAAACAGAGAGGGAGCGAATGACCGAAACACACCGTGTAACAGGTGTCTTTACCGGTTCTTACGCTCTCAATCCCTTCACCGGAGAACAGATACCGGTATGGATCAGCGAGTACGTACTTGCCGGATACGGAACCGGAGCCATTATGGCCGTCCCGGCACACGACAGTCGTGACTACATATTTGCCAAAACGTATGATCTTCCCATAGTGCCGCTTATTGAGGGCTGCGACATTAGCCGTGAAAGTTTTGATGCCAAAGAAGGCATTATGTGCAACTCCGGTTTTCTGAACGGGATGCCTGTCCACAAAGCCATTCCGGCAGCTGTTGAAGAAGTGGAAAGAAGGCATTTAGGCCGTCGTAAAATCAATTACCGTTTACGGGATGCCATCTTCTCCCGTCAACGATATTGGGGAGAGCCCTTCCCGGTTTATTATGAAAATGATATTGCGCGCCCTCTTCCGGAAACATCCCTGCCTTTGGAATTACCGGAATTGGAGTCTTTCCGGCCTTCGATCAATGGAGAACCACCGCTTGCCAATGCCAAAGACTGGACCTATAAAGGAAATCCTCTTGAGAAAAGTACCATGCCCGGTTTTGCCGGCAGTTCTGCTTATTATTTACGTTATATGGATCCCTGCAATCAGGATTGCCTGGTTTCTGAACAAGCCAATAGTTATTGGCAGGACGTAGATCTATACATAGGTGGAACCGAACACGCAACAGGGCATCTGATCTATTCCCGTTTTTGGAATAAATTCCTTCACGACCTGGGGCATGTATGCAAAGACGAACCCTTTAAAAAATTGGTAAACCAGGGAATGATCCAGGGACGTTCCAATTTTGTGTATCGTATTAAAAACACCAACACTTTTGTGTCGCTGCACCTGAAAGACAATTACGAAACCACAGATATCCATGTAGACGTCAACCTGGTACAGAACGACCGGTTGGATACGGAAGCTTTCAAGGCCTGGAACCCGGACTATAAAAATGCTGAATTCATTCTTGAAGAAGGAGAATACATATGTGGCTGGGCTATAGAAAAAATGAGTAAATCCATGTTTAATGTAGTGAACCCGGATACTATATGTACTCAATACGGGGCCGATACGCTTCGTATGTACGAAATGTTCCTGGGTCCCCTGGAACAATCCAAGCCCTGGGATACTAACGGGATAGATGGAGTTCACAGATTTCTGAAAAAATTCTGGAGACTATTCTTTGACAAAAACGGCAGCAACGCAGTTATCCAACAGGAACCTGACAAAAAAGAACTAAAGATCCTGCACAATCTGATACATAAAGTTGAAGAAGACATTGAGAATTTTTCCTTTAATACAACAATTAGTGCTTTTATGATCAGTGTCAATGAATTGACTGATTTGAACTGTCATAAAAAAGACATCCTTGAGCCCCTGGTTGTGCTGATCTCCCCTTACGCCCCTCATATTGCTGAAGAACTTTGGATTCATTTGGGGCACAAGCCTTCTGTAGCCAATGCGTCTTTTCCTGTTTTTAACCCGGAGTATACCAAAGAGGATTCCTATGAATATCCGGTTTCCTTTAACGGCAAGTTACGTTTCAAAAAAGCCCTGGATCTGGAATTAAAAAAAGAAACCATTGAAAAGCTGATCCTGGAAGATGAAAGAACGCAAAAATACACTGAAGGAAAAACGATCAGAAAAATAGTTGTTGTGCCCGGTAAAATTATAAACATTGTGGTATGAAAAATCTTACATTACGCAATGCCGGTCCGGTGATAAAAGAATATTTACTTATTACAATCGGACTGCTAATCTATGTAGCGGCCTGGACTACTTTTCTGGTTCCCAATCACCTGGTTGGCGGAGGAGTCACGGGGATCTCCACGCTGATCTACTATGCGACCGGACTCCCCATAAGCGTATCTTATCTGGCATTCAATGTTGTTCTTATTATTGTAGGATTGAGAACCATTGGTTGGAAATTCGGGATCAAAACCATCTATGGCGTTATTATGACCGCCATAGCTTTTCAGGTTATGCCAAAGGTAATTCCCATGGATCTGATCCAGGTGATGGCTCTGGACAACGGGAAACTGATATCTTCATTACTCGGAGCCGCAATTGCCGGATTTGGAGTAGGAACGGTCATTGCCCAGGGAGGAAGTACCGGGGGTACTGATATACTGGCACAGATTATTGGAAAATACAGAAACATTTCTCCCGGAAGGATTATGATGTCGTGTGACCTGGTGATCATAGGATCTTCGTTTTTCGTGTCCCAGGAACCGACAATTGGGTTAAAACTGGCCGTGGTTCTTTACGGGTATTTGATCATAGGCATGTCCAGTTATACCGTGGATACGATATTGTCAGGAGCAAAACGATCCATACAGTATTTTATTTTTTCCCAGAAATACGACGAAATAGCAGACAGAATATCTACCGATTTGCACCGTGGTGTGACCGTAATAAGTTCACAGGGATGGTACACGCACGCAGAACAAAGGGTACTACTGGTAATTGTCAGAAGGACCGAATCCAAAGCAATAGCAAAAATTGTAAAGGAAATTGATAAAAATGCCTTTATTTCCATGGGAAGTGTAACCGGCGTGTACGGAGCAGGTTTTGAGGTCCTTAAAACGTAGTGCTTAACGTGTCCGTTCCAATTCAAAAAATACGGGGATGGTAATCTGCACCCTCACTTTCTCCCCGTTCTTTTCTCCTGCTTTCCATTTAGGGGAAGCCCCTATCACTCTTAGGGCTTCATTATCCAACAAGGGATCTACAGAACGTGTTACTTTAACATGAGTTACTTCTCCGTCCTTTTCAATAACGAACGAAACCATTACCCTCCCCATAATACCCTGTCTAACTGCCTCCAGAGGGTATTTCAGGTATTTGTATACCCACCTGTCCATAAATGACCGGAGATCCGAGTTGAAAAAAGTAGGGGGCTTATCCACATCCGAATAAGCATAAACCGGATCGTCTCCGGTTATAGTGACTTGTTGTTCATCCCTGAATATATCTCCGGCGTCATTGGCTGCTTCTGAAATAAACAGTGATATATACTGACAAAATGCATCCATGTTTTTGTAATCCAGGTGATCGGGCGTATCCCTTAATGTTTGATGGTAAGGATGAAGGCCTGTAGTAAACAGGCAGACAGGAATGCTCTGATCTAAAAATGCCTGGTGGTCCGAAGCAAAATAATCCGTGCCGTACACCTGTACATCAGGGAGGAAAGGACTGGTGGTCAAATGTGTAAGCAAATGCTCCAGTTCATAATTCGGCTTTCCGCAAAAAGCCATCGGGACATTGTCAGTGGAAGACCTTCCTACCCGGTCCAGATTGATCATCATTTTGACAGAAGAAGCAGGAAAAGCCCTGTTCACAAAATACCATGAACCCATTGCCCCTTGTTCTCCGGCACCAAAGGCAACAAACAGCAAGCTTCTTTTGTACATAAAAAACTGTCCCTGGGCAGCTGCAGCCAGCTCTATAAGGGCCGCAACACCGGAAGCATTGGCATCCGCTCCGGGATATATGCAAAGTGAATCTTTTCCATTAACCCGCATAGTATAGGTTCCCTGGCTGTCGTAATGAGCCCCTATAACTATATATTCTTCCCGCAATTTGGGATCATACCCCGGAATAACAGCGACAACGTTCTGTGAATACAAAGTATCTTTGGTTTTCTCATCAATAAAGGAAAAATCCTGGAAGCCTTTGGGATATAATAATTCAAGCCCGTTTTGACTGAAAGACCGGGCTATGTATTCTGCGGCATCCTTCTCGCCTTTTGTTCCGGCTTGTCTTCCGTTAAGTGCATCAGAGGATAGTTCCTCCACATGGATCCTCAATGCTTTTTCAAAAGAATCCTGAGCCTGTAATGCTACAAGACTCAGGATCCAGAAGAGTAATGATAAAAAACTTCTCATTGTTTTTTATAAAACGGAGGGCGGACTACGATGGCCTTTAACAGGCGATCCCTCACATTTATATATATTTCCGTATCCGGTTTTGCATAGTCCGGTTCTACGTATGCCATTCCTATGCCAATCTTTAACATGGGTGACATATTCCCCGAAGTTACAATACCTATTTTATTTCCGTCAGATGTACAAACCGAATACCCATGACGAGGCACTCCCCTGTCAACCATTTTAAAGCCTGCCAGTTTACGGGGGACACCCCTGGCTTTTTGTTCCAGCAGAAAAGTTTTGTCAATAAAATTTCCTTTCGCTTCCGAAAACTTTGTGATCCATCCCAGTCCGGCCTCAAGCGGAGAAGTAGTATCGTCAATATCGTTTCCGTAGAGACAGAATCCCATTTCCAGACGCAACGTATCCCTGGCACCCAGTCCCACCGGGACCAATCCGTATTCATTGCCCGCTGCAAACAATTCTTTCCATAGCTTTTCCCCATCCCGGTTGGCTACGTATATTTCACATCCCCCTGCCCCTGTATAGCCCGTTGTGGACAAAATGGCCTGAGGTATACCTGCAACAGTACATTTGCGAAAAGTATAGTATTCCATATCCGTAATATCACAATCACAGATCTTTTGTACAATTTTCAGGGCATTCGGCCCCTGAACGGCCAGCTGACATATTTCATCTGAAGCGTTGTATAACTCTTTACCGGGATTTATGTGAAATTGGGGAGCATACTTACACAAATGGTCCCAATCTTTTTGAATGTTTGCCGCATTGACTACGAGTAAATAAGTTTCTGCATCTATCCGGTAAACCAAAAGATCATCCACTATACCGCCACGGCCGTTGGGAAAGCAGGTATATTGCACTTTCCCGTCCTGTAAAACGGAGGCGTCGTTTGAGGTAACATACTGAATAAACTTCAGGGCATCAGGTCCTTTTACCCAAATTTCCCCCATGTGACTTACATCAAACACTCCGGCATTTTCTCGTACTTGAATATGTTCGGCATTTATGCCCTGATATTCTATGGGCATAGTATATCCGGCAAAGGGCACCATTTTGGCCCCCAGCTCTTCATGGAACCGGATAAAAGCAGTTTTTTTCATAGATCAGAAGTGTAATTTTTGATTCGTATCATACACCCAGACATCATATGGAGTGATGTCCAGAGAAAACATTTTGTACATCTTGTTATAGGCATCAGGCAATGAGTTTGTCTGATAAGCAGAGATTACAGAATAACCGTTTTTGAATTCAATCCGAACGGGTTCATATCCCAGTTGGGGCAATTTTTGCATCATTCTGCCGGCATTGTTATCCATAATGAAACTCCCTACAACTACATGATATCTTGCCAAAGCAGATTTTTGTGCTTCAATTTTTGCAAGTGAATCCAGGCGAAACTGTTCGAGTTGAGCCGCTTCCTGTTCCCTGGCGACTTTTTCCAGAGAATCTTTTATGATCTGTTCCTGTTTTTGTTGAAGTTCTTCAGAAGTAGGCATGCCTAATCTGGCACGTATCCAATCGCAGGAACTCATACTGCCCAGCAGTATGATACCTATTAGCAACGGGAATATTTTCTTCATAATAAATAGATTAGATAGTTTATGGTTCACAAATATACATCAAAAAAACGGGATCTGTAAAAAAAGGGGTAACTTGCAGTCTGCTATATGAAAAACTATTCGCTCTTACTGTTTATCTCAGGAATTTTGTTCAATCTGCCCGGATCGCTTTTTGCACAGAATCCCGAAGCTGTCAGGTTTTGTTTTGCGGGAGATCTCATGCAACATGGATCGCAGATTCGTTCAGCCCTGCAAGATGACGGATCGTACAGTTATGACACTTGTTTTGTGTATGTAAAAGATCGGTTTAAAAACGTCCATTTTGCCTGTCTGAATATGGAAACCACATTCAATGGCCCGCCCTATTCCGGTTATCCGTCCTTTTCTTCTCCTAACGAACTGGCCCTGGCAACCCAAAGAGCCGGTGTTAACGTTTTTCTTACTGCCAACAACCACATTTTTGATAAAGGAACAGAAGGCGCCCTGAGAACTGTAGCTTTGTATGATTCACTGGGTGTGAACCACTGCGGCACTGATCCCCCCTGGGTCATCTTATCAAAAAAAGGAATAAAAGTGGCTGTCCTTAACTATACCTACAACAGCAACAGGTTGATCTCAGGGGATAATCCCGGGTTAAACCGTATAGATACAAATCTTATCAAAAAACATATTAGTGAAGTCAGGGACAACGGCGCTCACAGCATCATATGTTGTATGCACTGGGGGCAAGAATACAGAATGTTTCCTTCAGGATATCAAAAATTTATATCCGACTGGCTATACAGGGCAGGTGTTTCTGCCGTTGTGGGATCACATCCCCACGTACCACAAAGTATAGATATCAGGAAAGATGCCAACGGGGAAACTGTTTTTTTATCCGCTTATTCCCTTGGAAATTTTATTTCCAATCAACCCGACCCCCTGACCAGAATGGGTATGATACTTTCATTTGGCATAGTCCTTACAAAAGAAGGTCCACGAATAGATTATCCCTGGTATGAATGGATCTGGTGCTGGAGACCAGATCCGGACGGAAAAAAAGCCTATCTGGTTCTACCAGTTTCAGATGCCCGCATATACGGGGAACTTTTTGAAATCCCCACTGATTTACCTGTAATTGATAAAACAATAAAAACACTTCGTAACTTTATGCGGGAAACTTCTCCCGGTATATATGAACGCAGACGAAACCCTACGTATGAACGAAAAAACCTTTATTTTGGAAACCATCCATCCGGCTCTTCTGTATGGACCCGACAGCCTCCTGTTACCTCTTCTGAAAGAAGCGTTTCCCCAATTGAAGATCTTCGCGCGCGGAGAGCAAATAAAAGTACAGGGACCTTCTGAAGTTATTGACCGTTTTGAAGAAAAACTGGACACACTGGTTAGCCTGTATGAAAAAAGGCATCACCTTTCAAAAGAAAGCATAACGGCTATACTCCGGGGTGCCGTAAAACCTGCCGGAGAAAACGGGCAGGAACCCGAAAATGTCCTGGTATACGGAAATAACGGAAGGATCATTAAGGCCCGTACCGCCAATCAGGAAATATTGGTAACGTCGTATGAGCAAAATGATCTGATCTTTGCCGAAGGGCCGGCAGGTACAGGAAAAACATATACAGCCATTGCCCTTGCCGTACGTGCATGGAAAAACAAGGAAATCAGAAAGATCATTTTGACCCGTCCGGCTGTGGAAGCCGGAGAACAGCTGGGCTTTTTGCCGGGAGATATGAAAGAGAAACTGGACCCCTACCTGCAACCTCTTTATGATGCCCTCCGGGATATGATCCCAGGGAAAAAACTTGAATCGCTTATGGAGGAAGGAACGGTACAGATCGCACCCCTGGCGTATATGAGAGGAAGGACACTCGATAATGCCTGTGTTATACTTGACGAAGCACAGAATACAAGTCTTGCACAATTGAAAATGTTTCTCACCCGTATGGGTAAAAACGCAAAATTTATTATTACGGGGGATACCAGCCAGATTGACCTGGTACGAAAAAGCGACAGCGGTTTATCCCTTGGTATGGAGTTGTTGAAAAATATAAAAGGGATTGCTTTTGTTCGTTTTGATTCGGGTGATATAATCCGTCATCCCCTGGTAAAAAAGATCGTGGCAGCTTTCAGTGACCTACCAGCTCCCGGAAGCTCCGCCACCGCCACCAAGGCCACCGCCAAAACCTCCAAAGCCTCCTCCACCAAAGCCTCCTCCGCCAAAACCGCCAAAACCACCGCTTCCAAATCCACCGATACCCCGGGTTCTGCCTCCCAGTAAATTGGCAAGAATCATCAGTTCCAGAATACTCGGACCTTTTCGGTTATTGCCCCCCAGGTTGGTAGGACCTTTGCGCTTGTTGGCAATAGATATGATGACCACAAAAAAGAACAGAATAAAAAACAACGTAAGGACTACTATGATCCCGGCCGGAGTGTCTTCGTCATTTTCTCTTGCTGTATTGTACTCGCCCGTAGCCACATCCATAATAGAAAAAACACCTGCTTTTATCCCTTCATAATATCGGTCTTCTTTAAACTCGGGAATCATGTCATATGTAATGATCCTTTTTGAAAGCGCATCGGTCAGAACGCCTTCCAGTCCGTATCCCACCGATATTGCCACACGACCGCCGCTTTTTGCAGGATCGTGCTCCACCAGAAGTACCGCCCCGTTATTGTTTTCAGATGTACCCACCCCCCATTCCACAAGAATTTTATACGCAGCCATGTTGATGTCCTCTCCCTGAAGATCTTTGACAGTGACCACACATATCTGATTGGATGTGGAATCGTCAAAATGTACCAGGTCGGCCTCCAGCATTTCCCGTTCCTGTAAAGAGAAAAGCCCGGCAAAATCATTTACCAGACGTTGTTCTGAGGGACGGTCAGGAACCTGTGACATAAGCGGGTGACAAACAGTCGTAAGAATAAGACCCGCGAGGATTATCAAACCGGTTTTTTTCATGATCCGAAAGATATGTCGTTTGGCAATTCATTTTTGTCGTCATCCCTGTAAGGGAAAAACTCGGCAAGCTTTACCCCGATCTCTTCCACAACGGCACAGATCCCGTCTGCAAACTTGCCGGATCTGAAAGAGTTCTGCATGATCTCTTTAACAGATTCCCAAAAACCTTCCGGGACGACAGCATTGATGCCTGTATCACCAAGTATGGAAAATTTTTTCGATTCGGTGGCCAGGTAGATCAGTACAGAATTCCGTTCCTTGGTCTTGTACATTTTCAACTGATTGAATACAAAAATGGCCCTGTCCAGGGATGAGGAAGGGCAATAACCCTCTATATGAACCCTTATTTCTCCGGAGGTTTTTAGTTCAGCCTGCGTTATGGCAGCCACTATGCGTTTTTTTTCCTGAGATGTAAACAATTTTACCATTTTATTACTCAGTTAGAATTCTCCTGTGATATACGTACACAACGGACAGAGGCGTATACTGCAGATTTATCTGCCGTTGCACAGGAAAACCTGTCAACGGCATAATGAATCAGTCTGTAATAACCCTGGTTCCCGTCTGCTGCAGCCGACCACCAAAAAGAAGACTGACCTTTTCCGGAAAAACTTTCTCCAGACAAAACGGCATAGCCGGCAGGGATTGCATTCCACCCCGCAGTATTCGTTTTTTCGTTATCGGGATGGTAATTCCAAAGTTTATTCCCGTTGACTTTTGCATCAACGGCCAACACTTCTCCCAGGCCGTTCCACGGATCAAGAAAACCAATATTGGTACCCGTAACGGAAGAAGCCAGATCGGCCCAATCCTCGGCAGTAGGCACCTTCCACCCCGGAGGGCAAATACCCTGCGGACCGGCGGCAATTCCGGACGCGGAAACCGGTGGGTTGACGGGAGCATTTTCTCCCGACATTGCCTGGTTCCATGTATAGAGTCCTCCCAGCATGTTTCCGAGAGCCGGGACATTGTCGTAAGTAAGACCTGCTTCGTTCCAATTCAGATTCTGAATGAACCAGTCCAGATTTCCATAACGTTTGTAATAATAAACGTGGTTGTCCCTTGGATCAATGATAGAATCTGCAGAACGTTCAAAACCCTCTACCATTACAGAAAAAACGTTGTGGATGACGGTGGTTTTCCTGCTGGTCACACTATTGGCATATCCATCGGCACGGGCCGTCAGGGTTAGTGTATACGTCCCCAGGCTGTCCGGTACGGTAATCCCTACAGAGGCGGCCACTATGGAATCGGGGGTAAAATACTCCCCCTCAAAGGTGAAAACGACAGAATCTCCTTTAGGACTTGTAATACCGGAAGCTTCTACCTGAAACGTTTCTCCGGGGAAACAGTATTCCGGCAGATCGAACGTCAGGGATCCTGACATATACAATGTTTCCGGATCTTCTTTATTACAGCCAGTTGCAAGCATCAAAGATACCAGAAACAACAAAACGGGAAATAATGTGCTTTTCCTTATCATATCAATTATAATCTGCAAATGTAGGTAAAAAAATTTGTAGCTTTGTGTCTATGATTAAAAAACCATTTCCATTCATTGTCCTGTTATCAATGGCATTCATTCTTGCCGGGTGTGATTCTGCAGAGGATTATATCCGTTTTCAGGGCAGCGCTTTGGGAACCACGTATTCCATTACATACAGACCCCCTGCCGGGGCTTCTTCAGACTTTTCTTCCCGGGTTAACCGGGTAACAGGACAATGTCTGGACAGGATCAATCATTCTTTTTCGATATACAACAATCATTCCTTACTCAGTGAACTGAATCATAATTTATCACACAGGACGGACAGTTTGTTCAGGATTGTATTTGAGAGAGCACAGGAAATTTCCATACAGACAGACGGTGCTTTTGATATATCTGCAGCACCTTTTTTTGATTACTGGGGTTTCGGTTCCGAAAAAAGAGATTCTCTAAAGAAGTGGGATCCTGAAGAAACAAAGCAATATACTGGTATGGATAAATTCTATATGGAAGACACCCTGCTGTACAAAAAAGACCCCAGGAGCCAACTGAATATGAATGCCATAGCCAAGGGGTTTGCATGCGACCTGGTAGCCGATGGTCTTACGCGTTTGGGCATTACTGATTTACTTGTGGAAATCGGGGGTGAAATTGTCTGCAAGGGATTCAACCCGGAACGCAAACCATGGAGAATAGGAATTGACAGCCCCGTGGATGGGAACGTACATCCCGGAGAAAGCATTGAAGTAGTTATATATTTAACTGACAAGGCTTTGGCAACTTCAGGCAACTACAGAAATTATTATATTGAAAACGGAAAAAAATATGCCCACACAATTGATCCCCGTACGGGCGAGGCCGTATTACACAATCTCTTAAGCGCCACAGTAGTAGCTGAAGATTGTATGAGTGCCGATGCTTATGCGACCGCTTTTATGGTCATGGGACTGGAGTCCAGTAAAACTTTTCTTAACAAAAATCAAGATGTGGACGCTTTTCTGATCTACGACGAAAACGGCGTTTTTAAAACCTACGCCACCAATAATATCCAAACCGGCTTATGAAACGAATATTATTGATCACACTTCTTTTCTCGGGCTTAATAACAGCCTTCTCAGGATGTTCAACCACCGGAAAATACAAGACAGTCACCGGGGTAGTTATGGGGTATTCTTTCCAGATCGTATACCAGGTACCATCTTATGCCCCCTGGACTTTTGAATCCGACATAAGAAGAGCCGCCCGTCGTCAGGCTCATATGATTGACAAATCCCTTTCCCTGTATTACAAAACTTCTGTCATCAACAATGTCAACAGCAATAAGGATCTTACCACAGATTCTGCTTTCACTGCCGTTTTGACAAAGGCGAAAGAAGTTGCCGAAAAAACCGGGGCCTATTTGAACACCACCACCAAACCGTTACAGGATCTCTGGGGCTACAATATGAGTAATTACCAAAACGTTTCAGCAGATGACATTGCTGCAGTTCTGGAATATACGGGATTGTGGAAAATACACATTGACCAGGGAAAAGTTGTCAAAGAAGATCCCAGGATACAATTAAACCTGAATGCCATTGGAATCGGCTATGCGGCAGATATGCTGGGGATATTGCTTGACCGGCAGGACATTACCAATTATATGATTGAAGTCGGCAAAGTTGTGTTCTGCAAGGGTTTGAATCCTTCAGGAACTCCCTGGAGGATCATAATTGATGAATCCAATACAGACGTGATCTACCTTTCAGAAAAGGCAATGGCGATCGCAGGAAGTCTGACAAATTTTAAAACCAGGGAAGGAAAAATTGTCAATACACTTTTCAATTCGCGGACAGGGTACCCTGTTGAAGACCCCATAATAAGTACTCTGGTCGTATCTGAAACCTGCCTGGAAGCAGCTGCATACAGTGTCGCTTTTTATTCCATGGGATTGGAGAAAAGCATCCGGTTCATAGAAACGCAAAGTGACATTCAGACTATATTGTACTATTTTCAGGAAGATCAGATTAAAAAATACACAACTACTAACATAACACCCCGTAATGAACTCCAATATTTCCCGTAGAACGTTTTTAAAACAAAGTGCCTTGCTTGGGACCGGCCTGGTAGCTTCTGCCGGCGGCCTGAAAACACTATCTGCCAATACGCGGGTTTCTCAGCCGTTTCAGACTATCGTTTCCAACGGACTTATTTATTCAGGAGACGGATCCGCCCCTATTCGCGGTGATGTGGGTATAAAGGACGGCAAAATTGCCGCTCTGGGACGTTTGGGAGATTATGCCGATCATGTAATAGACGCCAAAGGGATGGTCATCAGTCCCGGTTTCATAGACATACATACTCATACAGACACAAAACTGCTTCAGTGCCCCCAGGGTGACAGCCGTATTTTCCAGGGAATTACCACAGATGCCGGAGGTAATTGCGGAGGCTCACCATTCCCGGATGGCCCGTATGACAGTGCCGCTTCCTTTTTCGATGCTTTGCATAAAAACAAGATCGGTATTAATTATTGTTCTTTCACCGGGCAGGGATCCATACGATCGGCAGTAATCGGAGAATGGAATGCACCGGCAACCCCTTCCCGGATTGAAGAAATGAAACAATTGCTGGACATTCAGCTTGAACAGGGAAGCCGGGGTCTTTCCTGCGGACTGGAGTATGCTCCGGGAGCTTATGCTTCCCGGGAAGAACTTGTGGAACTATTAAAAGTCGTAGCCAAACACAACGGGTTGTTTGCCATACACATGCGTAACGAAGACGACCGGGTTGAAGAAGCTGTTTCCGAGGCTATTGGTATGTCGTTTGAAGCAGGAGTACGGCTTCAGATATCGCACTTGAAAGCGCAGAACCCCAACAACTGGCACAAAGGCCCCGCCTTGCTTGAGATCATTGATAAAGCACGGCGCGAAGGACTGGATATTGCCTTTGACCGCTATCCCTATATTGCTTTTTCTACAGGATTAACAACGTTTATTCCGTTGGACGGCAGGCAGGGATCCACAGATGATATCATTTCACGCTTAAAGGACAACGCAACAGCCAAGGAGTTCGGTAAATATGCCGAATCCCGCTTTGCCCGTTTAGGGGGAGCGCAAAACGTAGTCGTTTCCTCCTGTAGCTTACAAGAAAACAAAGACGCATACATGGGCAAAAATCTGGAAGAATGCGCCCGTATTGCCGGAAAATCCGAATGGGAATTTGTGCGTGACCTTCTTATTGAAGAACGACTCTCTCCCGATATTGTGGCCTTTGCCATGAGTGAAGACAATGTCAGGATGTTTCTCTCTCATCCTTTAGCCATGCCGGCTTCCGACGGAAGTGTTTACTCTCCCGTTGGTCCGTTGTCCTTAACCATTCCTCATCCGCGTTCTTACGGTACTTTCCCCCGGTTTTTAGGGAAATACTGCCGGGACGGAAAACTAATGGATCTGTCACAGGCCATAAAGAAAGTATCGTCTTTTCCTGCTTCCAGGCTGGGTTTGAAAGATCGCGGATTACTGGTTCCGGGATACCGGGCAGATATTGTGGTGTTCAACCAGGCTACAATTATTGATAAAGCCACATTTGAAGATCCGCACCGGTTCCCTGAAGGCATCCATCATATATGGGTTAACGGGGAACATACCCTGAAAAATGGAAAACACACGGGAGCTTTGGCCGGAATGATTCTTTAGTGTTCTACATAAAGTACATGACCTTCAACAGACGTATAACCCATACGCTGTAAAACTTCCACGTACCTTTTCATTTGCCGTTCATGTGAAGGTTCCGGTTTCCCGAATTTGTAATCCAGTATTACTGTCCGGCCTTCTTTTTCCATTACCCTGTCCGGCCTCAATTTCCCAAAACGGCCCAGAACAGCTGCCTCATTTCTGACTTTCCATGATCCGTCAAACCAAGCGGAAATTTCAGGATCAGACAATGTCCTTTTGATGGCACGGGTAAATTTTTCTGCAGTTTCCCGGTTACCTGCCAATTCTCCTTCTTGTACCAGCTCCTGTAAAACCTGTTCCACCTGATCAACGGATTCTATCCGGGATAGTGCTTTGTGCAGAACCAGGCCCCACTGGCGCATGGAATCTGAAGGTGAATACTGAAATGCATCTTCACGGTATACCAGTTTTAATTTATCGCTGAATCCGGCAGAAGGATATTCTTCCAGAACGTAACCATCAGAAGATTTTTTTTGTCTTTGAACAGAAGGGGATGGTTTACCGAATCTCAGAATTTCATCCCCGGTATGGGTTTCAAAAGGAAGTGCTTCCCTAACAGGGCCGGCAATATTCTCTTTAGAATTCTTTTTTGAAAATGGCAGGTACACGTACAATTCGTCCCTGGGCCTGGTTACGGCTACATATAATAAATTCAGCGCATCCAGGATCCGTTGCGAATACTCCAGGTAAAAATCAGGGGCGAAACAGCTATGCATCAGCTTGTTATCATATACCACGGGCAATTGTTCCAGGCGGTTGAACGGCTCAACAGACGTTTTTGTCCAAATCACGGATATTCCTGCCCGGGAGTCCAGAGGCCAATTGCAAAACGGAATTAGTACCACAGGGGCTTCCAGGCCCTTTGCCTTATGGATTGTCAATAAACGTACCGCTTGTTCAGGCAGGTCTGCAGATAACATGGTTTCCTTTCCCCGTAGATCCCACCATTTAAGAAAGGCAAAAACACCCCCGCTATCCCTTCCTGAAAACCGGAGCACTGCATCGTGAAGTTCCTGCAGGTAAGGGATCGCTTCCCGGCATTTTGTCCACTCCATTCTTTGAATAATGGCTTCCATTGCATCGGCCAGGGGCATAAAACGCAGACGTTCCAGGAAATCACTGTCACCTGAAATGTCATTTTTCCCATATTCTTCGGATAGTCTGAGAACCGTCTGGGCATTACACGTATCTTTTGGATAATGACACAGTTGTAACACAGCTACGGCAAGTGTCACGTAAGGAGAAGAAGACAAGTAAAGGGCATCTTCAGAAATCACCCGGGGCAGCATCGCAGCTTCATCCGGATTTTCCATTTCATATTGCATTAAAAAACGCGTAATGGTTCGTGCGTTTTCTTTTGATCTGACCAGTATAAGAATGTCTGAGGGACTATATCCTCTTTCTATTAAGGAAATCAGCTGATCTTTGAGGGCGTTGAGCGTTTTGTTTTCTGCACCGGTGCTTTCCCCGGCATAGAAAGTACTGACCTGCACATAACCACACGACTGACCGGTATCCGGATCAGGCACCTTTTCTCTAAAGTCCTCATACGCATTGTTCAGCAGATTTCCCAGATAATCCTTGTCTTCCTGGTTCAACCCGTCACTTCCGTCGATCTTGGCAGCAATTGTCGTATTGAGTGAATTCTTCACATTTTCTATAAGATCATTCACAAACTTCACGATCTCTGTTTTGCTCCGCCAGTTTGTCTGCAATGTAAACAGATCCACCCCGTGCTGTTGAAGCAGGGGATCTGCCGTTATCTGTTCACCCAGTATCCGCCAATCACTGTTGCGCCATCTGTATATGGATTGTTTCACGTCTCCTACTACAAGGGAATCGGCACCCTGGGCCAGCCCGTTGATCAATAGCGGATACATGTTCTGCCATTGCAGATACGATGTATCCTGGAATTCATCCAAAAGGAACGAGTCGTAACCGGCACCCATACGTTCGTATATAAAAGGCGTATTCCCGTCTCCTACAAGTTTATTGAGCAGGTAGGTCGAATCTCCGATATCCAAAGTGTTGTTTTCTTCCTGTATCCGTCGCATGGTAGTGATCACATCTGCCAGAAGCCCCATTTGAGGCAATTGATCTCTGACGGCAAGTGCCGTAACGTATAATTTAAAATGCAGGGTATAATGCCGGTGGATCTCCTGCATTACAGGCATCAGAACCTCTTGCATCTTTGGGAGTGCTTCCGGAGAATTCTTATTGTACCATATGGACTCCTTGCCTTCCATAGCATCCAGGAAACGCACCCCCGGCTGATATGCATCCACAGACGTATGCAACGCGGATATCTTTAGAAAATATGCGGCAAAAGAAGCATTTTTGTACGGAAAGTCCATTACGGTAAAACCATTGTCACCTATCAGTGCCAGGGCCTTCTCTCCCAATCCTTTCATGGTTTTTTCAAAGGAATCTATGATGATCCTGTTTTCCCGTATGAATTCTTTCAGGAATTCCCTGTCCGAGATCTTTCCCGCGAAAGCTTCACCCATTGCCCTGAAGGATTCGCGAGTAGCCTGACGGCCGACCTGTTTTAAAAGTTCTGCGACATCCCATTTGTCCGCCCTGGACACTTTTTCCTTTATGAGCTCACCGAACCAGGTTCGCAATGAATCGTCTTCGGGAACTTTCTGTACAATCTGTCCGGCTGTGTGTTCCAGCAAAAAATCCGTATCCGTATCTACGGAATAACCCGAGCTTAAGCCGGCTTCCAGAATAAAGGAACGAAGCACTTTTTGAAAGAAAGCATCCAGGGTGGATACCGAAAAATATGAATACCGGTGAAGCAGGTTTTCGTGTACCTGAACGGCACGTGTTACCAGTGTGTCAAAAGGCAATCCGGTTTCCCGGCCAAGATCATCAGTAAAATGAGAAGCATTTCCTTTTGCCAGGGATTCCAGGGTATCCAGGATCCTGGCTTTCATTTCTTCTGTCGCTTTATTGGTAAAAGTTACTGCAAGTATCCGGAAAAAAGCGTTGGGGTCAAAATGCGACGCATTACCCAACAACAGGGCAAGGTACATTAATGTCAGCCGGTAGGTCTTCCCGGTGCCTGCAGAAGCTTTATATACCTTAAGAGCCATTTGCAGAACCTCCCATCAGGTATGTGTGAATGAACCCGTTCAGGTCTCCGTCCAGGACGGCCTGTGTGTCTGTCATTTCATACCCTGTTCTGTGGTCTTTTACCATTTTGTAAGGATGAAGCGTATAGGAACGTATCTGGGATCCCCATTCGATCTTTTTCTTCTGTCCTTCCAGTTGCGCTTCTTTTTCCCTTCGTTTTTCCAGTTCAATTTCGTACAAATGGGATTTCAAAATACGAAGGGCGTTCTGCCGGTTGTCAAACTGGCTTCTGGTTTCCGTGTTTTCCACTACGATGCCGGTGGGTATATGCCTCACCCTGACACCGGTTTCCACTTTGTTGACGTTTTGCCCGCCTGCCCCGCTGGAGCGGTATGTATCCCATTCCAGGTCGGCCGGATTGATCTCGATCTCTATAGAGTCATCCACGGCAGGATAAACAAATATTGAGGAAAAGGTCGTCTGGCGTTTGCCCTGGGCGTTGAAAGGCGAAATGCGGACCAGGCGGTGAACCCCGTTCTCGGCTTTTAAATACCCGTAGGCATATTCCCCTTCAAACTCCAGGATACAGGATTTGATCCCTGCCTCCTCGCCTTCCAGGATGTCATGGACCCTGACTTTATAACCGTTTCTTTCTCCCCAACGGATATACATCCGCATAAGCATGGCGGACCAATCGTTGCTTTCTGTTCCTCCGGCACCGGAATTGATCTTCAGAAGGGCCCCCATATCATCCCCTTCACCGCTGAGCATGCTTTTGAGTTCTTCCTGCTCGATCCAGTCCAGCACTTTGTCTGTCTGGCGGTCCAGTTCCTCCTGCGAAGCCTCCAACTCGGCAAGCACCTGCAAATCCTCCAACCCCTCGCGGATGCGGTAATATGCATCGAGTGACGATTTCAGGCCGGACTGTTTTTTAAGGACAGCCTCTGCCTCTTTGGGATTGTTCCAGAAATCCGGCTGCTGTGAACGTTCGGTCAGCGACTGCCATTCTTTTTCCCGGTTTTCTACCTCAAAGAAACCTCCTCAACCGTTGCCCGCGTTGCAACAAGTTTTTATAATTATCTACAGAATATATCATAACACTGCAAATTTAAGCTTTTAATTGCTTTCTCCTAAGCTTCCAGTCCGGAAGTTCCCGCTCCAGCAAAGTATAAAAACCGTTGCCGTGATCCGGGTGGATCAGATGGCACAATTCGTGAACAATCACGTATTCCACACAGGGATCGGGTTTAAAAAAAAGGCTCAGATTGAGTGTGATCCTTCCCGTGGCCAAAGAACAGCTTCCCCAGCGGGTTTTCATAACACGTACTGTCCATTTTTTTGGTTCAACACCGTACGTTTTTTTGAAATGCGCCACCCAGGGAGCTGCCATACCCAGAAACTTGGTTAATGCTTTTTTCTTGAGCAGGACCAGATCTGCCTTATCGGACGGCAACCCGGGTTCTTTTTTCCGGACCTCCTGTTTGGATTTTATCCAGGACGCCTTGGAGGAAACCACACGGATAATATCACGTGAACTCATCCAGAAAGGAGCCCTCACGTGAACAGTCCCGTCATTTTTGACGTTTATCCCCAAAGATCTGCGTGTACTTTTATATAAAGTAAAGACGATATCCCCTGCTTTACAGACGGCCATAAGCAAAAAAAGCTGTCTTCGTACGAGACAGCCTTGTTATTTAGGTACTGA
>JAEAME010000178.1_pt1 | contig 81610 bp, 67 predicted proteins | sample 8958731 | NCBI WGS metagenome assembly JAEAME01 (sample SAMN16933194, study PRJNA681113) | bioreactor sludge metagenome | isolation source: anerobic bioreactor sludge (Control) | place: India:Bengaluru | collected 2018-10-24
TATATTGGAACGAGGATACCGGAGAAGAAGACGAAACCATCTATTTAGCAGGTTTTGCAGTCGTAGATGCGCAAGACACAAATAAAATTGCATTAAAACTAAACGAACAAGGTATAACAAGTGAACAACTAGTTAAGCAGACAAGGATCGAATATGTCAACCTTTTTGGTGGCAACATCCCAAGCAACACAGAAATTACTGTAAAAGTTTTGAACCGTTACGAATATGTTCAAGATGGCTCAACTCATATCGTTTTACATTTAGATTCAATTGCCTATCCTTGGGTAGAGGCAACACCAACCGACTTGTCCTCGACTGAATGGAATCAATTACTTTCCGCTATAGCAGGGCAAACAATTCAAGTGCAAATCGAGAACAGAAGCGACAAATGGATAATAACCCACTATAGTATCACCACACCTTGATCTTTTCATTTAGGTGTATCGAGAAACATCTGTAATGTTTAAAAAATCCTCTGAAAATTAGATGGATCGGGTTTTTTAATTGAACAAGATAACACTTTGAAAATTGATTTTTATTTTCTTATATCGATTAAATAAGAATACTTCTATAGTTGACAGAAGATTATATTATAATTAAGTAAATGGAGGGGAATAAAGTATGCTGTCAAGAGATTGTGATGGTTGCTCAAACCAAAAAGAATGCGGTAAACGTTTCCACAAAGCAGGAAAAGGCGACAAAGTATACTGCCCTGATGGCACCGTTCATCTAATCGACGACTCCAGTGAACGGTATAGTGCTGAATTTGTAGCAACCTGCGGCCTGTAATTAATAGATTATCCAGAGCTTACCAGAAAACTATAATGTTTATACTCGAAGCGGCTTCCGTTAGTTGTCATGTTTGCTTTTAACGGCTTTATATTAAACATGCGTTCATTTTCCACTAGACCACTCGTTAGAATAGTAGTTTCTGAAAAAGCTAAAATGTTGATATGTATTCTCCACAGTTAGGCCAAGGGGAAAAAACAGGGTAGACCAACATTTCGAGCCTAGAGACCCCGGTTATTTCTGCAACTTGTTTTTGGGTCAAGAGAAGTTGGCTAAGATCTTTTAGTAGTATATGAATAAGTAAATCATATTCGCCACTAATCTTTATCGTTAGGTAGTTGTTCTTTATCGCTACAACGTCTCTTATTACATCATTTGGCTCAATTTGAGATGAATAGGCTAAAGCAAAACTGACGTTCGCAAAATATCCAAGCTTTGTAAGGTCCAATTGGATTGTAGGTCTAATTATTCTATTTTCGACTAATTTCTTGTATTTTCTCGAAACTGTATTTATTGATGTTCCTAAATGTTCCGCAAGTTTGCTGAACGGTTGTATACTGTTCCGAATTAATTCACCTATCAATTGAAGATCAATCTCATCCAACTCACAACTAGGCTCATTAACCTCCCGAGGTTGAATAGTTTTTTCATTTTTATTACATTGCTGCTTTCCTATCTCCAAGTTTTCAGGCATATTCTTAATGTCTGTCCAAACATCAATTCTTACGTCAACGACAAATCTGTTTCTTTTTATGCACTCTTTTAGTCTGCTGAGTTCATTTACATCATGTAAACCAACGATTAAGCCAATGCGATTTTTCGGATCTTGATACAAGGTCGCTATTTTAAAAGGTAATTTCTGGATATGAGCGATGACTTGTTTAATTTCATTTTTATCCACAGTTACAAGTACGCTACAGGTTACCTTGCTACCCATTGTCCTATGGTTAACTTGAATAGTTGAACCAGTGATAATACCTGCGTTAACTAGTTGAGCAAAGCGATCCCCTATGGTAGTAGTGGATACATTACATTTAGTCGCGATTGCACTAAAGTTTTCTCGGGCATTCCCAAGTAAACTTTTTATTATTTTTGAGTCAATTTCATCAATTTGTTTGCTCATAACTCCCAACTCCCTAAAAGCCTTATAGAGGTACTGATAGATTTTAAATCTCTCGTATTGGCATATGTCCTCGTCAAGAATTCTGAATTTATTCAACTTCTCTTAATAATTTACTTTAAGAGAATTACTTCAAAAAAAAGCATTTAAATTAGCTAAATGGCAACAAAGCTTTTACAATAGTTGTTTAACATATAATTCGAATATAATAATTTTAAGTTGAAAATAATTACGAATAACTAACCATTTGCCTAATTTTTTATCATCTTTCTGACAGTTTTGAAAAAATTTAAATACAAAATGAAAAGAGCACAGGATTATAGGAGAAAAAGAAAATTGCGAAACTCAAAAATTGCAGCAGTATTTAGCATAATTTTGATCGTTAGTATTGCAACTTCTATATTAGCGGTACCATTGGCAAACGGCCAGATAACTTTACCCCCTGGCACTCACATTCCAACCTATGCAAACATTAACGTAGCACCAAACCCAATCGGCGTCGGCCAAACAGTCAACGTCAACTTCTACCTAGCATCACCACTTTTCGACAGCAACGGACCAACAAACATGACAGTAAAAATCACCGATCCAAACGGTCAAGTTCGAACAATGGGTCCATACACAGGCGACACAACAGGTGGAACATTCTTCAACTTTGTCCCAGACAAAGTCGGAGACTGGAAATTCCAATTGATCTACGCCGGAGAAGTCACCAAAGGCAGTGCAGGATTTTTCGGAGGACCACCATCTAACGCCGGACTAATACAAGACCCAAGCGAAAGTGAAGTTTTCACACTTACAGTGCAAGAAGAACCTATAACACAAACTGGATATCCACTTACTCCACTGCCAACAAACTACTGGGAAACCCCAGTTTCAGCACAGAACGTTCAAAACTGGTATAGTATAATGGGTCCCTGGCTTGGACTCGGAAGCATAACCTTCGCTTCAACAGGTGCATACAACGCCAGCAGCCTATGCAACCCGTACACCCCATCAGTGACATCTGGACACATCCTCTGGACTAAAACATGGGGAGCAGGTGGAGTCGTCGGCGGAAGCGCAGGCGGAACCGAAGACTCAGGACACTACTGGTCAACCAGACAATACTGGCCTCAATACGCGCCAGTCATCATGAATGGAAAAATGTACTCAACATACTACCCAGAAACAACAGGCTACTCAAACGGTATAGTCTGCACTAACCTCTACACAGGCGAAACCCTTTGGAAAATTAACACCACCTCAGTCCTACGATGCGGAATGACAACACAATGGAAGACACCAAACATGTACGGCGTAGTCGGTCCATACATATGGACCACAGGCAACCTACCTGCATCAGAAACAGGCGGAAGACTCGTCCAAAGTACAGGCACCGAAATGGGAATGTTCGGTCCACAACAAAAACCAGCATACAACTTATACTCTGCTGAAACAGGACAATATGTCTTAAGCATCGTTAACGGTTCATCAATGACACTCAAAGAAGACTCCTACGGGAACTTAATAGGCTACTACCTCAACAGCACCGTCGGAACAATGAGAACATATGGAGCTGCAGCAGCATTCGGAGGTGCACCTATCACTGGGACAGTAAATATCGCTCCAGGAAAACCAGTCTTATGTTGCTTCAACTTCTCACAGGCACTCGGCAACGCGTGGGGATGGTCTCCATCACTGAACACCGCAATTGAATTCGGTCTAGGTGTCATGTGGGCAAAACCAGTACCCACTGAACTCAATGGTGTAACAATTAGCCCAGCACTTGCTATGGATTCAATCAACCCGTTAGGTGGAGATGCAATAATCTTGACAGCAGGATATTCTCACGGTCAAGGCGTCGGAGATGAAACACCAGGATGGCTAGTAATAGCAAGCATGGATGACACCACTGGCGACGTGTTGATGTGCAAGAACTTCACTTATGCAGGTGGCTACCAATCACTGCTACCCTTTACAAGAACAACCAGTTGCAACGTCGACGGAATCAGAACAATAACCAACGTAGTCAACAACAAAATCGACGGCTTCAACATACGTACAGGACAAAAAGTTTGGTCTTCAACCCTTGAAACTCCCTCAGGTGACACAAACGTCTACGACTCATTTGGCTTCAAAGCAGCCCCTGTAGCCGGTAAACTAGTTCTCTTCGGTTTAGGAGGCGACGTCTGGGCATACAATAGCCAGACAGGAGAAGAACTCTGGTACACAAATACGACACAATTGATCGGTCCCTCAGGCATCGAAACACCCTACGGCACATGGCCATTATGGGTATTCAGTTCACAAGCCTACACACCAGAAGTCGCATACCTTGCAATAGGTCACGAATATAACCCACCACTATTCCACGGAGGACAGCTATTAGCAATAAACATGACTGATGGATCACTAGTTTGGAGTGAATTAGGTGCATACATCAGATCAGTAGCAATCGCAAACGGTGTACTGCTCTCACTCAACGCATATGACAACCAAATCTACGCTTTCGGCAAGGGACCAACCAAGATGACAGTTGACGCTCCAAGCATAGGCGTAACAACAGCCACACCGATACGCATCACAGGAACCATAACCGATGTTTCTGCAGGCGTAGCCCAATCTGAAGTAGCAAAGAACTACCCCAACGGCGTACCATGCGTTTCTGACGCAAGCCAAAGCAGATTCATGGAACATGTCTACCAAGACCAGCCACTGCCACTCGACACCACAGGAGTCCCAATAACACTAAACGTTGTTGACTCAAACGGTAACTACCGAACAATTGGCACTACAGTAAGCACTGCAAACGGTGCATTCGGCTACACATGGACACCAGACATTCCCGGCGAATACATGCTTTATGCAAGCTTTGGAGGCTCCAACTCGTACTGGCCAACAACAGCTGAAACATCCTTCTATGCAGGCGAACCAGCAGCACCAGCTTCACCGCAGCCAACTCAACCAGCCGGTATGGCTGATCAATACTTCTTGCCATCAGTGATAGGCATAGCCTTGCTGATCATCGTATGCTTTGCCATAACAATCTTGTTGCTTAGAAAACGACCATGAGGAAGAAAAAATGAAATCTATCTTCCCTCCCTTTTTTAGTCTAAAAATGAGATCCAAATTAGGGCTGAGTGGGTTCTGGATAAAATTAACGATGGGTAGCTTTTCATCGTAATTTGCATTTCTTTTCTCCAAAAAGATTCCCAGAGCCCCAGCAAACCCATTTCAAAATTTAATTGTAAAGACATTTTTCCCTTTAACTAATTTCACAATGCATAAAAGAAATTGCAGCAATAAACGCTATTGCCTCTTGCCAGAAAACATGTGACCTGCTTCTCCCCTTAATCTTATCTGCCCCAAATTATATATATCAAAAGAATAGATGTTGAAACTATAAAATTTTAAGGAAAAAAGGAAAATGGCGGAAAATAAAATCAGTATTTTGATTGCGATCTTCACAATGTTGTCTATGACTGCTTCATTTGTCTTAATACCGACAAGTAATGCACAATTTGGACCAACAGTCAACACAATGACATCATACGCCTTCGTCGGAGCTAGACCTAATCCCGTAGGCGTTGGAGACCCTGTACTAATTCACTTCGGAATTACCGCTGCCACTCAAAACGCAACGGAAATGTTCAAGGGCATAACTGTAACAGTAACCAAACCCGACAGTACCACCGAGACACTCGGACCATTCACTACAGACTCAACGGGTGGATCTGGCACTCAATACACACCTACTATGGTCGGCAACTACATTCTACAAACACATTTTCCCGCCCAATGGTACAACTATACCGGAATGAGTATGTTTGGCCCCGTAATGTCCAACACATACTATTCAGCTGATGATAGCGACGAACTGACTCTCATAGTGCAAGAGGATTCAATACCAGCATATCCTGGTGTTCCACTTCCAGGAGAATACTGGACACGACCAATCGACGCACAGATTAGAGAATGGTATACCATCGCAGGTAACTGGCTATCTGCAGCTGGAGGACTCAGCGGCGACGATATTCCCAACAGGTTTGTCCCATACAACGACGATGCACCAGACACTGCTCACATACTATGGTCAAAACCACTGACGATGGGAGGATTAGTTGGAGGAGATGTAGGGATTGCTGATTCAATTAACCAAGGACCAGTCGGATTCGGAATAGGCGATGCATATGAGGGCGTATGGACAAGCAGAATAATTCTCGACGGAAAACTCTACTATGTAGCCAACGCCGCAGGCATGCTTGGCGCTACCACTGAACCCGTGATTTACCATTGCGTAGATCTACATACAGGCGAAGAACTATGGGCAAAAACATTGCTAAACAACCAAACAATAGCTTTTGGACAAGAATTCTACTTCCAAGGATTCAACTACATGGGCGCGTTCGCATACCTATGGGTGACTACCGGTGGATTCAGCTTCTTTGGTCCACCTGCCCCTGCAACATGGTATGCATTTAACGCCTACACTGGCAACTGGGCATTCACAATTCAAAACCCACCTTCGGGAACAACTATGCGAGATGCAAACGGTGGTATCCACGTTCTAGTGGTAGACCAAGCTAACGGATGGATGGCAGATTGGAATATGACTCAATTCTGTGAAAGTACAATAACTGGTGGTTACGACTTACAAGGCGGCAGCTGGGGAAACAAAGTCAACGGACAAATCTTTAATGCAGGACCAAACACACTTGGTTACAGCTGGAACGTAACGATACCCAAGAACCTAGCAGGCAGCGTCCAAGTAGCCTATTTGAACGACAGAGTTGTCGGATCAAACATCGGTGGAGGATTCGGCGCCGGCGCAGTACCTAGCACGGTAGCAATGTGGGCTTTAAGTTTAAAAGATGGACAAGAAGGACAGGTAATATTCAACAAGCAATGGTCAGCACCTTCTCACTGGATTTCAGGCAACGAAACCATATCTTGGGCTACTTTCAGTAGAGAATCTGAAATGGGTATTCTGTGGTCAAAAGAGCTCAGACAACACTACGGTGTCAGCTTAGAAACAGGAGACCTATCATGGGGTCCATCTGAATCGCAGCACTACTTAGACATATACGAAGGCACTGTACTGACCTCACATTTGGTTGCTTACGACAAATTATACGCCTGTGGAGTTGCTGGAATAGTATACTGCTATGATGTCAATACAGGTGACTTACTTTGGAACTACACTGTCAAGGATACATACACTGAGAGCATGTTTGCAAGCAACTGGTGGGTTGGAATAGTCTTCATCACTGATGGAAAACTCTACTTAGGTACTGGAGAGCACTCACCTAACCAGCCGCTGCCAAGAGGTGCACCGTTCTTATGCCTCAATGCGACAGACGGATCTCTTGTGTGGAGAGCTGATGGGTTATTCCGTCAAACTGGCTGGGGTGGATTAGCAATAATTGGCGACAGTATCATGGCTACGATGGATACTTATGACATGCAACTCTACGCAGTTGGCAAAGGACCTACCGCAATGACAATAGAAGCTCCACTTACTGGCTCACCGATGGGTACTTCAATTACCATTTGTGGTACAGTTATGGATAACTCGCCGGGTACAAAGAGTAGTGCTTTGATGCTTCGCTTCCCCAATGGAGTTCCAGCAGTTTCAGATGCAAGCCAAAGTGACTGGATGTTATATGTATACAAACAATTCGCTAAACCAACAACTACAACAGGCGTCCCAATAACACTAAGCGTTATAGACAGCAACGGCAACTACCGAACGATAGGCACAACCACAAGTGACGCAGACGGATTCTTTAGCTACAACTGGCAACCAGATATCGAAGGCAAATACACGATCTATGCTTCTTTCGAAGGTAGCGGTGCTTACTATCCTTCACATGCAGTTACTGCATTCACTGTTGATCCTGCAGATGCTCCTGCGCCTACACAGCAGCCTATAACGGGCTTAGCGACCAGCAGCGAATTAATGACATACATAATAGGTGCAACAGTCGCGATTATCATTGCTATCGTAGTAGTCGGTTTGCTCATAATAAGAAAGCGTCCTTAAACCAAAAAATATTGAGATTCTCTCTCCCTTTTTTTGTTTATTTTAAACTTCAGTGAATAGTTGATGTTCTCGTGGACTCATTCGGATCCAGAAATATCCCTTACTTGTTTCTAAATGCTTTTTCGCACATAGGCGGGAAAAGCCATTTGAAATCGTTTTAACAACTGATTTGGCTCAATTTATCTAGTAGTGCTTATGAGTATCTTCTGTTATCTGTAAGCTATTCCCATTTGTTCCATGAAATCAAGAACTTTTCCATACTCTGAAATGTACTTTCTTCCCTTTTCAGTAAGCTTAGGAGAAGCTTCATCTTCAATTAAACCAAGGTTGTGCAATTCATAGATATAATTCTTAAGACGATCAAAAGGAACATTCAATCGCATCTGAACCGATGTTAAGACAATTTTCTCCCTAGACGCTTCCTCACTTAATATCGACAAGAGATCCCCGTAGATTTTCAATCGATCTCTACGAGCAATCTGCTTCATTTTGTGTTCTCCTTTTATTCAGTCTATGAAATGCTCTATATGCGACATATAGAAAAACTGCCAAACCCACAAAGCGAGTTACCAAACCTCCTACAAAAGCGAAACCATATGCATAACCTGAATCCACCATTCTAATCAACTGAGAGTATTGGCTAATCGCCAATAGTATGAATCCTAAAGGTATCCAAAAAGTTGTAGGTGCAGGCTTTTTTATGTGCTCCCTGAGTGTATGGATACTAATGTATGCGAGAAAGAATAAGCTAAGGCCCCGGAGAAAAATACTAAAACTTGTAGGCACCTCGAGGTTAAACATTGCAGGGGCAATCAGAACAAGAGATAAGACTGCTAAACCAACAATTAATAAGCTGAGTGTTGTACTCCAAATTAATTGACTATTACTTGTAGGTTCCTTTGAGAAAAAATATGTAATTGCGACGAAAACAAATGCAAACGTCCTTGTGGCAACAGAAAAGCCATTCAATCCAGTAATGGGTTGAATGATTTGTGAAGCTAAAATTACTTCTGATACACCAAGAAAAGCAAATCCGAGAGGCAATCCCAAATACCGTACTTCTTTTGTTAGTGTATAAGGCTTGATCATGTATTTGACTAAAATAAAGTATAGTATGGCTGAAATTACTTCAACTGCGAAACGAGGGCCCTCATACATGTGCTAACATCATTTAGGTGTTATTAATTTACCTTTTTCTTTAATTATTAATGTTAAAACTTAAAAAAACTGCATTATGTAATAACCTTCTTTTTGTGCTCACGATAGGTGAGCGAGGCTTATTAGCACACATTCAGTTTTTATACGCCTAAATTTAAGGAGAAAGAAAAAAAAAATGAATTATAAAAATAAAAAAGCTATGACACTTGCAACCCTATTGGCACTATTTATAACCTCAACTCTTATATTAGTACCAGCAACTACTGCACAAACATCCGGCGAAATGGCCTCATTTGCATACCTTATCGTAGAACCAAATCCAGTTGGAGTAGGTCAAACTACCTACATCGCAATGATGGTTGACGTACCACTACCTAGCGCGTCAGAAGCCAATGACATCAGAAGACACGATTATGAACTTACAATAACCGCACCAGACGGCACAGTAACAAGACAATCTTGGGCTAGAGTAGCAGACACTACAGGTGTTCAATCAACTTCATTCACACCAAATCAAGAGGGAACCTACACGGTTTTCTTCAACTATCCCAGCCAAAAGTACACATGGACTACAGCACAAGGCGGAAGCGCAGCATGGGCTAACGTAACCTTTCTAGGATGCAATGCAACAGCTACCCTAACAGTTCAACAAGACCCAGTACCTTATACCCCAGACTCACCTCTGCCAACAGAATACTGGACAAGACCCATCTTTGGCGAAGACTCAAACTGGTGGACAATCGGTTCACAATGGCTTGGCAGTGGCAGTTCCTATACTGCTGCTAGCAGCAACTACCTTGGGTCATTCCAACAAGGCGGCATGAACCTCTGGCAAAAAGGTGGTGTAGGACCAGAAAGTCCACACATTGTCTGGACCGCTCCAATAGAAGACGGAGGAGTCGTCGGCGGAATAAATACAGGCATCAATGGGGCAACATTCTACTCAGGCGGTTCTTATGAAGGCAGATTCCAAAACGCCTTAATCATAAACGGCAGACTCTACTACAAAGCTCCATTAAGCGACCAAGTAAGCGTAGCCGCAACCGGTGCAGGCGCCTATACATGCAGAGATTTACGTACAGGCGAAATACTCTGGACCAATGGCGCAATCAACCCAACATTCGGCGAACTCTACTGCTACGAATCACCAAACCAGCACGGTGTAATTCCAAACGGCTACCTCTGGCAATCAGTAACACAATCAAGCACAACACAAACCTGGATAGCTTGGGACTCATTAACTGGTAAATGGCTATTCAACCTCACAGATGTACCTTCTACAGGCGTAGTCGCATATACTAGCCAAGGTGAAATTGTCAAATACATACTTAGTTACGACAGAACTGCAAAATCAGGTTGGCTCGCTCTTTGGAACTGGACCTGCGCAAACGGAGTACCAGTTGGTACAGGAGTACAAGCAGGAACCCCAACATCAGGAACTAACTACTTACAGTTCAGACCAGTAGGCAAAGTCATCAACGCCAGCACAGCATACTCATGGAACGTCACTATTAACTCAGACTTAACAGGTGCACTATCAACGCAAAATCCAACAATCCAGTACGTACTACCAGGCGACATACTATTAGGCACAACACCTTCTATAGCACCAGGAGTGCTGTCAATAAGAGGTACAGTAAATCCCTATACAGTTTGGACACTAAGTCTAGAAGACAGCAACAAAGGCAGTCTCCTCTGGAAGAAATCATACAACGCACCATCCGGCAACATGACACTCAACCTAGGTCCACTAGACCCAGTCAACCGAATTTGGACTACAACTACAGCAGAAGACATGCAATATCAAGGCTACAGCCTAACTGACGGAAGCAAACTCTGGGAAACAGACATGGATGTACGCCCAATGCAATTCTTTAGTAGCGGCTCAGGTGCAGGTCAAAGATGCGTAACAGCATACGGAAATATCTATACACAAGGTTTCGGAGGAGAAATCTTCTGCATTGACACAAAGACCGGCAACACACTTTGGAAATATAACAACACAGACAGCGGTGTCGATACATCTTGGGGTCTAATGCCGACATTCATCGGAGCAATATGCGATGATAAAATTTATGCATTCAACAACGAACACTCACCGAACAGCCCACTATACAAAGGCTACAGCATCTACTGCATAAACGCAACTACCGGCGAAGAAATCTACAAGATGCTAGGTTGGTCAGGCCAAACCGGCGGACAAGGGTTAAGCACCCAAATTTTGGCAGACGGAACACTAGTATACTACAACTACTACGACAACTCACTCTACGCAGTCGCTAAAGGACCAAGCCAAACCACAGTAACCGCGTCACCTAAAGTCTCAACCTTCGGCGACAAAGTTCTAGTGGAAGGCACAGTAATCGACATATCAGTTGGCACAAAACAGACCGAACAAGCTGCACGCTTCCCAGCAGGTGTACCCGCAGTATCAGACGCAAGCCAAGCAGCATGGATGGAATACATCTACATGAAACAAGAGAAACCAATAGATGCAACCGGCGTTCCAATAACAGTAACCGTGGTCGATCCAAACGGCAACTGCTACGTCGTCGGCACAACAACAAGCGACGCAAGCGGCGCATTCAAGCTAGCATTCACTCCAGAAGTACCAGGCGCATACACTGTAATCGCAAGCTTCCTAGGTTCAGGTTCATACTATGCTTCATCCGCACAAACCGCAGTATACGTCGACGAAGCAGCAGCAACTCCAACACCAGTAGCAACACAACCCCCATCGATGGCTGACCTATACTTTGTACCAATGTCAATCGCCATTATTGTTGCAATCGTCATAATCGGCCTCGTAATTATACTGATGCTTAGAAAGCGGCCATAAAGCGAAAAACAATGGGAACTATTTTCCCTCCCTTTTTTAGTTTCAAATCAGAAATAGACCATGCTGGGGCTGAGAAAGCTTCTATTCTACTTAACCACGTTCAAGACTTTCCTTTCCTTCTTGAACCCTTGTCTATAGAAGCTTCAGCTAACCCAGACATGGAATCTTGTTATTCCCATTCGGTATTAAAAGTAGGATTTCAGTAGACTTTGGTTCAAATTACAAAAGTTTTCAGCAAAGACTTCACAAATAGCAAAGGAACTTGGGCTTGGATTGTCAATAATATAGCGGATGGTAGCTGCCAATGGTTGGCGTACAACTGAATAAGAAAAGTTGGATAAAGGAGCAAATAGTCATTACAGTCCATAGCGCTGCCCTTTCTATTTCCTTTTGCCAAGCAGTTACAAAATAACCTGATTCAACATGATCGCTTTAAAGATAACTTCTCTATGCCAATAAAACCTTGAAAACTCCCAGGGCTATTCCTAAGTATGCTGTTGCTACAACTAAGATTGCTCCTAATAGCGAAGGGTAGAGTGTGCTTGATTTAATCCCCAGCATTTTACCAAGAATCGCTAATTGTAATGGAGAAAGAACAAAAACTCCCATAATAATGCCAATCCAACCATACTTGTCAATGTATTTTCTTGCTCTAAACAGTCTTCTTTCAATCCAGTCTCTGAAGCCTTTCTTCCATTCCATCAATCTGTCTATTACACTCACGGCAACTACTATTGTCAGGAAATTTATGAGTATGGCCGCTGGAAAAACAAGTATAGGCTCATAACCTACGCCTATGCCGTATATTATGCCCATGCCGCACTCAAAGACTATGGATAGTATTGTGAAGATTGCGAGCTCGAACAACTATGCATCCGTCAAGTAAACTTGAGCTATTATTAACTAATAGTTTTTGGATTTTTATAACATAATTTGACCCATAACTCACTTCTTAATAGTATTCCAGAGGCTTGTTATCTCCTTGTGGACTACTGCTACTTTGGATAATTGCAGCAATAATTGTGAATACGCTTGATTTTGCAGTGACTATACTTGTGCTAAGAAAGCGATAATAAGCGCAAGAGAAATATCAACTGTCTTCTCTCCTTTTTTATTTCTAAATATCGCATTGAGGCTTTTTGGACTTAAAGTTCAATTAAAGATTAATTGGCCTTTTAGGAAACTGGCTCGACGCCTATTTGTATAAACTGTTGACGTTCGAATCAAATGCAGGAAGAGCCTATTTTTTAGTATATCGTGAGATATATTGACGTCTTTTTAAAATAAATGCTATAAAATTTTGACTAATTTATGTTGGAAGTCCCCAAAATTTTATTAATGTTAATACACGTTTATGCTACCTTACAGGCAAGGCTAAGGGGCGGTAAGCTCTGAGCTTTTGCCTTAAAAATATTGAAGGAAAAGAAAAATGAATAAAAAAATCTATGCAATTTTGATATTAGCAGCATTCGTAATAGGAACATTTGCAACTCTACCACAAACAGGCAATGCACAAGTACCAACAGAACTAAAAACATACCCAGTTATCGATGCCATACCTAATCCCGTTGGCGTCGGCGAAGAATGCTTAATCCGTGCCGGTATACTTCAGCCACTAGCAACTCAAGCTTATGGTTGGACAGGTATTACTGTTACAGTCATTAAGCCTGACAACACAACAGAGACACTTGGCCCAATCACCACTGACTCTACCGGTGTTAGTTACGTAACCTATGTGCCTAATCAAATGGGTACATACAAATTGACTACAAACTTCCCACAACAACCAATGCCGGTTAACACATCTGACATGGAAAGAGGCGGAATAATGATACCACAAGGTACCATAATGAAGGCAAGTACCAGTGAACCACTAGAACTCGTTGTAAACGACCAACAAACAACGTTCTACCCCGGTCATCCACTGCCAGCAGAATACTGGAGCCGACCCGTTGACCCACAACTCAGAGAATGGGCTGTAATAACAGGCAACTGGGTATACAGACCAGACAACTCGCTTGCTCTATACAATGATTACGCACCAGAAACTGGCCACGTTCTATGGGTTAATGAATTGACCCGCGGTGGCTTAGCAGGTGGCTTATTCAACAGTGTTCCAGCAACCTCTGAGACTGGCGATGCGTACGAAGGCAAATTCTCTAGCACTATAGCGCTTGATGGCATGGTATTCTACCGCATAGGTGAATATGGTAACATTCCAAAAACTGTTGCCGTAGACCTACACACAGGCGAAACACTTTGGGTACTAAACAACACTGTATTCACCCGCGGACAAGTTATGTGGTTTGACAGCTTCAACTACGACGGTGTATTCAGCTATCTATGGCAAGTCTCAGGCACCACTTGGAGAGCATACGATCCTTACACTGGAGAATGGCAATTTACATTCACTAATGTCCCATCAGGTCAAGCTACAGCATATGGACCAAAAGGCGAAATACTGATTTACAACGTAAACACTGCTCAAGGTCGTATGACAATGTGGAACTCAACACTTGCAGGTCTAACAAATTCAGCAATAGGAACTCCAAGTTACGGTAGTTGGGGTAGCCAAACTCACGGCAGAACACTTGATGTATCAAAAGCAAACTGCTACACATTTAACGTAACAATACCAACAGGCTTACAATATAGCACATCATTCTTCGCACCGATTCTGAAGGTTCTTCCAGACAGAGTTGTTTCTATGTACTTCAACCATACTCACGTTAGAGTCTGGGGATTAAGTACTGAACCAGGTCGTGAAGGACAGAAACTCTTTGACAACACATGGACAGCACCTTCTTCATGGAAAGAAGGATTCGTAACACAACACTACGGTACAGCAACTAACGAAGTGGAAAACGGATTTATCACATTATGGATCAAAGAAGAAATGAAACACTACGGCTTCAGCATAGAAACCGGTCAATATCTATGGACAACTGAATCTGAACACTATTCGAACGCTTACGGTTGGGGCAACGCAGAACACACTTGGTACGCTGCATATGGAAACTTGTATTCAATCGGTTTAGGCGGTGACCTATACTGCTACGATGGAACTACAGGTCAAACCCTCTGGACATACGCACTCGATGACCTATACGGAGAACCTGTTACTGGTCAACAGTGGTGGGGCTGGATTACTCTAATTGCTGATGGTAAAATCTACGTTGGCACTTGTGAGCACTCAGCTGAAAACCCATTGCCAAGAGGCGCACCACAAGCATGCATTAACGCAACTGACGGCTCAGAAATCTGGAGAACTAACGGTATGTTCCGTAACACCCGCTGGGGTGGCAACGGTGTTATCGCTGACAGCATCATCGCAACCATGGACACATACGACCAACGAGTCTACGCAATAGGCAAAGGCCCATCACAAACCACAGTCAACGCACCAGACCTCGCAGTCGACATCTGCGACCCAGTCTTAATCACAGGATCCGTAACAGACAACTCACCAGGAACCAAAACAAGTCAGATAGCAATGAGATTCCCCAACGGTGTACCCGCAGTCTCTGACGCAAGCATGAGCAGCTGGATGCTATATGTCTACAAACAATTCGAATGCCCAACTGACGCAAGCGGTGTCGACGTAATCCTATCAGTCATCGACGCAAACGGCAACTACAGAACAATCGGCACAACCACAACTGACGCAAACGGCAAATACAGCTTCGCATGGCAACCAGACATCTCAGGCAAATACACACTATACGCTACCTTCCTAGGCTCAGGCGGATACTACGGTTCAACCGGCCAAGATGCATTCATCGTAAATGAAGCACCAGCAGCAACAGCAGCACCTACAACACCTCCAGCATCAGTTACAGATCAATACTTTGTACCCGCAGTAGCTGGCATAATCATAGCGATTGTGCTGGTTGGCGTAGTCATCGTGTTGATGCTCAGAAAACGACCATAAAACCACTAAAAACAAAATCATTTCCCTTTTTATTTTTTCTTTTTTGTCGAGTTATTAAATACAATTTACTGCCTAATAGTGTACCTTTTATTCGATGTTTTTTGGGCTTTCTAAAGAAACTAAAAAGTTCAATGTTCAATCATAATGCCGAGTTGGCTGTTTTATTACTCAATAACTTGTTGTCACCGCGGTTAAGTGTCAATCTTAATAAGAACGTTTTTTTAAATGATGTCGATAATAATGCTGTTTAGTTTACTATATCAATTCGGCAGACTTGATGAATTAGATTAAACGAGGTAGTATAAAATAAGCTCTGGATTTAAATTTAAGCCTCTTACAAAGTACGAATTCATAAAAAAGCGGGTCTTTTGTTATAAACCCTTGGGTGCCTTAGGTCCTGAGCATGAATTCTCAATTGTTGATGAAAATTTGAAACCCCTGTCGGTTTCTAGTCAAATTATAAAAGCCTGCGCTGGGCAAATTGTTGATGTAGTTTACCTCCAAAAGTTTGCTTTCGGCAAGGAAGCAGCCCTGCATCAGATAGAGATTAAGACAGTAGAACCTTTCAAGTCACCAGAAAAATTCGAGGAAACTATGCATGATTCAGTACTCACTATTCTTGAACTCCTTAGAGCGAAATTCAACGCCCAACTTCTAGGAACTGGAATGCATCCAACCCTACAACTTGAAGATACTACCATATGGCCTCATACCTGTCAAGACATCTATAATGAATATGGTAAATTGTTCAACCTGAAAAGTCATGGCTGGCGAAATATTCAAAGTTTTCAGCTAAACTTGCCTTATTACAACGAGCCATGGGCTATAGCAATATACAACTCACTAGCTCACTTATGTTCATACTTGCCCGCAATCTCTGCTTCTTCACCAATAATTGAGAGCGAATTAAGTCCAAACATTGATAGTAGGCTTTACCATTACAAGATGAAAACAAAAGAAATTCCCTCTATAGCAGGAGATATTATTCCAAGGCGCATCTTCTCATTTAACCAACTTAGAAATGATGTCTTTGACAAATATTCTATGGACTTGGCTGAAGCCGGGGCAACAGAGAAAATTAGGCAAAGTGAATGGATGGATCAGAGAGGCATAATCATAAAACCTTCTAGAAGCGCAATTGAAGTTAGAGTGATGGACGAACAGGAATGCATAAAATCTGATGTAGCTTTAAGCTGTTTTATACGATCGGCCGTTAGGGGATTAATAGACATTAATTGTCATCCTTCTCATAATGTTCTTGTCAATGACTACAACTCAATAGTGGCGAATGGATTAGCGGCTAAAGTTTTACATCCACAGGGAAAAACAGCAAGAGATGTCTGCAAGTACTTTCTTGGAATAGCAACAGAATATGCTAGTAAAGATGAAAAAAGGTACTTGTGGGTAGTCAAGAAGAGAATCGAAGAAGGCAATTTATCTGAAATTATTAGAAGTCGAGTCATAGATAAATCAAGAAAAACATCTCAAGACGATGCAATTTTAAGCATTTACCTACAGCTTGGTAAAGCGCTCTTAAAAAATCAACCCTACTTCTAAAATAGTTTAGCACACTATGCGTGGTCACAGATTTTGCAGAATAGCTTTTCGTGGTGTTCTGTTAAATTCACTCAAAATCGATTAAAAACCTCATCTATGTCATCGGATAGAGCATTTGAACCAATCGGCAGTTTCTTTTCTAAACCGTTTACACATGGAATATGAAGGGTTGAAGTCATCGCAATTTCTACAAATGCGACTGTTTGCTGTTTTTTTTAGTGCTTCTTGCTCTTCCATGGTTTGGCTCCTATATTTTTATTAGGAAATCACCTTAAGAAGCCTTATTCCAAAAAACACAATATTGTTAATATAGTGTCACCCTTTAGGTGCTTTTGGTTTTTTTATACTCCATGCTCTAAAATTGGGATACGTTAAAAATTTGTAATAAATCGTTTGATTCAGCGATAGCTAGCAATTAATATGTTCAGCAAAGTATCGAATCTCTCAAGAAATTTGAATAACTTTTAGTCAATTTGCAAATCTTCTTTGTTAACAAACAAAAGAGTGGTAGACATAAAGACGGTGAAATAACTGAAGCAGATTCACATGATAAGATCTAATCAAATAAATAGGTAACCAGCATGCAGCAAAATTCCACAAGATCTGGTATAATTGTTGTTGTGACTGTATTAGCGTAACAACATTTTCTTATAAATAAAAAGCAACATGAAATCTGCTCGAACTGTGAAACGCAACTGAGTTGGATGAAAAAGAAGAATCTTTAAAAATACTCATCTCCGACACACTATTTGAGTGAACGCTGAGTCAATATGAGTAAATATAGAATGAGCAGCGCCCTTCTTGTGGTCACTTCACTAATATTATTATTTTTCACTCCTGCCGCTTTAACAGAAACTGCTCCAATATCCCCTTTTACTGCTCAATATATGGTGTTAAATCAAGAAATGTACGTTTCTATTCAACCCTCCCTTATTGCATATTACAATAATATGTCGGATGCAATATTACGTGACAGTGATTATGCAAAATTAATCACCCCACAAGCAGTTCAACCCATCGCAGATAGCATATTGACAATCACACGCGATATGCCCTACAGCGAAGAACAATTCGCTAATGCAGTATTAGCCTTGGTTCATCAAATTCCTTACAATATTACAGGTGCAAAATACCCTGTTGAAACAATAGCGGATAATGTTGGTGACTGTGGAGCTGTGTCTGTGCTGGCAGCTTCGATAATGAAAGCAGGCGGATTAGATGTAGTTTTAATCAAATATTCTGGAATAGATCCTGGACATATGAACGTAGGTGTTAATTTACCATATACTCCAATTTACCATAGCTTACTAATGACTCCGACTGGTTTTGAATATAACAACAAAACTTACTGGGCAGCAGAAGCAACTCCGCAAGGAGACTGGAAAGTTGGCGACCAATCACTTTCAATAGCTAACGCCATACCCCAGATAATATCCACAGACGAGTTTGAAGCAGAATCACCTGGTCAGATAACAACCAGTATAGGTATACCTTTACAGGAATCTCAGATTACAATCAATTTATCTCAACAACCAACTGTTGACCAAGAAAAAAAGAGAGCCCTACTAATTTCAGGAACAACTCAGCCTGCTACTCCAAACAGTAGTATTACACTATTCATTAAGGAAAATGGAAAATGCTCAAATTACACCAAGATAGACACAGATTCGGCAGGCAACTATTCCTACTTATGGAACTTCACTAAAGACGGAACATACTTCATTTCTACCTCTTGGATCGGTAACGGAACCAGTGCAGGTGTTGATAGCGAAACCCTTATTGCTTTTATCGGGCCTCAAGCTCTTGTTCAATTCGAAAATTACCGTGGTAACTATGTCATTGGTATACCAATATCCGATGTAGCGATCCGGCGATTCATCGGAATTGAAGAATTCCTCAATATTCCCATAGGAATCAACGTTTCAGTAAGCTACAGTTTTAGTGTATTGCAAACAGGAAGTGCAGAAACAGAGATTCCCACAGAAAAATTTACTATACCTGCCAAAGAATACAAGATGAACCTTAGAAGAGCCACGGACCCAGAGTTCATCAAAATTCCCTCTAAAACCATAACCGTACCCACTGCGATACCGCTTGGTATGACTGCATTATCATTACCAGACGATTTTAACCAAACCATTAACAGCAAATTCTGTCTGGTGATAGAAGAAAACCAAAACAACACCTATAGCTTAAACGCTAAAGGACTAAACGACTATGATCTCTCTGAAATAATGGCAGAGGAACAAACAAAGAGCACTTTTCTAAACGCAACTAAAGAAATAGAAAAAAGCACCTGGTACAAAGTCACAACAACAATTACCGATAATGGAGTAAAAGCTAACATCGAAAGAGAGGACGGCACACCCATTGAAAACTTATCTACATCAAAAAAATCAAACAGACAACTTTTCATTCTGATAGCAAATAACGTAGACACTGCGGTAATATTGCGTGATATAAAAGTTGGAGATATAACTCCTACACCTGTCGCTTCCGAAAATCCGACAGCAACACCTGGTATTACCATAATTGCATTTACATATTATGTATATATTATCGCAGTAGTAGCTACTGCTGTGGTCGGTCTAGCGGTTTATTTTACAAAAGGGAAAACTTCTATCCCAAACACACACAACTTAGACCACTAAATTGAGAAATAGAGTTGAGCTGGCTTAGCCCTGCGCTCACATAGATAAGGAAGAAGAGAGGGGACCTAGCCTTATCTTTGTTAGCAGCCAAACCAGCCCAACATCGGATACCCTTCAGTTTTAATAAAGCGAGTTATCGTTGATTAGAATATAAAATGATGTGGTTACACTTTGTAACAACACATAACTTCATTAGGATTAACTTCAAGCTTGTAAAATCAGAATATACAATAAAAAACGGAGATTATCTTGCCTTACTGCGAGAATTGTGGTTCACAAGTTGGTTCCAACGCAAAATTCTGCGGTGACTGTGGTGCCCCGCTAAGCCAAGAAGCACCCGCTAAACCAGTCATTGAAAGCAAAACACCGCAAAATACAGATCCTGTGAAACCTGCCTGGTCTACTCAAACCCTATCTCAGCGTCCTCGCCTGAATTACTACTCACCGCCAAATTCCAATACATTAATGTCAGCGCCTATACCGATCATGACGCCAAAAACCTCCATACCTGCACCCCCCACGTCTCAGGTTCAACCTCGAATACAACAAACGACTTCTATACCAGTTACCCAAGCCCAGGTAGGAGAAGTCACGGTAGGTGTCATAGTATTCCGAAAGATGAAATCATTGGGCAGATACGACGCTTATGCAGGTGTAGTAACCAACCAACGGCTTATCTTAGCTCAGCTAACCAGCGAAATGATCACTGCGGCTGCCACACAGGCACGCGACCAAGCTAAAGCAGAGGGCAAAGGCTTTTTTGGACAGTGGGCTGACCAACTCAGAAACACATTTGGCTTCACCAACAGGTACCTAACTATGCCTCACCAAGCTATACTGGCTGAAACACCAGGCAACTTTGACATACCTAATAACAATATTAACGAAGTCAAAATTCACCTCAAAGGCCAAAATGACGACAATGCACGCCGTGAACTAGAAGCAGAAATCAAAAGTAGCAGTGGCACATACAAGTTCCGCATGGATGAAAACAGCCAATTTACTGATATTCTAAAACGCGTTTATGGGGACAGAGTGAAAATGCCCTTCGGTTACTTCCATAAATCAGTAAACATCAAACTTTAGACGAACTTTCTTCACATGCAGAATGATCCTACTGCAGGTAGCGCGTAAACCACTCAGTTGAAAGCTTCGCGATCTCTTCTAGTTTTCCAGCTTCTTCAAACAAATGAGTAGCACCTGGTACTATGACGAGTTTGTTCTCGTTTTTCATTTTGCTCTGTGCTTTTTTATTGAGTTCAATCACTTCTTCATCCCAGCCTCCTACCAGCAGTAGCGTCGGCGCCTTCACATCAGGTAGATATTGCCCAGCAAGATCAGGCCGCCCTCCCCTTGAAACTACTGCGCTGACATCCTTTGGCAATCGAGCTGCTGCGATTAACGCCGCAGCGGCACCTGTACTTGCCCCATAATAACCTATAGTTAATCCCTTCGATGATGCGTCTTTTTTTAGCCATTCTGTCACACCCACTAAGCGGTCAGCTAGCAAATCAATGTTAAAGCGGTACTCGCCAGTTAGCATATCCTGTCTTTCCTCTTTGAGCGTGAGAAGATCAAAGAGGAGAGTGCCCATTGATGCCCTGTTAAACTCTCTAGCGACATATTCATTTCTCGGACTAAAACGGCTACTTCCACTGCCATGGGCAAAAACTACCAAGCCTTTTGCCCCGGATGGCATGAAAAGATTGCCTTCAACAGATACATCATTTATTGGAATTTTAATTTCTAATACAAACCCCGTCATCACGAAGTCATCTCCTCAAGTTTTTGCCTATTTTCCCTTAGTAGCCCAATTACTTCATCATCAGTAGTCTGGGAAAAATCATCGTAGAATTGTCCAATAGCTTGGAAGTACTCGGGCATATAGAGACAAACTACCTTGTTAGCTCGCTTCTCTAATTCTTTAATCGTAGAAGGAGGTCCAACTGGTATAGCTACGGTTATAGTTGTAGCGCCTTTGTTTTTAACGGATAACAAGGCCGCTTTCACGGTTGAACCTGTAGCTATGCCATCATCAACAACGATTACATCTTTACCCTTCAAGTCAAGGATAGGAAGATTCTGACGGTAGAGCCCAAGTCGTCGCTGAATTTCTTTCTTCTGGCGTTCGCTCTCTTCAAAAATGTAGTCTCGGGTGACATCCAGATATGCTATGAGGTTCTCGTCAAGTACAGTTGATCCGTCCTCAGTGATCGCTCCGATGGCTAACTCGGGATTATAGGGTGCACCTATCTTATGGGGAATAATGACATCCAATGGCAAACGCAACGCTTGGGCAATCTCATAACCCACAACAACGCCTCCGCGTGGAATCGCCAAAACCAACCCGTTTTTACTATCAAAATTAGATAAGGCTTTAGCTAAGCTCTTGCCAGCGTCAAAACGGTCGGAAAAATAAGCCATATTGTTCCCTTCAAAAATTTACTGTTATAATTATTAGTGCGTTTAGATATAAAAACTGTTAACATACGTACAAATTATTTGACATAATTGATTAGCAAGACATTACCGTGGATAATGCTTAAATTTTGAAGCTACCATACCCACTAATTGAGAGGAGTTATTTGCCTTATTGTCATAAATGTGGAGAGCAACTTGATGAAGGTGCACGTTTTTGCCACAAATGCGGTGCCGAAGTTATTACTTATACTCCAGCCGTTTCGCCGCCTTCAGCGCCTCCTGCTAAGTATAGGCCTTGGCATAAAGATCCTCTGATAGTGGTAACAATAGGCTTAGTCGTTATACTTCTTTCAGCGGTAGTTATAGTCGCCTTTTTATCTGCCTCCATCACACCTTGGCATTTCGAACAGCAACGCCAAGACAACAGCCCCAACGTGAACACAATAAACCTAAATTTTGAAACTGACATAGGTCAAGTTAACATTATCCCGCTTGACAGTAACAATAATATCTTAATTCATGTCTTAGCAAACGGTTCAAGAGGCATCTTTGGAAGCACAGATATCCCGATAGAAATATCATTTGACAACAAAACCTCTGGAGACACTCTAACTGTTACGTCAAAGGTTGCAGTAGAGAACCGTTTATCGTTTAGGTCAGCTCTTACCTGTACGATTTATGTTAAGCCGACTTTGAACTTAAACCTCAATGTTACCTCCCAGGCAGGGCAAGTCAGCTTCAGTGTCGACAAAGAAGCAATGATACAATCGCTTAATCTTCACACCAATGCAGGGGAAGTAGAAGCTAATCTGCAGGGCAACACGAAACTATCAGGTAACGTATCGGTGACCACTAATGCAGGAAGCGTTAACTTCCGTATGAGTGAAATTCAAATCGACGGAAACTGCACAGTTAACCTGAACTCCAACTTAGGTTCAGTCTATGCGGATGTAACCCAAACAGTTACTATGCAAGGCAACGTCAAAATTGATGCTGCTACAAATGCAGGTTCAGTAAATGTTGGTTTGGAAATCGATGGAGGCGTCGGTGCCCAATTTGTCTCCCACACTAATTTAGGAGATATTGATACAGAGCTAAACAACTTCTCAGGCAACGAAACGCTCATAGAATCAAACAATTATCCAGCGCCAAGCAATATAGAAATTACCACTAATACCAATCTGGGCGGAATCAATATACACGCAACATACCAAACAACAACTATTCCTACATAGCCAAAAACCTTTAAAGCCAGCCTGAAGCAAAATAACCAATAGCAAAGGTGTAATCTTTTGACAGAACAAAAAAAAGTCACTCGTCAAGAGCTAGAAGCAAATGACGGGAAAAATGGTAAACCAGCCTACATAGCATACCAAGGAAAAGTATATGATGTCTCCGACAGCAGTTTCTGGATGGAAGGTGAACATATGGGTATGCATAACGCAGGCAAAGATCTAACTGACGATCTTGATATGGCTCCACACAGGGACGAAAACTTTAACAAAGTGAAATTTGTCGGCGAATTAGTCTAAAAGATGCATTGCAGTACACAATCAATTCGGCGTAAGTCACTTAACATATTTTTTGTTTTTTCACTTGTTACTGGTTGACTTTTCTGTATTTCTTCTACCTTTTGGTACAGACTGTCGAAGGCACCTTTTACATCTAAATCATCATTCATGTAGCTCTCGAAGTCACGTGCAATATCTCCTGCTTTCATCAATTGCTCCGTAGACTTTTCTGCTTGCAACTGAGCTATCATGCAACGTAGCGATTGTAATCTTTTACTCGTATCCTTCAACTTCTCATAAGTAAAATTCAGCTTTTTGCGATAATGCCCATAAATGAGGAAGAAGCGTAACTCGGCACCAGTAAAACCCTTCGCTAACACGTCACTGGTGTTGTAGACGTTCCCTAAACTCTTAGACATCTTTTTTTCATCCACAAATAGGTGTTCGCCATGTAACCAATATCTTGAAAACTGTTTTTTGGAAACAGCCTCGGCAACTGCAATAGTGTAATCGTGATGCCTGACCAAGTTGTCAATGCCTCCGCACGCAATATCAATCGTGAAGCCCAAGTTTTTTGTTACAATGGCGGCGTCTTGAATGTTCCAAGCTGGTCGTCCCCTCCCAATCGCAGTTTCATAACAAACACCGTTTAGTCCGCAACCATGCCATAAAATGAAATCACCCATATTCCACGGTGTGCCTGAATACGTGTCTTTGTGGAAGCGCCGTTTTGCCTTAGGCCACTTTTTCAAGTCTAAGTGAGCAAGCTTTCCGAAATCTTTGAATTTCAACGGATTAAAATACGCGTTCTTTACACCCTTATATCTGTACCAGTACGCGTAACCAGAATCAAGGAGTTTAGAGATCAAAATTACTGCTTGGTCGACGGCAAACGAAGCCCTCACCGGAAAATCCGGCTTTTTAATCCTCAACAACTTGAAATCTTCAAAGAAAATATCCTCATTCTTTCTTGTCAATTGTTCAACCGAAAGACCTTCTTTTTTTGCCTGAATGATTGCTTTATCTTCAACATCAGTCAACGCCATAAGTCGAGTAACTGTGTAACCTAAGTGTTCCAGATATCGCTGTAAAATGTCTTCAAAAAGAAAGGTTCGATAGTTACCAATATGCGCCCTTTGATATGTAGAAGGTCCGCAAGTGAACATTTTAATGCATTTAGATTTAGCAGATTGAAACAGCTCATTTTTACATGTTAGAGTATTGTAAATATTGAGTTCGTGATTGACAGGCAAACTGTCACCATCATACAGCTGTATCTGGTCGCAATATCCTTTTCGCATCCGTTCAAATTATAAGGCTCTATGCCCATAGCTTGGGCGGTGTAAAAGTTTGGAGAAAACGCTAAACCTTGCAGGTTGCAAATGTCAAGCCCTCTACCACAAGGCCCCCGGTGTCCCCATAGTTTTTCTTCATGGCTTATCATATACCATTAACGTATGGCAACGAATCGGTGTAACAGAAGCCTTACTCGAAAAAAATCTTCCTTTCTTGGCTCTTGACATGCCTTACGGTATAAAAAGTAGATGTCAACCCAAAACACGTGACTCTCTAACCAACATTAATTTTGCGGCTGAAGCTGTCAAAAGTGTCTTTGGTGAAACTGCGCCTGTTGTTGTTGGAGCAAGCTTAGGAGGTCACATAGCACTCAACTACGCTGCACATTTTCCTGTAAAGGGGTTGTTTTTGGTTGCACCCGCTCATCCATTCGAAGAAGCAGAAATAGTTAAAGCATATAGGCGTTTTAGCTTTCCAGTGAGGATAGTTTGGGGTTCGATGGATAGCCTTATTTCTGGAGAAGAGATGCGAGCGTTAGCTGACAAGTTGCCAAAAGCAAAGATGCTTGTTTACAATGGTGCGGCACATTCGGCTTATCAAGATAAGCCCGAATGGTTCAAACGCGATCTTCTTGAGCTTTATGCAATCGCTGAGAGTTAACGAGGTTTCGCTGTTATAATATAGTGGTATGGTCCTGCTTCTTTTGTTGATTCTACAAAAAAACCTGTAGCTTCAAGTAACTCTGCAACCTTCTTTTCGCTAAACCTAATTCTTTCCGGCGGGCCGAAAGGCATGTGTTGTTTTTTCCAATCCAAATCCACAAGTAGACCCGAGGGCTTAATCATTTTACGCGCGTTTGCCAACACTTTTTTGGGATCTTCAAAATCATGCAGATCCATGCTATAAAACACAAAATCAGCACATCCTTCACAGAAAACTGTTTCTTCTGCTCTGCCATTTCTAATTATGATGTTAGTTAGTTTTTCTTCATCCGCTTTGTTTTTTAGTTTTTCAACCCCAACTGGGTCAACGTCAACAGCATATACTCTGCCATTTATCCCTACTTTTTTAGCTGCCATGATGCTAAAGAATCCCGCGCCGGATCCAACATCAACAAACGTCATTCCAGGCTGCAGATCTTTTAAGATCTCTTCTGGGTTGTACCATGAACGTCGTTTAGCTTCATCTAGGCTGAAACTGCCATGCGGTCCCATGCTATATACCTGAATTTGTTTTTGGTTGGAGTAACTCGCGTATCTGTTTTTCATGTGTTTGACGGGTTGTAAGCGGGTAGATTTCTCGTTCACATTCGAAGAACATTGGATCTTGACCGATTATCCGGGAAAGTTTTTCATCAGTATCGGCATTGACGATAAGCATGCTGCCCTGTTGACCAATGAGGTGATAATAGAGCTCAAGAGTCTTGTTTTTCTCTAGAGTCTCAAAATACTTAAATTGTAACGGTAGTAGTTTTGCCCATCGCTCAAGTGGAATGTCACGTTTTACTTTTTGTATGACCAAGAATTTCATTCTTTTCACGTAATACAACTTTGGTTTTTTGAATATAAATTCTTTCTATAAATACAAAAGCAGCTTTCTTGATAACAAACAACATAGCGCTTTTAAGGTGCTTTTGAATGATAGTCAGAATTGAAAAAAATGTTTATAAAAACCTGGGTACGTGGATGAGGTCTAGGAGCTTTCGAATTGCCGAGGCGAGTTTCAAGAAAAAAAAGTGTCAGTGGTACCCGCTTGTCTATAATCGAATGTTCTTGTGGAGCGCAGCTACTGTCTCGTGATCTTGACACGCTTCAGAAATCTGGGATTAAGCCAATTTCTTTAAGACTTCCTGATTGTAAATACCAACAACAAGGGATTAGCTTTGTCAATTGAAGACTTAAACAAACAAATTTACACTTGTAGGCGTTGCCGTCTCTGGCAAGATGCCAAAAAGGCGGTGCCAGGAGAGGGACCGCTAAGCGCTAAAGTTATGATCGTGGGGCAGAATCCAGGTGCCGAAGAAGATGAAACTGGCAGACCCTTCGTGGGCAGAGCAGGAAAATATCTGACCAAAACTCTGGATGAATTCGGAATTAAACGCGAAAGTGTCTACATTACCAATATCGTAAAGCATGTTTCGCCGCAGAACCGCAAACCATACCCTGACGAAGTTAATGCCTGCTTGCCATATTTGATGGCGCAGATCAAGATTGTCAAACCAAAAATTATTGTGCTGTTGGGAGCCTCGGCAAAAGGAACCCCCCGTATTAACGGCATAGAATACATTGAGGTTATCCATCCGTCTGCTGCAATGCGTTTTACAAAAATGAGGGCAAAATTTAGGTTGCAAATTGAAGATTTAGCTAATCGAATAAGCAACTAGGTGAATCCCAATTATTGTATGCATGGGTTAGCTGACACTAAGAGGCTTTTTGGCTTATGGCCCCTTTGGTATAGGGCACAAATTCCCTTATCTGCTCTATCGAAGTTTTCCCTGCTCTTTCACGTTGCTCCTTAGACAGCTTAATAACTAGTGACCGCAGAATCTGCTTTAACAACTCTTTGCCTTGGTAGTCACCAGGAAGGATTACGACAAAATCTTTGGTTTTTGCTTTGACTGCATCCACTGGGCCGCCAACGAATTCTGCCTCTTCGTTAATGGTTATTCCTACGGCAACGCTGAGTGGCGTATTCTGATACCAATTTCTTTTACCAACCACAAAAAAAGCTCCATGGGGTACAGATTCACCGCTTGGACCGCTCTTACTTAATTGATCCACTTTCACCCAATAAACATCAGCCGTACCAGCGTTCTCTCTCCATGCACGTGAATAAGAAGCCGCAAACTCGGCAGCTTCATGGAGAACTTGCTCGGTAATTTTTTTGCCTTCAGCTTTAATAACAACAAATGGGGATCCCGTGATTTCGGCGTGGAAAACTATGTCTTCTGGTGTTGTGTGTTTTTTGATGAGGACTTCATTGGTGACTGTATCTTTGCCTGCGACAACTAGGAACCCCTCTGATGAATTGAACCAGCGGAATTTTTCATACCATTGCCTATTTTCCATGGTTGCTTTACGTTTGGCGAGCGCTTCTACTATTTGGGCGGGTTTGAGGCTCTTGAGTTTCTCTGCATCCTGGAGTTCACGTTCAATTTCTACGAGCTTCTTCTTTGACTCATTAAGTGCAGTTTGGGCGCCTTGCGCTTTCTCTTTCGCCCGTTTCCCACGCTCATAATACTCGTTGGCATTATCAAAAAGCGACTTACGTAACACTAAACTGAAATGGTAACCATCGATCCCTAAATTTAAAGCAAGATTTTTCCCATCAAACGACTCCACATAAGCCATCGGCACTTTGCCCGTTTTTTTGGCAACCATAACCTGCGCGATGATATCCTTCCATTCATATCCCTGCTGATTCGCTTTAAGGAGTTGCTCTTGGAAAGTTTGCAGTTCGAGAAAGTGCGCATAGATGGTGTCGCCAATTTGTTTGTCTCGCTCTGTTCTCTTCTCGTCTTCAGCGATGGATTTTTCCTGTTCAGTTACAATGCGTTTGAGTCGTTGTGCTTCCTGCTTTAGTTTATCTACCTCTATCGTTCCAGCTGCTTTTTCTGATGCGATTACATGCAAGAAGAACTCATCAAGTGCCGAGTTGAAGGAATTGAAAGCTTGTGCCTTACATCCCTCATAACGTTTAAGCTTGAATGGTACGACATCGAGGTAGCTGCCTTCTTCATCTTGGATAATGCTGGGCTCAAACTTGTCCTCCACCACGTTGTTGAGAAGGGTTTGAAGAGACTCAAAAACTGCTGCAGCTTCCTCTGCAGTTATGTCTTTGCAGGGCTTATTTTTTTCTACTTTGGCTCTCAGCAGAGTTTCTTCAGAATAGGTGCCTCCGATGCCTAAAAACCGCGCCAGCGTCTTCACGACTTCAGCGGTGCCTGCTGCGGCGAGGGCTTCTTGGAGTTCGGGTTGGGTTACTTTAAATGGGTTCTTGCCGATTGCTGGTGGCAGCTCCAACTTGACGCCTCTAAGGATGTCGCGATCCCGCATCTTTTTGAAGGCTAAGGCTTGGATGATGCTGTTTTGCGGGTTAGTTATTATGATGTTGCCTTCGCCGAAAAGTTCCACCACAAACTTGAGTAGTCCCGTTTTGGTTTCAAAGGTTATGGTTACAATTCTTTCAAACTCGTATTGCTCGATGCTACGGAGCCAGGAGTCGCGGAGGTACTTGCGTAGCATCATGCAAAATGGCGGCGGCTCGGCAGGGCTTTCCTCCGCATAGCTGGTGGTGTGAAGTCGTCTGCCTGCTTCTACTACGAGTCGAATGGGGGGCTTGTCGGTTTTGTGGAGTTTAAATATGATGGTCTTTTCTGTGAACTGGTAGATGTTATTCACCCTTGAATCAGGGATTGTGGTTTGGAGCTCTTTTATTGCAGCGGCTATGTCGAAGCTTGAGAACTCTTTTTTCTTCATTGGCATCCACCAGTCTGTGGCTATATTGTGTTGACTATAAATTAACCGTTTGCACCCCAAACCGCCTAAAACGCGCCGTAGAGTTATGGAAACGATTAATACTTAGGCATCTTTTTTAAGTAAGAACAAAATATTAGTCAAGCCAAGGATGAATATTTCGCATGACACCTGTCGTTCAGCTTTATTGGTTAAGAGTCTCGTTGGGTCTCGTTGCAGCAGTAGTTACTGCCGTTTTAGCCAAGTTTTTGTTTGCATCCACAACCGGCGATTTCACACCATTAATCAACAGCATAACAGTAGCCCTACTCGTCTATTTCGTATCATACTACGTACTGAAACCAATTTACAAGAACAAGATTGAGAAGCAGTCAAAAATTCTTAGCACGGGTATCGGCATGTACTTTTTTACTTGGATAGCCTTTTTCGTGCTTCTATACACTATATTACAAGTATATTTCCCTTGAAAAATAAAAAATTATTAATCCTCTTTGTCTTTTTGTGTTTGTTTCAAGAAATTAGCTATGGTAGCTTGGCTTTTGTCACTGCGCAAAGTCTCGATCTTTTGCTCCCCTGTTGGCTTACTATTTGGAGTTGGTGACGGGATATCCATGCGTGCTAGAATGCGCATGCAGTCTGCCCAGGCTGAGAAGTAGCCGCGGTCAAAGTCGCCGTGCAAGCCATTACCCATATGGGTTAGGAATTCTTTTCTGTAAGCATTCAGTGATATTTTGTCGCTGAAATCTAGCTTTGAGAAGAACGCGTAATCATCCGCTGCACTGCTTTTGCGTGAAAGGTACATTCCATAAAGTGCACGGAAGTACCCTCTGTTCCACTCGGTTTTCTGCATTTTCTGTTTGACACGTTCTAACTCACGTTCAGCTTCGGTGAATTGCCTGCTGACCATGAGTTGAAAGTAACGGGTGACTAGTGCATGTGCAATTGGCATGTTTAGCGTCCACGAGATTTGGTTGCTTTCTCTTCTTCAGAGACATCCTCTATTCCGTTCTCGGTGACTTTAAGGATTTCCTCTCCTTCAGGCAAATATGGGCTTGAAACTAGCCTGGCAATGCGTATTGGTCCATGAGATGCCCGACGTAGGTAGACGCGGGTGTGGCTTGTGTGGCCGACGATGTTACCGCCGATGGGGTGGATTGCGTCGCCGAAGAATTGGTCGGGTTTTGCCATAACTTGGTTTGTTACTACAGCTACTGCGTTGAAAGCTCGGGCTAATGCGACGAGTTTATGCATGTGTTTGTTGAGTTTTTGTTGTCTTGAGGCAAGCATTTCTCTGCCGATGTATTCGCTCCTAAAATGTGCGGTTAAGGAGTCGACGATTATTAGTTTGATGTTGTTTGCTTTGATTATTTCGTCTGCATTTTCAAGCAGGAACATTTGGTGATCTGAAGTGTAGGCTTCTGCGTAGATGATGTTTTTTACTGCTTGTTCGGGATCTAAGCCTAAGTGTTTTGCCATCTGCACTATACGCTCAAGTCGGAAGGTGTTTTCGGTGTCGATGTACAGGACTCCACCGTTGAGTCCGCCTTTTTCTGGTGGTAACTGAACGTTTACGCATAACTGATGACATATTTGGCTTTTTCCGCTGCCATATTCCCCATAAAACTCGGATATGGTTTGGGTTTCCAATCCACCGGCAAGGATTTTATCGAGAGCTTTGCTTCCTGTTGTTAGGCGGAGGACGGTTTTGCGCATTTTGAAGAGTTCGTCTGCTCGTATAAAGGCTATACCGATTGATGAGCGTGCGGCTTCTATGATTTGAAAGGCTTTTTTTTCGCTGACACCGACGGGTTCAAGTTCTCGACTAGTAGCCATGGCTAATGATTCTACGGTATGGTAGCCGAGTTCGCGGAGTTTCTGGGATGTTGCTGGGCCTACTCCGGGTAAGTCTTCTATGAATTCGTATTTTTTTTTGTTCTCTTCCATTTGTAGCATTTGCTCGCTTTTTTCTTCAGTAACCTCAGTATTTTCTTGTTCTTCTTCTTTTTTTACGTCGATGTCTTCTGACATTTTATTCACGGCTTTTACGTTGGATGTGTCATTGCGGATATTTAAAATGAGCGAATAATGGTGCTGTTTGATAAGTGGAGGGGTAATTGAAAGTGAAACTAGAGATTGTTAGACACTTCATGTTTGGTGGTTCTAAAATCTCTTCTCTTTTTCAGGTATTTCAAGGGATTATCTTATTTTTTTCTGTTTTATTGCTACAAATTTGGCTTTTGGAAAAGCTTATATGCGTTTGTATAAAAATAAAAGCTACCAAACAATCGGTGATTTAGTTGAATAAGAAGACAATATATCTCGTTGTTGCGGTTCTAGTCGTTATCATTGTCGTTGGCGTTGCTGCCTATGCTCTAATGAATCAAGGCAATGGTACTACACCAACTCCTACACCTACACCTGCTCCCTCTACACCAGTGTCTGAAGCTGCTTCATTGCAATTTACCGTTAATGAAACTACTACTGCTAGCGGTGATTTGGTAGTATATCAGTTCGCATGCAAGGACCTAAACACTGCAAATGAGAAAATACGCGTAGATATGGATCTTGGTGACGCTGGAGCGTTTAGCTATATCGTTGACACAGGTGTACAAAAATCTTGGATGACAATGGACGATGGTGCGACATGGACCGAAAGTGACTTTGCTGCTGACTGCACTGCCTATGGTACGCTTTTCCATGATTTCGTTGATAAACTCGTTGCTGATGGCGATGATGCCCAAGACTTGTCTTATACTACAGCTACAACGTCAATCGTTATTTATTGCATTGCCGTTGATCCGACTTTAGCAGATTCTCTTTTCACAGCTAGTTAGATACTCCACTTGGCCGTACACCCACTTTCCTTCCCTTTTTTGGTAATCTTTCTATTTAGTCAAAATTTTTTAATTGTAAACGTTTGATTAATTAACGACTCGGAGTAGACTGCCTATGACTGCCATGTTTTCAACTTTGATTCCAAATTTTGAGATCCCTCCGCCGCCCAAAAAAGCCTGAATGATTAAGGGGATATAAACCCTCGAAGAAAGTTTTGTGTACCCCTCTAAGCCCAAATAAAAAAAGAGTCATTGCAACAAAACATAGCGAAGCATAAGTATAGATTTGCGAAATCATCAGGAATGAGTGAATTTGTGTCTCAGGGATTGGTTTTAACCAAAAGTCGCGTTTTGATTTAATAAAACTTTCATTTTTGTGATTTTTTGTTTAGGTGGAATTTGTCAGTAAGCTTAATAAGGGTTGGTTGGTTTATCCAACCAGAAAATTAGGAATGAGAGAGGAAAAAAATGAATATAAAATTAATCGCAGTGATCGCAGTAATTGTGATCGCTTCTGCAGCATTAATCGGCGTATACTACGCATATCAACCATCAAACCAAAAACAAACCGGTACAATAGCGGTAGTAGATGACCAAGGCACCCAAACAACTTTGGAAGCGGTGCCCCAAAAAATCGTCTCCCTGGCGCCAAGCATCACCCCGATTCTCTTTGAATTAGGTGTTGGCGACAAAGTAGTTGGTGTAACATCATACGATGATTACCCATACAACTTTACTGCATGGTTTGAAGCCGGCAACATGACGTGTGTCGGTGGCTTCTCAACACCCAATCTAGAAACAATCACCACCCTACAAGCAGATGTAATTTTTACCACTGATGTAAACGAGGAAACAGTCCCTGATATGCGTGAACTCGGATTCAAAGTAATAGTTCTTAGCGCTGCAAGCGTTGAAGGCGTCTACAAAGACATTACCATAGTAGGAAATGCAACTGGAACAGCAAATAAAGCCAACGAAATAATCGCTGAGTTACGGTCAGAAATAAGCGATGTTCAAGAAAAAATTTCTGCAGCAGGTATAACTGACAAACCAACTGTTTACTATGAAGTTTACTTTTCCGACCGGGGCATCATGACTGCCGGTTCAGCTACATGGTTAAATGACATTTTTACCCTAGCCGGTGGCGTTAACATTTTTGCCGACCAAACCGCGGAATTCCCCTATACAAGTTCCGAAGTAATCGTTCAACGTAACCCAACAGTCATAATCTTGCCAACTAACATGGGCACTGGAACACCTTCATATGGTAGCGTCGAAGAAGTCAAAGCAAGAGCTGGATGGAACTCTATTGATGCCATTAAGAACAATCGCTTATACATAATTGACCAAGGAATCATGAGTGAACCGGGAGTTTTAATTGCTGAGCAAGTTCAAGCAGTTGCGGAGTGTCTTTACCCACAACTTTTTAACTAATCTCCCTAATTTTTAGAGGAAAACTGTGACAAGCAATTTAGAATCAGCATATTCGAAGCGTTCAAAGCGTTGGAAGCTAATTCTAATTGGGCTTGTTATTGCTTTATTTTTTATAATAATTGTTTCATTAAATATTGGTTATGCGCCAATATCTTTCTTAGAACTTCTCTCTATTATTGGCAACCAATTTCCACTGGTGAACTCAACAATTGATCCTAACTCGTTTTCTTCAGTTAACGAAGCTATAATTCTTCAGATCCGTTTCCCGCGCATTTTAGCTGGGGTCGTTATAGGTGCCTCCTTAGCTGCTTCAGGTGTTCTCTACCAGGGTGTCTTTAAGAATCCCATGGCTGACCCGTTCGTCTTGGGTGTCTCTACAGGTGCGTCAGTAGGTGCTGGTGTTGGAATTTTATTCGGTTCAGGTCTAAGCTTGCTGGGGTTCCCGGTTACTCAACTATCAGCTTTTGTAGCTGCGATAGTTACTGTCTTTGTCGTTTATAGTATTTCAAGGGTCGGTTCCAGAGTACCTGAGATGACTCTGTTGCTTTCAGGAATAGCTATAACAATTTTCCTTTCAGCTGTGTTTCAGGTGATGTTGGTTTTGGCTCCGAGTATGCAACTTCATAATCTTGTAGGTTGGACAATTGGCGGTATTGCAAATATAGGTTGGAGTGACATTTGGAAGATATCTCCATTTGTTATATTAGGTGTTATTCTGTCTTATTTTTTCTCTCGGGATCTAAACATGATATCACTTGGGTCTGAGACAGCACAGCATTTAGGTGTTAACACAGAGCGAACAAAAAAGATACTGTTAACGATTGGTGCAATGATGACTGCAGCGGCGGTATCTATCAGTGGCTCGATTGGTTTTGTAGGCTTAATGATTCCGCATATTACAAGGTTGGTTATGGGACCAGACCATAGGCTTTTGTTACCGGCGTCAGTTGTAGTTGGCGCAATTTTCCTTGTTGTGTGTGACGCTTTGGCTAGAATTCTAACTGGTGCGTCAGAATTACCTGTTGGGGCTATAACCGCTCTCGCTGGAGGACCCTTCTTCATCTTTCTGCTTAGGAAAAAGAAAATGAGTTACAGAATGTAGTGTGGAAAAATGGTAACTTTAAATGTAAATGGTGTTGAATGCCGTTACGGCTCAACAAAGATACTTTCAGATATCAATTTGGAAGTTAAACCTGGTGACTTTGTAGGCATTCTTGGCCCTAATGGTTCAGGAAAAACTACTCTTCTTCGGAGTATTAGTAGAGTGCTTCAGCCACACGGTGGCTCGATACTAATCGGCAAAGATGATATTTATCGGCTCAAACCTATTGATGTTGCTAAAAAGATGGCGGTTGTTCCTCAGGATAGTACTGTGGGTTTCAATTTTTCTGTTATGGATGTTGTGTTGATGGGCCGTAATCCGCATCTAAAACAATTTCAAATGGAATCAGAAAATGATGTAAAAATAGCCAAAAAATCTATGGAGTTAACAAATACTTGGGCTTTAGCGGACCGGGCGATACAAGAACTGAGTGGTGGTGAGCGGCAACGTGTTATTATTGCACGTGCTTTAGCGCAGGAACCGAAAATATTGCTTCTAGATGAGCCGATGAATAATTTGGATATAATTAATCAGCTTGAGATCATGGATCTTGTGAAAGGGCTGTGTGTTAAGAGTGGCTTATCGGTTGTTGCTGTAATTCATGATTTGAATATGGCTGCACGATATTGTAATTCAATCTTGATGCTTAAAGGGGGTAAAGTTTTTGCAGCTGGTGAAGTGGAAAAAGTTCTAACAAGTGAAAATATACGCAACGTATTTTCAGTAGATGCTATCGTTAGGAAGAATCTGGTAACTAACTCGTTCTATGTGATTCCTCTTTCGCCAAAAAAGGCTTCTGCTGATAAGAAATGTGCAATTCATATGATTTGCGGGGCTGGAACAGGAACCCTTTTGATGAAAGCATTGGTGGATGAGGGTTACAGTGTGACGGCTGGAGTTTTGAACTTGTTAGACTCCGATTATGAAGCATGTGAGCTTTTGAAAGTGCCTGCTGTAACTGCAGCTCCTTTTTCAGCCATAACCGACGCGAATTATGCCCAAAATTTGGAAATGATCAATAACGCGAGTATGCTGGTAGTTACTGCTGTTCCTTTCGGTTCAGGAAACCTGAGGAATTTGGAGGCAGCAAAAGAAGCATTAAGATGTGGTGTACCAACTTACATTATAGACGAGGTCCCGATTGAGAGCAGAGATTTCACGGGTGGAAAAGCTACAAAGCTGATGACAGAGCTAAAAAATGAAGGTGCTATTTTCGTAAGGCATGCTTCTGATTTGCCTTCATTGCTGAACGTTTCTAAAGATAGATTGACATGTTTAACTGAGCGATCTGCTCTCTTTGGCCATGTAAAAGGGCAATTTGAGGTCGAAAATACAGATGACTCTACATCATAGAATCGGCTTAGTTTACCTCCCCGGCGCTCTTCCTTGCTTCGAAGACTTCGGAAACCTACCTACCGACCTAGTTCACGCTGATGCAAAAATTGACGGTAAACCTGCTTCTGAAGTCTTAGACATGATTATCATCCCAGGCGGTAGTCTGGTTGAATCTCAAAGTATAAACAAACAGGTCAGTAGCGAAATTTTAAAGATGGCTGATTCTGGCAAGTTTGTGTTAGGGATCTGCTCAGGTTTTCAAGTACTCGCCAAAGAAACAGACGTTGGGCGCCTCTCTACGATACCCATAACAAGAGAAGGTTTGGGTTTGTTGGATGCTGAGTTCAAGCCTTTGATTTGTACTGATCGTGTGACAGCGAGTGTGGTTGAAAGGAGCTTTTTAACGCAGGAAGTCGGAAAAGAAGTCCACGGCTTTCATTGTCATACTTACGGGAAAATCTTGCTAGATAAAAACGTAAAGACAATTCTTGTTAGTCATATTAAAATGGCCAACTATAAACGCGATCCACAGGATTTGATTTCTGGTGTCGCCAACAAACAGGGCAACATAGTGGGCGTATTAATCCATTCTTTGCTTGATCAGAATCCCACTATTATTGATAGTATCACAAAATCACTAGATATTAACCAAGTTCAGTTGGAAGCTATTCGACAAGCTAACACCAGACTTCTTGAAAACATTAAGGGTGAAATAGGCATATCTACTGCCATCCGACCTAAAACCAACGCCGTGCAGAAAACACCCCGTGCATTAATGATCACTGCTCTTGGCAGCGGTTCAGGCAAAACCTTCATCGTAACAGGCATAGCTGGTGCTCTAAAGAAACGTGGGTTCAAAGTTGGCGTGGTAAAAGTTGCAGGAGATATACGCGATGTTGTTCCCGCTCTCTACCTAATTAAAGAACCGATTAAAGAGTACTCATCGATTAAGATAGGTGAAAGCGGCTGGGCTCCGCTTGAGCAAGTTGTGGAGCAGGCGAATAAAAAACATGATTTCTTAATCGTTGAGGGTGCGATGGGCTCAGTTACTGGTTTATTAAATGAAAAGTTTGAGCGTCCGATGTCTTCCGCTGAGGTCGGTATTTCCTTGGGTGCGCCTACTATAGTGATAGTGGCCTGCGATCAGGAAGGTATCGAAGGCGCCCTTCTAAATACCCTAAACTACGTGAATACATTACGGCTGCTTGGTGTCCAGGTTCGCGGTGTGATACTCAACAAGTTGTATATTAGTTACATGACTGACGAAGTGAAGCAGATTATGCAGCAGGCTTTTTCTCGAGCAGGCGTTGAGTTGCTGGGTATGGTGCCTCGGTTAAACATAATGAGCAGAGGTATGATTCCTGAAATAGAAATTCGGTATGAGGACTTTGGCGCTGAAGCCATCGATGCGGCAGAGCGCCATATCAATTTGGATCTGCTAGAAAAAATAGCTACTCCAGCAAAAGTAAAGAAAGTAGATTATTCTGAGATTACTGCTAAATTCAAAAAGCTCCTAACTGATTATCCCTCTCATACTTATTGTAGCGGAAATTCTGGTGTAACCTGATTTCTTTTTGCTGTGTTAACCGAGTTGCTTAATTTTCAAGGCTTAGCTAAGAAATAGGTGTTAGACAGAATCGTTGCTAAATGGGGCTTCATCAGCTACTGAAGCTATGACCTGTGCTGCGAACTCTTCTTGTTCTTCCTCTCCACTTACGGCAATCCAAACTGCCCCTTCGGCACCGCATACGCCGCCTGCGGCAATCAACTCCACGTTAGCTGCAGTTAGAGCTGTTAACGCTTCGAGTTCAGTGAACACTTCGCCTTGGACAGGTAGTAGCCGATATCCGCCTGCGCCTGGTGTGTTTATCCTTTCAGCTAATTCACACAGGTCCGCGTTTATGCGCTTCTCCAATCCAACTGGAATGATGAGCTTTACTCGTCGTCCCACTATGGCTGGTAGTGCCAATCCTATTGTTCCTGCTTTGGGGTGACCTATCAAGATAGCTGCGCGTTTGTGGGTTAGATCTAGAGCGTTTGCTCCTTTTAAGATCACGTCGCCTTCTTCTAGGTCGTCAACTACGTCTGCAATTGTTTTTCCACTCTGCAAGATGCCTTTAGTTATAATGGCGTCTCCGGGGAATTTGCTTTCGTCAGCTAGTCTTCCTTCTTTTGTGACAGGTGCGTTTGGCGGCATGGTTATGCCGCGGAAGAAATGTTTTCTTGAAAAGTTGCCCGTTATGTTGTGGCTTTTTAGGATTTCTTCTGTTACGTAGCCGTTGGTTGTTCCTGCGATGATGACGACTGTTCCGTTTTTTATTGCTTTGCGTATCGCTGGGTGGTTTGCGATGGTTTTGGCGATTAAACGTTTACCCATGGCGGGTGTGATTAGGAACTGTTTCATTTTTGGTTCTCCTAGCTGATAATTGATTGTTTTGGTTGTACTTAATAATTTAGTGTTGATGCTTTAGGATGGGTTTGCGTTGTTGTTATTGTTGTGTTTAGTCGTTCTAATTCTTAGTCAGAATGTGAGTAGAATGTTGTTATCAAGATAAAATTAATACAAAAAATAAAAAAGAAATTATTGAACTATTGAAAGATGCTCAAGCTTACGCTTAGTATCTTCGTGGTGGTCTTCTTTTAGCGTAGCACTCTCGGCAATAAACTGGTCTTGTGCCGTCTGGCTTGAAAGGAACATCACATTCTTTTCCACAGTCAGCGCAAGTTGCCTTGTGCATCTCTCTGTTACCGTATGACATTTTTGCTATTTCAACTCCTACTATATTCGTGTGCAAACGTGCTCTGCACAGTATTGAGATAGACAAGGTCGAGACTTATAAATTGAGTGCTTTTTTATTCGTGATTTATGGTCTTTAGAGGTTAATCTTAGCCAATTTTGCTTGATATGTTTGCAGGGGGTAGATGAATAGTCAACCTAATATAGGTAAAACACCCATATAGATGACAATTTACATATGTAAATGTGGGGAACAGGTACATTAGCGGCATGGGCTTAGCTTCTCGTATGTATATTAGAATGAGTGTGTGAAGTTAATTTGAGACAGAAAAAATCGACATTGGGCGAGCATCTTGCTCTCCTTTCAGTAAAGTACAATGTTTACCCAAACGAAGTTTTCCAGGCCATGGTTTTAGCGAGAAGAAACGAGAAATCCACATGTGGAAACCTTGCGGTTGAGTACCGTGGTAAGATGAAGAATGAAACGATTTTTTTGATAACAAAGAACAGTGATGTTGTTGCGCAGTTCCGTGTAGAGGAACAATTTTTGATGAGAAAGGACAATCCCTTTGAGACTTGGATGAGCACAGATAAGATTAAGAAGAAATTAGCTAAACAAAACACGGAGTCCATCTACACACATGTTCATGATTTACGTGCAGGCATGAAGCGTGTGAATTTAAAAGCTGATGTTATAGAGATTCCAAAGCCGGCGCAGGTACATACTCAATTCGGCAATACCGTCTTGGTGGTTAACGCCTTGATAGGCGATGATACTGGAAAAATTAAGTTGTGCTTATGGGAAGGGCAAATTGGTCAAATTAATGTTGAAGACAGTATTGAGGTTAGAAATGGGCAGGTTTGTGTTTTTAGAGGTGAAAAGCAACTTCGTTTAGGCAAGAACGGGTCGTTATCCGTGCTAAAGAATGCCCGAGAAGTTAAACCACTGGCGACTGTTCGTTAGTATACTGCCAAATCCGCAGATTTGTTTAGTGAAGATTCTTGACTAAGTTCTGTCAGGGTCCTGTCTTAATGGATTACTAGATGTCTGCCTATTAGAACTGGAATGGTTTAAATTGGCATATTAAACTAAGATCTGCTTAATGATCATTATTCGGGGATTTTGTTGAGTCGGGTTTTTATAGAACCCTGAAGTAATGAGCTAAAGAAAAGAGAGTGAAATTGCTCAGTTGACGCTTATCGTAGACGATGCAGGCAGCGGCGATTTGCTTTTCGGCGTTGTAGTCGGCGCATACCATGAAGAAACAGCCCAATTCAAATACGATTTAATTGACGTTAGATTCTATCAGGATATTTTCCGTGAGAAAGAGTATCTTCAAGAATCATCGCGAGTAGTCTCTAAACTTGTTTCACAATTTAACTTGAAAGATGACGAGCTTATCCACATCTGTCAAGGTTGCATTTTCGATGTGGCAGCTGAGGAACTTCAGAAGGTCTACGGGGAGAATCGTGTAAAACGAATTCACGTGGAAGGCGAAACCCAGCGGCTAGTAGAAATAGCCTACTTGGATGAAATACGTAATTTAGGCTACGAGCCCCTAGCGGAAAGGGATGAAAAACGGGGTAAAAGCTTCTACCATATGCTACGTTGGTTAAAAGATAACCCCGAAATGTTGCGGTATGCAAAAACTGGTTGGCCTCGTCTAAAGAAATATCAATTATTCAAATCATTTCATGAATCACCAAACTACAATGCGGTCTGTAGTGAATGTGGATCAGACTGTGAAGTGCCCTTCCAACCTAAACCTGACAAACCAGTCTTTTGTCAAAAATGCTGGTCAAATCACAAACCCAATCATCGACTCATACATAAAAAAACAATAAAACACTAATGGTGAACAAAAATGAATGTCTTTTTTGATTTTAACTCAAGCTGGTACATACTCATGTTAGCGTTCCTATCAGCATGGGCTGTATTGATTGTTGCAAGACGAAAATGGAATGCAAAACACGAAGTAAAAGAACAAGTTTTCTTAGCGCTAGGCGGTATGACTTCATTAGCAATGATGGAATTCTTCGCTGTCTCAACTGGGCTTTGGAATTATACACCGGGCAATTGGCCGGTGATTTTGTGGCCAACCTATTTCGTGGCAATATTGTTTGGCTATCAGCTTCTGCGCTCAATTGAGCGTGTTTTGCTACGTCGTCCGATAATTTAATAGCTTGGCCTCTATTTTTTTGCCAGCTATTCTACTCGATTTGTTATCACCTATTGCGGCTAAAATGGAAAGTTTTATTTTTGCAGTGTAACTCGAATTAGGAGATAGACGAGTCGGTGTGTTGGGTAAGCATAACTTCAGGGAACTGTTAAGTAAATACTATCCCCTCTTAGCCATCTTAATCGGCGTTTTAATTGTCTCTCTTCCGATGGGACCCTATGAGACCTTGGATACTCAGTTAGAATTTAACACAACCAAGGGCGTTCTGAGGTGGGGGTATCCGTACTTGGACCGGTTTGGTGAACCTTCAAACGCGAGTTACGGTGACCTCTTCAATGTGCCGCCTTTGGGTTTCTATACTCAAGCTATAGTTTTCAAAGTATCGGGTGCTGCAATTGCTAATGGGGTTTTCCTCATTACTCTTTTCGGTTTAGCTTCTGCTGTTGTAGTTTACAAGTTGGGGGAAGAAGTGTATGGTAAATCTACAGGTGTGTTTGCGGCTGCGCTGTTTGCTTTAGCTCCTTGGCAGCTCATACTTACGCGTGCCTTTCTCATAGATGTGCAGTGCCTGTTATTGAGCCTGCTCTATTTTTACTTTGGATTTTTGGCCATCCGCAAAGATTCAGTTAAGCTTGCGGCTGTTGCTGGTGTCTTCTTCGCAGCGGCTTTCCTAACTAAGCAATATGCGGTATTCATGTTAATCCCGCTATTGCTTCTATATGTTTATCAGAGGCCAAGAAACGTGAAGCAAATCATAAAGCAATTGGCTGCTTTCAGTTTGCCCGCTGTGTTTTCAACTCTGCTGTGGTACCAGGTTATAATGGGTAAAGAAATTCTTTACTTACTAATCCACAACGACTTCAAAGACCTAAATACGGTTATCCCAACGTATTCTTTTCTGAGCGACTTCTTAATCAACTATGGTTTAGGTGTTTTCTTTGTGGTTGCAGTTGTTTTCTCTTTTGTGGTTGGGTTTGTGTTTTGGAGGAAGATCCCTAAGGATTCTGTTTTCTTTGATTTTGTTTGTCTAGTGACTTTGTTTTTTATTTTGGGTTTGGAGCTCTACATGGCTGTGAACCTTAACCTTAAAGCTCCCTACACTAGCGCTGTCAAATATGTCTATCAGTCGTTGCCTTTTTTTAGTCTGGTTGCTGCTTCTTTAGCTACTAAAAGTGCACTGCTAATTCGAGAGGCAAAACAATCCAATAAAGCAAAGGGCGCCATGCTGTTATTGGTAGGCTTTGTAGGGCTTATTCTGTTGGTGTCCCCCATAATTGCCAACATGAACACTTCGAGGGCGCTTGCGTCAGCTTCATATTTGATTTTCAGAGTTCAACCCAATCTGGATGTCGGTTACTCTTTCTATGTAACTAATCCTTTGAGTTCAGGTGACCCTCTGTTGCTTGTTCAGCTGGTTGGATTTGGGTTTATTTTAAGTGGTTTAATCTGGCAAAGTCGGCATTTCTTAATCGAGTTGTTTAGGTCGCGTCTCTTGAAAAATTGAATCTGTACGGTTCAACGTGGATAGTTGCTGTAACGTGTTGCTGTAGGTATATACATGCATATTACATATCCTTATAAGCCGATTCTGAGCATTTTGAAAAACCCCGATGGAGGCGAATAAACTAATGCTAAGTCGAGACTGTGATGGATGCGAAATGCTGCATATGTGCAGTGAAAGGTACCGACGTGTCGGTAAAGATGAGAAGGTCTACTGCCCAGATGGCACAGCGCATTTAGTGGACCAAAACTAATTTTTTTCTTTCTACTTTTAAGTCTAGAAATTGATCACTTCGATAACAATATAACCTAAATTGCTACCTTGCGACTTTTTCCCCAGTGAAATCTTTGAGTGAAGTTGTCTAAGTTTCTTTTATCGCGAAGGGGTGCTTCTGTCGGTTGCGCATAAAGAAGGTAAGTGCAATTAAAAGTATAAGTACTGCAACTGCTCCGAGCGCTTCTACTGGCAACGGGGAATCGTTTTCTGTATTGTTTGGTGTTGGTGAAGGTGAAGTGGTGGGTGCGGGTGCCATTGTCGTGAACTTTTCAATGCGGTCATTATAGGTGTCCACCACGTACACTCCACCTGAAGTATCAATAGCAATGCCCCATGGGGAATAGAATTGGCCTTTTTCAGAACCAAAAGTGCCCCACTTAGCCAAAAAAGTTCCGTTGTTGCTAAATTTTTGGACACGATGATTGAGTTTATCGGCTACATACAGGTTTCCTGAAATATCAACCTTAGCACTGCAAGGGTTTCTAAATTGGCCATCGCCATCACCACGACTTCCCCATTTAGCTATGAATGTCCCGTTGTTACTGAATTTTTGAATTCGATGGTTCCACGTATCGGCTACGTAGACGCTGCCGTCACTATCAACAGCAACATTGCCAGTAAAGTTGAATTGCCCATTGCCAGAGCCAAATGTGCCCCATTTAACTAAAAATTTTCCATTGCTGGTAAATTTTTGAATACGGTGGTTCCATGTGTCGGCTACGTAAACGTTCCCCAAACTATCAACTGCGACACCATCAGGATGACTAAATTGGCCATTACCCTCGCCTTCGCTACCCCACTTAATCAGAAACGAGCCATTACCACTGAATTTTTGGATCCGGGCGTTGATCATGTCAGCTATGTAGACGTTTCCTGAACTGTCCACGGCAATTCCTCGAGGTTGATAGAATTTGCCAGCATCAACACCGAAACTACCCCACGAACCCAAAAACACGCCGCTATTGCTGAATTTTTGAACGCGGGCATTACCCAGTTCTGTCACGTAGAAGTTACCTTCACCATCAATAGCGATACCCCAGGGGCGTTCGAATTGGCCGTTGCCAGAACCTGTACTGCCCCATTGTAGTGAGTACTCGTAGGTTTGAATTTGTGCAAGTGAGCCTGAAATAGGCAAAAGCAGCAAAAACAGAACAATCAAACTTGCGATCCTACAGCCCCTGCAATTCGAAAGAAGGCTGCAGCATTTAATCGTAATAGTATGTTTTTTCAAGAGTCAATCAGCATTTAAATCATTTTAAAAGCTGCTTTTAGTTCTACTCAAGGAACAAAACGTTCCAACAATAGAACAACAAATCTTTGATATAGACCTATTTTGGCGTCTCTAATTGGTATGTGCCGTATTTACCAAAATCCCATCAATTAGCACATTGAAAATCAATAAGGATTCTGCTTTAAAGAGGAATTGAGATCATCGGCAAAGTAGCAACTCCCACATTGTAAAGAAAAGAAGAAATCTAACCCCCGATAATATCTCCTCATAAACCGGTGAATTCTACTTGGACAAGCCAGATTACATAAAGTGGAGCCGCAAATACGACAAGGCATTCGGTTGGCAAGCACAACGCGAACGCGAACTAGGCGCCAAATTCCGAAAAAACAAAACTCTCACGTCCAAAGACTTAGCTGCAATTGTAGAGTGGAAATTCAATGAAGAACAAGACAAAAAACAGCGCGCCCTAGAATTCGTCGCCCGAAATGACGAAGAAAAAGTCAACCGCTTAACAAGCCAAGCTCTTAGCCTGCCGCAAGCAGACGACTCCTACCGGCTCAACTGCTTAACCACATTAGAAGGCATAAGCCCAGTTCTTGCGAGCGTAATCTTGGCATTCTTTGATCCACGTAACTACGGGATCTTTGAGCTAAACGTCTGGAAAGGTCTCTTAGGCAACGCTCCACCTGGACTCTACACACCCCAAAACTACATACGCCTGCTCGCCGCATTGCGCAAGACAGCCGCAAAATACAACCTTGATTCCCGAACAATCGATAAGGCGCTCTACAAAAAAAAGCTCGATGAATCAACTTGACTGTATTGAAATCGTAAGCGCCTGTACCAGAAGACCTATTTCAACGTCAAACAATATATTAACACAGAAAAATCGAGGTGTCAAAGCTTGGAGCATGCCCAGCAGAAGAAGAAAAAGAAAAAACAACAAACATTCGCTCCAAATGAGCAACTAAGCGAGTCAGGGCAGGAACTGATCGAATTCTTAGAGAAGCTCGAAGAAGAGAAAAAATACCTTGACGTTCAAATATGCCCCAAATGCAAAAGCCCCAAAGTAAACCGCGTCGGTACAATGGATGGCGATTTGTGGAGTAACATGGGTTTGATTCATCCCAAGTATGAGTGCTCCGATTGCAGTTGGAGCGACCGCATCCTGGTGAAAGTCACTAATCGCCCCTTAAATGTTAGAGATGTTGAAATAATTGCTGAAGCCCTAGACGGCAACGAAGAGTGAAGTGGTTTATTCTCTGCTTGAGAGAACGTTGATGTAGTCCGCTGTGTCTGCGCACATGTCTGCGGCTTGTTCTATGAATTCGATTAAGTCGTCAAAGATTACCATGGCGCCGCCGTTCATGGTTGCGCCGTATTTGACGAATAGGCTTTTGGTTTTTAGGTATTCGACGTCTATTGTGTGTTCTATGTCTTCGACTTTATGTGCTTCTTTGATGGCTTGCTCGGCGTTAGTTGCCATTTTTTCTACGCTGCTTCTTAGTATGTTTACCATCTTTACGAGTTCGCCAGACATTAGAACGGTTTTCTCGCGTAGTTCTTTTGGGATTTCTGCCACTGAGAGCATTTCAAGGCATCTTGCTGCGTCTTTTGTGTGATCCGCTAATGTGTCTGCCCGTTTTACAAGGTGCAGTAGGTCTTCGCGGTAATCAGCAAGCAAGGCTGCGCCTTTTGATAGTTCCATGAAGACTTCGGTTCGTAGCTGATCAACGCCTTCTTCTGTGGCGTAGAGGTTGTCGATGGCCTTCTTGGTTTCACTGATGTTTTGTTCACAGAAACTTTGGGCTGCCTTATGTAGCCAAGATACTGTGTCAAAAGCTTTTGTTATCTGATCGTGGGCAAGTGTTAATCCTCTTGTTTTTCGACGTTGCACAAACCATTCATGACTTTTTTCCATTCAACCTCGCCTCGTCTTAATAGTGTATCACTGGTTGTATTATAACTCTTGTCCAAGTTACTCAGGTGGAACTTTACTCTATTGGGGCGGGCGAGGTGTGTCATGGCGAAATATTTTCGAAAAACAGCTAACTTGAGCGATGTGAAGGTAGTGAGTCTGCTTTCTTAATCAACCCTGTTTTGTTTACAAATATTCTTGCACCGTTAAAAATCCCTGCAGGGTGAATTGCTCAAGCCCTGCTTTTTTTGGATATTGCGAGCCTTCAAACGCAAAAGATAACGTGATTTCAAACATTAACTCGTTTTATGGAACTTACCGTAAGTGATAAATACTTTTTTTGTCAGACCCAATAGGTACGCGTTTAGCAAAACGTGAACTAAAATGGAGAAAAAGAAAAATGCAAATACAAAAACGGAAATATTTTGCTATTGCAATTGTCGCTCTATTGTCATTATCGATAGCAGCATCAGTATCATTAGTCAACGCTCACTACCCACCGTGGAACATTCCAACCTATGCATACATCGTTGTCTCGCCTAACCCAATCGGAGTTGGGCAGACAGTCAACGTGAACTTCTGGATTAACGCCCCACCGCCAACCGCAAACGCCCAGTACGGTGACCGCTGGTCAAACTTGACAGTGGCTATCACAAAACCCGATGGAACTAAACAAATTCTGGGTCCATACCAATCAGACACCACCGGAGGAACATTCACCCAATACACTCCAGACCAAGTAGGCAACTACACCTTCCAATGCTTCTTTGGCGGGGATGTCCTAAGAGGAATAAACATGCCCCCAGGAGCTCCAGTGAACGCATTTGTTAACGACACATTCTTACCCAGTGAAAGCAAAACATTCACACTGAGAGTACAAGAAGAACCAATCCCATACGCACCAATAGCACCGCTTCCAACAGAATACTGGACGCGGCCAATTTATGGTGAAAACAACGCCTGGTTCACTATAGCAGGCAACTGGTTAGGTCTTGCAGCATCAACTTTCGCTACCACTGGAATGCGCGATATAACTGGTAACTACAACCCCTACACGACTGCACCGAACACAGCCCACATTATGTGGACCAAAGTTGCAGCCTTCGGCGGCATAATTGGCGGAGAATACGGCGGCGAGCAAACAGGAAACTACTATTCCACCTCACAATATGAACCTAAGTTTGCACCAATAATCATGAACGGTATCCTCTACTACACAGAATACCCTGGCAGTTCTACTCATTACACTGGTTGGAAAGCTATCAACTTGAATACTGGAGAAACCTTGTGGACCAAGAACACAACTGAAATTTTAAGATGCGGACAAATCCTCAACATGATCACGCCAAACCAGTACGGTGGATTAGCTTACCTTTGGTCTGTGCCATCATCAGGTGGAGGTTACATGGCTTCACAAATGCAGTATAACATGTACGACGCCCTTACAGGTGACTACATCCTGAGCATCGCTAACGCCACAACCATGCAAATCACTGCTGATGAAAGCGGAAACCTAATCGGCTACTACGTTAATGCTTCTGCTGGTCAACGTTCAATATCCATGTGGAACTCAACCAGATGCATAAACATCGGTCAAGGCGGCAGCGTCGCCGGTGGTTATCCAAGTGGTCTAGCAGATAACTGGATGTGGAGACCCGCAGAGGGTAGAGTACTCGACTTTAAACATGGTATCCAATGGTCAGCGCCAATCGACACAACCTTCCAAGGCAACCCAATATCACTTGGCATTTCTGCAATTTCCGATGACTACATACTCATGTCACAGGCAAGTGTTGCAGGCAGCTCATTCTTCCAAGCAGGCTGGATCATGCAAGCAGGATACAGCAAAGTTGACGGTCACCGTCTTTGGGGACCACTCAACCGCACCGAAGTCATGAACTCCAGAGTCCTCTACGGCTCAGCAAGCGCCGGAGAAGGTATCTGGATAGAATTCGATGCCGCTGCACTCACCGCAACAGGCTATAGTCTAGCTACAGGCAACAAAGCATGGGGACCAATCGACTTACCAAACGTTAGTCCTTATTCTTCACTAGGCGAGAACTATCAGTACGCAAACGGCACAACATACCTATGGACATACGGCGGAGACGTCTACGCAATTAAACAATCAAACGGAGCAATCCTCTGGGAATATCACACACCACCAGCAGGCTATGAATCACCCTATGGTGCAAACTCCCTGTGGACTTTCACTGTAGGAACCATCGCTGATGGCAAACTCTTCGTTCCAGAAGGGCACATGTACAGTCCACCTCTATTCCATCAAGCACACCAATTAGCAATCAACATCACTACCGGCGAGTTAGTTTGGCAAATTGAAGCTTTCGATGTCACCAGCGCACCCGCAGTTTCAGACGGCGTAATGGTAACCCTAAACGCATATGACAACCAAATCTACGCTTGGGGTAAAAGCGCCACAAAACTATCTGTGAACGCACCCGCAGTTGGCGTAACAACCCAAACACCCATAGTCGTCAGCGGCTCAATCTATGATCTCGCATCCGGCTCTAACCAAGAAGCAGTTGCTGCAAGATTCCCACACGGGCTCCCAGTAGTCTCAGACGACACAATGACTCCGTTTATGGAGTACGTCTACATGCAACAAGAGAAACCAACCGACACCAAAGGTGTCCCAATAGCACTAAACGTTGTGGACGCTAATGGCAACTACCGAAACATAGGCACTACTGTTAGCGATGCAACCGGCAAATTCGCCTTCACCTGGACACCAGACATTGAAGGTGACTACGCTGTTATTGCATCATTCGCAGGCTCAGAATCCTACTATGGATCAAGCGACGAAGCATTCTTCACAGCAGCAGCACCACCAGCAACACCAGCACCTACACCTGTAGAAGCAGCCCCGCAAACTGACATGTACATCGTCGGCATCGGAGTTGCAATAATCGCTGCAATAGCAATAGTGGGCCTTGTGCTCGCTATGATGATCAAAAGAAGATCATCCTACATAACAAAATAAACCCCCTCCCCATCCTTTTTTTGTTTCGTATTAGAGTGTCCCGTGCGCTTTTTGCAAAATTGCTAATCTTAGGCGAGTTATTCGCTTACGGTTTGGCTAGGTTTTTCGTTTTTATGGGACTGTATCACCGTGTAGACATACATTACAAACAACAGGACAGCCACTGTGCTGATTGTAAAAGTCGAGCTTCGATACGGATAGTCTGCTGTTTCCGCTGGAAAATCAGTTGATGGGGTGTAGGAGTAAGTCCAGAAGCTTAGCAGAATTGAAAAAAATAGGCCTAAAAAAAGCGCGTATTTAATTAATCCCCATATGTGCATTCTTTTGCCCCTTTAGTAATAACTTTATTTGTTAAAACAAATAAAAAAAGGATATAGGTTGTTGTTTTATTTTTTTTTTAAAAGTATTTCTTAGTTGCGAAGGCCGCGATTGTTGGACCAATAACAATTGCAACGGCGATGATTGCAGCTCCTCTAGCGACGTCTCCGGTTATTCCGAACACGCTTATTCCCCAGTTTGCAATGCCCAAAGCTAATGCGCTGAACACTAGAGCGATTACAAGTCCAATGAAGCTTATTATAAGCTCTTTTATTACATGTCCTGCTTTTTCTGCCATTTTAAGCCACGATAGTCTTTTTCAGAATTAGTTGTATATATATTTTACATTCCAGCGTCAATTTAATACTCCAATTTCTGTAATATTACGATTCTGGAATTTTCATTTAAATAAGTTGCCGCAAATCTCCTCAATATGCAACCCCTCCAGAAATCAAACACACCCCTAACACCTGGGGCCGTTCAACTGGTGATAACCGCTTTGAACGAGGAAGAGGGCATAGGGTTAACAATTGCTGAAATGAAAGATTATCTGGGGGATGTGTCGACCTTAGTTGTTGATGGCAAAAGCGTCGACAAAACTGCCCAATTAGCAAAAAACATGGGTGCACAAGTGATTTATCAAGACGGCAAAGGTAAAGGAGACGCGTTTGCCAAAGCCTTGAGGCACTTGGATGCAACTACTAAATACATCATTCTAACCGATGCTGACTACACCTATCCAGCTGAGTATGTGCCAGATATGATAAAGATCATAGATGAGAATCCTCAAATTGGCATGGTGTGCGGCAACCGATTCAATGGTCACGTTGATAAAAAAGCGCTCTATCGTATTTTTCACACAGGCAACAAGATGCTGGCCTTTGTACATAGGCTACTAAATGATGTTGAATTACAGGATCCGCTGACAGGTTTGCGGGTAATTCGCGTTAATGCTTTAGACGGTTGGGAGGTAGAGTCCAAAGGCTTTGACATAGAGGTAGAATTAAACGACTATGTCCAAAGACAAGGTTTCATTATCCGTGAGATCTTGATTGATTATCGTGAAAGAGTAGGCGAAAAGAAGCTAAAGGCAAGAGATGGCTTCTCAATACTGCGCAGAATAATAAAGAATGCGTTTTATTGATTAATGTGTTAAATTTGCAAGTAAATTTGAGTAAGTTCCTGCATCACCGCCTTAGGAGTCATAGAACGGCTAAACTGCCTTTTCTTCACTTTTTTCAAGGTTAGAGTTTGCGTTTTTTATGAAGTAGCGTGATTGTTATTATTGAGGCTAAGAGAGCTCCGAGACTGATTGTTGCCGGATAAAGGTATTCAGGTGTTGGCGATGATGCAGACGTTGGTGTGGGTGTTTCGGTTAGGGTTGGAGCTGGTGTTATTGTTGGAGGCGCGGGTGTTCCTGAACTTGCTGAATGTGTCGGAGATACTTTTGGCGTAGGTGTCGACTTTGGCGTAGGATAGGGCGTTACCGTTGGTTCAGGTTCATTCTTCAAACAGTAAAACGCGGGTCTAGGAGTACCCAAAATATCCAAAGCCAAATTGTAATCCGTACCCGGTGGAAAAGGAGAATTATTTGGTGAAATGAAATCAGCCTGCCAATAGAAAGCGGCGCAATCCTCAACCCCATAAGACCTGAAATACTCGATACTCGCTAAATACTGAGCTGTAACAGTTGTGTCATCAGCATGTGTGCCGGTGTCGCCTGTGTCGGTTCCGAACTCGCTAATCATAACTTTCTTTCCGTGATCTAAAGCAAACTGCTTCACTCTAGCAAGCTCATTAACATCATCACGATAAAACCAGTTAAATGATAAGAAGTCGCAAACATCGCATATTTGCGGGTTCATCTTGAAGTAGTCTGGGCGTATTAAGGCTTCATCGAAACGTATAGAAACAGGTCTATCGGAGTAAGACTTGAAGACTTCTTTCATTTGTTTCCATAAATCGACCCATTTATTGACAAATTGATCCGCTGGAAGTGTGCTTGACCATCCTGGTTCGTTCATCATTTGCCAGCCTTCAAGGTTAGGTACATCATTAAGTCCTTTTGCGACGTAGCCAAGAAAGTCGAGCCACTGTTGTTTTGCTGTATCATTTAGCAAGACGGTTTCAAAGTTCCTGTTTGTTAGCCACCAAGGCATTGTCCAGCTTTTAGAACCCATTAGCGTATGGAAGTCAATTACTACTTTTAGGTCATATTTTTCAGCGAAGCTGCATACCCGAATCAAGTCAGGAATTGCTTCAGGAGCATATGAATCTTCAGTGCGACCTATGTATGCCCAAACAGCTTCCAGAATTATGAATTTTAATCCTTGACTTTGAAACAGTGAAAAATCACGATCAAGTATATCGTCAGTCAAGCGGTACTGTTCATAATGATGGTTAACTCCGTAATAGTTTATTCCGAACCGTAAATCATCTTCTGCTGATTTAGCGGATGGGGTACAAAAAAAGACGTTTAATAGTGCCAGTGCCAGAAAAACACCGAGAATTTTCCTCAAACTGCCCATCCCACCTCGGTTAATTAGTCATTACATATTAGCTTTATTCTCGGATTCAAAAACGGATTTCTTTTCTTGCTTCTGAAGATTATATATAATTGTTAGGTTCTTATTGTGCTCTGTGCACGCTGAGGTGAAGGTGGGGGCTTGAATGAGGAACTTCTGTCTTTTTTGGGTTCGCTGCGTTGCCGGTATTTTTGGGTAGCCTATTTCTCTTTGGGTTTGTCGTTTGTTTTTTCGTTGCTCTATGTGGCGAAGTTTTTTGGGGTGTCTTTTTTTGTTCTAGTAAACCGTGGTATGGTTGAGACTCAAATTGTGGATAGCGTGTTTTCTCCTGTTTGGGACGCTGTAGTTTGGGGGTTGTCTATTGCTGCAATTTTGGTTTTCGTTCTATACAAAATAAACGGTAGCACAATCCATGTCAAATATCGACTAACTGCTGATGTTGTGTGCTTTGCAGTTTTCGGGTGGGTATTGCTTGTTGTTTTTGGCGTGCTTAGTTTGGTTTCTCTGGTGTTGGTTAGTTTTTTGCTTTTTGTTGTGTGTTGTTTTTTTGCTCGAGTGATTTTTGGTTTGTCTTGGTTTGATTTGTTTGTGCGTTCGCTGCTTGGTGGTGCTTTTTTTGTTTTGGTGGTTGAGTTTTTGGCTTTGGTTTTGTTTGGTTTTCCTTTGGTGTTGAATTTGAATCCCTATGTTTCTGAGGTTGGTGTTCATTGGCATAATGTGTTTTTGAGTATGGACAATCTGTTTTACCCGTTTTTGCCTTATTTGTATTTGGGGTTTGTTTTTTTGGGCATCGTAGCTTTCGCAGTTCAGGTACTTCCAATTAGGGTTTGGTTTGATAGATTCAAAGGGAGTCGGCTATCCAATTTTGTTGGTCGTTTGGTTGGTTCGTTTAGTTTTCCAAGTGATTGTGACTATGTTTTTCTACGCAGCCGCATAGCATTGATATCTGCAGTTGTAGTGTCCTCTGTAATTTCTGTTCTTTTTGTTGTGTTCACTATGTTGCCTTGGGTCAACCCTACGGGGATATTGGTAAGCGCGGATGCCCCCGTTTACTATCAATGGCTCGACTATATGCGCAGTGTAGATGTTAATTCTGCTCTGTCTTTTGCTTTTGGCAATGATAGAGCGTTGTTTTTGGTTTTGATTTATGTTTTATCGTTTGTTTTTTCGCCTTTGGTTGTGATCCAGTTTGTTTCTGCTTTATTGATTGTGATGTTTGGGGTTTTGTCTTTTTTTGTTCTGCGTTTGATCTGTAAGGTTAGGGCGGTTTGGGTGTTGGGTGTTTTGTTTGTGCCCTTTAGTTTTCAGTCGTTGGGTCTTATTTATTCGGGTTATTTTGCTAATATGTTGGCGTTGATTTTGGTTTTGGCTTATCTGCTTCTGCTTTTTAGGCTGCTTCGTGGTTGGTCGCCTGTTGGGTTTTTAGGTTTGTTGTTTTTCTCTGTTGGTGTATTGTTTAGTCATTCGTGGACTTGGTTTGTTTTTGCTTTGTCGCTTGTTTTGTTTTTGTTTTTGGAGTGGCGTGCGCATGTAAAATGTCAAGTTAACGTTGGGGAATTTAAGAAAATGGGCGTGTTTGTTTTCTTCACAATTTTTGTGGGTTTGCTTTGTGATTTTTGTAGAGGTTTGCTGGGGCCTGTTTCTTCGTCGATTTCTGTTTTGGACACAGTGCAAACTAGTTTGGCGTTGCCTGATCTGGGTTTTGTAGTTATAGAAGTTGATAGGGCGGTTAGTTTTGTTTTAGGTGGAGTTTTTGCGAGCGTTCTATTGGTTTTTTTGAGTGTTGTTGGCTTTGTGGTGTTTCTACGTTTTAGATCGAGTGTTTCTCGGTTTTTTGTTTCTTGGGTGTTTGTTGGTTGTGTGTCTATTTTGTTTGCTGCTCAAAGTTTAGTGTTTGATAGGGTGTTGTTTTTGATGCCTTGGGTGTTTCTTTGTTCTTTAGGGTTGTTTTTTGTTAGTTGTTGGTTTTTTAGGCATGTTGGTGGCTGGAGGTTTGCTGTTTTTAGCGTGGTTTTTGGGGTAGTATTTTTTGATCTTCTTTATAGGAGTTTGAATTACGTTTTCAATATTGTTATTGGTAGATAGTTGGTTTTTATGGTTTTTGTAGTTTTTTTGTTGAGTATTGTTTCATAAGTCTTTTATATGAAGACAATTGTACATTGCTATCAAAAATAGTTTAAAAAGTGATAGTAAATGAATAGTATGTCGAAATTCGGTTCCCTATCCATTGTTCTCTTAATCGTTCTTTCAATGTCCATCGGTTTAGCTACATCCCAATATGTCACAGAAAAAACAACTGATGTAAGCATAGATTCAAGTGGTTTATTTACTGCTAATGAACCCAGTTTGGGTGTTACCTACAATATTCAAGGAAACCCCGGTGCATCTGGATCAGTAACAGCCGCCCTATATTCAGACAACCCTTACCCTACCGCAAATAAGCCACAAAATGTTGAAGTGTGCAATTTTATCGTGGTCTCTTTTGCCATGAATTCGCAAGATTTCGATGCAGCCACAATAACATTCGCGTACAATGATAGCGATGTTGCCGGTATTGTTCCTCCATATACAATCTACAAATACATCCCTGAAACCGACAGCTATATTGCACTGCCCACTACAGTAGACACTGAACACAAAACTCTAACTATAACCTTAACAAGTACGGATGACCCAGTTTTTGCCATCGGCGGAATATCAGTTGCGTCACAGGCCCCTGATTACACTAATTGGATCATAATAGCAGTCGTCGCAATCATAGTCGTAGTCGCTGTGTTCCTTCTGGTTGTGTATTTGTACCGATCGGGTCGAATTGGTTAAGACTCAATTTTAATATTTTCTTTTTTTCATATTTTATAGTACGCGACTCGCTAGAAGGCAGATTTCAGATTAAAATAGCTCTGTGTGAAGGGTGAGTGGTTCTTTTTTTGGTTGAAAGTGTGATCTAGAATCAATACTGTTAAATCGTAAAGTTTAATATTTAATATTGCTTTGTTTGGGATTATGTCAAAGCTTTCACGTATTGGCGATTTCAAGTTTGTAGTCATCCCTATAGTAGTGGTTATTTTGGTTTCAGCAGTTACCATCGCCATAATCAGCTTAAATCAGGCACCCAACACTCAGACGAATGAAGTGAAAGAGGCAGCTAATGACATGCAATTTAATGTTGGATCTGGCTACCCTGGCATGGCGGATATGATTAGCACATCAATAGCGAAAAACCAAAACAACCTAACCGCAATTATCAACGTTAAAGAGCCCTTTACAGCCCTTGGAGAGCAAGAGATTGCAGAGTTTGATATGATCGTAATCCTTGAAGATGCTGAAGAAGTTTTGCAGACCTACGAGTTACGAGTTGACATCAACTCCACAGGCACCTTTGCGTTAGTTCAAGATGTCCAAAATAAAACTCAACAACCAGCTCAACTGCAAGTAGACGGCACCAAATTAACCATAACAACAACCATTCCCGAGCTAACCGCTGCATCGCAAGCTGAATGGAACATTTACTCTGCCTACGAGAAACGTGCAGGTACCGAAATCATCTCGAGTGCATATGATTTCCTTCCCGATGAAGGATTAAACTTAACAACTTTCCCAACCGCTTGATGCTGAGCCCTAAATTTCTTAGATGAAGCTTTTTTCTTTCTTAATGTCTTAGGCTCTCTAGGGAAAGTAAACGGGGAGCATTACGACAGTATTCTACCTTGGATTTGAGGTTTAGGTGGGTGTGCCATTTTTGTGGTTTGTGTTGTGTTTTGATATGTTAAGTTTTAAATTTGTTTGGTGAAATATGGCACTTTGTGGTGGTTTGATGAAAAAATATTCACAATTCCTAATGTGTCTTTTATTGGGGGTTTGGCTTGTTTGGTTGTTTTGGGGTTTTTTTTGCTTTTAGAGGTTATTTTGGGCTTTTTTGCAGATAAAGGCCGGTTACGTCTAGTGGGTTCGGGGTCCTAAAAAGGGGTTGTGGAGGCGTCCGCTGAATGGTTTTTGACACGTGCAAGCACACAAATATCAAACGCAAAGCAAAGTATCGGCGCATAGTCAAGTATTATAAGAGTCCAGAAAGATGGAAGAAAGAGCGGCTGCTGCGTAAGCAGGCTCTTGATCTCCAGGACCAAGGTTTAACTAACAAAGACATCGCAGTTAAGGTTGGCATAAGTAAACGCACCCTGCAACGTATCTTTGCTGGAACCCGTCGATATACAAAACGCTGTAAACAAGCCTATGCAAAGTATGCTAAGTGTGAAGAGACTGCAGGTTTTGCATCAGGCTTCAAGGGGAAACAGCAGCCGTTGAGCATTAAAAAGGAGGTTCAGCAAACACAGGACTTAATGCGTCGCTGGGGTAAAATTGCCCGACCATCCAGAGACTTAACAATAAGCGTAGACGTGGAAGCTGCAGTCAACGGCCAATATGCCCTACGCTATAAACCCTCCTTGCAAGTCAATATGTTAGAAAACAGCAAAATCACCCTGGAGCTGGTGCTCTTTGGAGTAACTCAGAAGATAGGGCGAATCTATGTTCAAAGCGGAGAGGCGAAGCTTGACACAAACCTGAGCCTAAACAATCAAGTTAAACCTGAATTGACACAGTTCAAAGAAGGCTATAACACTGCAAAAAAGAACATACTTCAAAACATAACAAACCTGCCGCCAAAATAGTTTAACTGTCATCGGCGTCTAGGCGGATTTGCAGGATTCAGGGTCAAGGCACACCTCGTTGAGGGTTTTCTTGAGTTCAGCTTTTTGTGTAAGTATGACCTCTCTCAACATACACTAATCATAATGCAAAAAAGTATGTAACAATTTTTATTATGATAGTCCAAATATAAAAAATCAAGAAAAACCGTAATCAAGCAAACAAGCCTAAAAGGGACCTACAATACGCTAAACAAATAGGGATAGAAATAACCCAAAGCTAATTCGCTTCATTTAAAGACGAGTTTGCTGGAGCTCTGGACAGTAAAATTTTAATAGAAAAAAGGATAAAACTGCAAATACGACGATCACGGCAATCTGTTATTAATTAGAATCCAGAGCCAACTCGTTCCGATCTTGAATTTATTAAAAAACTAAAAAAGGGAGGGAAGATATTTTTTGTTTGTCTTCAACTTATGGTCGCTTTCTTAGGACTAGTATTGTTATAGCGAAACCGATGGCGATTGCAAGAATTATTGCTAATACAGCAGGCAAGAAGTATTGATCAGCGACTGACTCTGGTTGAACTGGTTCAACTGTTGGCGGTGGCGCTACTTCGTCGACCATAAATGCAGTTGATGCTTGCGATGCATAGTATGATTCAGAACCGCCAAACATTGCATATACAGTGTATTTACCCGAAATGTCAGGCGTCCAGTTTAAGCTATAGAAGCCATTTGTGTCAGTAGTTGTTGTTCCGATGATTCTGTAATTCCCATTTGCGTCTACAACGTAGACTTCGACTGGTACTCCAGTTGCGTTAGTTGGTTTTTCCTGTTGCATGTAGACATATGCCATCCATGCTTCTTGGCTTGCATCTGAAACTGCTGCGACACCGTTGGGGAAGCGAGCTGATCGGTCCGAGTCTCTTGTGCCAGAAGCCACATCATAAACTGTGCCTGTGATTAGGACGCTGTCACCAGATTTGATTGTATCATCGGTAACTTGAGCAGTTGTTTTAGTTGGACCCTTGCCATAGACATAGATTTGTGCGTCATAACTGTTGAAAGCTACCATGTAGCCGTCTGCGATAGCGCTTGGTTCACGTCCGTAGAAGCCTAGTGCTTTCCAGGCCAATGAACCGTCTGTGCAGTTAAGAACAATTTTGTGGGCATCTGAGAATAGTGGTGGGTCATACATTCTGCTTTCTGAGAGGAAAAGCATACCATCTGCAATGCTGTGGGAGCCAAAGTGCCAGAATGGATAGATGCCATAAGGCGTGTTATAGCCGGCTTGTCTTGGTTCATATGTCCATGCTACTGTGCCTGTTTTTAGGTCGATTGCGTTGACATATCCGCCGAAGTCCCAGATGTAGCAGTTTCCGTAAGCAATAGCTCCGCCGCGTGATAATGTGCTTAATGCGCTGCCTTCTAGTTTTACTGGACCCCAAACTTGATTGCCAGTTTTGATATTGAAGCCGTATGCTTCGTTGGTGTCTTTGTTGTGTGTAACGTAGTAGCCTTCGCCTGCTGCAAGAAGAGCCATATCGCCGTATAATGGTATTGTCCGGTTTATTGGACCCCACAATTTGTCACCTGTTCGTGCATCATAAGCTGCTTCAACAGCCCACCCAGCAGAAATTTGCGTAGACAGTGTAGGTGCACTACGTAGAAGGATGCCATCGAAAGTTCTAGCAGCCACGCTCATAGAAACAGGGTTACCGTTATACGTTGTGTTTATTGGTACTGACCATTGGTAGCCTAGTGTGTAGTTGATGTTTCCATTTGGTCTTATGCAACGGAGATTGCCTGCCGGGTCTCGGTCAACTGCAGCGTCTGCGAGCATTTTAGTTGAGTTCCAAAGTGTGAGTTTGCCGCTGCTGATAGCGTATATGTAGACGGCGCCTTGAGAGTTGTCATCTTTGTCTTCAACTAATCCTGCAGCTGTTGTGCTGGGTACATTTGTGATATTGGCAATCCAGTAGCCAGTTACAGGATCAAACATTTGCCACAGGCTCGCATTATATGAGCCGACTAGCCATGCTTGGGTTCCGTATTCTTGTATTGTGTGGTATTGTAAACAAAATGCAAAGCATAGTATGTCGATTGTGTCTTTATGCCATAGTAATTCGCCGGTGCGTAGGTCTACTGCGTTCCAGCCTGGGGTTTCGGGTGTGTTGTAAGACATGATTGTTTGTGAGGTTTGTAGGTTGTATGTTGGTATGTTTGAATATACCTTGTAGTATAGGACACCATTCAAAATTATTGGCTCAAAATACCTGTATGCGACTGAAGTGGAGCTATACTGGCTTTCTTGGTCACCACTGATTGGTCCGCCGACTTGCCCGCCAAGTGAAGATTGCTTCACCCACATTATGTGACTTGATGTTGGTGCTTGAGTGTAAGTATTGAAGTTGTTGCCTGTTGCGTCATATCCGCCTGTGTCAGCGAATGATGGTTTTCCTAAACCCCACCAGTTACCGCCGAGTTGTGACCATGCATAGTTTGTTGCATAAATTGGACGACTCCAGTACTCAGAGGGTAATGCAGCAACATTGAAACCGCTTATAGGTTCTTCTTGTACCGTAAATGTGATTGCGTCGCTAACGTCTGGAAGTGCTTTATCTCCAGATATTAGTGTTTGGCCTGGGTAAATTGCTTGTACAGTATAGTTGCCAGCTGCTGAGGGTGTATATTCGATTCCGCCTACTCCGCCTGTGGTATCACCTGTGTATGGTCCGAAGGTTTGGTTTGTTCCATCAGGTTTTACGAGGTTAACAGTCAGATCTTTATAAACTTGCGAGAAGTCCGTTCCGGTAGGTATGGGTTTTGTGAAAAATAGACTGATGTAGACAGTTTGCCCTACGCCTACGGGATTTGGTTCAGCTGTAACCTGAAGATATGTCGGTAGGTCATATGCATTGACGCTTGAAATTTGAAGAATCAGGGAGATTGCAAGGACAGCGATCAGAAAAATAGTCCATAAACTTCTTTTTGTCATTTTTTTCTTACTCCTAATATTTATAAGAAATGAAATCTACGGACAGCACTAATAATATCCATGAACCTATCGTTCATACAATAAAAATACAATAAACCAAACCTGAAAACCATAATATGACAAAAATAAAGAAACTACAAAAGAAAACAGATATCAAAGCATCAGTATGAGTTACAAATAATTTGATATGCACATTAAAAAGTCACTCGAAACTTAGATCACTCATAGTCAATTAAAAGTAAAATCTGATAATTGGGTTTGCTGGGGCTCTGGACGGGTTCTTAAGGAGAAAGAAATAGCTGAATTACGACAAACGGCAATCTGTCGTTAATTGGAACCAGAGCCCACTCAGCCCAGTTTGATTTTCAAAGAAACTAAAAAAGGGAGGGAAAGTTTTCCCGTTGATTTCTACTTTATGGTCGTTTTTTTGTGATGAGCAGTGCGAGTGCAATTCCGACTACTGCTATTGCGATGATTATGCCTATGATTCCTGGCAGCAGGTAGGTGTCAGCTGCAGTTGAAGTCTGGACTTGTGTTGGTGCCGGTGTAGCTACTGGATCACTTGCATGGAATGCTGTCGCTGCTTCTGATGGATAGTATGATGCTGTGCCTGCAAAGTTTGCAATTACAGTGTAGTCGCCTGATATGTCGGGTGTCCAAGTTAAGCTATAGGTACCGTACGCGTTACTTACTGTAGTTCCAATTGTTCTGTAGTTGCCGTTTGAATCGACCACATTTAGGGTTACTGGGACTCCGTTCAAGTCGGTTGGCATTGTCTGCTGCTGATATACTGCTTCCATAAAGTCGCTCATGCTCGCATCAGATACACAAGGTAATCCGTTAGGATAATTATTTGCCACAAGATCCTGCTTTGATCCCGCTGATATGTCTGTGATTGTACCAGTGATAGTTATCGGAGTCGTTGTAGATACTCCAACACTAGGCGCAGTGACAGTGAGTTTAGTTGCTCCTTTAGCATAAGCATATACTTGATTGTCGTAGCCGTTGAACCAGAGCATTACGCCATCTGCTATTGCGGGGGAAGTGATAATGTTGAAGTTTAATGTATCCCAAATTAGCTCGCCATTAGTAGCATTTAAGCAGTATAGTTTTGCGCCCTTGAATACTGGTGGTGTGTAGTCGTGCCCTGAACATACGTAGAGTTTTCCGTCTGCAAGGATATGCTGCATTGGCCAAGTTCCAAGAGGCCAAGTACCGTAAGGAGTATCAACTCCAGCGTTGCCAGTTGACCAACTCCAGTTGACAGCACCCGTTCTTAGGTTGAAAGCGTGAACTTCGCCATTCATACTCCAAGCATAAAGGTTTCCGTAGCCAATAACTGCCTTACCAAAGGGTATGTCGTAGTAGCCCCATGAACTGTTGTATGCTTGAGATGGACCCCAAAGCTTCTGTCCAGTCTTAATATCATAGCCTGCCCAAGTCATCGGTTGGTTTGTAAATTCAGTGTAGACACCTTCAGCAGCGGGTCCCATGCTTATTGCAGTCCATGCTGTTAACGTTCGGTTAACTGGTCCCCAGAGCAGACGGCCGTCAACTGCACTGTAGCCTGCATCGACACGCCAGCCTAACTGAGATCGCCCAGGGACGCTAACATCCATCGCTGTGAGAAGTACTACGTCGTCGCTTACTCTAGTTATTCCTAGACTGTATGGAGCGAAAGGTACACCTGATATGCTAGTTGCTATTGGTACTGACCATTGGTTTCCAAGCGTCCAGTCAATTGTTTGGCCTTGCGGGGGTCTCCAAACCTCATATGTGCTGTAAGAAGAGAGCGGCGATAGCATCTTGTAGCCGTTATCCATGATGCATTTAGTTGCGTTCCAAAGCGACAATCGATTGTTAGCTACTCTGTAGGACAAAAGTTCGCCGTTTGATCCTTCGATAAGTGTTCCTACTGTCACGTTAGCGATGTCTAGGATCCATTGTCCAGTCATAGCGTCATACATTGACCATTTGTTTGGGTTTGTAGTTGTAACGAAACCAAGCGAAGTATACCCTGTAAATAGGTAAGCATGTCCACCGTATTGGTTGCCAGTTTTTAGGTTGTAGATCATGCCGCATTTCAAGGGGTTGCTAGCATTTACGGTCCATAGTGTCTCTCCAGTGCGCAAATCGACCGCCGTTAATGGCCCCAGATTGTTCATTGCACCAGGATAGGCGGTATAGTACAGTACTCCGTTTATGATAACTGATCCGAATTTGTTTTCATAAGCTGTTCCAGTTGCGTAGAGGCTCGTTTCATCTGGACCAAATTCTCCCCCAATCTGCCCTCCAAACGCCAATGGCTTAGTCCAAAGTACGTGTGGACTGTTAGGTGCCTCAGTGTAGGGATTGAAGTTGCCATTGTTGCTGTTGTATATTCCAGTGCTACCGAACTGTCCTGCTCCGAGTCCTAGCCAGTTTCCGCTAATCGAGTACCATTCTCTATTTAAGGAGCTAATGGGGCGAGTCCAGTATTCTGATGGAAGCGGGGTATTGATAACTGTCGATTGTACCGGATCTTCTTGTACAGTAAGTGTAGTTATGGCGCTACTTCCGGTATATGTGTCATTGATGTAGTCAAATGTTGGAATTGTGCCGGATGGGATTGTATATGGGTATGGATTTTCATACTTTGCGACTTGACCAGGGAAGCTAAAGCCGAATGTGTAAGTGCCCACTTTATTTGGAACGTATTGTGTCCATGCGCCTGCGACGGCGTCTGAATCGAAGGTCCCTAAGTCTGTGGTGACACCGTCTGGATCGGTGACGTTGATTTTGAAGTTATGCCACATCATGCCCCAATCGCCGATTGATGTAGGAGGTACTTTGTCAATGAAAGCGTTAACATAAGCAGTTTGGCCGACGCCGACAGGGTTAGGCGAAACAATGATGAATGCGTATGTTGAAATTGTCCACGGTGGAGTATGTGCGTCAACATTCGGCACAAGCACTAAAGTGCTTCCCATAGAGAGCATCAGTAGAAATGCAATTGCAAGAGTTATTACTTGTTTTTTGAGTGATTTCATTTTTTCTTTTCTCCAAAATTCTTAGGTTTTGAAGGTAGCAATTGCTATCTTCTCAACGAAGGCTACTCTATCTGAGTGAATATTTAATACATTGTAAGCAGTTGTCTGACGACAACAATATCCGACTTAGATCCTTAAGTGGAAAAAAACGGCTAGCATTATTCACCGCTTTCACGAGACCAAACGACAATGGGCTTAGCGACTATCTTCCTGAGCAGCACCGTAAATCTCAAAGGCGGACCGAGTTAGTGCCCACTTATGCCCACGCTTCTGAAGAGAACAAAAAACGGAAGATTTCGCGAGTGACTTGCCCACCCTATTGAGAGTACGAACCCCCCCTGCACCAGGATGTTGAAAACACATGGGGTTTGTCCAACCTATGTATTCGCAAACCCAACCGCTATCAGCCTTAATCAATTGAGGAATGCCACCCATAGCTATCAACGTATGTTGGCAGATCGAGATTTAACTGAATCAGTAAACTTAACAACCTCAGAATTGAACCCTGCCCCCTTAGCGGTCTCCTGCTCGAGTGAATCGAAACGGTTTTTGTCGAGTGTTTTGCCGTTCGTGCCGCCCTTGCCCCCCTCAAAAAAGGAACCCCTACCCTCGACTTCCTCGATTTTTGGCTTCTGGGGGTCTGCGGGTTCATTTTTCAGGTCGGCACGGCAGGCAAAAGCGGCAAAACCGTTAGCAGATTTGTGCGCTTCAACCAGCTTTGCAGTTTGATGAAAAGAAAAAACTGCTCTTTCCCTACTGCCACCTTTTTTCTTCTTTCAACTTATCATAAAAAAGATTTTTTTTAAGGGTAGATTAAGACAATTGCAAATGAAATAGCGCATTGACGTCGTCTATTCAGCTTTCTTTTTAAATAGAAGTAGTCGTCTGCAAAATTCACTGAACAACTACTACTATGCAATCAAACTATCACCATCCTCAATATGAGCTTAAGTAATACAGAAAAATTAATTCTTGAACTACACAGAAAACAACTAAGCAACTACAAAATCGCACGAAAACTCAGCACAGACCCACCATCCATCCGGAGGCTTCTCTAACTCGGCAAGGTTACCCACAACATCAAACCGTAAAATGCGGAGAGGAGAAGTAAACGGGGAGCATTGCGGCAGTATCATGCCTTGGATTTGGGTGTTAAGTTGTGTGTGCCATTTTTGTGGTTTGTGTTGTGTTTTGATATGTTAAGTTTTAAATCTGCTTGGTGAAATATGGCACTTTGTGGTAGTTTGATGAAAAAAATATTCACAATTCCGGCTGCACCTTATATTGGGGGTTTGGCTTGATTGGTTATTTTAGGCGTTTTTTTGTTTTTGGGGGTTGTTTTGGGCTTTTTTGCGGGAAAACGCTGGTTACGTCTAGTGGGTTCGGGGTCCTAAAAAGGGGTTGTGGAGGCGTCTGCTGAGTGGTCTTTGACACGTGCAAGCACACAAATATCAAGCGCAAAGCTGAGTATCGGCGTATAGGGAAGTATTATAAGAGTCCTGAGAGGTGGAAAAAAGAGCGTCTGCTGCGTAAGCAGGCTCTTGAACTCCAAGACCAAGGCTTAACTAACAAAGACATAGCCGTCAAGCTTGGCATAAGTAAACGCACCCTCCAACGCATCTTTGCTGGAACCCGCCAATATACAAACCGCTGTAAACGAGTTTACGCAAAGTATGCTAAGTATGAAGAGTATGCGGGTTTTGAATTAGGATTCAATGGGGGACAGCAGCCGTTGAGCATTAAAAAGGAGCTTGAGCAAACACAGCAGTTAATGCGTCGTTGGGGTAAAATTGCCCGATCATCCAGAGATTTAACTATAAGTGTTGATGTGGAAGCTGCAGTCAACGGCCAATATGCCCTGCGCTATAAACCCTCCTTGCCAGTCAATATGTTAGAAAACAGCAGAATCACCTTGGAGCTGGTGCTCTTTGGAGTGACACAGAAGATAGGGCGAATCTATGTTCAAAGCGGAAAGGCAAAGCTTGACACAAATTTGAGCCTAAACAGTCAAGTCAAACCTGAATTGACACAGTTCAAAGACAGCTATAACACTGCAAAAAAGAACATTCTTCAAAACTCAACAACCCTGCCGCCGAAATAGGCGTCAATCCAGTTAAACTTCACCTAAAAGCCATTTGCCAAGCGGTACATAATTTATGGTGCCCACTATTCCAAACCATTCCTGCCACTCCTGCTTTTCTTCACGTAAAGTAAGCACAGTCAATTTATTGCAACCCAACGCTTTCCCCGCTTTCAGTAGAGCACGAACTTCTCTTTCTTGAGTTTTCGGTTTTTCTAGCAAATAGCACGCTTGGATCAACTCTGTTATTTGTGTGCCTTTTTTTATTACAAAGTCTACTTCTTCATTCTGCTGGTTTCGCCAATAGTAGAGTTCGAGTTTTTTTTCTATCGCTTTTTTTTTCAGTTTTAATGCAACTATGTTTTCGAATAGTTTGCCATAGTTGGGGCTTGCTTTGAAGGCTTTTGCCTCAATCATGCCGTTATCGTAGGAGTATATTTTTTTGTTTTGACCTGCATGTTTTGTTTTGTATGAGAATCGGTTTATGGTGAAGATTAGGTAGGCTTCTTCTAGGAAGTTGAGGTATTTTTGTGTGGTTATGCTGCTTTTTATGTCTGTGGCTTGAGAGAGTGAGAGATAGGAGACTTCGGAGGCTATGTTGGATAGAATATAGATCGCTAGTTGTTCTATGTCGGTTCCTTTTCTGATGTTGTGGCGTTTGATGATGTCTTTGTATATTATTGAGTCGAATAGTACATTTAGGTATTGTTTGGAATCGAGGTTTTTTGTGATGGTTTCAGGATAGCCGCCTGATGTTAAATATTCTATGAGTAATGTTTCTTGTTCTTGTGCAGTGAGTTGGTTTATGTCGGCTTTTTTTGCTTTTAGGTATTCGTGGAATGAAAAGGTGAGCACGGTAGTGGGGATGTATCTTCCGGTTAGGTGGGTTGCGAGTTCACTGCTTAGTAGGGTAGAGTTGCTTCCAGTCACCACAATATTGTATCCTTGTCGTTGTAATCTGTTTACGAAGAGTTCCCAGTTAGGGAGATTTTGGATTTCGTCGAAAAATATTATTTTGGGATCGATATAGACTCGTTTTATTTCAGTGATCAAGTCTTCGTAGTTGTCTATTTTTAGTAGCGCTTCGTTGTCGAAATTTAGGTAGCCGAATTTTTCTTGTTTACTTAAGGTGTGTAGGCAGAAAAAGGATTTTCCCGCTCGCCGGGGACCCATAACTACTTTGATGAGGTTGTGTTCTAGAGAGAAGGGTTCTATATCTCTCTCAACGTAGGTCTCGTTGAGGGTTTTCTCGAGTTCAGCTTTTTGTGTAAGTATGACATCTCTCAACATACAATAATCATAATACAAAAAAGTATATAAAAATTTTTATTATGGTAGTTGAAATATAAAAATCAAGAAAAACGGTAAGCAAGCAAACAAGCCTAAAGGGACCTACAATACGCTAAACAAATAGGAATAACATTAAGCGAAAACATGTTTTAAAGATGGGTTTGCTGAGGCTTCTGGACGGGTTCTTAAGGAGAAAGAATAGTCTGAATTACGACCAACAGCATCACTTAACCGCGTATTCTTAGGAGTTCAACGTTTAGGTTGTTGAATTCTTTATCGCTGCCGACGATAAGTTTAGTTTTAAAGTTCTGGGCTGTTGCAACTGCGAATGCGTCTGCAATCGACATTGCATGGTCACATTTTATTTTTGCAGCTTCACGCCACAACCCATTATCATCAATGGAAACAACCTTAAGACCATATAGACGCAGGTTTCTTTGTTTTTCCTCAGCTATTTTTGGGCTCACTCTTGATAGGATATAGTAGATTTCGGTTAGATTTAGTATGTTTATGTAGCCTGCAATCTCTTTTTTCTGTACCTTTTCAAGATTATCTCTGACGATTTCTGCGCCAGCTTCCCCTAGAAAAAAAGCTAATATGGCTTCAGAATCAAAAGTCAGATTATCTGACACGTTTAATCCACTCCCGATCTTTTCTGAATTCCTCTGCTCGGGCTTCTTTTAATAGTTCTTGTGAGGTTTTTCCTTTGAAAACTGTTTTTAATGACCCAAAATCATTCTTTGGTGAAGGAAGTGGTCTTAATATTATTCCTTTTTCATTTTCTTCTATTGAGACTCTATCTTTAATGCCATATTTTTCTCTAAGTTTTTTTGGAATAGTTGCTTGCCCTTTCTTTGTGACGCTAACGACTTCAACCAATTGATATCACAGTAATACCTAATTTCTTAGTAATACTTAAAATTTTTTATCCTGATATTTTATTCTGTTCTTACTTTATTGAAAGGTTCAACCTTCTAAATCGAGTACAACTATGTTGGCGCGTATTAAAGAGCGGGCTAAATCAGCTTTTTTCTGTTTAGTTGTTTTCTGAAGGAGTTGTTGGTGTTTGAGGTTCAGGTATTAGAGATTCTTAAGGAGAAAGAAAACAGCAAGAAACGATAAACGGCAATTTATCGTTAATTTTGTCCAAAGCCCACTTATGCCCACGCTTCTGAAGAGAACAAAAAAACGGAAGATTTTGCGGGTGCCTTGTCCACTTTATTGAGAGTTCGAACCCCACCCCTGCACCAGTATGTTGAAAAACACATGGGGTTTGTCCAACCTATGTATTCGCAAGCCCAACCGCTATCAGCCTTAACCAATTGAGGAATGCCACCCATAGCCATCAACGTATGTTAGCAGATCGAGATTTAACGAAATTAGTAAACTTAACATCCTCAGAATTGAACCCTGCCCCCTTAGCGGTTCTCCTGCTCGAGTGAATCGGAACTGTTTTTGTTGAGTGTTTTGCCGTTCGTGCCGTCTTTGCCGCCCTCAAAAAAGATATACCCACCCTCGACTTCGATGGTCTCTGGTTTTTTTGGGGGTGGGGGTTCATTTTTCTGGGCGGCACGGCAGGCAAAAGCGGCAAAACCGTCAGTTACTTTGTGCGCTTTAACCAGCTTTGAAGTTTGACGTGAAGAAATAACTGCTCTTTCCCTATTGCCCACCTTTTTTCTTCTTTGAACCTATCCTAAAATAGAATTTTTTACGGGTAGATTAAGACGATTGCAAATGAAATAGCGCATTGACGCCGTCTATTCAGCTTTCTGTGTAAATAGAAGTAGTCGTCTGCAAAAATCACTGAACAACTACTACTTTTGCAATCTAACTATCACCATCCTCAATATGAGCTTAAGTAATACAGAAAAATTAATTCTTGAACTACACAGAAAACAACTAAGCAACTACAAAATAGCATGAAAACTCAGCACAGACCCACCTTCCATAACACGCAGCTCGGCTAAACGCTCAAAAAAAACTCAGACAAGCCCAACGCGATCTGCTAAACGCCCAGCAAATAGGAATAACAATAGCCGAAAGCTAGTTCACCCTAATTCAAAAAGATGGGTTTGCTGGTGCTCGGGCTATAAACTTCTTTTTGGAGAAAGAAATTAACCCGTTGCTCAAAGCTAGTGAAGAATTAAATTCTGATACTCTTCTGGTAATCACGTTTAATCAGGACAAGATAGTAGAGCATGGCAACAAGAAAATCAAGGCCACACGTCTATAGCGATGGTTCCTATCAAGAAAACCAGACAACACATGACCGAGGTTTAGGAAAGAACTGTTTGTATGTAGCAACCATCCCCGAATTAAACGCTGCATCACAAGCTGAATGGAACATTTACTCTACATCCTCGAACTCAGATCCCAAAAACACACAACGTGCTATCTATAGACAAAAAACAGCACCCCGCACAAAAGGCTGCAACTACTGTGGGCATACCGAGAACTAAACACTAAACTTTAAGCCAAAAAGCTGTCTAAGAGCAAAAACAAAACAACAAAGGAAGTTTCTTTCATCATTAATCCAGCCCTCTACAATCCCATAATGACTGAAGAAAGCGAACCTTTAATAGAAAAATTAAATTTGGTAGTCCTTTTGTATTTCAGGTGTCTCCGTTTTTTGTTAATTTACAACTTCAATTTTTATAATCCCTTTTTTTAAGGATAAGGCAAAAACGATAAACAACAAAGCAATCACAACACCTGTAACTGTCAGGATTGTTTGTGTGGAAAAAGTACCTGTTGGTTCAAAATTAGATGTCGACGTAGGTGTGAGAGAAGTTACGTTAGGGGTTGTTGTGGGAGATGTTGTCGGGATTGTCGTGGATGTAGCAGAGGGAGTAGGGCTCAAAATGGTTCCATCAAATGCAGTTGTTTCAATTGCATAATTCTCTGAGACCCCCCAGATACCCACGGTGTTATTAGCATATTCCCTAAAGCTAACGTTTACCCCAACAGTGTTGTTCAAGGTCAACGTAACGTTCGCCCAATTAGGATTGGATGTAAACGCAGTCCAAGTCGAATTAACCCATTTACCGGTGTTGTTAGTGCTGAAAATATACCCGCCACCAGATAAACTTCTATTATCAGCCCAGGAAGCAGTAAATATCGTACTATTTCCCGCATAGGTTCCCGTTGTTGAGATATTTGAGGCCATTGGAGGTACAGCATTCCAGTCAATTTCACCAATAAAAATTGAATCGAACTCTAAAGTAGTAGTGAAATTTTCGCTATTCCAAAGGCCTGTTGTAAATACGGGTCGCCCCAAGCTAGTCCAAATATTAATTATAACAGTACCATTTGATCTAAAGTATAATTTATTATCTGCAAAGAAATCATTACAGATTACTAAAGAAACATTACCCGAGAAATCAATCATTTTTTGAAGACTAATCAGCATAGTCTTATTACTGGATATTTCTTTGATTTTATAAAAGCGTGAAAAAGACAAGGGATCACCCGTTAAATGTAAACCCATAATTTCTCCATCAACTAATGTTCCGTTATAAATATGAATCTCATCAATAGAACCTTTAAAACGTTCAATTGATGGGGAATATGCGCCAATAGTAAGATTTTTTGTACTTAATGTTGGCTGACCATATAATATTGCTTCCTCACACCTAAGACCATTAATGCAGAGTGTAATTTTGGTGTTATTGCCATTAGGTTCTAATGAACCGTAAACATGAGACCAGTCCAAGTTAGGGAGTTTTACTGATGAGCGAAGGCTTTGCCAAGCTGTTCCGTTATTGAAGGAAACAATTACGGTTCCATCTCTTAGGATTTTTAATTGATAATTATTACCTTTATTAAGTACCGTCGACGTCGAATCATTTTGTGTCCTATCAGGCTTGAACCAACCAGAAAAAGACAACGGAAAGATTAAGCTCTGACTAATATTATGGGGTATGGTAATAATACTTTCAAGACCATCAAAACCCAAGGCATTTTTATTTTTTCCCTCAACCCATGTTGCTCCAATTATCAGACCATCATTGTTATTTGCACTTTCATCAAAAGTGAAGTTACCCGAGCCTTCATCCATAGGCAGATGACTCACCAATGTCAGATTTCGATATTCGTTATACTGACTAATAGATTCAAAAACTGTATTGAAACCGAGAAAACACCCATTATTAAAATCCAGCACAGAGCTACTTTCTGCGCTAATAAGCATACAATTTGGTAAGAGAAATAAAATAAGAAGTAAACCAACTATGCAAATTATTTTTCTCTTAGGATAATTATTCTCCAATACTGTTCACTAATAAATTTGTTATTTTGAGATCATAGTTTCTGCTTAGAACATCTAATTTTGCAACATATGTGGCATTAGGGATAATATTAATCGTTCCGAGTGAAATGAGTCCGTTTTGGATATTGGATGTGCTTAAGTCCCTTTCATAAATGAGTGTTTGCCCAGAAAATAACTGGAAATTCATAATAGGCTCATCTTGAATAATTGAATTGGAGTTACTTAATGCTTCTAGTTGTAAGAATAAATCTACATTTTGGTTATTAAAAGTAAGAGGTAATTCGATTAGATTCCCAGTTTCATGAATATGACTATTGAAGAAGATTGAATACCCATCTGTTTTGTTTTGGTATATATTTTGAATTTCATAAGAGTCAAGCGCAAATCCAAATACCTGCACATTTTTTATATAACCGTTGAAATAATTAGGTTTTCCAATAAATATGGTTTCATTTGAAGAAATTGGAACTCTTTGTTGCTGAATAGTGCGCGCCAATGTTCCGTTAATATAAAGACTTAATGAAGTTTTTTTATAAATTGCCACTACGTTATACCAATCCCCCAATTGGGGAACAATACCGCTTTTTACTCTTGGTTCCCAGCTAGAGCCATCATAAACATAAAAACTAAGAGAGCTGCCTTCACTTGCAGCATCAAGCCTCAAAAGGAATTGTTCAGGTTTATAAAGAACAGTTTGTTCTTTTTGTGTATTCCTTTCTAATTTAACCCAGAGAGATATTGTAAATTCGTTATTAAGATCTAAAATTTGAGAAGAATTTACATATACATAACTCTTCTGGCCGTCAAAATATAGTTCTTTATCATCATCAATCGACCACATTTGTGAAACAATTGTTACATCATTACAGTAAATAGACTTGTCAAAAGCGTTGCCCCTTAAATTATCAATAAGGGGCAAATCAAGCAATAATTGGTCATGGCTTACAACTCCAGTTTCACCTAAATAATCATTAAGGGGCAGTATAGCAGAATATTTTGGTTTGAAAATATAAATTGAGTTGCTATCTGAATAAAGTATGTCAAAATATGCCAAATCAAACAAATTTTTATATTGTTCTAAAATTGGTTTTTCTGTTAAATAGGTGACAACCCGCTCACCGCCAGACTTAATCCATTCAACAGTTCTAGAACTCAACAGAATTACAAAAGAGGGATCATCAATCGACTTAAATGAACGGTAAAATTCATCACCCGATAACCCTAATTCGGCTATTTTTGATAGATAATAGTATACTTGTATAGAATTATCTGCTTTAAATAAATTTAGAACATAATCTACTCGCGTAAAATCTTGAGGTTGTCGAACTGGTTTGCCCATAGAAAATTGAGCTAGCGAAAATCTATCTGAAAGAGAACTAATAATATCCATCGATACTGGATCGCTTATAATTATTGTCGAACTTGAGGTATTTTCTTTAATCCATTGAGATGTTGCGTATTCATTTGAATTTGGTAGAGTGGAACCATCCTTACCCCAATATAATTCAAGCGTTTGTGGAACTATTGATGAAATCCCCATAATGAGCAAAATGATCAATATTGCAGCTTTAAACAGATCATTTTTACGAAGAATTATTCGAATAGTCATCTAAGTACAAACACCTTTTTTATCAACTATCATTATTATCAACATTGCAACAGGATAAGTTATGAAAAGAGGGAGCAGATCCATTATTCTATAAGTCCAAAACTCAGGCAAGAAATAGATTAACAGAACAATGGATAGCATTGTAAGCATTGTTCTATTTATTTTATTCATATTTGCATAGAGGTAAAAAATACCAATAATAAATAATATAAGAATAAATTGACCAGCTCCTAATTCCAATTGATTAAATTTAAAGTCAATAGTATAACCCTCAACTGGTCTTAGGAATAATAATGACGAAAAAGAATTATTAAACGGCACCTCAAAAACACCCATTTTTTGCAGTCCTATGTATGAAAAGATGGTGATTTGGAAGAAGTATTGTAATTTGTTCAAAATATCTTTGTTACCCCTATTTATTTTCAAAATAATAATGTAAAAAAACGCTATCAAGAAGGTAATAAGTCCTACAATTGTATGTAAACTTAGCAAACCCATCATTGGAACTATGAAAAGACTCAATTTATTAAATCGGAATATAGACAATATCATTATCGTAAAGAAAAGGGCAAGTAGAATAGAATATAGGGAAACGTACACATTTGATGCAAAGTATGTTTCAGTTATTGTCCATTCTCGATTAATGATAAATAAAATTCTTAATCCAAAAGAAAACAAAGCGCCTAATATTAGTGAAATTATAGCGTTCTTAAATGAAAAATTGTTGGTAATTCCAATTTTATGGAATAGATAAAAAACAAGGGGAATCAATGCATAAATAACGTAGGCCCCCTCTGGTGCTATTGGGTATTCTGCGTGATTGGTCCCAGATAAAATCCATGTACAAATAATGCTACCAACAAAAGATAAATCTGTTCTGCCCGAGATTGTTTTAAAGAATAAATATGAACCAAAGGCCAGCAACACAGTAAGAATGAAGGGAATAACCCAAAGCACCTCAATCGGCTTTATTATAAATACCGCGGAAAGAATCCCGTACAAGGTTGAAAGCGCCGGAGGGTGAGTTGATTCATAGGGTGAACTAGGTATACCGGATGTAACATAACTTACATCGCGATTAAGGTAACCTGCAGTGATCCACGCGCGAGTGTTTGGAAAAGGAAAACTTGAGGCACCTTGAGTGATAATAAACGAAGGTATCAAACCAATTATTATTAATAAAATAAAAATAATCAAGTGTTTTCGATTATTTCTCAGAGAGGATAACTCAAATAATCGCTCAATTTTTAAGGAGCCATATAAGCATACAGCAAAAATCAATGCCAAAGGAACTAGGATATTTTGTATTGCAGATAACAATAAATAGACTGTAATAAAAAGCGAGAAGAATCCAAGAAACCAGTAAATAATAAGACAACTGATAGTATCGTTAATAGGAACAAAATCTTTTTGTTTTACTCTAAGTACGAGGCTTCCTAAACCAAATCCGAATAAGATAGGTAATAATATAAACATAGGCATTGCCAGAAAAGCGTGGATAATTGAAGGAAGAGGGAGACAATTAAGTGCAATGATAAGGAAAATTAACAAAAAGAATAACTTACCATAATTCTGCAAAATGACCCCTTTAAGATTCACAATCATCATTTTTTCTGAACCTTAGAGATGTAACTAAACCCTTGCCGCAAACCACTAATATAAGCCCTGATTCGGTTAGTATCTTTGTAGAGGAAGGCATATACTAAGAAATGTATGACGCTTATAACAGAAATAAAGAATGTTATAAAGATGAAAAATTGTAAAGTCCCCAGATATTTCCACCTGACTATTATTCTATTCCGAATGCCATAGGACACTTGTAATTTAGACATACCTCCTCGCTTATAGGAGGCGGAAAGTTTGTGCCAAATGTTTGATTTTGGAGCATAGATACAGCGATAACCATTTTGGCGAGCATTTAAGCAATAGTCAATATCTTCCCATCCTAAAAAATATTCGACAGGAAGGCCACCTATTTTTTTAATTACAGATAACTTGATCAACATACAAGCACCAGGGATGTAATCAGTCTCAGTCACAACTTCAAATTGCCCGGTATCCTTTTTTTTATCACCCCGTTGAAAATGCCCTAAAAGCCAATTATATTTAGCGCCAGCAAACCACAGCATATTTGGTGGATCAAAAAAATACATCTTAGGACCGACCAAACCAATAAGGCTATTATAATTTGCGACACGTATAAGCTCATTAAGAAATTCCCTGTCAACTTCTGTATCGTTATTTAGTAAAAGAAAGTAATCTGGAGGCGACTTCATACAATATTTAATGCCTATATTGTTTGCAACGGCAAAACCTAAATTCGCTTTGTTTTCTATTATAAAAATACGATCTTTGAAAAGCTGTTTTAACTGGGTAACATCCGTACCACTTGAGCCATTATCAACGATTATCACTTCATAATTATTATAACTAATTTTAAAAAGGGACTGCAAGCATTTAACGGTGTCATTAAAGCCATTCCAGTTAACTATAATTATCGCAACTTTTGGGTTTTTCAAGATATCCAACTTTAGTAAGTATTTCTCTGTCGACGATCAATTCCCACTGACATAACATACTGAGCAATTTTAACGTCAGCCATACTTTGAACTTGCTTTAACATACATCGTCTAAATTCATGTTCTTTTATCATTTTTTCCGAAAGAACCTTAACTAATGTTTGGACACTATGCTTATGCGGCATCACCAGATTATTTTTAATGTCGAGACCTATTTTAAGTTCTGAAGATATTTTTTCCATGCAACTAGGAACACTCGAGAAAGCAGCATAATGTAAAGCGATACTATAACTCATAATTGCTCGAGCTGCCTCTACCATGTTGTTTTTCCAAATTTCTGAAAGAAAAACATCAATTTGTCGATCACTCATATCATGTAATTGATATAAAATATCGTAAAAATGTGACAAAGTGAAAATTTGTTCTGGAAATACAGAATGGAAAATAACGAGCAACAATTCGCATTCAGGTGCAAGTATACCTACCCTCATATTTTTAAATTCTAGATTATTCAGAAAACGTTTCATTTTATGCTTTTGTAGGTACACAAGATAACTTGCGCCGATTTCATTGTAAAGATCAACATCGTAGACATCTTTTTTCTTTGAATCACCATGTGAACAATCCCGTGAATCATGGAGCCAAGCCTCGTAGAGTACTTCGCCCACTATTTCATATCCGTTTGATTTTAATTGTTTCAGAACATCTGAATAATTATCATCAAATAAAATGATATCTACATCGTTCGGAATAGCATGATAAGGCATCAAGGTCTTTACAACACCGTAACGTACAGATTGTCTATTAAGATTGTCACAGATATTAGTCAGCGTCAAACAGAAATTATTGTATCTCTCTGTTTCTTTGGTAAATTTATCCAAGAACTTATGTAGTGCTTTTCGCTCTAATAAAGACTCAAAATAATATAAGGCAATTTTGTTATTAGTAGCACAATCCAGAAGAGCAGCTGTTTCGAGTGGGCCATCTATACTCAGCTTTGAAGATTCAAAGGGACTGCCAAGTATTTTGATTAGTTTGATTGTATTATTCATTTTCTAAATTCCTCATCTTTATGTATGATAAGATTTTTGTTTCTGCTTTCGAACAAATCACGGATTTTTCCTCACAACCATTTAGTCTTAACAATTTAAGACGGGCGGCAGTTTCCAAGAAGAATCGTCGTCTCGCACGGATGAAATCAATCGAGGGAATATCATTTTTTCGTTGCATAGCGACTTCTTCAGGGATATCTACAAAAAACGCCAAATCAGGTGAGGGAAAAAGTCGAAAATACCATTTTAATTCTTTTAAAACCTTATCTTGTGAGTAACCTAAATCGATAGCAAAGTCATTAATTATTGTATCATAGATGTACCTGTCACACACAAGTACTTTACCCCTCGCTAAACGGAAATTGGTCTTAAGAATTACTTGAATTGAGTACTCAAAAAAGACCATGAATCGGTAAAATAATAATACACCCGGATGTCTAAAGAGGCTTTTTTTCGATGTAGAATATTTTTTATAGTCCTTGAAAATATTTTGCTTACGCAAAAACAAAGGTTTACCTATCAAGAAAACAATTCGCATGAGAACCGGTTTGAACCGATTGTAAACATATATTGCATCTATGTCTTTAGCTTTCATTGATTCAGTGAGAGATTTAGCCAGAGTTGTCTTTCCAGCACCATCTATACCCGTGAGGCAAATTAATACACCTTTATGCGTCATTATTCCGTTCACCAAATATCCTGTTTAACTATTTTTATAGGCCATCATAAAGACGGTCTAGTTTTTTGCAAATATTGGACCACGAATAGGGTAATACTTTCTTTCTTGTGTTAACGTTTCTAATATCTTTAGTCTGTGCAATCTTGTTGATTAATTCATCCGAGTCATTGGCAAAAAACAGACCATCATTTTCTTTGAAAAGTTGTGGTAAAGCGCCATAATTCGTGGTGACAACAGGAAGATTTGTGGACATTGCTTCTAAAACAGACAAGGGAGTCTCAATGCAATTCAGGCTTTCGAAGGTGGGAAAAACATACAAATCAGATAACTGATATAGTTCCTCGATATTTGGGAAATATTTGTTCCATACCAAGCACCCATTTTGAAGAAGTTCTTGTGCTACAAGTTTGTCAGATGAAGTTGTTGTGCTACCTGCTAGTATCATTTGAATATTTTGAGCTCGAGAGAGCCTTGCTAAAGTCGCAATATTTCTACCCCTACGCAGAGGGCCTACATGTAATGCGATAAAAGCACTGGGATCAAGGTTATATTTTTCTCGTAAAGTCTTTTTAACTGTAGAATCAACAGGTCTGAATCTATCTATATCAACACCATTTGAAAGAAAACTTGTTTTGCAACCAAGTGAATTTTTAAATAGATTTAGACTATCATTAGTTTGCACTAACACTAAATCGGGTTTAGAAAACTTTGTTATAACTTTGCAGAACGACTCATTGAGTTGAGGTCTAGTAGCCGAAACCGCCAGTTTTGATCGTAATATTCTTTTTAGACTAAGACCAAGTGTTAGACCCCTTAATGAAGGACCAGGGACATGGTGAATTATATCAGGTTTAAACTTCAATAAAGCTCGTAATCCCACATATGAGTTGAGGCTAACATTACTAATGTGTTGTACCTCATTGGTTTTTGATAGATTTTTGTAAAGATAGTACGCAGTTTTTGCCATTCCTTCATCGATTGCGCGATAGATATTACTAACAATGCAAACGCGACGGCTCACAAAATAACCCCCTTTTATAATGCAACCTAATCAGCCAACGATTTCCTTGAGTGTGTTATTGAGGTCTGATCCAATATTTGCCCAATTGTACTTCGTTTCCACTTTTTTTCTACCATTTTTTCCAAATTTTACCCTTAATGATAAATCATCAATTAAATATGTCATTTTAGTACACAGGTCATCTACATTGGTTGGCTCAACTAAGAAGCCGTTTTTATAAGGAGAAACGACTGACCGTACACCGGGAATATCACTAGCAATTACAGCTTTACCACACGCCATAGCTTCTATTAGCACCAAACCGAATGCCTCACTCATTGTGAAAGATGGTAAGACAAGAAAATCAGACGCTGCGTAAAAAAATGGAAGAGTCTCATTAGGTACACGACCTGCAAAAAGAACCCGATTGGTGATGCCAAGATTCTGAGCTTGTTTAATGAAAAAAGGTTTAAGTTCACCATCACCAACAACAATCAAGTAACAATTTTTTTTATTAGTTATTTTTGAAAAAGCAGAGATTAGATATTGTAGACCTTTAAAATAATGTGGTCGATCGAGACCACCAACAAATAGAATAATTGTTTCAGCATTATCGATTTTTAATTTTTTCTTAATTAATGAGGGATCTAAAGATGGATTAAAGCGATCGGTATCAACACCAATAGGGAGTTCTCTTAGTCGGGCTTTACTCAAGGCTTTTCTAACATTACAGTTACAAGCGTAATCGATAGAAGTTGCAAAAACTGTTTTAGCTTCAGCAAAGAGCTTTGATAAAGTATATCTATATACTAAAGAAATTGAATTTAAAGGTACGTTCAGTATTGGGTCGTGATGATATGTCACAACTATTGGTACGCCATTAGCCTTATGAGTCAAGTAAACCAGTTCAGACCCAAAGAAAAAAGGAAGATGCAAGTGTATAACATCAACAGAGTTTATTTGTAAAAGTTTAGGCAATATTGGAGCATTTCCAAACCTAAGTACGGAAGGTAAGCGGTTGACTTTAAAATTAAATTTAAGATCATCAGGACCTTTTTTCGCTGTAAAAACAGTTACATCATTTCCAAGTTTGAACAATTGAACAGAATTATTATAGCAAACATTACCAATTCCAGTACATTCAGGAGGAAAGGTAATAACAACTTCTGCAATCTTAATGATGTATCAGTTCTTTTTATTTAATCGATGAGCGAATATTTTTGCTCAACAATGTTAGTCCTTTATTAACACAGTTACCGAGAATTCCAAAATATGGGTGGATAACATCATTTGAAAAGGATTTAATTACCAGTTTATCGCTTTCTGTTCTTGCTAGCTGTCTTTTTTCGCTCAAAAGGCTATCTCGTGATTTAATAATATCAGAGTAAGCAAGAATTTTTTTAGTGAAACAGCCGGATTTCAGACTATACAACAGTGTTGATAATTCAATTAGCAGACAACTTGGAAAAAGACAAACTAAAGTGGAGGTGGAATAATTTCTCAGTAAACTAGCAAGTCTAGCCCGTTCAAGTAAGAAAAACTTTCGCTGCGACATTTTATTCCCCCAACTACCACCCCATTTATGGTAAACAACGGCCGTAGGAATACAAACCGATTTGACACCAAGCAGTAAACCTCTCCAACCCCAGTTAACGTCTTCATAAAATGTGAATAAGTCACTTTCGTCAAGCAACCCAACTTTTCGAATGAGGCGCTTAGATGCCAAGACACAAGCACCAGATGCGTAACTGATTATTTTAGGAGGTAGTGAATTAATGCGATCAGGTTTATTTAATTCAGAGGGGTATGCAAAACCAAATAGTTGGATACGGTTTCCCAAAGAATTAATTAAACGATTCTTCATCAACAGAATTTTTGGCTGATAGAAACAATCTGGATTTAATTGAGCTTGATTGAGTAACTCAGGTAACCAAGAAGGAGTTACTACTGTATCATTATTAAGGAGTACAATAAATTCACCCTTAGAATTAAGTATACCAACGTTATTTCCCTTAGCATAACCCAAATTTTTGCTAACAGCTATTAGTTTTACATATTGGAATGATTCTTTAATCATTGAACAGCTTAAATCGGTAGAGCCATTATCAACTACAATAATTTCGTATGGTGAATAGTTAGTTGACCTTAAGGAGGTCAAGCAGTCCTTAAGCAACTCACAGCCATTATAGTTGACGATAACTATGCTAACTAATGGATGTAAAGACATAGAGAAAAAATCAGTTGCTTCTTTGTGTGCTAACCCTTTTTGACAATCGAGTAATGGCGTAGAGTGTTATGGCTGTTGATATCATAAAGCAACCAATTAATAGAAAGCCTATTGATGCCAAAGCAATATTCGTAACTATACGATGAACAGATGCGTATATATTCATCATCCACACACCGAAAACGGCCCCAACAATTAAGGAGAGTATACCAGGCAACCCTAGAAGTGTCAATGGTCTATCCTCAATGATAAGGCGAACCATAGAAGATATTAAACCTACGCCATGTCTTATGGGATTTTTAGTCGATGTTTCTATGCCTAGTGTATCGGCGTATTTGCAGGATATTGGAACTTCGCAAATATCTAAATCGCTTTTTGTGGTGGCACGTATAAGTTCTAGACTTGCTCCCATGCCTTCATCTGAGAAAGAGCCTAATTTTTCGATTGCTATTTTGTTGTAGGCTCTGAATCCGCTTTGTGAGTCGCTTACGGTGTTTTTTGCTGATTTGTTGCTTAATTTTGTGATGAGTTTTATTCCGATTTTTCTGTATTTTGGCATGTCTTTGGTGCCAGCGTTGCCTATGAATCTGCTGCCGAGAACTACATCAGCAGTGTGATCCTCAATCGGTTTGACCATAGCGGCTATTTCTGAGGGGTCATGTTGTCCATCAGAATCTAAGGTAACCAGCACATCAGCGTTCAACTCTTTTGCTTGCTTAAACAGGCTGTGCAGAGCTGCTCCGTAACCTAAATTGTGTTCATGACGAATGACAACTGCGCCAAGTCGTTCGGCAATTTCTGCGGTTAGATCTGATGAGCCATCATCGCATACAATAACGACATCCACCTGCTTTTGGGCGGTCAAAACGACATGCGCAATGGTTTTCTCTTCATTGTACGCTGGGATACCTGCAACTACAAGCAGTTTGGCTGCAGCATCAGGTGTACTGTTTATAACTACGGTAGGTTCATGGGCTTGTTCTTGGACTTCAACCAATTAAAATGCTGCTCCTTTGTTGACTTGCATTGCTGCAAAATACAAAGCAAACGACCGATCAGTAGACCAACCGCGGGCAGCGGCGTTGCCCCAACTTTGAGCTAATGCGCTTGCTTTCTCTGCAATGCTCTGTCCAACTGTTCTCGCACAGCGTACGAACTTGCTCTCTAGTAGCCCTTCTAATTTGCCCACGACTGCAAAGATGCTCTTAACTAACTGTGCACTGCAAATGGTGTCTAATACTTTTATTGTTACATCAAATAGCGCTCTGTCTATTCTTGGTAAGGCTTTGAACCATACGCCTGCGCGTAAGGCTTTACACTTGATTTTCAATAGTTGTGCCTTGGTGGGCGCTTTTGAAGGGTTAATTTGGAGATTATTAATGGGCTTTAACTTAATACACCCGATTATAAGCATGATTCTCGTGCTGAGAATTTAAAAGGATTATGGATGATCAATTCATAAATCTTAATATAATAATACGGGCTGCAAAGGTTGGCGCGTAGCGATGCGTTTTGTTGCGTGATGAACATACAATCACATATATTGCGATTCGATATGGCATATTTAAGGCTTGAGCCCTGTAATTGATGCGCGCTCTCTGTACAACACTTAGTTTCTGTTCTTTTTGAGATTTGAGGAAAAAGTTTAATAGATTAAATATTCAATCTTAATATATGCTAAACAATGTCGCAGTGGGGAAAACCAAACTCCTACTTCCAATATTTGCAATACTCCTCATATTTACAGCAGGCGTCCTTTTATTCAACAACTTTAACAAAGAGCCAAACGCAACAATAAATGAAACTGAAGGAGACCTCCAAATAGGCATCGATCAAACCAATACCGGCAACCCAGGCAAAGACCAACAATATGTCGACGACCCAAGCATAGAGCAAAATCAACCGGATTCCATAGATAGCGACATTACACCATCACCCACAACTTCACCATCCATCGAAGACTCCTATGACCTCAACAATAAAGCAATGATAGATATCGTAAGTGCATCAATAGAAAGACAGCAAACCAACTTGAAAGTAACAATTCAAG
>JAEAME010000180.1_pt1 | contig 80860 bp, 66 predicted proteins | sample 8958731 | NCBI WGS metagenome assembly JAEAME01 (sample SAMN16933194, study PRJNA681113) | bioreactor sludge metagenome | isolation source: anerobic bioreactor sludge (Control) | place: India:Bengaluru | collected 2018-10-24
AGGAAGAAATACCTGGCAATACAGGTAGTGCCGCTCTTATTCGGCAATAAGTGTAGTGAAATAAATGCAATAAGGAGGGCTCAATGCTACCCTTTAAAAGAATTCTCTGTCCGACAGATTTTTCAGAATGGTCAATCGCTGCAGTTGACGCAGCGAGCGAACTTGCCTCCCACTTCAATGCAGAGTTATGTATTCTTCATGTTGTTTCACCAACGCCCGCAGTGCCCTTGGCTCCAGAGCCAATCCCATTAGTGGAGCCAGGACCATGGAGAGCAGCACCTCCGATAGAATTGGATGAACCATCTTATGAGCCGGAACCGAAAACGACGCAAATATTTGACGATGTGATGAAACAACTCAAAGCAAAAGGCCTTAGGTTCAGGCTCATAGCGGTACCCGGAAAAGCACCTGAAGAAATTTCTACAGTTGCCAGGGATGAGCATGCAGATATAATAGTAATGACGACCCACGGTTATACCGGTCTTGAGCGTCTTATCTTCGGCTCAATCGCTGAAAAAATGGCCCGGGTGGCGCCATGTCCAGTGCTTATTATCAGGCGATCAGAGGAATACGTTGAAGAGCAAGAGGAAGGAAGACCCACAACAACAGACGATACACGCAGCGATACCAGGAGTATTCAGGAAACCCTGGAGACTCAGCTGAGAGATTTAAGCTCCAAAATCGACGAGTTAAAAAATAAGTTTGATGAATCAAAAACCGACTTTAGAGTAAAGTACGCAGACCAGATTCAGGAATTGAAGACAAGAAAGAAAGAAATGGAGAAGAAGTTTGCTCATTACAAAGAGACAGGGGGTGAAGCCTGGGAGGAACTAAAGGTAGGTATCTCAGACCTGTGGAACTCATTTGATAGAGCGTTCTCTAAGTTTCGGGAGAAGAAGGACGAAGCAGCGGAAGACTTCACTGAGAAGAAAAAATCATATGAAAGAAGGATTGAAGCGGAATTGCATGAATGGGCAACGAAGATCGATGTTCTCAAAGCAAAAGCTGAGGCTTCAAAGACAGAAGCAAAAAACATCTATATCGAGCAAATTGAAGATTTGAAGTCAAAGCAGGAATTAGCCATTCAGAAGCTACACCAACTTCGAGAATCAGGAGTAGATGCCTGGGAAGATATTAAAAGTGGATTAGACGAGGCTGTTACCGATTTGGGGAAAGCAATCAAAGATGCTCTTTCAAGGTTTCAGTGAGTCCTGCGCACATATGCCTGCGGCCCTGATGAAGGTATCCAGGGCATGAAAAGCGAGGAGAGTGTTTGTAAAACTTGCCTGATTAGAAGCATTAATTACTGAAAATTTTTCAGAAAAATTAGCTTTTAGTCTCGTTGATTTTATTGACATTTGAAAAATGTTACGGTTTAATGTCTTTATACACAGGCCAGTATTCCTTTGGCTTCACAAGGGAGGGTAGCATCAGACTCTTTTCTGTTTTCTGTAATTCGCACAATTTTTGGGGTTTCGATATTTCTCCGCCCCATCATCACTCTTAAACATCCCATTTACACGCACGTAGCAAAAAAATAAGAGAAGCATAAGGAGAATATCGTATGCGTATAACAAAGATTTTTATTTTATTAGCCTTAAGCCTGACCATTGGATTTTTGGGTTGTACTAAAGAGCAGAAGGTGGAAGGTTCCAAGCAGGAACACGTCGATAAAAATTTGGTACCGCCTAAGGTCGAGGTAACGGGGCAGAATTTTTCTGTAAACTTAAGCGATCTCAAAGTGTCCATGACTGTTGATGCAACGTCTAAAGAAATCGTGGACACTCCGAAGCTCAGTGGAAACATCAAAATAACTAACAAATCGCAAAATATCCTAGATATCCAAGGTATTACCCTTGAATATCTGGATGAAACGGGGAAGCTAATCGAGTTTAAATCCGGGGAGAAGATTTCAAAGGTTTCGACCTATTTGAAGGTTATTAAACCAGGAGAAGTTTTCGAAGGATCATTGGAGGCCACCATCCCAAGGACGGCTGTAAAAGAAAAGACCCTTGGAAAAATAGAAATCAACGCGGTCTACGTGCCTTCTCCACTTAAGCGTGAGACATTCACAATATCTGAAAAGGTTGAGTAGTACTCAGAATCTTTGGGCACAGATAGACGCACCCAGAGACTGGCGCAACTATGGGATGTTTTGGGGAAGGTTTTCGTTGAGCTTTTCCCTGAACTCTTGATTTTGACTCGGACTTGATGTAAAGAAACCGCTCTATTGGTTGGGAAGTAACGTTGTAATAAAGGATTTAACGATGGAAAATGGCAAAATCTGTTCTAGAACTTGTTGCGTGCTTTCATTCTTAATCGGCACAGCAGTGGGAGGCGGTATAGCCCTCCTGGCAACGCCCCAATCGGGGAAAAGGACAAGGGACCAACTGAAAAGGATTGCAGGGGAAGCAAAAGAGAAGGCGTGGGTTTGCTATGATGAGATGAAGGAAAAATCGTCTGCAGCGACAGAGAAAGTCCAAGGCTATTACCAAGAGGCAAAGCAAACGGTGGGATCTGCAGTGGAGACAGCAAAAAAGACTTTTCAGAGGGTTAAAGAGTGATTCATGTCGCATATCCCCCGGGGATGAGGCCAATCTCCTACCTCCCCAACTTGCCTGTGCCCCCGGGGGGTTTTCTCAATCCTTGCCCGCAACAACAGAAGTCGAGTTAGATGATGCCCCTCTCATTCCATTATCCCGATTAATCCCGTGGAGAGGAATGCGAGCAGAATGACATTTATCATTCAACTCCATTCACAGTGCGTATCTTCTGTTCAAAAAGTTGACCTAGGCGGACAAAATGGCTATGAAAAAGATCAGGGGTTCTGTTCAAAAAGTTGACCTAGGCGGACAAAATGGCTATGAAAAAGATCAGGGGTATATGGAGTGGCCATACGTATTGAAGAATACGTATTGAAGAAATAGGTGCTGTTTTTGCCTATGAATGTTGACGATCGAAGATACTCAGAAGGACACGATATACCGACAGGAGCGAAGGTTACAGATATAGAATTTGTTGTATCGAATGGCATTGGCATCTGCCCTTCAAGTGCTCATCTATTTTGTTTGAACAAAGCTGCCCTATCGATAAAACAAAGGCCCATGGAACATACTCGGCCACAAGTGGCATTACTTGAGTTAGGAAAAAGATTCTCAAAAGAGGCGACGTTTAATAATAATTCTTGTAAGGAAAATAAACTTTTACCTTAGCGGATGTGTTGACATTTGAAAAATGTTGCGGTTTAATGTCTTTATGCACAGGCAAATATTCCTTCGGCCTAGCAAAGGAGGTTAGGATCAGACTCTTGTCTGCTTATTGTTTTTCGGTCAATTTTTGGGGTTATGATCTTTCCCCACCTCATCATCCTTAAATATCATCACGAAACCAACTTAACGAAATAACTGAACTTACGTAAGAGGTATTATATGAAAATCGGAGTGGTCTTAATTTTCCTGTTCTGTATCATTGTAGCCATTTATCCAACTATGAGCTGGGGAGGGCCTCTTTCCGACTTAACAAATTCCGGCGAACCAAAGATCGTGGGAATTGATTCAATAAAATATGAAATTGAGTCGCGATGGGCACGAAGCAGAAGGCCCCACAATGTTCGAAGGGCTATTCAAGCACGACGTCAGAGGCGCTCACCTGACAAAAAAACTTCTTTAATCCAGAAGCTATCAGACGAGACTGGCAAAGTAACAACTCCGCAAAGAGAAAAAGATTTTTTAATGGGGCTTAAACCATTGTCTTCACGGCAATTCGTATCAGCAGAATATTTGCCTACATCACCTGGTACAATCCGGACGTACCGCACAAATGATTCGACGGTATCGACTGTAAAAATTTTACCTGAAACGGCAACTGTGATGGGTATGAAAACAAGTGTAGCCGTTAATGAAAAGACCGGTGTAAGCATATGTTATACCAGCGATAACGACGGAATTCTGATTCATCGGCAGCTATTCCCCAACGTTTACATTCAAAGGGCTGACTCAAAAGATCTTCTCATAACTTTTATTCCGCCAATACGGCTTGCCGATGGTCTTGTTGAAGTTGGCCAGACCGCCTATTCAATTGGTACTGCACAATATGCTCTTCTGCCCCAGAACTGGGTTATCGATCTCGACTATATCGCGACCTATACGTTACAAGGTCGTAAGGATGTTGTTGTTTCTGCCGGCACCTTTGATAGTCTTATTTTTGAAGGAACGTTAATAATCTCTGGCGATCTCGAATCAGAAGCTGTGTACATCTCCAAAGGTATTGGGTTGGTAAAGGATGTAGTGGAATTTGCCGGTCAAAAGCGAGTGACGGAACTTAGCTTCGCAAACATAGTGCAATGATTCCCATTTTATCAAAAGAGATTACCATGATTGCTCACAGCTCTAACCATACTTTTTGTTATCTATGAAAGGAGGATTGCATTAAATATGATTCCCATGAAACTGGTTTTTCCAGTACTTTGCTTCATTCTCGTATATCTCCACGGCTCAATCGGGTCGGCTGCGGATGATCTTTCCGGAGAGGGCAGTGAACAGGATGTGTGTAAGCCTGTTTATTCTTCTCAAAGGTTTGACGGAGGCTCAGGAAATGAGGGATTTTCCTCGCCAGAAGACAATCGTGATGTTTTTCCCCTGAGCGAAGATAGAAGTATTGCAGAGTCAAGGACGCAAACGTTGTTTGGGCGTCCTGAGACAAATGAAATCGAAGAGAACGACGAACCTTTCATGGGTGAAAGCGACCTAAAAGAGAACATCAGCATACCGCTTGTTTTCAATGAAGCCGTAGAGCATTATATACGTTATTTCACAACCAAGAAGAAAGATCTTTTCAAAAGATGGCTCAGAAGGAAAAAACGATACGCACCGCTCGTAAAAGAGATACTGAGAGAGCATGGTCTTCCTGAGGACCTTGTCTATTTAGCTATGATCGAGAGCGGCTTCAATCTTCACGCATACTCACCCATGAAAGCGGCAGGCCCGTGGCAATTCATTCCTGAAACAGGCAGAAGATACGGTCTCGTGGTGAATCACTGGGTAGATGAACGGAGGGACTTACGAAAATCGACAGTAGCGGCAGCTCGGTACCTCCAGGAGCTATTCGATCAATTCGGGTGCTGGTACCTCGCGGCGGCCGGATATAACGCAGGTGAAAATAGGATTGACAAAGTGATCAAACGTTACTCTACCAAAGACTTCTGGAAGCTTCGTGCCTATAATACGCTGCCCCGAGAGACCCGGGAATATGTCCCTCAACTCATTGCTGCCGCAGTAATAGCAAAAGATCCGGAAAGATACGGGTTAGGTGCAATAGCAAACGTAGAGCCTTTTGAATTTGTAAAGGTAACTGTCCCTGGTGGTGTGCCATTAAAAGCGGTAGCAAAAGCCGCTTCAATCGATGTACCTTCGGTAAGGAGCCTCAATCCTGAGATAAGAAGGGGTATTACCCCTCCAGGAAAGATCTATGGGATTAAGTTGCCCGCAGACACTGATACCGTTACTTTCCAGTCGTCTCTGACCTCAATCCTGAACGAAGGAAGAAGAGTTGTTGGCGTTTTTCGTCACATGACACGACGACGTGATAACGTGCGGAAGATCGCCAGACGATATGGTGTAAGCAAAAGTGACCTTGCATTGGTCAACAGCAGCCCCCTCAGACTGAGAAAAGGGAGGTCTCTTTACATACCACGATTCGAAAAGCCAGAAATGGGAGAGGAAAGCAATTTGATCAAAACAGCTAATCTGAGGAAACATATGACCAAGCAAAAACATTTGAGCAAGATGGATATGGAGAAGACTTCAACCCACACAGTGAAGAAAGGAGAGACACTCTCGTCGATAGCGGCTAAGTACGACATGGACGTGAAGATGCTCAAACACATTAATCGCCTAAAAACTGACCGAATAGAAAGTGGTAAGAGACTTTCCCTTGCAAGCTATGTCAGGAAATACCCTCAACGGTCAACGAAGAGGTACCACCGAGTTGTGCGAGGCGACACTCTTTCGAAGATTGCTGAGAAATACGGAAAGAGCGTGCGCACCCTCAGAAAGATGAACCACTTGAAAAACAATCGTATTATAAAAGGCATGCGATTGAGGGTTGCATTCTCCGGACTTACATCAGATACGAATTTACCAACGTTTACTTAAAAGCATAAATGCATAATCAGGGGGAGGTAGATTCACGAATAAGAACATTCAAATAAGATCGCTGTTCATTATTCTCATCCTGATATCCGTGCTTTTGATAGCTTCCGGTCTTGCCTTTGCTGCTAAAAAGATTTCTGAGGTGGACATTGAAGCATCCCACAAGTGGCTGGAGAAGGGGAAATCTTTATTTTACTCAGGCAAGCATCAGGATGCGATAAAGGCTTATGACAAAGCCATTGAACTGAACCCGATGCTTGACAAAGCTTACAATAATCGTGGCAACGTGTTTTTTGACAAACAGGAGTACGACAAAGCCATTGACGATTACACAAAGGCCATTAAGTTGAACCCCAGATATTATAAAGCCTATACCAATCGGGGAATTGCATACAGGCTCACGGAAAAATATGATAGAGCCATTAGGGACTACACCAGGACTATCAAGCTGGCACCACGGTATTACCCGGCCTACTACAATCGTGGAATCGCGTATCATTATAAAAAACAATACAGAAAAGCCATTGACGATTACACGAGAGCCATCAAGTTGAACCCAAGGTTTGATAAAGCCTACTACAACCGAGGGATCGCATACAGGTTGATTCACCAATCGCGCAAGGCCGATGAGAATTTTAAAAAGGCTAACGATATCATAAAGAAGTATGGAACAAAAGCATTGTGGGACACAGAAGCTGTTTGGGACACACTTCAATAATGTTGCGACTCATCGCGCTTGCACGGAAGTTAAATACAACGATAAGGCTGCATTAGGGGGTGGCAAAACTGATATATGTATCATAGCAAGAAAAGAGCAATTAATATGTTTGTATTTCTATGGTTTGGTTGCAACGTTATTTTTCTCACGATGCCAGTATCGTGTCATGGCCTAATGTATACAGCAGTTTTTAAGAAAGTCAGAGGTGTCACGGATACCATATTTTTGGGGGTGAACCGCAGCAGCTTGTTCGATGGTGAAGATCATCTGGGCCGTATGTTTACCGTTTATCTTGAAGCTGAGCAGAGGCTGAACCTTGCCGTATCCCTGGATTGTATAAGAAAGATGGGGTTAAGCCGCAAGCCGCCAGTTACCGGGGAAACCAGTCAGGCGGATTGGGAGAAACATGCTGTTGATCTGGAAGATAGGAAGGATTGGAAAGGAATGCTTAACTGGTGCCGGAAATGGGCAAAAAGTGATCCTAACAATTTTAAAGCCTGGTTCGGTCTGGGAGCTGCCTATGCTAATATTGACAAACACGATGATGCAATCGAAGCCTATCTCCGGGCATTAAGCATTGACCCGGAAACGGCCAACGCATGGTACAATCTCGGTTACTCATATTTCAGGCTCAACCTTTATAATAATGCAGTCGAAGCCTATAGCCAGGCGCTACGAATCGATCCGGAAATGACAAACGCATGGTACAATCTTGGGGCAGCTTATGCGAAGCTAAACCGTTACGATGATGCAATCAAAGCTTTTTTCCAATCACAGAGCATGGACCCGGAATTCTTCAATAAGTTGTTTAATCAGACAATCATTCATTAGTAGTCGCCCCAGGTGATATCATTTTTCCTGACTACAAAAACTGCTTCAATTTGCCCTCATGATATGCTTTGTAATAATCAGTATAAAATGCTCGGCCATTATCTCAAGATGTTCCCTTGTCGATTTATTTAACAGGCTTGATTTTAGTAAAAAATCATTCTATGAGGGTTCGCGGAGCAGGGATCGTGAAAAACTTGACTGGTATATCCGAAGGGGAGGCATACTATTATGATATAATGATGTAATATCGGATTTTGTTATTATATGAAGTTACATAAAAAGATTGCTTAGAATGAAAAACGATAAGGTTCTCAATACTAATAAGGACTGTGCTAATTTTTGAATAAAATGGAATCTAATAAAATAGAGATTACAAAAGACATATTTTCCAACGCACTGAAGGCCGTTGATCCTTACAGTGCAGTAGAGCACCATATTTCCCATATCCTTTCAACGTATCAAAATGGAGGTTTTAACAGGCTGCTCATTGTCAGTTTTGGCAAGGCCGCATTTTTAATGACAAAAGCCGTTTGTGACAGGGTTTCGCACCTTGTAACGGGAGGAGTTGTAATAACAAAATATGGACATACTCTGGAAGAGAATCTCCACCCAAATATCGAGCTTTATGAAGCAGGTCACCCGATACCTGACAATAATGGTTTAGCGGCAACAAAGAAGGCTGTCTCATTGCTCAAGATGGCCGATGAAAGGACTCTTGTTCTCTGTCTCATATCCGGCGGCGGCTCAGCACTTCTTTCAGCGCCGAAAGGGGCCATATCTTTTGATGACAAGCAAAAGGTGACCGGGCTTCTTCTCAAGGCCGGTGCGTCCATAAACGAACTGAATACTGTAAGGAAGCATATTTCAGAGATCAAGGGCGGCAGGCTTGCCGAATATGCATATCCTGCCAAGGTTGTATCCTTAATACTTTCAGACGTTATCGGAGACGAACTCGACGTAATTGCGTCAGGGCCCACAACGCCAGACAGTACCACCTATAGAATGGCCCTTGATGTGGTGGAGAAATATCGGCTGACTGAAAAACTCCCAAAAGCAGTTCTGGATATACTGAAGGACGGGGTCGAAGGCATGGTTGCTGATACCCCGAAGAAGGGGAATCAAATCTTTGAAGGGGTTGAAAACATCATCATAGGAAGCAATAGAAAAGCTGCTCTCGCGGCCAGGGAAAAAGCGAAAGAGCTTGGTTTTGACGCGACGATCCTTTCGACCGAAATCCAGGGCGAGGCAATAGATGCTGCCCGTTGGCTTGCAAAAAAGGCGATTGAGGCGAAACGATTGCTCGAGGATAAGGATGGCAAAAAGATTTGCCTTATATCGGGGGGAGAGACCACGGTAACCGTTAAGGGAAAAGGCAAAGGAGGCAGAAATACAGAACTTGCCCTTGTATTTGCCCTTGAGGTCAAGGGTATGAGTAACATTACACTCCTGTCAGCTGGGACTGATGGTACAGACGGACCAACGGATGCGGCAGGAGCAATTGTGAGCGGGGAGACCATTCAGAAAGCAAAATTGTTCAACCTCGATCCGGAAGCTTGCCTTGTGAATAACGATTCATACACATTTTTCAGTAAAACCGGGGAGCTTTTCATTACAGGTCCGACCGGTACCAATGTTATGGACCTTCAGATAATCCTTATAGGTTAAGGGAAGCGCAGACATTTTCAATAGCATGGCGGCACTTTGTTAACGCGTTTTTGGTAGTTGTCCGTCTTCAAAAAAGAGAAAACATGTTATAGAAAAGCTCAAATGGATTGAAAAGGCAGACAAACCGCTGCCGGGTTCATCATTTATTTCATAGATGGATTCAGAAGTTCAGGAATGAGAGAAATCATGGCATCGTTCCATCCCGATGGCCCAATCCCCTGAGCCGTGATGAGGTTTGGGACTGCGATAGAATCGTCGTATGTTCCATCTGGTTTTTGTACAACGATAGGTATGTCAACTTTTTCCATCATCGGTAAGTCATTCTGGCTGTCACCAATGCCAATCGTTGTTACGGCTCCATACTTTTGTTTATAGAGGTCGGTGAGAACAGAGACTGCCTTACCTTTATCGCTTTGTCCGAGGAGATGATAAATTCTGCCCTTAGTTATAGTAAGCCCCTTTTGTTTGACAGAGCTCAGAAGATCATCGATTTTCTGTTCTTCATCCTCATAAAAGAAAGGCTCGTCGAAGTCCCTCTGTTGGGCCATTTTTGCTTCCTGGATGGTAAGCCCCATTGCCTGTGAAATCTCTTCTACTGACATATCGCCAAAACCTTTTATTAAATATCCTTCCTCTTGCAGTCTCACAAGCTTTTTCCGCAAGTCTGAATAGTTTGCTCCCAGCGTGATCACATCATACTGGTTATTTAATGCTCTGTGATGGTCAGGAATGACCACGTTTGGCCCAAAATAGCCAATCGGAATAAATATCCCTCCTCCGTTCTCGCAAATAAAAGGATGGTCGTTGTTAAGCTTCGTCCTGTAAAACTCTATCTCAGATCGTGTTTTGCTTGAACAAAGAACGAGCGGGATCTTATGACTCTCAATTAGAGCAAGGGCAGGCAAGGCGCTTTCGTACGAGTATTTCTTATCCAAAAGCGTTCCGTCAAGATCGGTAAAGATAATGATCATCTCAGTCATTTGTCATTATTCCTTAGTAATTTATAATACTTATCTGCTACAATAAAGCTTGCCCTGCATACGCCCTGATAAGTATATACCATATTTCTTTGTCATATTTCTTTTTCGTTGAAGATCTATTATGATACCTAAAATGTCATTTCAATATGGAGTTAGTAACTATATTATTGCTTGACAAGTAACTACTTCACTACTATAATGTAGTATCTTTTTACAAAATGGAGATGTAAGAATGAAGGTTGTTGGCATCAGGGAACTTAAAGAAAAACTGAGTGCTTATTTAGATGAGGTCCAGACAGGAGAAAGTATTCTTGTAACCGATAGAGGAAAAGAGGTCGCGCTTTTAAGTCCTCTATCAAATGAATACCGGCTGGTCAGGCTTCTCGGAAAATCCGGTACGGTGCGCTGGGGTGGAGGAAAACCCCGGGGGCTCGACAAGAGGATTGTCATCGAGGGCAAACCCCTTTCTTTCACTATACTGGAGGAACGACAATGATTCTCTATCTGGGGGCTAGCAGCCTGGTAAAATTCTATATGCAGGAGCCTGATTCGGACCTGGTGAAAGCCTGGATACGGTCTGCGGAATATGTCGCAACGTGCCGTATTGCGTATACCGAAGTAATAAGTGCCTTGAGTATACGCTACAGGAAGGGAGACCTCTCGAAAGAGGACTATGATCTCGTAGCAAATACTTTTATTACAGACTGGGAAAACTATATCAAGGTTGACTTCGACGATCTTGAAGCGGGCAATTTATCTATGAAATATGATTTGCCCCGCTTGAGTGCTATGCATCTGTCTGCCGCACGGTTACTCGCGAGGGAGTACATGAAGTGCAAAGCTGCGTATTCTTCAGAAATAAATGGTGGACCGGAGACTGCCGTGTTCTTTTCGTCCGCTGACCCCTTGCTTTGCCAGGCAGCCCTGAACGAAGGGCTCACTGTGCTATCCCTCAGACAATAAAAGATTAAGGAGGTTAAGGATGTCGGATTTTTATCAGACCGGAGTGGTAGCTACTTTTCATCGCTTTACCGATGATAATCAAACAGCCATTGAAGCCAAGCTTGAGCAATATGCAGAGGAACGCCCCATAGCTTTGGTACTGCCATCATTATACAGCGAACTTCAGGGTCAGGCTCTCCGCAAAATTGTTGAAGAGCTGAAAAAGGTTTCCTATATAAAGGAGGTTGTTGTTACTCTTGGGCCGGCTTCAGAAAGGGAATTCAATGAGGCAAAATCATTCTTTTCAGCGTTGCCTCAGAAAACAAGAGTGATCTGGAACAGTGGAAAGCGGATGAAAAAAATCTATAAATCCATAGAATCTGAGGACTTGCCAACCGGACTCGAAGGAAAAGGAAGATCAGCATGGATGGCATATGGATATGTCTTGTCTCAACATCAGTTCAGCGCCATCGCCCTTCACGACTGTGACATTGTCACGTACAGTAAAGACTTGCTTACCCGCCTCTGTTACCCTGTTACAAACCCGGGGATGGACTATGATTTCTGCAAGGGCTTCTACACACGGGTGACCGGCAAGATGCATGGGAGGGCTACAAGGCTCCTTGTGACGCCTCTCATAAGGGCCCTGCAGAAGATACTTGGTTGCCAGCCACTCCTGGCTTTCTTTGACAGTTTCCGGTATATCCTTGCCGGTGAGTTTTCCATGGATGTGAATCTTGCGAGAGTCAACAGGATTCCCGGGGATTGGGGCCTGGAAGTGGGAACGCTCGCAGAAGTCTATAGGAATACTTCTGTGAGCAGGGTTTGTCAGGTTGATATTGCGAACAACTACGAGCATAAGCACCAGGCTCTTTCACCAGAAGACTCTTCAAAAGGCCTTCATAAAATGTCCGTTGACATCTGTAAATCAATTTTTCGAACCCTTGCATCAGAGGGCGTCATCTTTTCCGATGGTTTTTTTAAGACTCTGATGGCAACATATGTGAGGACTTCCCAGGATATGTTGAAGAGATATGAAGATGACGCTTCGGTCAATGGACTGCTCTTTGACCGCCACGAGGAGAGCCTTGCAGTTGAAACTTTTACCCAGGGATTAAAAAAAGCCTCAGAACTTATCGTGAAGGACCCTCTTGGCGTGCCACTTATTGCAAGCTGGGACCGAGTGATTGCTGCAATACCCGGCATACTCGATACAATAAGACAGGCGGTTGAAGCAGACAACAGTTGAATTTAGATGCAAGAAAGTAATGATGTCAAATAAAAAGAGGAATGATGGGAATACTTGACGCTATGCGCAAGAAAACACAACTTTTGTCCTGCAGAATAGTATTCGACTCGTTTAATCGTTTAGGTGTTTCTGTCGAGGTACACGAACCGTCCATTTTGCCCGACGAATACTGCAGATTATGGGCAAACTACCACGTGAAAATCCTTGATAGTCTCGGATACCCGACACAAGTTGACGCCCTTCTGGCCTCGGCAATAATTAAAAAAGTCACTGATAGAAGGTTTTCTTCCGGTACTGATTGTTTTGCAAGGGCTGGTTTATCCGAAGTAGTTGAATATACGGAGGACCCGCTCGTTGGGTTTCCCGATATGACAGGAAGATATTATGCGAAGGGACAGCGACGTTTTTTCATTATCGACTTGCCTCTCGATGTCACAGCAAAACATCTTATCTACGGGAGTGTGGGGCTTCTCCAGTCTTGTCTGAATCGCTGTAGTACGGACCAAAACAATCTGGCTTTTGCTTATCAGTTGTCAAAGAAAGTGCTTTTTCTGTTGAGCGCGGAGTCTGGCTATGATTCGGGTGACCTTACACAAATTCCCGATGCCGCATACAGTCTGGCAAAACGTTCCTGAGGCTACCGAGTCCCAATAATCGCAGGAGGAAGAGATGAAAACAGTACTCACAATAATTATTACAGTTCTTGTTGTAGGCATACTGGGGTACATTCTCGGACCAATGCTCATCCAGCGGGAGATTACACCGCTGAAGAACGAGTTAATTCAATTGCAGGGCAGGCTTAAGGCGTCCGAAGACTTTATCAAGGCCGAAGAGGAGGCAAAGCATCAAACGGGCCTCAAGGCCGACACAAGACTTCCTGATGTTGTGAAGACTGTGAACAGGCTTGCTGTTGGACAAAAAAGCATTGAAGACTTGATTCAGGTGCGCTTCGCAGACTTCGATGCAAAACTGGCGGAGATGAAAGCCGCAACGGAAAGCGGGATGAAAAAGCTCGCTCAGCAGACAGAAGAAACAACAAAAAATACTAACCAGCGCTTTCAAGACAGCGCCCTGCATGCGAGGATTGAAGATGCAAGGGTCAGGCTCGTCAAGGTAAAGTCAGAGCTTTTGGCAAAGAACGTTGGAACTGCAAAAGGAGAACTGGACCTTCTTTTTCAAACTCTTGACGAAGCCAAAAAACTGGCCGGGGACAATAGCGGCAAGAGAGCATCTTTTGAGAGGCTTCAAGGAATGGTAAAAGAGATAAAAGCGGAGATGGATACAAATCTCATTGCAGCAACAGATCGCATCGACCTTCTGTGGCATGAATTAGCTAAACTATCGGTCGCAGGCTGACCGATCCCTTTGCCGCAGGAACCCCTCACCATAGTATGAAGTTTGATTAAGAGGGGGATATCATCAGGGAGGGCAGATAATAATGGTATTAGCAGTCACACCTTTCGAGTTTAAGCAGTGCATAGGCATCCTGAAATCAACAGGGAAAAAGGCCCGGAACGTAAAAGAACTATCCAATTTTATAGGATCTGTAAGCGACGAATGCATTTTCCATCACACGTATCAATATTTTCTCAAAGAGCATGTCCTCGAATATACGAATGATTTTGCGCAGTGGGTTGGGGAGAGCCTTGAGGAGCGGTCTTTGGCTGAACAGCTTTCCAACATTGATCCGTATCGATTTGAAACCATCAGGGATGTGCGGCAAGAATTTCAGCATGTCATTACAGGCTATATGGAAGGGTCGCCGGAACCAAGAGAGGCGAGGCGAGGCGATGAGTTTTATTTTAACGAAACAGTGACCCTCGTTTTTCCCGTAGGGATTTGGGTGAGGAACCTTGCAGAGTTCCTCATGGCCATGAAGGTGATCGAAAGAGGATCGATCTATTATCATTTCTATGAGGCTCGCGTGCGAGTGAAGGAAAGGGTGGATGATTTCTCCAAATGGATTTCCGACGTGCTCGGGGAAAATGATTTGGCTATGCACATTCAGTCAATCGATCCATTTATGCACAACGTCGAAGAGATACGCCATTACATCGGGGATGCCGTAGAGGAATGGGTTAGAAAAGATATGGAAAGGATGGTGCGATCCAAATGATAACAAGCTATAACGGTATAGTACCAAAAGGTGATTTAATGCTTCTGCAGAAATTAGCTGAAAGTTTAAACGGTCGCTCGTTCCTCCATGTAAATTCTACGAAAGAAGGTGGAGGAGTTGCTGAGATACTCCAAAGAATGATCCCCATTTTTCAAAGCCTTGGCATTGATGCACGCTGGGAAGTTATAACAGGGGACGCAAAGTTTTTTGACATCACCAAGAAGATACACAACGCCCTCCAGGGCAACATGGAGATTATCACGGATGAGATGTGGGAGTACCACTTCGATGTGAACAAGAGGAATGCAGAAACCATAAATCTCGATGCAGATGCAGTGATTATTCACGATCCTCAGCCTGGCCCCCTTGTGAGATTTAAAAAAAGGGGCACGTGGCTGTGGCGATGTCACATCGATCTGTCGAATCCCGTGAAGGACGTTTACGCCCGTCTGGGAAAGTACACCGAGAACTTCGATGCTGTCATATTTTCTGTAGCCAGGTTTGCGCGGGCATTGAAGATCGATGAGTTTATTATTCCTCCTTCCATTGATCCTTTAAGCGAAAAAAATAGGGAACTCACTGAGGAAGAGATAAAAGAAACGGCTGAAAAATTGAATTTGCCCCAGGATAGACCCATCATCCTTCAAGTTTCACGCTTTGATAAATTCAAGGATCCAACAGGAGTCATTCAGGCATACCGCATGGTAAAGCGTTATAACGATTGTATTTTGATACTTGCTGGTAGTCCCGCAACAGACGATCCCGAGGGGGCAGCAGTGCTGGCTCTGGTAAAGGAATTTGCTAGTTCAGATCCCGATATCCATATTTTGCTGCTGCCCCCGTTTAGCGACAAAGACATCAACGCCCTCCAGAGGATGGCGACCATAGTTTTGCAGAAGTCGCTCAAAGAGGGTTTCGGCCTTACTGTTTCAGAGGCCATGTGGAAGAGAAAACCCGTTATTGGTGGGGCCGTGGGCGGCATACCACTTCAAATTGTCCATGGTGTGAACGGCTTTCTTGTGAACTCAATTGAAGGGGCGGCCTTTAGAATGCGACAACTCCTCAATCAACCAGGACTTGCCCGGGCGATGGGGGAAAGAGCACAAGAGACCGTGAGGGCAAACTTTCTGATAACGAGACAGGCGCGGGACTATTTGGCAGCCTGGTACGTTTCTGAAAACAAAGGGAAGACAGTATTAGAGTTGATTTGATTTTTGTGAAAATGAAGATATGACAGGTACGAGATTACCCATAGAAATTGGTGCCCGCATGATTGGATCTGACAAGGCCTCATTTAAGGTGTGGGCTCCTTACGCTCCAAAATTGTCGGTGAAGATTTTCTCACGAAAAACTACGCAAAGTATTACACTGAAAAAAGAAAGAAATGGCTATTTTTCAGGAAGTGCAGAAAATGTGCGCAATGGTGATCGGTATTATTACAAGTTCGGTGACGGAAGAGAGTTGCCTGATCCCGTATCTCGATTTCAGCCGGAAGGTGTTCACGGACCTTCTCAGATTATTGACCCGCTAACGTTTTTGTGGGACGACAAAAACTGGAAGGGGGTGCCGCTTAAGGACCTTATCATCTATGAGTTGCATGTCGGCACCTTTACCCGTGATGGCACCTTTACTTCCATAACCCCGTACCTTGAGTATCTGAGAGCGCTTGGGGTGACAGCGATTGAGCTTATGCCCGTTGGCCAATTCCCGGGAAGCAGAAACTGGGGATATGATGGTGTTTATCCTTTTGCTCCTCAGAATACCTATGGTGGCCCTTCCGGTCTCAAAACATTGGTCAATGCGTGCCATAAAACGAACATTTCTGTCATTCTCGATGTCGTGTATAACCACCTTGGACCAGAGGGCAATTATCTTAGTCAGTTCGGTCCTTACTTCACCGACCGGTATAAAACGCCATGGGGTGATGCCATAAACTATGACGGACCATACAGTGACGATGTGCGACACTATTTTATATGCAATGCCCTTTTTTGGGTTACGGAATATCACCTCGATGCCCTCAGGATAGATGCCATTCATGGCATCTATGATTTCAGCGCACGCCATATCCTCGAGGAAATAGGAGAAGCAATCCATTATGAGGCAAATGCTGAAGGTAGAAATATCTATATTATTCCGGAAAGTGACCTAAACGATGTGCGTATAATCAACCCTAAGTCAGCCGGAGGTTTTGGTTTGGACGCCCAGTGGAATGATGATTTTCACCACGCGCTCCATGCGCTCATCACGGGAGAGCGGGATGGATACTACCATGATTTTGGCTCCCTGCGGCACCTATCAAAGGCCCTGAGAAAAGGATTCGTATATGATGGGCAGTATTCACGTTTCAGGAGGCGAAGACACGGCAATTCCTCCGAAGGCAGGCCATGCAAACAATTTGTTGTTTTTTCGCAAAATCATGACCAGGTAGGGAACAGGATGCTCGGAGATAGACTCTCGGCTAACGTAACCGGGGAACAACTCAAGCTTGCCGCATCGGTTGTGCTCCTCTCCCCATTCATACCCCTGCTTTTTATGGGGGAGGAATATGGCGAGACAGCTCCATTCCTCTATTTTGTGCACCATTCAGACAATGAACTTATAGAAGCGGTTCGGAGGGGAAGAAGGGACGAATTTGCCGTTTTCGGTTGGCAGGAGGAACCTCCCGATCCACAGGCTGAGGAAAGTTTTCGTGTTTCTAAGCTAAGCCCAGAGAATAAAAGCGATATTCAAACAACTATACTGTTTAACTTTTATCAGTCACTCATAGCGCTCAGGAAAGAACTTCGTGCTCTCGGTTTGTTATTTGACAAGACGCCGGAGGTAACAAGGTTTGAAGCAGAAAAGGTGCTGCTTGTGGAAGACTATTTCAGGAATAACGCTATATTCTGTCTGTTTAGTTTTAATGAGAAGCATGCCAACGTTGAGTTCACGCTTTCAACCGGCCATTGGGAAAAAGTCTTTGACGCATCTTCTCAGCGGTGGGGAGTCAACGGACACGAAACGGCACCATCAAAAACTGTATCAAAGGGTTCAGGTACGAGAATCGCCATGCAACCGTGGGGTGCAGTTGTCTATAGATGTGGCAATCTGGAGAGTTAAATGGAGAAATATGTTTGCATCCATGGTCACTTTTACCAGCCACCACGGGAAAATCCCTGGCTAGAGGCTGTTGAGGTTCAGGACTCTGCATATCCCTATCACGATTGGAATGAGAGAATTACTGCCGAATGTTACGCTCCGAACAGCGCTGCCCGGATTCTTGATGGTGATAGGCGTATCATGGATATCGTAAGCAACTATGCAAAGATTAGCTTCAATTTTGGCCCAACCCTACTTTCCTGGATGGAGGCTTGCACTCCAAGCGTCTATAAGGCCATACTGGATGCCGATCGGCTGAGCATGGAGAAACATGGCGGTCATGGTGGGGCCATAGCACAGGCATACAACCATATAATTATGCCCCTTGCCAATACCAGGGATAAGAAGACCCAGATAATATGGGGAATCAAGGACTTTGAGCATAGATTTAAGAGGTTCCCTGAAGGTATGTGGCTTCCTGAGACGGCAGCAGATCTTGAATCCCTTGATCTGCTTGCCGAATACGGTATCAGGTTTACGATTCTTGCTCCCCATCAGGCCTTGCGGGTGAGACGCAAAGGCCATGGGAAATGGAGAGATGTGAGCGGGAGTCGTATCGATCCAACCGTTCCGTATTCATGCAGACTTCCCTCAGGAAGGATTATTGATATCATATTCTACGATGGTCCGATATCCAAGGCGGTAGCGTTTGAGAATATTCTTGACAGAGGGGAGGATTTAGCTGCTCGTATCTTGTCCGGTTTTTCGGAAAAGAGGCCTTGGCCCCAGGTGTTGAGCCTGGCGACTGACGGTGAGACTTATGGTCACCATAAGAAATATGGAGATATGGCCCTCGCGTATGCGCTTCGCTATCTTGAGCAACAGAATTTCGCACGGCTTACGAATTTTGGTGAATATTTGGAGAGGTTTCCCCCACCCTTCGAGGTACAGATTATCGAGAACACATCCTGGAGCTGTATTCACGGCGTTGAGCGATGGAGAAACAATTGCGGCTGTAATTCAGGCGGACATAGTGATTGGAATCAGGAATGGAGGGGTCCTCTCAGGGAAGCGCTCGACTGGTTGAGGGATGTCCTTGCAGTTCACTTTGAAGAAAAAGCGAAGGTATTGTTTGGCAATCCCTGGATGATACGGGATGATTATATAAACATCATTCTTGATCGTTCTCTTCATAAGGTAGAGAGTTTTTTTACGAAACACGAAATAAAACCACTCACTGATGAAGAAAGAATAACAGCCCTTAAGCTTCTTGAGATGGAGCGCCATTTGCTCCTAATGTATACAAGCTGCGGATGGTTTTTTGATGAACTATCCGGATTGGAAACAGTCCAGATTCTTTCCTATGCAGCCCGGGCCATACAGCTTGCAAAAGAGATTTTTGGACTCCCTATTGAAGAAGAATTTTGCGGGAAGCTTCGGCAGGCAAAGTCCAATATACCTGAGTTTGTTGATGGGGCAATAGTCTATGAACGACTTGTCAAAACTTCAATAATTAGTCTCAAGGATGTGGGCGCACATTATGCGTTAAGTTCTCTTTTTCAGGATTATGGAACCGAGGCCGGCATTTACAGCTATTCTGTAAATCAGGAGGAGTATGACAAGACAGAGTCCGGTGGTGCAAAATTAGCAATAGGAAGGGTTTCCGTCAAATCAATGATTACCCACGACGTAGAACGCATAAGCTTCAGCGTTGCACAGCTTGGAAGTCTATTCTTGAACGGGGGTGTCCGAACTTTCCTTGGGGAAGAAGCATATAATGTAATGAAAGCGGAAATACTCTCAGCCTTCCAAAAAAATGAATTTTCAGAACTTGCCAGACAAATGGATCAGCACTTCGGAATGCACACCTGTAGCCTCAACCATCTTTTTCGGGATCAGAAGAGAAGAGTGTTGGCCCTCATTACCGAACGATTGCTCGAGAAATTTGAGAACAAGCACAGGGAAATGTATGAGGAAAGCAAGGTTCTCATGGAACTTCTCCATACGAACTACGTACCGGTTCCATCCGTTCTTCTTAATATAGCAGCACTTGTATCAAAGGCAGATCTTCAGAACATTTTCAGAAAACAAATGGTTGATGTGGGTGCAGTTGAAGAGATTGTGGGTAACCTGAAGAAGTTTAATTTACGCATGGAGTCCCCCGAGCTTGAATTTGCCATCAGGAAGACTATAGAGAAGATGATGTACGAGTTTAGCAAGGAGCCGTCCGATTCGGAACGGCTTGTCGCGATGGAGAGGATTATAGAGCTGATCCGGTCTATGGCAATTGACGTAAATCTGTGGGAGACACAAAACGTCTTTTTCAGTGTGGTGCAGAAGAAATATCGTCAACTGGTTTCGATTGCAGACAAGGAGAACCAAAGCGAATGGTCAAATCGATTCTGTCATTTAGGCGAACTGCTCTCCTTCAATATGCAGTCTCTTTTACACAAAGTTCAGGAGGAGAGGCATGAATAACACTCATCCTGCACTTCCCCGCATCCCGGTCTCAACTTACAGGCTTCAGTTCAACGGACAGTTTCGATTTTCAGATGCCACAGAAATCGTTCCCTATCTCTATCACCTGGGGATAACCGATATTTATGCTTCACCATACTTCAAGGCAAAGGAGGGAAGCCCCCATGGTTACGATATCGTGGACCATTCACAGTTAAACCCGGAAGTGGGAACAGAAGAAGAATATGATGCTATGACAGATACCTTACGGCAATTTGGAATGGGCCAGATCCTGGACGTAGTTCCTAACCACATGTGTATTACAGGAAAGGATAACAGATGGTGGATGGATGTTTTGGAGAATGGAAGGAGTTCCCTTCATAATGATTTTTTTGACATCGAGTGGGACCCCGTTAAGGATGAACTAAAAGACAAGGTACTCCTTCCTATCCTGGGCGACCAATACGGTAGAGTTCTTGAGAACCAGGAAATAAGTTTATCTTTCGAAGAGGGTGCTTTTTACGTTTTGTACTATGATAATAAAATTCCCATACGGCCGCAGACGTATACCCGCGTTCTTGAATACGGGTTGACAAGACTAGAGGAGAAGTTGAGGAATGATGATCCCCATTTTATGGATTTTTTGAGCATTATAACCGCTTTAAAGCATCTACCATCTGTTACCGAGGATGAAACAGAGAGGATCGTGGAGAGAATCCGCGAAAAAGAAGTCATCAAAAGACGCCTCGCAAGCCTCTGCAAGGACTGCCCGGAGATCGAAGCCTTCATCCTTGAAAATATATATTTATTCAATGGCGCCAAGGGTGACCCACGCAGCTTTGATAACTTGGATAAACTTCTCAGGGAACAGATATATCGGCTTTCTTATTGGCAGGTGGCAACGGACGAAATCAACTACCGACGATTTTTTGATATCAACAGCCTTGCTGCGATCCGTGCGGAAAAGCCCGAAGTTTTCCTGAGGACACATGATTCTATTTTTCGGCTTATCAGAGAAGGGAAGGTGACTGGGCTTAGAATTGACCACCCGGACGGTTTGTACAATCCTTCAGACTATTTCGAGAAATTACAACGAGAATGTTTCGTCCATACCATGGCGGGTCATGCAGAGAAGGTGACAGAAGAACACGGGCTTCCATACGGTAAGACATATATTGATTCGGAAATAACCCAACGATACGAAGAGATGGTTTCCGAAAATCCGACAGCCAAGCCCTTTTACATAGTGGGAGAGAAGATTCTCTTAAAAAGTGAGCGTATGCCGGAGGAATGGCGGACATACAGTACCACCGGTTATGTGTTTCTCAATTCATTGAACGGCATATTCGTTGAGACACAGAATGCAAAGCTGTTTGACAGGATATACTCAACATTCATCAGGGATAAGGAACAATACAATGACCTTGTCTGCAGGAGCAAAAGGCAGGTTATGGAAGTGGCTTTGACAAGCGAGGTAAATACCCTTGGTTACCGATTAAACCGCATTTCCGAGCAGGACAGATACACGAGGGATTTTACCCTTAACAGCCTCGTTAAAGCACTAGTTGAGGTGATTACTTTCTTTCCGGTATATAGAACATATATTAATAGTTTCTCGATCAATGACCGGGACCGTCAACTGGTCGAAGCTGCTGTTGCTAAAGCGCAGCGGTCAAACCCCGCAATCAGTTCATCCATATTTAATTTTGTCAGGGATGTTCTTCTCCTTCGTTGCCCGGACTACTTCGAAGATGATAAAAGGAAGGAATGGCTTGATTTTGTAATGCGATTTCAACAGCTTACCGGTCCGGTCATGGCAAAGGGGGTTGAGGATACAACCTTCTATATGTATAATCGCCTCGTGTCACTGAACGAAGTTGGCGGAAGCCCGGATAGGTTTGGAACTAATCTTGAAACGTTCCATGGGCAGAACATAGAGCGTAGCAAGTTCTGGCCCCATGCCATGATAACCACGACAACACATGATACAAAGCGAAGCGAAGATGCGCGAGCACGCATCAACGTATTGTCAGAGATACCCTTTGAATGGAAGGATCACCTGGTAAAATGGAGGGCTTTTAATAAAAAGAAGAAGATCGTTGTCGATGGCCAGCCCGTTCCTGACAGGAACGAAGAGTACCTTCTTTATCAGACCCTCATCGGCACGTGGCCGTTGGAATTTAGGGAAAGCGACAATTGCGCAACGTATATAGGACGCATCAAAAATTACATGATTAAGGCTGTGCGGGAGGCAAAGGTAAATTCCAGCTGGATTAGCCCGAACTTGGTATATGAGGATGCAATGAATCTCTTCCTGGATGAAATCATGAAGGAAAAACCTGAAAATAACTTTATTAATGACTTCAAAACATTTCAGAGGTTCATATCGGCTTGCGGGATGTATAATTCTCTTTCTCAAACACTATTAAAGATTGTATCTCCAGGTGTCCCGGACTTTTATCAGGGTTCGGAAATCTGGGATTTTAGCCTCGTGGATCCTGACAACAGAAGGCCTGTGGACTATGGCAAAAGGATGGCAGCCATAGAGGATATTAAACGGCAGGAATCAGAGATCCCGTGCTGGCAACTGGCAAGAAAACTCACAGATGAGAAACAAGACGGACGAGTCAAGCTTTTTCTTATTTATAGGGCCCTCAATAACAGAAAAAGAGCCTGTGATATTTATGAAAAAGGTGAGTACCGTTCTCTTCATGTGCTGGGCAGGAAAGAATATCATGTTTGTGCTTTGGCCCGTAGACTGGGAGAGAGGGCTATGCTGGCTGCAGTCCCCCGTTTCTTTGTGCGACTCCTGAAAGATCCGGATGGACTTCCGCTGGGCGAAGACGTTTGGCATGATACTGTTGTTGCGGTTCCCGCTGATGGAATTGGTATGGGCTATAGGAACATTTTTACTGAAGAGGTCCTTGAGACAGCCGAACACGACGGTATTGTTGGTTTTCGTTGTGGTGATCTTTTCCGTAATTTTCCTGTGGCACTTCTTGAAAAAATCGTTTAGGAGAAAACGTGGCCAATATCGTTGCTATGATTCTTGCAGGTGGAAGGGTTGACGACCTCGGTGTATTAACATTTTTCAGGCCGAAATCAGGACTTCCCTTTGGCGGCCTCTATCGTATTATTGATTTTCCTATGAGTAACCTTATCAATTCGGGCATCGAAAAAGTAGGCATACTTTCTCAATACAGGCCTTTCAGACTTATTCGGCACATTGCCAGCGGTGAACCATGGGACCTCACGGGCAGAAACCGCTGTGCAATAATACTTCCCCCATTCAAGGGGAGGGGGGAATCTGACTGGTATAAGGGAACGGCAGATGCTGTATATCAAAACATTGATTTTCTCAGGCTCCACAGACCTGATTTGGTGCTAATACTGTCGGGTGATCACATTTATAGGATGGATTACCGGCATCTTATTCGATTTCATATGGATAAAAAGGCTGATTTAACAATAGCTTGTGCGAAGGTAGATCAAGAAGGAAGTTCACGGTTTGGTCTTGCCAGAATCGATGATGAAGAGCCAAGGGGGGGGAAAGTTATACAATATGTGGAAAAACCGAGGGAATCGAAGCTCGAGTGGGCTTCCCTCACCATTTACGTGTTTAAGACCGATCTTCTCATTGATGCATTAAATGCCAATGCATCGAAAAATTCCCATGAGTTTGGCAAGGACATAATACCCACTTTCCTTGCGAATAAGAAGGTATACGCTTATAAACATTATGGCTACTGGGGCTATACCAGGACTCCCGATGAATACTGGCAGGCAAACATGGACCTTCTCGGTGCTGCGCCAAAAGTCAACCTGAAAGAGTATCGCCTAAGAACAAACATGGCCCATCGGGAGATCAGAGATAGGGCTCCGGCGTTCATAGGGTTTTCAGGTAAGGTTGAGGATAGCTTATTCTATTCAGGGTGCCGCGTAGAAGGAACAGCCATTCGTTCCATATTATTCCCCGGCGTCAGGATAGAAAAGAACGCTACCGTTACCGATTCAATATTATTTTTTGACGCGATCGTCCGTGAGGGGTCGGTTGTGTATCGAACCATTGCCGATGCGGATACAAATTTGGGAAGTGGCGCCGAGGTTGGAGATCCCCGGGGTGAACTTAGCATAATCGGAAGAGCAACGAGAATACCTCCTGGAATCAAGATTGAAGGGGGCGTAAGTGTTTTTCCCAACCTTAATGAAGAGTCATTCAGGGAAAGTGTTTATAAAAAGGGAGATATAGTCGAATGATTTCTGCCATCGCAATGCTTCTTGCGGGAGGGGTGGGAAGCAGGCTTAACGTTCTGGTCAAGCACAGGGCAAAGCCGGCCGTTCCTTTTGCAGGGATATACCGTATCATTGATTTTACCCTGAGCAACATTGCAAATTCGGGAATTAATCGGGTGGCAGTGCTCACTCAATACAAACCCCTTTCACTTATGGATCATATCGGAGACGGTTCTTCATGGGATCTTTCAGGAAGAAGCCGTGGCGTGAAGATACTGCCACCGAAGACCGGTGAAAAAGAGTGGGATTGGTATAGTGGTACAGCGGATGCTGTTCGGCAGAACCTGTCATTCCTCACATCTTCGGACAAGGAAATGGTTCTCGTGCTTTCAGGTGATCACGTTTATTACATGGATTATCGTCCTATGATGGAATTTCATCGCGATAACAATGCCCATGTTACGATTGGTATAATTCCTGTTCCGTGGGAAGATACGCCTCAGTTCGGCACAGCAATTTTGGACGAAAAACAACGTATCGTAGAATGGGAAGAAAAGTCTCCCCGGGCTCAATCAAACCTTGCTTCCATGGGTATCTACATCTTTGACATCGACTACCTTGTGAGTACCCTAACAATAACGCGAGAAGCAGATTTCGGGCACCACATAATCCCCAAAGCTCTTGAAGAGGCCAGGGTTTATGGCTACCTATTTGATGGTTATTGGCGGGACGCCGGGACTATCCAGGCTTACTGGGATGCAAATATGGACCTCCTCAACCCTGATTCAGAAATCAAACCAGAGATCTGGAGAACGATGACAAACCTTAACAATGTGGGTTTGCCGCATGACCGGCCTCCTACCAGGGTTGTGAAAGGGGGCAAGATTGTTCGATCAATAGTCTCGCCGGGCTGTGAAATAGGAGGACTGGTGATTAACTCCATCCTCTCTCCTGGGGTAATTGTGAAAAGAAATGCTGTAATTGAGGACTCGGTTATTATGCATGACGCTGTTATTGGCGACAGCTCAGTGCTAAAACTTTGTATCATTGATAAGAACGTGGTTGTAGGAACGGAAGCAGGCATTGGCCTCGGGGATGTTGAGCGGGATAATATCCGTTTTCCTCAACATCTTTCCTCAGGAATTTCAATAGTTGGTAAGGATGCAGCCATTCCTGATGGGGTAATAATCGGAACAAACTGCATCGTTTACCCGGAGATGAAAGAAGAAAGTTTTGTGAAGCTCCGATATCTCTGCGGGGAAACTATTGGACCCGAGGAAGGAGAGGACGAATGAAAGTAAGGATAGGTCTAAAGAAATGAAGATTACCATTCGTCTCATTGTTTCTCTTGTCTTTGTTGTGGCGATGGTAGTCTTTGTCTTTTCCCTGTACCAGGCAAATTATGAGAAGAATCGTCTTGCACGGGACCTTGAGCGACGGTCAATAATCCTTGCTGAAAGTTTGCAGGAATCAATCGCCCCGCTCATCCAGTCGAATGCCCCTACAAAGCTGAATCGTATTGTCGAAAGATTTGGAAACCGAGAACGGCTGAAAGGGATCGCCGTATTTGACAAGCAGGGGATGGCACTCACATTAACTGCTCATCTGAAACAGCAAATTGCTCAACCTTTTCCCCAGTCAGTTAACTCGGTAGCCGAAAACCGTTCCATGGGAAGCTTCATGAATGTCGGGGCACAAAGAATGTATATTTACACGATTCCTATCTATAGCGATGATGGGAGTGTTGCAGGTGCTTTGACGACCTTCAATGATATTTCTTACATTGACATCCGCCTTTCTGAAATATGGAAAGACAACCTCCTTCGTTTTTTCACCCTCTCACTCCTCGTTGTGCTGAGTACCGTGCTGGTGGTCAGGTGGAGCATTACGGGGCCAATAGCACGTCTTGCTGAATGGATGAGAGAATTGAGAACGGCAAAAGAAGAAAGAGCAAACCCCGTGGCACCGATAAGGGGCGATATACTGGACCCACTTGTGTCCGAGGTAACCCAGCTTGCAAAGAGCCTGTCAATGGCACGTGCGAGGGCAGAAGAAGAAGTAAGATCACGTTCGAAACCAGATTCAATCTGGACATCAAACAGTTTAAAAGAATACATGAGGGCAGAGTTGCAGGATAAAAAGCTGTTCGTGGTTTCTAACAGAGAACCGTATATGCATGAAAAGAAAGGACGGGTAACAAAATGTATTGTGCCCGCCGGTGGCCTGGTAACTGCCCTTGATCCGGTTATGAGGATTTGCGATGGCATATGGTTGGCTCATGGAAGTGGAGATGCTGACCGCGAATTCGTCGATGCTCACAGCAAGGTGCGCGTTCCACCGGGAGAGCCTTCCTACACCCTCAAACGCATATGGCTTACCAAAGAGCAAGAGAACGGATACTATTACGGGTTTTCCAACGAAGGTATTTGGCCGTTATGTCATATCACTCATACACGCCCTATATTTCGTCTTGAGGATTGGATCCACTATCAGGAGGTAAATGAACTTTTTGCAAAAGCGCTTATTGAAGAGATAGCCAATGAAGAATCTCCTCTGGTATTAATCCAGGACTATCATCTTGCTCTTCTCCCCCTCCTGGTAAAACAAACACGGCCGGATGCAAAGGTTGCCCTTTTCTGGCATATTCCCTGGCCAAATCCAGAATCCTTTGGAATCTGTCCCTGGCGTCAAGAGATTCTTATCGGAATGCTTGGGGCAGATCTTATGAGTTTCCATATACAGTTTTTTTGCAACAACTTTCTGGACACTGTGGACAGGTTTCTCGAATCTCAGATTGATTGGGAGCAATTTTCCATAAAACGGAGCGGACACGCAACACTGGTAAAGCCCTTCCCGATAAGTGTCAGCTATGATCAAAAAGTTGAAATGGAAGCCACAGCCAATAACGACGCTTCGATACGTGAGTGTATTATGAAGGAAATTGGTATTCAGGTAAAATACTTGGGTGTTGGCGTGGACCGTATTGATTACACCAAAGGCATACCGGAACGATTCAAGGCAGTTGAACGATTTTTAGAAAAATACCCTGAATTTGTTGAGGAATTTACATTTATTGAACTTGGTGCTCCAAGTCGTGATCATATCCGTAAATACAGGGAGTTGATGTCCGAAGTAGAAGAGACAGTGGAAAAGATAAACTGGAGATTTCAGACCAAGACATGGAAACCAATTGTGTACCTGAAAGCACATCACAGCCATGAAGAGATTGAACGTTACTACCGGGCGTCAGATATTTGCATGGTAACCTCTTTGCACGACGGGATGAACCTTGTGGCAAAAGAGTTTATCATATCGCGCCATGATAACGGTGGCGTCTTAATACTAAGTCAGTTTGCGGGTGCATCGCGGGAACTCAAAGACTCAGTTATTGTGAACCCTTACGATATAGAGGAAATGGCCGACGCAATCAAGTTTGCACTCACACTTGATCCATCAGAGAGGAGAGAGCGGATGCAGAGGATGCGCAATGTGGTAAAAGAACACAATATATATCGTTGGGCGGGAAAACTGATCGCCGAATTGTCTCGTGTACGCTTGACTGGTGAATAGCAAAAACCTGGGAAGTGAGGATATAATGAACCCTCAATATTTTTTTGAAAATAGTGACCTAAAGTTAGGTGGTAATTTGAGCGGGCTCTTCCTGTTTCTTGATTTTGATGGTACTCTCGTACCTATTCAGGACAATCCTGCACAGTGTTTTCTGTCGCCGAAAACGAAGAGTCAATTGGAGACAATTTCACAGTCTGAAAAAGCCTCAATAGCAGTATTGAGTGGCAGAAGCTTGAACGATGTTAAAAAGAGAGTGCAAATACGAGATATTTATTACGGAGGAAGTCACGGTTTAGAAATTTCCGGACCGAATCTTAAATATATTCATCCTGATGCGCTTTGCGGAAAACGAGTTATAGATAGAATTTTTAAAAAAATTGAAAAAAGAATTTGTGGCATACGAGGAGCACTTATAGAGAAAAAGAAGTTTGGTTTTTCACTTCATTACCGATCTGCTGACAAAGAAGACAAAGCACTGATAAAAAGGATTTATTATGAAATTATTTCCGATTGTCTGGATCCCCAAGCGTTTTTTGTGTTGCGAGGGAAAAAAGTGCTTGAACTGATTCCCAGGGTTAAATGGAACAAAGGAAAGGCAGCCTTATTTCTTTTGCAGAATCAAAAGAAAGATTACCTTCCTTTTTATGTTGGAGATGACGTGACCGATGAAACAGCCTTTAAAGCTTTACAGGCGCAGGGAGTGACCATAAGGGTGGGGAAATCAAAAAGAACTGAAGCAAAGTATTATCTTAAAGGTCAATGGGAAATGACGAATCTTTTAGAATACATACATAACCTCATACGATAAGGAAGCAAGCAATGGAAAGCGTAATTCGGCCGGACAAAATTGAAGATGGTATAAAATCTATAGACAATGCCGATATCCTTGTTGGAATTCCGAGCTATAACAACGCAAAAACAATCGGACATGTTGTAAGGGCTGTCCAGGGCGGATTTGCAAAATACTTTCCTGACAAGAAGACCGTTCTTGTCAACTCGGATGGCGGTTCCACGGACGGAACGATGGATGTTGTGCAAAGTGCGACGATTGACAGTCTTCAGTCGATCCTCCTGTCTCACAAGGTAAACCCTTTTGTAAGGATTGCTACCCCATATCATGGAATACCGGGGAAGGGGAGTGCCTTTCGAAAGATCTTTGAAATTGCAGATTCTCTCCGCGTAAAAGCATGTGCAGTGGTTGATTCTGATTTGCGGAGCATAACCCCTGAGTGGATTGAACTCCTTATCAAACCGGTCATGGAGGGAGAATTCGATTATGTGGCGCCTCTGTATCAGAGACACAAGTATGATGGGACCATTACGAACAGTATCATTTACCCTTTAACGCGGGCTCTTTATGGAAAGCGCGTGCGTCAACCAATAGGGGGTGATTTTGGATTTTCAGGTCGTCTGGCAAAATTCTATTTGTCGGAAAACGTGTGGGAAACCGATGTTGCCCGGTATGGTATAGATATTTGGATGACAACAACTGCCATTGCAAATGGTTTTAAAGTGTGTCAGTCCTATTTGGGAGCAAAAATCCACGATCCAAAAGATCCCGGTTCAGATTTGAGCGCCATGCTTTACCAGGTGGTGGGATCAACCTTCGATCTCATGGACACTTATTCAAGCGTCTGGAAAGGAGTTGAAGGCTCTGAGACTATACCGACATTCGGTTTTCACTATGACGTTGGGCTAGAACCTGTGGCAGTAAATCTTGAGCGGATGATTGACCGGTTTTGCCTTGGTGTGCAGGAGCTTGGTTTTGTCTGGAAGGATGTCCTTTCTCCAGGTCTCTTTGATTTTTTCAGGGACCTTGCGAATCCTTGTCGGCAGGATTTTGCAATACCGGATGAAGCCTGGGTTGACACCATATTCAGCTTTGCTCATGCGGCGCACAGAAAAACCCTCAACAGGGAGCACCTGTTGAGATCTCTAACGCCTCTGTATATTGGCAGAGTGGCATCCTTTGTTATGGAAACCTCAGACAGCAGTGCATTGGAAGTTGAGGAAAAGATAGAAACCTTGTGTAAGATTTTTGAAAGTAAGAAGAAAGACCTTCTGAATAACTGGGACTGAAAGGGGGTAAAGGAATGAACATTATTGAAAGGATTATGGTGGAGCCTTTCGAGAGATTTTACGAGAAACTTCTTGTTTTTCTCCCGAACCTAATCACATCGCTAATACTCCTTGTGATAGGGGTTTTGCTGGGAATTTTTGTGAAGTGGATTTTTCATCGAATCTTTCGAACGATGAACCTTGATGCATTATCACAAAAGTCAGGAATGCGAGACGCTCTCTCGCGAAGCGGATTCAGAGAGCCTCTTTCGCTCGTCCTTTCCAGGATTTTAAAATGGTTAACCATTATTACATTCATTATCGTGGCCATGCAGAACCTGAGTATACCTACAGTAGAACACCTGATAGACAGGATGTTTCTCTATCTGCCAAATATTTTTATTGCCGCCCTCATTTTGATTCTCGGATATATCCTTGGCAATTTCTTTGGAAGAGCTTCTATTATCGCATCGGTAAATGCGGGTATGACGAGTGCAGGCCTGATCGGAAAGGCAGTAAAGGCTACGGTATTCATTCTTTCATGCACCATGGCGCTGGAGCAGCTTGGAATAGGGAAAGAAACCATTATCATTGCCTTTGCCATCGTCTTTGGCGGCATTGTGTTCGCCTTTTCCATAGCCTTTGGATTTGGAGGAAAAGATATGGCAAAGAATTATCTGCGCAAGAAGATGAAGGAGCCAAAAGGCGAAGATGATGAAATCGACCACCTTTAAGGATTGCTGATGTTTATCTTCATGCTCTAAATTGGTTGATGATTTACATTAGACGATATACGGAGGAATACTGTGAAGGTTAAAGAGTTACTAAACCGTCTTGCAGAGACGAACGAAGAACCATGTCTCTCTCTTTATATGCCAACCCATCAGGTCACAGCCAGAAAACCGAAGGACAGGATTCTTTTTAAAAATCTATTGAAGGAGGCTCAGGAATGTCTTGTTGCCCGTGGTATGCGTCCCGCTGAGGCAAGGGATTTTTTAGCACCTGCCGTCAAACTTCTAAGAGATTCGCTGTTCTGGGAATACCAGGGAGAGGGGCTTGCCCTTTTTCTTTGTCCTGGTTTTTTCGAGTATTTTATTTCGCCCTTTGGCTTTGATCAAAAAGTGTCAGTATCTAACAGATTCTATCTGAAATCACTTCTCCCGGCACTTTATAGGGGAGAACACTTCTTTCTGCTGTCGATTAGCAAGAAGGAAGTGAAGCTTTTCAGGCTTACCCAAAATAAAATAATGGATGTTCATGTGGAGGATTTTCCACAAGGATTGTCGCGACGATCGTCCCAAAAACAACTTCAGTTTCACACTGGAACCCAACAGGGAAAAGGTAAGAGGGCAGCGTTGTTCCACGGCCATGGATCAGGTTCTGAGGAGGAGAAGGCGGGTCTCATCCAGTATTGCCGTCAGATAGACAGTGCTGTGGCCAGTTTGCTGAACGACGAAAAAGCGCCAATGATGGTAGCCGGTCTGGACTATCTCGTTTCCGCATACCGGCAGATCAATACCTATCAAAATCTCGTTGAAGATTCCATACAGGGTAATCCATTTTCCTATTCCCGCGATGATTTGCACCGCACGGCATGCACTGTCATGGAGTCACACCTCATGCAGTGGAGGGAGGAGGCCCTCATGCGATTCAGGAGAGGTTCGGAGGAAGGAAAGGCGTGTACTGACGTGGCCCCCCTTCTTCAGGCAGCCGGAGAAGGTGGTATAGAAATGCTCCTTGTTTCTTTGAGTGGTGAATTATTCGCGCGTCACGACCTGGAGTCGGGCCGGGTTGATCTCCATACACAGTATCAGGACGGAGACGTGGATATCCTCGATGAAGCAGTGGTTCTGACTGTTTTAACAGGAGGTGAAGTATTCGGCATCGAAGCGGATGAAATGCCGGGGAATTTGCCGCTGGCCGCCCTGCTTCGGCATGACAGGAGCACTACTGTCTCGTGACATAGGCTTGGGATAACGGGGGGCAGCAATTTCGTTCACAGGAGGGTAACATGAATTTTCAGGGTTTCTTGGAGGAGATTTTTACCACATCATTGTTGAGAAGTGGATTTCATATTCTGATAATTCTTCTCCTCGCCTGGATCGCGCTAAAGATGGCGAAAAAACTCTCACAAGGCCTGGTCCGGTTCGTTACCAGGCAGAAAGAAGACGAGGAATTCCAGAAACGTACCAGGACTCTTGGCGAAGTTGTAAGGTATGTTATTGTTCTTGTTGTTTTTGCTGTTGCAACGATGACCGTTCTGAAGGAATTGGGCATAGACATAGGTCCTGTCCTTGCGGCCGCTGGTATCGTCGGATTGGCTGTAGGTTTTGGAGCACAAAGCCTCGTGAAGGATGTTATAAGTGGTTTTTTTATTCTCCTTGAAGACCAGATCAGGGTTGGTGATGTCATAAATATTGCCGACAAAGGAGGTCTTGTAGAAAAAGTGGGTTTGAGGACCACCGTGCTCCGCGACCTGCAAGGAAATGTTCACTATGTGCCCAACGGGAATATCTCGGTTGTTACCAACATGACTAAAGAGTTTTCCCGGTATGTTTTTGATATAGGCGTTGCCTACCGGGAAGATGTTGACGAGGTAATAGAGGTTATCAAAGGCATAGACGAGGAAATGCGTCAGGATCCTGAGTTTAGGGACGACATTATCGAACCCATTGAGATCATGGGGCTGGATCAGTTTGCAAACTCAGCAATCGTTATCAGAGCCCGCACCACGACCTTGCCCATTAAACAGTGGCGTGTAGGCCGCGAGTTTAATCGCAGAATTAAGAAAAAATTCGATGAGCTCAACATTGAGATTCCTTTTCCTCACGTAACGTTGTACATGGGGGAGGGGAAGGACGGCAAATCACCGCCTCTTCGTGTTATCAAGGAGGACTGACGGGTGCTTAACGATTATGTTTGTACAAAGAATGGAGAGACAGCAAAAAGATAAGGGGGAAAAATGGCTATGGACAGAGGTTTTTTTCGCGGTGCCTGGAAGATTGCTGTCATTATGGGAATTCCAATACGGATTCATTTTTCGTGGCTTATTGTTTTTGGTCTCATAACATGGTCGCTGTCTACGTTCTATTTTCCGCACGTGGCCCCTGACCTTCCTGTTGCCTCGTACTGGATGAAAGGAGTGCTGGCGGCCTTGTTGCTTTTTGCTTCAGTGGCATTCCACGAACTTTCCCACTCTTTTGTGGCCCAGCGATATGCAATATCAATTGAAAGCATCACCCTTTTTGTCTTTGGTGGTGTTGCTCAGATGAAAGGAGAGCCACCCCATCCGAAGGCAGAATTCTGGATAGCCCTTGCCGGCCCCTTGTCGAGCATCTTTCTCAGCGCTATTTTTTATCTTTATCGGAATCTTTTCTCTTTTTACCCGAATGCCAGGTAGCGCTATTTTTTATCTTTATCGGAATCTTTTCTCTTTTTACCCGAATGCCAGGTGGGTTATGGCTTATGCTCATCGGGTGGTTTCTCTACTCGGCTGCCCAGACAAGCTACCAGCAATCAAGCCTTCAGGAAACCCTTTCAGGCGTTAAAGTACAAGATGTCATGGTAAAAGATATGATTGTTATGAGCCCCAATGTCTCAGTGGAAGAGGCTGTCAACGGGTATTTTCTTCGTTACGGATATGGAGGATTTCCTGTGCTTGACGGGGAAAAGCTTCTGGGGATTGTAACACTGAAAGAAATTATGGCCGTTCCAAGAGAGGACTGGCCTGTGACGAGAGTATCCGATTTTGTGACGCCCCATGATTCAAAGTGGGCGCTATCTCCTGAAGATTCTGTAACAAAGTCGCTCGAGATGATGGTGACGGAGGACAGGGGCAGGCTTGCAGTGATGGAGAAAGGTAAAATAATAGGCCTCATCACGAGAAATGGCGTTGCACGTTACATACAAATCAGAAAGGAGATAGCATGAAAAGAGAGGAAGCTTTCCCTTCGGCAAGAGAAGATGCCCGGTCTGCAGAGCGATGTGTGCCATGCAAGCAGACTCTTTCGCCTTCTTATCGTCTGGCTTATCGCGATGAGGATTTCTTGCTTAGAGATGAACTTCGCCCTATCCGTCTTCAACTTGAATTGCTCAAGCCGGAACTGATACTGCAAGAACATAAGATTGAAAACACTGTCATTGTTTTTGGAAGTGCCCGTATTCCGGAACCTGCTGTTGCCCGAAAAAAATTGAAAGACGCAAAAGCAGCCTTTGCACAAGAGCCTTCAAATAAAGAGCTTGGGCGCAAGGTAAAAATTACGAGCAGGGTTGTCGAAAGTTCGAAATACTACGAAGAGGCAAGAAGTTTTGCACGCCTTATTTCTCAATCTGCAAAAACCTCTGAGAACTGCAATCTTGTCATAGTGACCGGTGGGGGCCCAGGCATTATGGAAGCGGCAAACCGAGGCGCTTATGACGCTGGAACTGAAAGTATCGGTTTAAATATCGTTCTTCCTTTTGAACAGAGACCCAACGAATACATAAATCCCGAATTATGTTTCCAATTTCATTATTTTGCCATCCGGAAGATGCATTTTCTCATGCGCGCAAGAGCCCTCGTTGTCTTTCCCGGAGGCTATGGAACGCTTGATGAGCTTTTTGAGACGCTTACTCTTATACAGACGGCAAAGATAAAGCCTATCCCTGTTCTTATTTTCGGGAGGAAATTTTGGAAAAAGATTATTAATTTTGAGGCTCTTGTTGAGGAGGGCACCATTTCTCCTGAAGACATAGAACTTTTCCGGTATGTCGAAGCTGCCGAAGAGGCGGTGCAGATCATCTTAAATGAAATTTCATGAAAATCATTGCTTTTAATTTCAGCAATTCCTGAGCTTTTTTGAAGAAAAAGCGAAACTTTTTTCCTAAAATGAGAGGAATTATTTCGATCGGCAAAACGCCCATGGCCAGAAAAATTCATTCGACAGAAAGAATAAATTTTGATTGACTATATATTGAGAGAAGGCAACTGAATGACCACGCAGCAGATTATTTTGCTTGGCGTTCTGACAGGAACCCTTATCATGTTTGTATGGGGGCGCTGGCGCTATGACATGGTTGCTGTTGGTGCCCTTCTTATATGCGTGTTTTCAAAACTTGTCCCTGCATCTTCAGCGTTTAGCGGTTTTGGTCATCCTGCCGTCGTAACTGTTGCCTGTGTTTTGATACTGAGTCATGGACTCCAGGCCTCAGGGGCGGTGGATGTCCTGACGAGGCATGTTTTGCCGGCACAGGCTGGACCAACATTGACTATTGCCATGCTTACAGGAATTGCCGCGCTGTTATCAGGTTTTATGAACAACGTAGGTGCACTGGCACTGCTCATGCCAGTTGCCATACAAATAGCCAGACGCCAGAATGTACCGGCTGGACGGGTATTGATGCCCCTTGCCTTCGGTTCCATCCTGGGCGGTATGACTACCCTTATTGGTACCCCTCCGAACCTTATTGTATCGAGTTTTCGGGCCCAAAACGGTGCCGGTTCCTTTGCAATGTTTGATTATACTCCAGTGGGGCTTGCAGTGGCCGCATCAGGAGTCATTTTTGTGGCAATTGTTGGCTGGCGCTTGGTGCCGGTGAGAAAGCAGTCCGTTACTGAGGGATTCGATATAGGCGCGTACCTGACTGAGGTGCGGGTAGAGGAAAATAGTAAGGCAGCCGGCATGACTCTGAGAGAGATAGATGCAGAATTGCAGGAATCGGGCGGGCAGGTTGTGAGTCTGGTGAGAAACGATGTCCATTTGACGCCACCCAGCTACAGGCGGTTTGTTCGTACAGGAGACGTACTGGTCATCGAGGCCCAGGCAGAAACACTCGGGGAGGTATTGTCCAAACTAGGCCTGAAACTGGAGGAGGCAGAGAACGTCAAGGAGAAAAAAGAAACTGAAGACAACACAAGAACAGAAAAACAGGCCAATGCAGAAGGATCTGATGAAGATAAAAAATCGTCACCATCGGACGAGATAGTGCTTTCCGAATTTGCTGTGCTTCCTGGGTCGCCCCTGGTTGGCCGATCCGCCACTGATATTCTTTTGCGTACCCGGTATGGAATCAATTTGCTTGCAGTATCACGCCAGGGGTACCGTTCAATATCTCGACTGAGGTCGATGGCTCTAAGGGCTGGTGATGTTCTGTTAATGCAGGGTCCGCTTGAAGTGCTTTCCGAATTTGCAGGAACTTCGGGTTGTGTGCCCCTTGCAGAACGCTTTCTCCGCATTCCGGACAAACGCAAGGCATTTACCGCAAGCATAATTATGGCTGCTGCTATTACGGGTGCAGCATTCGGTTTGCTCCCTGCGGCTATTTCTTTTGCAGCAGGAGCGCTGGCATTGATGGCATTCCGAACTGTTTCTTTACGAGCGGTATATGAAGCTGTGGATTGGCCGGTAATTGTGCTCCTCGGAGCGTTGATACCGGTAGCGCAGGCTATGGAGAGTACCGGCGGTGCTGAGTTAGTGGCAAGGCTCATACTGAAAAATGTGGCACAAGGGCAAGCAATTATAGCGCTTATTGTAATCATGGTTATCACAATGACCCTCTCAGATGTTATGAACAACGCGGCAACTGCAGCAGTCATGTGCCCGATTGCCATAGGGATGGCCAATCAACTGGGGGCAAATGCCGACACGTTCCTCATGGCCGTTGCAATAGGGGCCTCGTGTGCATTTCTTACGCCTATTGGTCACCAAAATAACACCCTGATTCTTGGCCCGGGTGGTTTTCGCTTTGGGGATTACTGGAGGTTGGGACTACCGCTGGAGATTCTGGTACTGGCAGTGAGTATACCCATGTTGCTTTTGGTGTGGCCCTTATAAGCCCTGTTAAAGAGAGAGAAATTATGACTATGGATATGGTTTTGGTTCTTGCGATAATGGCAGGAGCCCTGGTGTTATTTATCACCGAATGGCTTCGAATGGACGTGGTGGCATTAACCGTGATGTCAGTGCTTGCTTTGACAGGACTGGTGTCAACCAGGGAAGCAATCGCGGGTTTCAGTAATCATGCTGTTGTCACAATATGGGCCATGTTTATCCTGAGCGAGGGACTAACGAGGACCGGTATTGCCGATCTAATCGGCAGAAAAATAATCCGTGGAAGTCGTTATAGTGAAATGCGAATGATTTCGGTGTTCATGATCGTCGCTGGAGTGCTATCAGGATTTATGAATAACATCGGTGTTGCTGCGCTCATGATGCCTGTTGCTGTAGAAGCAGCCCGTCGGTCTGGGCTAGCGCCGTCCCGCCTTTTGCTGCCCCTGGCCTACGGAACATTGTTGGGAGGTTTGACGACCATAATGACAACACAAAACCTCTTGGTAAGTTCTGCGCTGCAGGATTCAGGCCTCAACGGGTTCCGGTTTTTTGATTTTACCCCGGTAGGATTACCCATATTGCTTGCCGGGATTGCCTTTGTGTCTCTCCTGGGAAGGCACCTTTTACCCCGTAAGGATCCATTGGGGCAGCCAAGAACCCAGCAAGAATTGCAAGCACGGTACGGCCTGCAGGAACGGATTTTTGCACTTCGTGTCCCAGAAGATTCTGTCCTATCAGGGAAGACTCTGGCAGAAGCAGGCTTGACCTCTGCAGCCAAACTGGTGATTATTGCTATAACCAGGGATAGCCGAACAGAGGCGCTTCCAAGTCCTGCATCTGTATTGAGGGGGGGCGATACAATGCTTGCACAGGGCCGGTTGGACAGGTTTAACACGTTGCGCCATTGGAGCGAACTGAGCATTGAACGAGAAACGCCGGTTCTTCAACAGCATATGTGGGAAAAGATGAGACTCTATGAACTCATGATTTCCGACACTTCATATCTTATAGGACAGAAGCTTCAGCACGCTGAGCTCAGGGAAAAATATTCAGCCAACGTTCTCGCCATACGTCGGGGCGCTGAGGTCCGCCGTATGCGCCTTTCAGAAATGATTATGGCGGCGGGCGACCGGCTTCTGATACAGTGCGTCGAAGATTCATTGGAAGGATTGCAAAAATCGCCTGAGTTTAGCGCTGTGACTCCTGTCACCGATACCGAAGTTCGGGAGTTATATCGACTGGAGGAGCGACTCTTTGTTCTTCGAGTTCCCCAGGAATCTGCTATTGTCGGTACTACCCTCGGCGAGAACCGTCTCGGTGACGCCTTTGATTTCCGTCTCCTTGCTTTTTTCAGAAAAGGCTCGCTGATCGAGATGCCCCGATCAGATGAGGTGATCATGGGAGGGGATTTACTCCTCATCCAGGGGCGTGAAGAAAACCTTGATGTGCTTAGGGGTTTGCAGCAGCTTGTGATCCTGGAAGATGTTAATCCCTATCTTGACGTTTTTGAACATGGTTACCTGGAAATGATCGAAGCCACGCTCCATCCTCACGGTGATCTGATCAATAAGAAGGTTACCGATCTAAAGTTACGTGGAAATTTTCAGGTGGAACTGGCTGCAATCTGGCGGGACGGAAGATCTTACCGGTCCGGCATTGAGGCAATGACTCTGCAGAGAGGCGATGCGTTGCTCATTGTTGGTCCCAGACAAAAGCTTGCAGGACTCAGTCAGATGCCGGGCTTGATCGTGCTGAATCCCGTCAGTGTGCCTTACAGGGATGCGACCAAGGCACCGTTAGCCGGGACATTGATGCTTGCGGTTGTCGCCGCTGTGGTATTTGGTCTTTTCCCTATTTCGATTGCGGCAGTTGCCGGTGCTACCTTGATGGTGGTAACCCGCTGCCTGACAATGGAACAAGCCTACAATGCTATTCACTGGAGGTCCATTTTTCTCATTGCCGGAATGCTTCCTCTGGGTGTTGCTATGGAGAAAACAGGCACTGCGGGGTATCTTGCGCGATGGTTATTGGACTTACTGGGCCAGTTTGGGCCATGGCCAGTTATTGCGGGGCTTTTCTGGATAACGGTGATTGGTGCTTTGGCCATCCCGACCGCGGCGCTTGTTCTTATAATGGTTCCCATAGCCCTCTCCGCAAGCGCGGAGCTGGGCGTTGCACCCCAGGCGGCAATGATGGCCGTGGCAATTGCGGCGTCGGCAAGCTTCGCAAGCCCTGTATCACATCCGGCAAACGTGCTGGTTATGGGGCCAGGCGGTTACCGTTTTACCGATTACCTGAAACTCGGGCTGCCTTTGATCCTGGTGGTTTTTGGTGTCGCAGCTTTGCTTTTGCCTGTATTCTGGCCTCTTCGTTGATGAAGTCAGGGACAGTTTAAAAGGTTTGTGTATCACTGAAAAGGCATTTCTCATATGGACTTGAAAAAACGTAGCTCGTGAGGTATCGCCTCAGAACTACAGGAGGTTATGAATATGAAATGGTATCGACTGGAAACAGCTGCTGTTTTTTCGGAATTGAAAACACGCCCCGAAGGCCTCACCTCTGAGGATGTCGAGAAGCGTCATGCACGATATGGATTCAATAGGCTGCCGGAGGAGGAAGGACTGAGTCCTCTCAAGGTTTTGCTTCACCAGTTTAAAAGTCCTCTCATTTATATCCTCATCGTTGCTGCTGTAGTGACGGCCCTTCTCAAGGAATACATCGACACAGGGGTTATTGCTGCAGTTGTGATCCTCAATGCAATTGTAGGATTTATCCAGGAGTACAAGGCAGAGACGAGTGTGAGGGCGCTCAAGAATATGGTTGTTGCGAAAGCACAGGTCATCAGAGATGGCGCAAAGATGGAAATTCCGAGTGAGGAGCTTGTTCCTGGCGATGTCGTGTTGCTTGCGTCGGGAGCGAAGGTTCCTGCAGATCTGAGGCTTTTTGAGGTGACGGAACTTAGAGCTGAAGAGGCAGCCCTCACAGGGGAGTCTGTCCCCGTAGAAAAGACGGTAGCCCAAATCACGGAAGAGCATCTTACATCAGGAGACCAGACCAATATGGCCTTCATGGGTACAGTTATTGTGAACGGCCGTGCCAGAGGCATTGTTGTGGAGACAGGGTCAAAAACGGTAATTGGACAGATTGCCCGAGATGTCAGGGGCCTGGAGGTGACCGAGACCCCCCTGCAACGCAAGATAGTAAAGTTTGCTAAGTTTATCGGCCTTCTTGTATTGGCGAGTGCAGCTGCAATAATTGCGCTTGGTATCTTTCTCGGTATGTCCCTGACTGATGTATTTATTACTGCAGTTGCCGCTGCAGTTGCAACGGTACCGGAAGGTCTTCCCATTGTTGTTACAGTGACAATGGCCATAGGCATTACCCGCATGGCAAGAAGAAACGCAATCATACGAAAACTTCCTGCAGTCGAGACTCTGGGAAGTACAACGATAATCTGTTCTGATAAAACAGGTACCCTGACAAAAAATGAAATGACTGTGAAGGCGGTTTATGATGGACAGCATGGTTTTGAAGTTACCGGCAGCGGATACGATCCTGAAGGTGAAGTACTCCATGACTGGGAACCGACAGATGAGGAATCACTGGAAAAACTGCATACTCTACTCAGGATTGGACTACTCTGCAATGAATCCCGGATAGTTGAGGAAGATGGACAAATTGGTATTGATGGGGACCCAACAGAAGGAGCGCTCATTATTTCAGCTGCAAAGGGAGGGCTTAACCTGGAAGATGAAAAAAAGAATTACCCCCAGGTAGGCATTATCCCCTTCGAGTCTGAAAGAGGTTTCATGGCGACGCTCCACAAACAGAAAGACGGCATGGTAATCTTTCTCAAGGGTGCGCCTGAAAGGGTGCTCGATATGTGCCAGACGTTTCCTTCAGGTGAAGCCCTTGACCGGGAGAGGGTTGTCAAGACCGGGGAACGTTTTGCAGAGGACGGGCTGAGAGTTCTTGCCATGGCTTATAAAAGGACTGACAGTAACCTGCCACCGGAGCAATTCAATCATGACCACCTTGGGAACGACCTCATTTTTGCAGGTCTCCAGGGTATGATAGATCCCCCGAGACAAGAGGCCATAGAGGCAATACAGGGATGCAAAAAGGCGGGCATAAGGGTTGCCATGATAACCGGCGATCACGCCGTAACAGCCTCGGCAATTGGCAGGATAATGGGTCTTGAAAAGAATAAGGAACCTGCAATCACAGGAAAAGAGCTGGAAGAAATGAGCGACGAGGACCTGTTTTCAAAGGTCCAGAAGACATCTGTCTATGCACGGGTATCACCCCGGCACAAACTTAGGATTGTGCAACAATACATGAGCCATGGAGAGGTCGTGGCAGTTACCGGCGATGGTGTCAACGACGCTCCGGCTCTGAAGGCAGCACACATAGGTGCCGCCATGGGAAAAACGGGTACCGATGTGGCTCGTGAGGCAGCAGATATGGTTATCACTGACGATAATTTTGCCTCCATCTTCCATGCTGTTGAAGAGGGAAGGATAGTTTTCGACAATATACGCAAGGTTACCATGTTTCTCATCCCCACGGGATTTGCAGCCATAATTTCCATTCTCGCGTCCATGATTCTTGAAATACCGATACCTTTTGTGGCAGCCCAGTTGCTTTGGATCAACCTTGTTACGAACGGTCTGCAGGACGTAGCTCTCGCCTTTGAGCCAGGTGAAAAAGACATTATAAAAAGAAAACCGAGAAACCCCAAAGAGGGTATCATGTCAAGGCTTATGATCGAACGAAGCATCGCTGTCGGGATTATCATTGCAGCTGGGGTTATTTACAATTTTTACTCTGCTTTATCTGAAAATGTTTCCCTCGAGCATGCGCGAACCATCGCTATGACCACCATGGTTCTTTTTCAGTTCTTCCAGGCATGGAACTCCAGATCGGAAACACGGTCTGTTTTTCGGATCAGTGTTTTCGGCAATCCTTTTCTTTTTTACAGCATGGTTGCTGCTTTCCTTGCCCAAATTGCAGTTATCTACGTGCCGGCTCTCCAATGGGTTTTTCGCACTGTTCCCCTTTCTCTTACAGATTGGGTAAAGGTGGCCATTGTGGCATTGACAATAGTAATTGTTGTTGAAATGGACAAATGGTTGAGAAGGGGGAAACAGTGAAAATGTTCGATTCAAACAGCAGCGACCGTTCAATAAACAATCAGATGAGCAACATGCATGATATTTGTATTTAACGGGGGGTTGAAATGAGAAGATGTTGACAACAAAAAAAATGGTGGTTATCATGTGTGAGCAAAAAACACGGTGCCAGAATGTGATATCATGTGTTTGACCCCGTTCAAAGGAACTGAAATAAAAAGATAAAAATTGCAAGGGAGGATTTCTTAATGATTGACAAACCAAGTGAGAAGGAAGAAGAATATTTTGCACGGCTCGAATATGATAAAAAGAAGAAAATGGAGCACGAAAAACACCTGAAGCTTGCGGAAGAAGAAAAGAAGAGGCTTAAGGACGTCCACTTTATGAGGTGTCCCAAGTGTGGTATGGAGTTGATCGAGATCGACTATCATCATATCAAAATCGACAAGTGCTCAGAGTGTGAAGGCGTATGGCTTGATGCGGGGGAGTTTGAGTCTGTATCAAAGCTCGAAAAGAACGCTCTTGACAAGCTATTTAGTGTATTTCGGAAATAGCTTGAGAGAATAAGCAAAAAGGTGCTCATGAATAGATGGCACCAGATGGATTCAGGGGAGGTTTTAGAGGCCCTACGGACATCCGATCAGGGTCTTTCCTCAGATTCCGCCACAATACTTCTCAAACAGTTCGGGCCGAACCAGCTTGAGGAGAAACAGAAGAAGACCATGATTATGATGTTCTTGGATCAATTCAAGGACTTCATGATCCTGGTGCTCATCGCTGCCGCCATCATATCGGGCGTAATCGGTGAGCTTTCTGATACTATAGCAATTGTCGTTATCGTCGCATTAAATGCCGTCATTGGTTTTGTGCAGGAATTCAGGGCAGAGAAAGCTCTTGCGGCCCTGAAGAAGATGGCTGCGCCAACTGCAAATGTTTTCCGAGACGGCGTCTTAGCGAGTATCCCTTCTGAACAGGTTGTACCCGGCGACATCGTGCTTCTTGAAGCAGGGGCGGTTGTGCCGGCAGATCTCAGACTTTTGGAGGTTCATCAGTTGAAAGTCGAGGAGGCTGCGCTCACCGGTGAATCAGTCCCTGTTGAGAAAGAAGTTGCTACCCTTCCCGATGATATGCCGATTGCAGATCGCAAGAACATGGCTTTTAAAGGCACGATAGCCTCCTATGGAAGAGGGAAGGGGGTTGTCGTGACCACGGGCATGAGGACTGAACTCGGCAGGATTGCCACCATGCTTCAGGAAGAAGAAGAGGTCAAAACACCCCTCCAGAAAAGGCTTGCACGGTTCAGCAAGAATCTTGCTGTAATTGTCCTCATTATATGTGCAATCGTCTTTGGCGTGGGCGTGCTTCGTGGGGAGCCTGTTCTTCTCATGTTCCTAACGGCCATATCTCTTGCAGTGGCAGCTATCCCGGAAGCCCTTCCGGCCGTCGTAACAATCTCTCTCGCTCTAGGGGCAAGAAAATTGGTAAAGCAAAATGCGCTTATACGAAAACTTCCTGCTGTGGAGACCCTTGGTTCAGTGACGTTTATCTGCTCAGACAAGACGGGCACATTGACACAAAACAAAATGAGGGTAGAGGAAATCTACGCGGGAAACAGCGTGATGAAGACCGAAGAACTGAGGACAAACGTTCCGGAGGGATATGACTGTAATAATCCAACGGAAATAACCTTTTGTAATCTTTTTCTTGGCATGGCCATCAGCAACGATGCTGTAGCCGGTGGCGACGGCACTGTTATGGGAGACCCCACGGAGACGGCGCTTTATACTTTTGCCAGGGAACGAGGTTTCGCTAAGGAAGAAATGGTAAAGTCTTTTCCTCGGGTTAGCGAAATCCCCTTTGACTCTGAACGAAAATGCATGACCACATTTCATGAAATAACGGGGGAATGGCAGGGTTTTCAGAGTAAAAGCGATACAATGAGGGTTATATCGTTCACGAAAGGTGCTGCAGAGGTGCTCCTGGCGCGATCAGGCAGCGTTTTGACTTCCGATGGATTGCAGCCTGTAGACCATGAAGAGATCAATAGTGTGAATGAAAGAATGGCTTCAGATGGCCTGAGGGTACTTTGCATTGCCATGAGACACTGGCCTGAACTCCCCGACAACCTGTCTCCGGAATATGTTGAAAAAGAGCTCACCATCCTTGGCCTCATAGCGATGATAGATCCTCCCCGGGAAGAGGTGAAGGACGCGGTTACATTATGCAAAACTGCGGGCATTACCCCGGTTATGATCACCGGAGATCACCCCGTTACTGCAAGAGCCATAGCAAGACAACTCGGCATTGTCGGGGATGGAATGAAGGCGATTATTAACGGCAGAGATCTTGAAGCAATGCCTCTCGAAGAATTTGAGGAAAAGGTGGAACACCTGAGGGTCTATGCAAGGGTTGCCCCGGAACAGAAACTGAAGATTGTCAAAGCCCTTCAGGATAAGAACCAATTTGTTGCCATGACGGGCGATGGCGTCAACGACGCTCCTGCATTAAAAAGAGCTGATATCGGCATTGCAATGGGCATAACCGGGACGGATGTTTCAAAAGAAGCATCCCATATGGTACTGCTTGACGACAACTTCGCTACCATCGTGCGGGCCGTGAAGGAAGGCAGGAGGATCTTCGATAATATCCGGAAATTTATTCAATACACGATGACGAGCAACTCAGGTGAGATATGGACCATATTTCTTGCACCTTTTTTGGGGCTTCCTATTCCTCTGCTCCCTATACATATCCTCTGGATCAATTTGGTTACTGACGGCCTTCCAGGGCTTGCCCTTGCAGCCGAATCAGCGGAAAAAGGTATAATGAACAGGCCACCAAGACAACCTCAGGAAAGCATATTCGCCGGAGGTCTCGGGGTTCGGATTTTTCTTGTGGGGCTTCTCATGGGTTTTGTCTGTATCTTTACCCAGGCATGGTCTATCAGGACAGGAGATGTTCACTGGCAGACAATGGTTTTTACCGTGCTCTGCTTAAGCCAGATGGGGAATGTCCTTGCCCTTCGTTCCGAGAGCGAATCTCTTTTCAAGCAGGGTATGCTATCAAACAAACCATTGTTTGGTGCATTTCTTCTCACCCTAGTGCTGCAATTGGCAACGATATATATTCCAGTCCTCAATAAGGTATTCAAAACACATCCCCTCTCTTTTTGGGAGCTTATGATAGCTTTTGGCCTCTCTTCAATCGTGTTTTTTGCAATGGAGACAGAGAAGCTAATCAGGCGAATGCGAAACAAAAAGGCAATGGCTGCCCTCAGTTAAACCTTGACATGATCTTAGCCTGCGTGTCATTAATAGTATATAATGCTTGGATTCAATGACTTCTGGGTCTTTCTCGGATATATGCTTACAATTGTTTTCACACTTTATTGTCTTGTCTACGGGTTTATCAACTGGCGGAAAGGAGTCACCGAGAAAGATGGTGATTACAGGGAAGAGATTCGTTGGGAAAAAGAAGAGATTGAGCTGATCGAGAAACTTCCATAGTATGCTTTATCTCATTACATTTACCTTGATATACCTTGCTGCGACGATCTATCTGAGCTATCTTGGCTACAGGAAGACAACAACAGTGTCGGATTACCTCCTTGCAGGCAGACAGGTTCATCCCCTTGTAATGTCTCTGAGTTATGGATCGACCTATATAAGCACCTCTGCGGTGATTGGATTCGGCGGTATCAGCGCCCTCTATGGTTTCAGTCTCACATGGCTTACCTTTCTCAATATACTGGTCGGTGTTTGGATTGCTTTCGTTGTTTTTGGTAAACGGACACGGAAGATGGGCAAAGCCCTCGATGCTCACACCTTTCCGGAGTTATTGGGGAGAAGGTATGAGTCAAGATTCGTCCAGGGGTTTTCCGGTTTTGTTATCCTCGTGTTTATGCCTGTATATACGGCGGCAGTCCTTATCGGAATTTCCAGGTTCATTGAAGTCTACATGAAGATTCCTTTTTCCACTGCATTCCTCGCTTTCCTCCTCATTACCGCATGTTATGTCATTTGGGGTGGCCTGAAAGGTGTTCTTTACACTTCAGCCTTTCAGGGAGTCATCATGATAGTGGTCATGGTTGGGATCGGCATATCAACCTATTCATCTGTCGGCGGCTTGGTTGCAGGCCACACAGCGCTGTCGGGATTGACATCCTTTCTGCCTGAGAACCTCAAAGCCATGGGGCATGCGGGGTTCACGTCAATGCCCGTTGGCGGTTCACGGCTTTGGTGGTATGTGATCACCACGATGATTATGGGAGTTGGCATCGGCGTTATCGGCCAGCCCCAGCTCAACGTTCGTTTTATGACGATGAAATCAGACAGGGAACTGAATAGGTCCATTCCTTTTACGGCTTTATTCATCATTTTTACTACCGGCATTGCCTTTGCCGTGGGCGCGCTCACGAATGTGCTTTTCTATGAGAGATACGGCCAATTGTCAATTCAAGCGGTGCACGGTAATGTCGATAAAATTATACCTTTATACATTGATGTATTTTATTCCCAATGGTTTGTGGCCCTTTTTCTCGTAACCCTCATGGCAGCAGCCATGAGCGCCAATAGCGGGCAGTTTCACGCGATCGGCACATCCTTGAGCCGGGATATTTTTGAGCAGGCCTTGCTGAGGGGAAGATCTGTGGCGGAAACTACCATTGTTACCCGGATCGGGATCGTTTTCAGCATTTTTGCAACCCTTATAATCGGGCTTCTCCTGCCTGAAAGCATTGTTGCCATAGCCACAGCCTTTTTTTTCAGCCTGTGCGGGGCAACCTTTATACCGGCATATCTTTTTGCCCTTTACTGGAAAAGGGGGACAAAGGTTGGCGCCAAGGCAAGCATTCTGTGCGGTTTTTCTCTTTCCCTTCTCTGGATGCTTTTTGTGCATGAGCAGGAATCAAAGGCCATCGGACTGGCCAGGAATTTCTTTGGCTCTGACAGTCTTTTAGGCCATCCATGGAACATGATCGATCCGCAGGTCATCGCATTGCCGGTTTCGTTTATTGTTTTCTTTGTCGTTTCTCTCTTCAGCGAGCCTGTAAAAACAGAAACGATAAAGAATGCATTCAGACATATATAAACCTGGCTATGGGCAATAGGCTACAGGTTTAAACCCATAACCCCTTGCCCCTCGCCTATCGTCGAAGTTCTTTAATTTCTATTGACTTTTATTGCTAAGAAATGGTAAATAAACGAAAATTTGCTGGAGGTAAGATTTTGAGGGAAAACAAATCTGCAATAAAAAGGGCAAGGCAGTCTGAAGACAGAAGGTTAAGAAATTCTCATGTTAAATCAACGATGAAGGGCCAAATAAAAAAGGTCACAACTGCCCTGGAAAACAAAGAAAAGGAGTCCCTTGATGCGGTTTTGAAGAAAACCGTTTCCTATATCAACAAGGCAGCATCAAAAGGTGTGGTTCACAAGAACAATGCCGCAAGAAAAGTGTCAAGGCTCTCAAAGAAGGTGAACGCCTTCCTGCAAGAAAAAGTATAAGTTAGTAATTCGCAAGGATGGCCGCGGAAAATCTGCGAGCCATCCGCTCGGATAATTTCTCGTAAGCAGCCCTCTTGTTATACTCTTCATAATTAGGAACATCTGCTCTATAAACTTGACTGTCAGTTAACGTCCATCTTCTGATGAGGGTTCCATTCTTTCTAAATAAGACAAGCTCCAGATCCATATAAATCTTTTTTTCTGTGACAATTCCTGTTTTTCCCAAAGTATTCGGTATAGTCCTAATGTCCTTTATTGTGCCTTCAAAGTATCCGTCTGTGCCGCCCCTATCAAGTTTAAAAACCCCTGTTCCCATAAGTTCTTTGGTAAATGCCTGGGAAACATACTTTGAGACATGGGGTTCATATGTGGGATTTTTGAAGATAGGCAAAGAGACGGTAGTAATCTCTCCGCCAAAAATCCCTTTATCTCTTACCAGTTCATACCCGCAGCCGGAAACCAGGGATGCAAGTATGACAAAAATTAACAAATGTTTTATTGATTTCATTCTATATTCCCTACGTATGTAAGCTCAAAGCTGAAAGCCCATAGCAAATGATATTTTTAAATCCATTGCCTATCGCCCATAGCCCCTCACCGCATCTTTCTTTTCCCGCCTTGCACCTTTTCCCGCCAGTTCCCCGTCATTTAACAACAATATTCACCAGCTTGTTAGGAACGACAATTGTTTTGACAATTGTTTTTCCCTCAATGTGCCGTTTCACATTGTCCAGGGTAAAGACGAGTTCCTTCAACAATTCCTGGCTTATATCACGATCGACCTCGCAGCGGTCCCTTAGTTTTCCGTTCACCTGGACAACCACGAGCACTGTGTCCTCCTCCACATAGTGAGGATTGTATCGGGGCCATTCTTTTCCTATTGCAAGAGAATCCTTACCCAACATTTCACACAATTCTTCTGCAATGTGTGGAACAAAGGGAAAGAGAAGGGCAACCAGCGATTCGAAGGCGCCTCTGACGAACCTCTTTGTCGCCTCGTCTTTACGTTCTTTTTCAAGGAACTTATAAAGGCCGTTCACGAGCTCCATGATCCTGGCAATAGCGGTGTTCAGATGAAATCTGTCAATATCCTCGGTGACCTTCTTGATTGTTTTATGCATAAGATAGGAAAGCTGGACAGCGTCGCTATCATCATTTAGCGGCTCAACCGCTGCCTCAACACCTTTTATGTCATCAATATGCTCCGAGATGAGCCTCCATACCCTCTGCAGGAAACGTGAACAACCCTCAACGCCCTTATCGTTCCAGTCGAGATCTTTTTCCGGAGGAGATGCAAAAAGACAGAAGAGCCTTGCAGTGTCTGCACCGTATTTTTTAATCATGTAATCAGGGTCAACCACGTTCCCTTTTGATTTGCTCATCTTGGCGCCGTCTTTGATAACCATGCCCTGGGTCAGAAGATTTTCGAAAGGTTCACGTGCTGCCACCAGCCCGAATTCGTTCAGCACCCTGTTGAAAAATCTGGAATAGAGGAGGTGGAGCACTGCATGTTCAACGCCACCTATATACTGATCAACAGGCATCCAGTAGTTTACCCGCTTGCTGTCGAGAGGACCTTCATTGTAATCGGGGCAGGCGTATTTGAGAAAATACCAGGAAGACTCAACAAAGGTGTCCATCGTGTCCGTTTCCCGGCGTGCCGGTTTTTTGCACACCGGGCATTCTACCTGGTAGAATGCAGCGTGATCGGCAAGAGGTGATTTCCCTACCATGGTGACAGCAAGGTCAACGGGAAGAACAACAGGGAGATCATCGTAGGGAACAGGAACTGTGCCGCAGCTATCGCAATAGATGATAGGAATCGGCGCTCCCCAATACCGTTGCCGGGAAATCCCCCAATCCCGAAGGCGGAAATTCATTGTTCGCTTACCCAGTTTTTTTTCTTCAAGGTAATCGATAATCGCGGGAACAGCCTCCCGGTTCTTCCTTCCGTTGAAGGGACCTGAATTAACCATCTTCCCGTCGCCTTCGTAGGCCTCTGTCATCGCTGCAGGATCGAGAGTGGCGTTTTCTGGCATGATAGTGATAATAATGGGGATATTATACTCCTTGGCAAACTCAAAATCCCTCTGGTCGTGAGCTGGCACAGACATGATAGCGCCTGTACCATACTCCATGAGCACAAAGTTACCGATGTAGATTGGCACCCGAGCCCCGGTCAGGGGGTTCGTTACATACTTTCCTGTAAAAACACCTTCCTTGCTGATTGCCATTTCTGTCCTGAAGCTCTTGTCCTGTGTCTTTGCCTTTTCTACAAAGGCGAGGGCAGCCTGCTCCTGAGGGGTTCCCTTTGGAAGTTCTGTTGCTAACGGGTGTTCAGGGGCAAGGACCATAAAGGTTACCCCAAAGAGAGTGTCTGGTCGTGTCGTAAAGATGGTCAGCGGTGTGCCGTCTTCCATGGGGAAATCGACTTCAACGCCAAAGCTTTTTCCAATCCAGTTCTTCTGCATGTTGAGGACCCGCTCTGGCCAGCCGGGCAACTTATCGCAATACTCGAAAAGCTCATCAGCGTATTGGGTGATCTTAAAAAACCATTGAGTCAGCTCCTTCTGAATAACCTCTTCGCCGCAACGCCAGCATGCACCTCCCTCAACCTGTTCGTTTGCAAGTACTGTCTGGCATTTCTGACAATAGTTCACAGGGGAACTCTTTCGATAGACAAGCCCCTTCTCGTACATCTTGAGGAACATCCATTGCTCCCACCGATAGTAGTCAACATCGCAGGTGGCAATCTCTCGTTCCCAGTCATAGCTGAACCCGAGGCGCTTGAGCTGTTTCCTCATATAGTCAATGTTTTCATAAGTCCATGTAGCAGGCTGGATACCACGATCAATGGCAGCATTCTCTGCCGGCATGCCGAAGGCATCCCACCCCATAGGATGAAGCACGTTAAATCCCCTCATGCGCTTGTAGCGAGCAATCACGTCGCCAATGGAGTAATTGCGGACGTGACCCATGTGAATCTTGCCTGATGGATAGGGGAACATTTCCAGAAGGTAGTACTTTTCCTTCGTTCCGTCTTCTGTAACCCTGAACAAGCGTTCCCGTTCCCAGATTTCCTGTCGTTTCTCTTCTATAACCTGCGGATCATAGTGATTCATAGCAACCTCATTAAATAGCCTTGGGGCGATAGGTGACAGGCGATAGGCAATGGGTTAAAGGCTTGATTATCCTCTAGCCTGTTGCCCATAGCCCATAGCCACTATTTCATATTGGATTTAACACTTATTTTGTTCCAACATTGCCCTGATCCGTAATCGCAGGGAGTTGAGGCGGATAAAACCGCCTGCATCCTGCTGATCGTAGACAACGTCTTTATCAAAGGTGGCAAAATCCTGCCGGTAACAGGATATGTCTGACTTGCGTCCTGCCACGATACAATTTCCCTTATAGAGTTTCATTCTTACTGTTCCGGTAACCCCTACCTGGCTCTCGTCGACAAGGGCTTTGAGTATGTTCAGCTCAGGAGAGTACCAGAACCCGTAATAAATGAGTTCTGAAATCTTCGGTATAAGGCTGTCACGGATGTGCATTACTTCGCGGTCCATGGTGATTGACTCCATAGCCCTGTGAGCAGCGTGGAGGATTGTACACCCGGGGGTCTCATAGACGCCCCTTGATTTCATTCCCACAAACCTGTTTTCAACCATATCAACCCTTCCGATGCCGTTCTTACCGCCCACCTTGTTGAGATAGATAACAATCTTTGCAGGAGACATAGTCTTTCCGTCAATCTTCACAGGTTCACCATTAACAAAGTCAACCTCGACATAGGTGGGTTTGTCCGGCGCTTTTTCGGGCGACACGGTAGTAAGGAACATATTTTCGTTGGGCTCGTTCCACGGATCCTCAAGGATGCCCCCTTCGTAGCTTATGTGCATCATGTTCCTGTCCATACTGTAAGGCTTCTTCTTCGTTACAGGGACTGGGATGCCGTGTTTTTTCGCATAATCGATAAGCTCATCACGAGAGGTAAACTCCCATTCCCTCCAGGGCGCAATAACCTTGATGCCGGGCTCCATGGCATAGTACGTAAGTTCGAACCTTACCTGGTCATTTCCCTTTCCTGTAGAGCCATGACAGACTGCGTCAGCCTTCTCTTTCCGTGCGATTTCAATCTGCCTTTTTGCAATAAGCGGCCGGGCGATGGAGGTGCCCATGAGATACACGCCCTCATATATCGCGTTTGCCTTAATAGCAAAGAAAACAAAATCACGCGCAAATTCTTCCCGCAAATCATCAATGTATATCTTGGAAGCGCCTGTTTTAATGGCCTTCTCCTTCAATCCTTTTAGCTCCTCTTCCTGTCCCACATCGGCTGCAAATGCAATAACCTCACATTTGTATTTCTCAATGAGCCACTTGACTATGATTGATGTGTCAAGTCCTCCTGAATAAGCCAGAACCACTTTTTTAATTTTTTCACTCATGATATGCCTCCAAAGTATTAGCTTATAGCTATCAGCTATTCGCTCTTTTTAATTAACCATTCAAGCAAGGCTTTCTGGGCATGCAGCCTATTTTCCGCCTGAGTGAAAATAACCTTGCTGAATTTTTCAAAGACGTCCTCTGTAATTTCTTCGTTTCTGTATGCAGGCAAGCAATGCAGGACAATCACATTTTTCTTCGCATGTTTCAAAAGCTTTTTGTCGACCCTGTACCCTTCGAATGCCTTCTTTCTCTCTTCCTTCTCGCTCTCCTGACCCATGCTTGCCCAGACGTCAGTATTGATAACATCTGCTTCTTTTACAGCTTCAATCGGGTCATTGGTGATGAAAAAGCTGTTAGCCTTTTTTGCCTTTTTGAGCAGGGCCTGGTCTGGCTTATAGCCCTTCGGTGTTGCCACTGAGAGGTTAAGGCCAAAAAGGATGGCAGCTTCTATCCATGAATTAGCAACATTATTGCCATCACCGACATAAGCAATTTTTGCATTCGCTATGGTTCCTTTAGTTTCTAAAATTGTGAAGAGGTCTGCCAGTATCTGGCAGGGATGGTAGAGGTCTGAAAGGCCATTAATGACAGGGACGCTTGCCCAACGGGCTAGCTCATCCACATTGCTTTGTGAGTATGTTCGAATCATAATGGCATCTGCATAGCGGCTTAAAACTCGGGCGGTATCCTTTATGGGCTCTCCTCTTCCTATTTGTGTCTCGCTGGCACTCAAGTATATGGGGTGCCCTCCAAGGTCACGTATGCCAACTTCAAATGAGACCCTTGTTCGGGTGGAGGCCTTCTCAAAGATCATCGCCAGGTTTTTATTTTTCAAAGGTTTGTGTTCCTTACCGCTGACGCGCATTTTTTTAAGGAATGCTGTCCGTTCAAGAAGGTAGGAACCCTCATCCTTGTTGATATCGAGAAGCTTTGTAAAGTCCCTTTTCAAAGTTCTTTCCTCGCTTAAAAATTAAATAAGCCTATCGGCTTTCGAAGCAGTGTCTTTCGAGAGCCTTTCAAAAACCCTGTCAGCAATCTCGTGAAAAATATCTATCTCTTCTGAGCCCACAATAAGGGGAGGAACAAGTCTCAAAATCGTACCCTTAGTGCAATTGAGAATCACCCCTTCCTTGAGAAACTCCCGCTGAACAGCATCACCATCTATGGAAAGCTCTATTCCCCAAATAAGTCCTTTTCCCCTTACGTCGGTAATGAATGAATATTTTTTCTTAAGGGAGAGGAGGTGCTTATGGAGGTAATTCCCCATTTCAGTGCAATTTTTTAGAATACCTTCTCCTAGCATCGTGGTGAGCGTTGCATAAACCGCAGCTGAAGCCAATGGATTTCCACCAAAGGTTGATGCGTGAGTGCCAGGTTCAAATGCCCCCATAGCATCATCTGTTCCAATAAGGGCCCCAACAGGAAAACCATTTCCCAGAGCCTTTGCAAGGGTCATAAGATCCGGTGTAATGTCAAAGTGTTCATATGCAAAGAGTTTCCCCGTCCTTCCCATGCCTGTCTGGACTTCATCTAGAATAAGCACGATGTCTTTCTCTTTCGTAAGGGCACGCAGTGCTGTAATATATTCCTTTTCAGCAACGTATATTCCGCCCTCAGCCTGGATGAGCTCCAGCATGACAGCGCAGGTTTTCTTACTGATGGCCTTTTGCAGTGCACCGATATTATTGAAAGGCACATAGGTAAAACCTTGAACAAGCGGATCAAATCCCTCCCAGAACTTCCTCTGCCCTGTAGCTGATAACGTGCATAAGGTTCGTCCATGAAAGGAGTTGTCCATTACGATAATCTCATAGCGTTCTTTGCCGTATTTTTTCCAGGAATACCTTCGTGCAAGTTTTATTGCTGCCTCGTTTGCCTCCGCACCGCTGTTGCAAAAGAAGACCTTGTCTCCAAATGAATGATCCACAAGGACTTCTGCTGCCTTAATTTGGGGCTCCATATAAAAGAGGTTAGATATGTGGAAGAGCTTTCCTGCCTGGGCAATCAAACCGTCGAGGACTTCTTTGCGCACATGCCCGAGATTGCAGACAGCGATACCGGCAAGAAAGTCCAGGTATCTCCTGCCGTCAAGGTCCCATATCCAGCATCCTTCGCCCTTGGTTGCAGCTATGGGATATCTATTATACGTGTTTGCAATGTATTTCTTTGCCTTTTGAATAAGTGCTTCTTGCATCTCAGGCCCCTCCTGTAATTTGAGTTCCTATTCCTGAATCGGTAAAGACTTCGAGAAGTATGGCGTGAGGGATCCTACCATCTATTATGTGTGTTTCCTCAACACCTCCCTCTATGGCATCAACACAACAGCCTACTTTTGGTATCATACCGCCGGAGACGGTCTTGTTCTTTATCAAAGTTTCAATTTCAGATTTTTTCAAAGACGAAATAAGGTTTTCTTCTTTATCAAGAACACCCCTTACATCAGTGAGAAGTATCAGTTTTTCTGCTGATAATGCTTTTGCAATGCTGCCTGCGGCAGTGTCAGCATTAATATTGTACGATTTTCCATCAATGCCATCCGCGATGGGGGCAATGACCGGGATATAGCCATGCTTGGTTATGTCCTTGATGATCGAGACGTCCACGCCTACAATCTCGCCAACGAGACCGATGTCTTTGCCCTTAACTTTCTTTGCTAAAAGGAGCCTGCCATCCTTTCCGGAGAGGCCAATTGCCTTGCCACCCATGTCATTGATGTTCTTTACAATCTCCTTGTTAACAGAGCCTGAAAGAACCATTTCAGCGATTTCGAGGGTTTTCTCATCGGTTACCCTAAGGCCGTCTACGAAATTGGAAGGAATCTTCAGCTCTGTTAAGAGCTTATTAATTTTTGGACCACCCCCGTGGACAACAACGGGATTTATGCCAACATACTTGAGAAGCACCATATCCTTTGCGAACTCTTTTTTCAGGCTCTCCTCTTCCATGGCAGCGCCACCGTATTTGACCACAAAAGTAGATCCTGCAAACCTTTTGATGTAGGGTAATGCCTCAAGCAGGGTTTTTATTTTTTCGCTCATACTTCCATCCTTCGGACAAGTTTGGAGTCAAGAGTCCGGAGGTCGGAAATTGTTTGTAATTTCCTATACCCCACAGCCTGTTTGCCCATAACTCAAATCGTTATCTATCAATGGTATCCCACTAATAACTAAACACTCAAAACTCGCAGCTGCTCTTACAATATGTACCTGCTCAGATCGTCCTTCTGTAAGAACTCTCCAAGCTTATCCCTCACGTATTCTTTCGTTATGGTTATTGAATGCTCTTTCATATCTGGTGCGGTGAAGGATATGTCATCGAGTAATTTTTCCATAACCGTATAGAGTCTCCGCGCACCTATGTTCTCTGTCAGCTCATTGACCTTCTGGGCAATATCAGTAATCTCTTCTATCGCGTCGTTGTTAAAATCAAGCTCAATATCTTCTGTTGCAAGCAATGCCCTGTATTGTTTGATCAACGCATTCTCCGGTTCAGTGATAATCCTGTAGAAATCATCTTTTGTTAGCGCATCCAGCTCAACCCTGATCGGGAAACGGCCCTGTAACTCGGGGATGAGGTCGGATGGTTTTGACATATGAAAAGCCCCGGCAGCAATAAAAAGTATGTGATCGGTCTTCACCATTCCGTATTTGGTTGTCACGGTAGTCCCTTCAACAATGGGCAGAATATCACGCTGAACCCCTTCCCGCGAAACATCAGGACCGTGTGTGCGATCCCGGCTTGCTATTTTGTCAAGTTCGTCGAGAAATATAATACCGGATTGCTCAACCCGCTCAATGGCATCTTTTGTCACCTTGTCGGCATCGATTAGCTTCTTGGACTCTTCTTGAATCAAAATCTCATAAGCCTCTTTCACTTTCACTTTTCTTTTTTTTGTTTTCTTCGGGAGCATGTTGCCGAACATGTCGCGAATCTGCATGTCCATCTCTTCCATTCCTGCTGAAGAAAAAATCTCGATAATCGGGAGCGCCCGGTCCGGCACCTCGAGATCGACAAAGGTCTCGTCAAATTTCCCTGTCCTAAAGCGTGTCCGGATCTTTTCTCTCGATATGTCCTCTTGCGCCTCATCCTCATTGGCAGCTGCTGCGCGGGACCTTCGCGGCATCAAAAGATCAAGAATTCTTTCCTCTGCCAGCACTTTGGCCTTTTCGTTGACCCGCTCCTGCTCTTCTTTCTTCACCATGTTCACCGAGAGTTCTGTGAGATCCCGTATCATTGATTCTACGTCACGGCCAACGTAGCCGACCTCAGTGAACTTTGTCGCCTCGATCTTGAGAAAGGGTGCGCTTGCAAGCTTGGCAAGGCGCCGCGCGATCTCTGTTTTTCCAACGCCTGTGGGGCCTATCATTATGATATTCTTTGGCGCTATTTCGTCCCGCAGCTCTTTAGGCACCATCTGACGTCTCCATCTATTCCGCAATGCAATGGAGACCGCTTTTTTTGCCTTACTCTGACCGATGATAAATCGGTTCAGTTCGTCCATAATCTCTCTCGGAGTGAGTGTCTTCATCTTATAGCTCCTCAATGACAATGCGGTCGTTTGTGTAAATACAAATCTCCGAGGCTATGCGCATGGATTCCTTTACAATATCCGTCGGGGACAGGTCGGTATGTCTGATCAGAGCTTTTGCTGCTGCCTGGGCATACGTGCCACCGGAACCAATGGCAGCAACGCCATCGTCTGGCTCAACCACATCTCCTGTTCCGGACAGGATGAGAGTATGTTCTGCGTCTGCCACAATGAGAAGTGCCTCAAGTCTCCTGAGCATCCTGTCTGTTCTCCAGTCCTTGGCAAGTTCCACAGAGGCCCGCATAATATTTCCATTATACTGTTCAAGCTTCTTCTCAAACTTCTCGAAAAGTGTGAAAGCGTCAGCCGTTGCGCCGGCAAATCCTGCAAGACAACGATCCTGGTAAAGCTTCCTCACCTTTTTCGCCGTGTGCTTCATTACTGTTGACCCAAGTGTTACCTGTCCGTCTCCTGCAATAGAAACTTTCCCCTTATGTCGAACGCATAATACTGTTGTGGCTTCCATTTTTTTACCTTCTCGGATGGGATTTGTCGTATATCTCCATCAGCTTGTCCATGGAGACATGAGTATATTTCTGGGTAGTGGAAAGTTTTGAGTGACCAAGAAGCTCCTGGATGCTCCTCAGATCAGCGCCGCTGTCAAGCATATGGGTAGCAAATGAGTGCCGGATGCCGTGAAGGGCAAGATCCTTGAACAAATGGGCTTTCAGTTGATGTTTCTTCATTATTTTGAGCAATCCACGGTAGGAAAGCCTTGCACCAGATGCGTTCACAAACAGAGGGCTTTTTCCTGACGTTTCCCCTTTCTTTTTCCTATAGGGAAGATACTCCTCTATTGCGTGTTTTGCCTTCTCGCCAAATGGAAGTATCCGTTCCTTTCCGCCTTTTCCTTTCACTTTCACCCACATGCCTTCCAGGTGGATATCGTTCACGTTTATATCAAGAGCTTCCTGAGACCGCATGCCTGCTGAATACATGAGTTCAAAAATCGCCAGGTTCCTGATATTGAGCCAACCTTCCTTTGGGAGAAAGTCAAGAAAGTGGAACATCTCATCAATGGTATAGAACTTGGGCAGGTGTTTTTCGATCTTAGGGTTTTTAATCACCAATGCCGTGTTCTCCTCTATATATCCTTTCCGCTTCATGAATTTAAAAAATACCTTTATGGAAGATACCTTCCTGGAAAGGGAAGATTTTTTTAGTTCTTTGTAAATGCTGACAATGTAGGCTCTTATGACCTGGTGGTCTATAACATCAAACGAGCTCTTCTGTACGAAATCGATAAAATCCTCAATATCTCCCTTATAGGCCCTCTTTGTGTTGAACGCTGCTCCTTTCTCTGCATCGAGATATTTGTAAAATTCCTTGGATACAAGCCTTAAGGTATTTTTATCCATGGAAGTATTATTTTATAATTTTCTGTCAAATAATCAAGGAAATTCACATGGGTAAACAAAAGGCGATTGCCTGGCGGGAAATACGAGACAAGCGGGAAAGGGCTAACAGCCAGGTAATAGGCGATGGGCAGCGACGGTGGGAAAGACCGGAAAAGCAATAAAAAGTAAAAAGTTAGAAGTAAAAAGTCAGTCAAAATAGCAGATTGTTTCCATTCCCTTTAATAACTCAAAATTAAAGCAAACTGCTGGAGGTCAAGAGAATGAGATATTTTGCGAACAGTACACCCCGGATCAAATGATATTGAAGGCTATGGCGAATGTCTCTATAATAGGGTTTGGGTCCTAGGGAAGGACTGAGATGATGAAAATGGGAACTGGTATGATCGACGAAGAAGCGGTTGGAAAAATCGAGGCCATGTTCAACCGCGCCAAAAAAGCAGTTAATTGGTCTCTCCGACAGGTTGAGAAGCGGAATGCCAACCTTAATCATTCCGCCATTAAGGCGGCTGAAGAGATATGCGAAATAGGGTTGAAAAGTGCACGATGAATTGCGTCTGACGCACTAGGGGAACTGACGAGGGAAGCACTCGCCCGAAGAATGAGTAAACAGTGATTGGAGAAATCAACTGGAGGTAGATTATGCAAAATGATACTCCAAAAGGAATGTATTGTTGTGTTCCACCCACCCCTGGCCGGCGGATGCTAACCTTTCCCGATGGCTCTCAAGTAGGGGTTATGGGCTTGAACGAGATAATGGCCGATATGTTCGCTGAAGGTAGGCAGGTGAGCGAGGAAACCGCTGAAGGGATTGTTGAGAGACTGTCAGAAGATAACTACGTAACGCCTGCGTTCCGAAGACAATACTGTGAAGTTCTTTTAAATGAATATAGGCAGTACGTCAAAAACCGTAACAGCGAAAAGCGGTAACGAACCAACCAAGATGCTCACAAAAAAGAACAGGATTGTTCAACCCGGTTTACATTAATGCACACCCTTCTGAATATGTCCTGAATATCGTTGTTCATTCTAAACCAGTTAATGACATGATATGGGGAAAATGGTATAATTGATGTAACGTGACACAGAGTATAGAGTGCACGTTGTTTGTCAGCAGCAAAACTCACAAATTCCAAAAAGGGGAGTGTTATGGCGGAGGTGGTATAATAAACCGCTACAGGGAGGACTGTTTTATGGAAGAGAAACTTGCAAATCCTGCACCGCTTGGCTTGATGGGGTTCGGCATGACAACGGTAATGCTGAATATCCACAATGCAGGGTTTTTCCCCGTTGGTACGATGATCCTTGCCATGGGACTTTGTTACGGTGGACTTGCCCAAATCATTGCAGGCATCCTGGAGTATAAAAAGGGCAATACCTTTGGTGTAACTGCGTTTACCTCCTACGGACTTTTCTGGTGGACGCTCGTATTCATCCTTGTCTTCAAAGGCCTGCCCGGAAACTCAGAGGCCTTTATGGGCTGGTACCTGTTTATGTGGGGTCTCTTCACCTTTTTCATGTGGTTTGGTACCTTTGGAAAGAACAGGGGCATACAGTTTGTTTTTTTAAGTCTTACAGTGTTGTTCTGGCTTCTCGCGATCAGAGACTGGACAGGCAGCCACCAGATAGGGGTTATTGCCGGCTATGAAGGCATCATATGCGGACTTTCGGCAATCTATGTTGCCATGGCAGAGGTATTGAACGAGGTTCACGGTAGGGTTGTACTTCCCCTGGGAGAGATTACGAAAACCTGAAAAGATTACTGATTATTGGCTACGCATCCTTAACGGTACAGCGGATACCCTCGCCTTTAAGGGCTGGATTAAAGCAGCCATTATCCGATATACAGGTAGACTTTGCCGTATCCCCGGACCCCCATCTTCTGATAAGCCCAGGCTCCCGTATTAGGGGCCTGCAAAGGGAGATATAGTCTGCAATACCCTCTGATACTATCTTCTCTGCCCATTCCAGGGTGCGGATGCCGCCCACAAGCATGAGAGGCATGTGAACTTTTGCCTTGAAACGTTTTGCCTCGTCAAGGTAGTAGGGCGTATCATCATTATTTTTGGGTTTTGCCTTTCTCGCAGGAAAGAATTCTCCGAATACACCTGTGACGTGGTTGCCGCCGCTCATTTCTATAGCATCAACGGTTGATTGATGAAGGAGGGACGCCACTTCAAGCATATCTTCTGTGGTAAATCCACCTTCAAGGTAATCCTGGGAGTTGAGTTTTACCAAGAGCGGAAACCCGTTCCCGACTTGGCGCCTGACTTCGTGCGCAACCTCCAGAAGAAACCTTGCCCGGTCCTCTACTGGCCCCCCGTAAGCGTCGGTACGTTTGTTGAAGAATGGCGAGAGAAATTCGCTGAGAAGGTACCCGTGGCCAGCATGGATCTGAACTGCGTCACTTCCTGCGGTCTTTGCCCTTCCGGCTGCTTCCGCGAACTGTAAGACTATTTTCCGAATGTCCGTTTCAGTCATTTCTTTGCACTGGACCCCTCCTTTGCTCTCTATTGTGGACGGGCCAAGCCTGATAACGCCCGGTAGTTTGAGAGCATAACGGCCCCCGTGAGAGATCTGAACTGCAATCCTGCCGCCGGCGTTGTGAACCTTATCAATCATTTCCGCGAGCGAACGTGTATGCCCATCAGAATAAAGACCGAGTTGCCTCGGAGCTGCAATGCCTTCGGGGTTCACATATGCATGGCTTGTGATGATAAGGCCTATTTTTCCATGCGCCAGATCTACCCAGCACTTCGCAAGTTCTTCTGTGCCATACCCTTCGGGGGAGGCAAGTCCCTCCCACGTTGCGGATCTAACGAAACGGTTGTTTAGCATTATGCCGTTGAGGGCTGTAGACTCGAATAACTCTTTCATAACTCTCCTTTTCAAAAGCAGAATCGATTGGTTTTAACCGCCTAGGAATGTCAGTATTGCACCGAAAAGTTGCCCATGTCAAATAAAGTCGAACAAATAATCATAATGTACCAAACGCCACCTTACAAGTGTTACTGTAAACGTGGTTGACTTACACACTTTGATGTCGCAGTTTATAAAATAACCGTTGAGAAAAATGTAAGGAGGTTGCCTATGTTGCCAATCGGTCCCTTGATGATAGAACACAGGCTCATCGAAAAAATGATAAACACTTTTTCCTGCCTTGCATGGATTACTTTACCGCTGAAGAAAAAGATTCGATGCTGAAAGAGGGATGGGAGTACGATAAGAACCTTATCCACGAGATATACAAAGAAAAGGTCGCCATATGGGCTACTAATTCTGACTGAGAGCGAGGGACACCTATGATAAGAATAAAGAGAATCTATGATACTCCTTCCCAGAATGATGGCTACAGGGTCCTGGTAGACCGATTATGGCCTCGGGGGATGAGCAAAGAAAAGGCGAGCGTTGACTTGTGGTTGAAGGACATAGCTCCCAGCAACGAATTGAGGAAATGGTTCAACCATGAACCGGATAAATGGAGCGAGTTTAAGGAAAGATATTTTGCCGAGATAGAGGAGAGGGGAGGGATACCGGCATCCCTTAAGGAAAAGATCAAGGCAGGGGATGTCACCCTTCTTTATAGCTCGAAAGAATTGCAGATTAATAACGCTGTAGCATTAAAAGAATATCTAGAAAACAAATAGGGGTGGAAAATGAAGCAGGTATGGATTGAAGATTCTTGTATAGGCTGTGGGTCATGCGTAGAGATTTGCCCCGAAGTATTTGAACTTGCAGGTGAGGTGGCAGTCGTAAAAAGTGGCGCTGACCTCTCATTGGATAACAAGATCATTGAGGCAGCCGAGGCTTGTCCGGTGGAGGCAATAATTTACGAAAAATAGCTTTCAGCTAAGTTCTCAGTAAAGCCTGCGATTAGGGTTTAGTTGGCCAACACCAGTTCCGTTCGACATTTTTGGGAGATATTCTCTAAAAACGACAGAAATGTCGATTTATTTTGTTTTCACAATACGCTTTATCCAATTATTTTAAGCTATTTTAGAGACGTGTTGCTGGTATAGGTATTGCAATTGACTCTGTATAGACCAATAGGCTATCATGGAAAGAACATATGAAAAACACGGTTTATGACTAATGATTGGAGGAATATATTCAATGAAAACAATAATAATTATCTTCGCTTTGCTCTTTTTGGCGGGATGCAACAATCCGACCCCCACCGTACCGGCATCTAGTCCACCGACAGCGGCACCTGATACTGTCCCAAGCCCGGCACCCACCGAACCTGCTCCCAGTCCACCTCCACCTGCGCCAGCTCCCAGCCCGCAAACGACCGCCCCCATTCAGCCGCCCTCTGAACCTGTCCAGAGTCTACCGCCCCCGGTACCTGATACTGTTTCCGGTCCCGCGCCCGTTGCATCGTATGATACCTCCAGTCCACCGGCCCTCGAATTTGCCGCACCTCCGGATGTGATTGTGCTCCCTGATACGCCCAGCGTTTACGCTGTCCCCGGGATTTCTGTAGATCTATTTTTCTGGAATGGCTGGTGGTGGCGTCCATGGGAAGGTCGTTGGTATCGCTCGCGCTATTATGACCGGGGATGGGGGTATTACAATAATGTCCCGAGTTTTTATTATGATGTAGACCCACGATGGAGAGGACATTACAGGGACCGTAATTGGTATGGTCATCGATGGGACCATAAACCGATTCGTTACCAGCAACTGCGGCAGAACTGGCAGAACTGGCATAATAATCGACACTGGGAGAGACAAGCAACGTGGAATGTCCAGGGCTATAGAACTCGACCACCAGCCCAGAGGCAGGAACTGAGAAGACAGAGAGAGCGGGAATATTACCAGAGGCCTGAAGTTCAGAGACATAGACAAGTGATGCAACAGCAACAAAGGCAGCCCCAGGGAAAGGTCCAGCCTGAAGGAAAGTTCCAGCGGCCTCCGACGAAAATTCAGCAAGAGCAACAGCCTCAAGGAAAAGTTGAGCCTCAGGGAAAGATTCAAAGGCCTCCGATGAAGGTACAGCCAGGGCGGCAGCCCCAGGGTACAGTTCAACCTCCAGTACAACAGCCTCAGGGAAAGATTCAACCTCAGGGCAGGGTTCAACCGCCGGTTCGGCAGCCTCAGGGAAAGGACCAGCCATCAGGACCACCACCCCAAGCAAAGGTCCAGCGGCCTGCAGTGAAGGTAGAGTCAGGACAGCAGCCTCGGGGCAAGATTCAACAGCACCAGAGAAAATCCCAGCCAGGGCAGCAACCTCAAGGAAGATTGGAAGAAGGGCAGGCACAACACAGAAGGTAAATTTTTCGTTTCGTTATGATTATCTAGCCCGATGGCAGGGCCAGCAATGACCCTGCCATCTTTATTCCTGCTCTATCCAATAAGTTTGCTGCTATCAAAAAACCTCTTACATACCCCGAGAACGGTGATGTTTAAAAATGTGTTTGACCCGAAGGAGATTGACATTTCATACCAGATTTGATACAAAAAAGGTGCTGGATTGGTCAGAGACGGTAAGGGCGGCACTCTGATTATCTTATATTCTTAGCTATTCCTTCAAAGTACCAACTTTCACGAATATCCGGGGTTATTAAGGTAATCTTTGAGCCAAGCATGGGGCGAGCCCACCTCCCTGCCCAATGACCTTCTTAAAGGGTCATACTTTTGCAGGCAAAATACTTTACTTTGTGTCTGTAAAACAGTTCGAAAGGAATTTAGGGAAATTATGATAAACACCACAAATAATGCGTATCTCTTGTCTGAAGGTGGTTTCTGGGAAACCGAAGTCACGCGCAGGCGCACCTTTGGTATAATTAGTCACCCCGATGCAGGCAAAACGACTCTTACTGAAAAATTATTGCTCTTTGGTGGGGCTATCAATATGGCAGGTGAGGTTAAGGCACGCAAGGGCCGCCGGCAAGCTACCAGCGACTGGATGGCCATTGAACAAGAGCGCGGCATCTCTGTCACCAGTTCGGTTATGAAGTTCGATTATCGTGACTACGAAATCAACCTGCTCGACACACCAGGTCACCAGGACTTCTCAGAGGACACCTACCGGGTTCTGACAGCGGTGGATAGCGCAATCATGGTTGTTGACAGTGTTAAGGGGGTTGAAACCCAGACCCGCAAACTGATGGAAGTCTGCCGGATGCGCAATACCCCTATCCTGACCTTTATCAACAAGCTCGACCGGGAGGGGATGCCTCCTCTGGACATTCTGGCCCATATCGAGGATAAGCTGCAAATAGAGTGTGCGCCGTTATCCTGGCCCATTGGTACGGGAAGGTTTTTCAGGGGAACCTACAACCTGTACCGAAAAGAATTGAATCTCTTCAAACCCGGCCAGGCCAACCGCACCAGCGAGATGATCACCATACATGATGTGGCAGATCCATTACTTGATGAAATTCTGGGCAAGCAGGCCGATGAATTGAGGGAAGACCTTGAACTGCTAGAGGGTGCTACCAACCCCTTTGATTTGGAAGACTATCTCAAGGGCAACCAGACGCCGGTTTTTTTCGGGAGCGCCATCAATAATTTCGGCGTTCAGGAAATGCTTGACACCTTTGTTGAAATCGCCCCTGGGCCATTACCACGGCCGACTACAACCCGCATAGTCTCTCCCGCCGAGGAAACCTTTTCAGGGTTTGTTTTTAAGATTCAAGCCAATATGAACCCGGCCCATCGTGACCGCATCGCATTTCTTCGGATTTGCTCAGGTCGCTTCCAGCGTGGCATGAAGGTGCGACACCATCGCCTCGGTAAAGACATACTTATTTCCAACCCGATCATCTTTATGGCACAGGACCGAGCGCTCGTGGAAGAGGCTTGGCCCGGAGACATCATCGGTATTGTCAATCATGGAACGATTAAGATCGGTGACACATTTTCCGAAAAGGAGACACTCAAGTTTACCGGCATCCCGAACTTTGCTCCCGAGCATTTTCGGCAGGTGCATCTGAAATCAGATTTTAAAAGCAAACAACTTCACAAAGGTCTTACCCAGTTAACCGAGGAAGGAGCTGTTCAGTTGTTTCGTCCCTTACGGGGTGGCGAATTTATCCTGGGGGCGGTGGGGGCCCTTCAGTTCGATGTTACGGCAAACCGACTCAAGGTTGAGTATGGCGTGGAAGCCCACTATGAAAATCTTGATTACACTATTGCCCGCTGGGTGCACTGCGAGGACAAGAAACGGCTAGCGGCTTTCGAAAAGGCAAATCGGTCCAACCTTGCAATGGATGCGGAAGGAAACCTGACATACCTCTCAGCCAGTCAATGGAAATTTGATCGTGTAACTGAGGAGTGGCCGGATATAGCATTTTTTAAAACCCGTGATCATCAATAGCCCCATCTTTATCAAGTCATTTCTGGGATTCTACCACACAGTCGGTAATATTACTTACAAAATTTCAATGGCGATAATCTTTCTTGCAACTCCGAATGCTCTGAGACAAATACATCCATCCATAAGGTGCGTGAAAGCATGAAGGATTTGGTTTATCTGACTTTCAGTTTGGATAGTCTTTGTAGTACATGAGACATCCAAATGATGCTATGATCTCCGGCAGGATAGAGACACAAGGCATGACATTCACAAATTCTTTGTGTCAGAACTCATATTTTGCAGTCAGGTTTTCATTGACATATTCGAATGGCTTTTATATTCTGTTTTTTGGCAAGCAAGCTATTCGCCAAAATCCTTAAAAGGAGGAAGGCAATCCATGAAAATCCAGAGATTTATTATTGCAATACTGTTTATGGCTGGCGTCTTTGCATCAACTGCATGGGCAAACCATACTGACCTTGTAGGTGAAGGTCCCTTCAAGACCGGACCTGATGTCACCAAAAAGTGCCTGGTGTGCCATGAGAAGGAAACGAAGGATTTCATGAAGACCGTTCATTGGACATGGTCCAAAGAACAGACCCTGGAAGGAGGTAAGAAGGTAAATATTGGCAAAATCAATGCGTTAAATAACTTCTGTATCGGCTTGCCCGCAAACTGGCCGAGATGCACAAGTTGCCATGCCGGATACGGATTTAAAGACGCTAACTTCGACTTTACCAAAGCAGAAAACGTAGATTGTCTGGTTTGCCACGATACGACGGGTACCTACAAGAAATTTCCAACAGGTTCCGGGCACCCGGTCTATGAGGGGGAGCAAAAGGAATTTCCGAAAGGAAATGTGTGGAAACCGGCAGACTTGGTAAAAGTGGCCCAATCTGTAGGACGCACATCGCGCGCAACCTGCGGTTCCTGCCACTTTTACGGTGGCGGCGGGGATCATGTCAAACATGGCGATCTGGATACCTCTATGGCGAACCCGACTCCTGAGATCGATGTCCATATGGGTGGGGCGAAAAAGATGACCTGCCAGGATTGTCACCAGGCCAAAGATCACTTTCTGAAGGGCGAGGCTGCCTCCGTCACCATTACTCACACTGAGCCCAGCCATATTGACTGTATCGACTGCCACAAAGGCAAAGTTCATAAAAACGCTTTGGTGAATAAGCACACCGACAAGGTGGCGTGCCAGAGCTGTCACATTCCAACGTTTGCAAAAGCCCGACCCACAAAAACATGGTGGGACTGGTCAACGGCAGGCAGGAACGTGAAACCGGAAGATATTCCCACGGATAAGCACGGGCAGAAAACCTATGACAGGATGAAGGGAGATTTCAAGTGGGAGAAGGAAGTAATTCCCACGTATCTATGGTATAACGGGAACATCGTGCGCTATCTTGCCGGTGACAAGATTGATCAGACAAAGGTAGTCCAACTCACCTCAGTAAAGGGCAACCGTAATGATCCGAAATCCCGGATCTTTCCATTCAAGATCATGAGAGGAAAGCAGGCCTACGACAGCGGAAATAATACAATTGCTTTTGTACAGGTTTTTGGTCCTCCAGGTAGCGATGCTTACTGGCAGAAGTACGATTGGAACTTAGCCATTGCTTCCGGCATGAAAGCCGCGGGGTTGCCATACAGCGGCAAGTTCGGCTTCATAGAAACGTCCATGGTCTGGCCTGTGCATCACATGGTAGTACCCAAAGACAAGTCGCTCAAGTGCGCAGATTGCCATAGCGATAAAGGTCGGCTTGATTGGAAGGCCTTGGGGTATAAGGGAGATCCGAAAGATCCTAAGAACAGATAAAACAAGGGGAGCGGTTACCCGGCATCCATACCGAATCGACAGTTATCGATCTTTGGGCATAAGCGGCTATTGTTAGGAGCTAACCATTTGGTTTATGAGCATTTATCTTGACAAGAACTGCGGTGTGCCGAATCCTTTCTGCTGATACAGGCGGACTTAATCTTAAGGAGGTCAAGACATGGCAGGTATTAAAACTATTCTGGCTGCAACAGATTTTTCTCCTGACGCCAGGCAAGCCGTGGAGCGTGCGGCCTTGCTCGGATCGACACTGGCGATACAGAGAGGGATGTTGCTGCATGTGCTGGAGCAATCGTGGCTTGACAGTTTGAAGCAGTTCATACGTTCACCAGCCAAGGTTAAACGTGAGATCATTGAGGATGCCTCGCGTTCCCTGGCCGAATTGTCTGAAGAAGTCCGCCGTATAACCGGTTTCTCCCTTGAGCCTCATGTTCGAGCGGGAAATACGCTTGACGCGATCGTCGAGGCCGCCGCAGATTTCGATTTGCTGATACTTGGTGCTCGTGGAAAGCACCCGGTCAGGGCATTAGCCCTCGGAACTACTTCCCAGCGGCTTCTGGGAAAGGCTGCGCGGCCGGTGCTTGTGGTAAAGAATAAATCCGTCGAACCGTATCAACGTGTCCTCGTTGCCGTTGACTTTTCAGAGGATTCCCGCAAGGCTCTGGAATACAGCCAGATAATTGCTCCGCAAGCCATAGTTTTTCTTGTCCACGTCTTCGAACCGTTGATGGAAAAAACTCTCATCTATGGGGGTGTGTCGGAAAGTATTATCTTGGAGTCTCGGATGAAGGCACAGATTCAGGCCGAGGCTAAGTTGACACGTTTCATGAAAGAGGTGGGCGTGGAGGCCCGTCATCTGGTCCGGGTTGTTGTGCATGGTCATGCACCTTCTAAGCTGCCGGAAATAGCCCGCAAACGGGGTGCCGATCTCATTATCGTTGGTAAACACGGAAAGTGGCGTATCGAGGAATTTCTGCTTGGTAGTGTAACGCTTCATGTCCTGTCCCAATCCCAGTGCGACGTGCTCGTGGTTGAATAGCAGGGCAGGAAATGCACTCCGTTACTCCTTGAATTTATGGTGGGTACATGATACCGGTCGAATATGTCCTCCTGATAGGGTCACTTCTTATTGTTGTCAGCATTGGAATTGCCAGACTCTCCGAGAATCTTGGTGTACCTGCCCTGTTGCTATTTCTCGGCATCGGAATGTTGGCTGGTTCGGAAGGCCCGGGCGGCATCTATTTCGACGATGCCCATCTGTCTCAATCGGTCGGCGTTATTGCACTGGTCTTCATCCTTTTTGCAGGCGGTCTCGACACAGAGTGGTCGGAGGTCAAACCGGTTTTCCGGCAAGCGACAATCCTCGCGACACTGGGCGTCTTTCTCACGGCCATGGCAGTCGGGCTCTTTGCCTGCCTTGTTTTAAAGTTTTCCCTCCTCACGGGTTTGCTCCTCGGGGCGGTTGTTTCATCTACTGATGCTGCTGCTGTTTTTTCTGTACTCCGGTCCAAGAACATCAGTCTTAGTGGTAGACTCAAGCCGCTGCTTGAACTTGAGTCGGGCAGCAACGATCCTATGGCTGTTCTCCTCACCATTGGAATAATTCAGATCATAACGAACCCCGGAACGTCTCTTGGCACCCTTGCACTTCTCTTCGTTGTTCAAATGGGATTAGGCATTGTTTTCGGCCTTGGTTTTGGGAAGGCAATGGTTTTCTTGCTCAATCGGTTAAAATCCTATTACGAAGGAGTTTACCCTGTTTTTTCCCTTGCATTCGCAGCACTTGCTTACGGCGCAACTGCCGTCGCCGGAGGCAGCGGTTTTCTCGCAGTGTACCTTATGGGCATGGTTGCAGGCAATAGCGAATTTATTCAAAAGAAGAGCATGATGCGCTTTTTTGATGGCCTTGCCTGGCTAAGCCAGATAGCCATGTTTCTCACACTCGGATTGCTCGTTTTTCCGTCCCACATTCTCCCCATCATTTGGATAGGGCTTCTCTGTTCTGCTTTCCTCATGTTCGTTGCCCGTCCGTTGAGTGTTTTTCTTTCGCTAATCTTTGAACAGATTGGCTGCCGCGAAAAGACCCTTGTTTCCTGGGTTGGCCTGAGAGGGTCCGTCCCCATAGTCCTGGCGACTTTCCCCCTTCTTGCTGGCTTGGAAGATGCTGAGGCCATATTCAACATTGTCTTCTTTATCGTCCTTACTTCGGCGCTGCTTCAAGGTTGGTCAATTCCTGCTGTGGCTCGGCTCTTGCGGCTCCAGGCTCCCCTTAAACCCAAACGGAGATACCCTATCGAGTTCGAGCCTCAAGAGGGGGTCGACGCAGAACTCATTGAGTTCATCATTCCTTACAGTTCAGCTATTGCCGGGAAACCGATCGTGGAGCTGGGACTTCCCCGCGACAGCCTGATCGTTCTCATAAACCGTAACGAAAGCTTCTTGGTGCCAAGCGGGGGTACCATTCTTGAAGCGGGGGATGTCGTACTGGTTCTTGTCAACAAGGGCAACCTGGCTGAAGTCCGGGAGATTCTGATGAGTTGGAAGAAGCCGAAGAAAGAAGGATAGCTCGAAAGCCTGTAAGCTTTTTAAGCATTCAGCAACTCAAGGACTCTAGCCAAAAAGCTTTTGTTGAATTATGAACACGCTAGCCACAATTCGTGCTTGCCTTTTTCAACCTTTGCAGCGTATTCTTTCAAAAGAGATAAGGTCTGTACAATAATCCACGCTTTTCATTTCAACCTTGGAGGAGTTTATTGAAACGGGATATTGCGATCGACTACATACGGAGCGGGGTAACCATGTTGGTAGTCGGACATCACGCCGCACTGGCTTACAACACTTTCAGTTATTACAACCCATCGCATTACGTAAAATCCACAGCGCCGGTTGTGGATACAGTTCGCTTCGCCCCTCTTGATTACCTTGTGGGTTGGAACGACCTTTTCTTCATGTCTCTTATGTTTCTTATTTCCGGACTATTTGTTGCGCCCTCCATCAAGCGGAAGGGGCCAGGTCAGTTCCTGACCGACCGGACAAAACGCCTAGGAATCCCCTTTGTTATTGCCTCCACTCTGCTCATACCTATAGCATACTACCCATCCTGGCTCTTAAGTAGGTCTGTCAGCCAGGGAGGTTTTTTGGGGCGTTTTTTCACGATCGATGGATGGTCGCCAGGACCGCTCTGGTTCGTCTTGGTTTTGCTTGGGTTCTGCGTTGTCGTCGCCATCATCTCTAGGTTTATCCCGAATCTCATGACGAGGTTATTCTGGTCCGCTAAATCGGCGGGTGGTCTGGTCTTTGTGTTCCTTGCGGCAAGCCTTATAGCAACAATTCCCATGCACCTCCTCGCTGCGCCAGAATGGTCTGACCTGGGAGGCCCGCTTGATTTTCCAGCATCGAGATCCTTGTTATATTTTACCTGGTTCTTGCTGGGCGTGGTGCTCGGAGGTGCTAACCCGGAGCGCTCGCTGTCGCAAGAAAATTTAAGCCCATGGCCGTTTTGGCTTACTATCGGAGCGCTTAGCTATTTAGCGCATGCCACATTCTCAAGCGGGAAATGTCTTACAAACACACCGGTTTGGGTGACGAAGGTCATCCTTGCAACAGCCTTCTCTTTCTGTTGCACCTTTACCAGTTTTGCAGCATTAGGATTGGTCCGTAAATTTTTTCGAACCAACTGGTCAGTAGCTGACCATTTCTCGGAAAACGCTTATGGTGTCTATATTTTTCATTATGAATTTGTGACCTGGCTGCAATTCGGTCTTCTCACGCTGCCAATGCCGGCTGTGGTGAAGTTCCTTATCACATTCTCGGTTGCCTTGACGGCGAGTTGGTTCCTGACGGTTTTGTTGCGTAAGACAGTTGCAAGCAAAGTTCTTTGAGAATGGATGTTGGTCGCGTAATAATATTGATGAAGAGCAGCGAGTTTGATTGCTGCCACTTTCATCTGCAAATCCGCACGTTATGTCATGCAAAACGACAAAAGTGTTCAAGGCATTTTGTTTGACACAAAGCTTTTCATGATATAAACTTAGGCCATAAGAGTGGTTTCAGGTATTAGCATTGCCGTTTAAACAATAACACGAATGATGGAGAAAGGAGTCATAATCATGAAAAAAATATTTTTTGCAGCAACTTTTCTGGCATTGGTCATGATAGCGCCTCTTCCAACCATGGCACAGGTAAATATAGGAATTAGTTTTGGTCTGCCGTCTCCCATCGGGTTTGCCGCACCTCCGGAAGTGATAGTGCTGCCTGAAACGGACAACGTCTACGCTGTTCCGGGGATAGATGTAGATCTCTTTTTCTGGAATGGCTGGTGGTGGCGTCCTTGGTATGGTCGTTGGTATCGCTCGCGGTATTATGACAGGGGCTGGGCTTATTATAACAATGTTCCGCGGTTTTATTATGATGTAGACCCGGGCTGGAGAGGATATTACACGAACCGCAATTGGCGCGGGCGCCCATGGAATTATGAACGGATTCCTCACCAAAGATTTCAACGAAACTGGCAGAATTGGCATCGTAACCGATACTGGGAAAGACAAAGAACCTGGGGCGTGCAGGGCTATCGACCTCCACCACAGACACAGAGACAGGAGCTGAGACGGCAGAGGGAGCGGGAATATTTGCAGAGAACCGAGGTCCAGCAACATCGGCAACTAATACAGCAGCAACAAAGACAACGAGAACTCGGCGCTCAGCAAAGAAGACAGCAACAAAGAAAACCCCAGATTCAGCGAAGACAACAGCAACAACGCATGCAACCACAAGGGAGACCTGAAGGAGGAAGAGGAGATCGCAGAAGGTAGGATATCCCATTAATCTTGATCACTCCGATGGCAGGGTCAGCAATGCCCCTGCCTTTTTTCATTCATTTCTGTTGGTAATTATCAATCCCCGGATCAATATGGCTGTTGCAGATGAGTAGGTGCACGTCACATTCATCTTGAATTTTTGTCAATGAAGGGCAGAGAATTCTTAGAACATTTCCATTGAACATCTATTGCTCTGCGTTTGATTGATTATATTCTGTCCCCGCTTGGTGAACCAGTATTCAACCTGAGCTTGCCTTACCTTGATAAATATCATTTTCTCAGTGATACGAAGATCATATAAGTACCTAAAATAACGTATTGTTACGCAATGAGCTTTGTGCACTGCATTGCAAAGGCATCCGAAGGAACTGCATGGGTAAGGAGGTACGCATGAAAAAGAACATGGCAGTATTGAGTATAGCGATTGTATTGTCTGCAAGCAGTGTTTCGGCAAATACATTTATAGACACGTATCTATCCCCAACGACGTATGTCACGGATAATTTTACGGGTATCGCCCAAACCTTCGTAGCGCCTGCTGACAATGTCCTTGAGGGTTTTACATTCGGGATTGAGCCACGATCTGTGAATGGCAATTTGAACTTCTCTATCTACGAGTGGGTTGGACAGAGCCCATCAGGCACGGCGCTTTACAGTGTGACAATAGACTGGCCTGCTGTAAACAGCGACATACATGTTTCTGGAATTAATCTCATCCTGGCTACGGGCAGCCTGTATGCTGCGGTCATCGACTTACAGGAATACAATTTGAACAGTGTTTATTATGTTGGAGGTAACCCGTACGCGGGAGGAAATGGGTTCTGGACACATGATATGACAACATGGCTTGGGTTCCCAGAATATGACCTCCGCTTCAAGGCTGAGTTTACGACTAACATGCTTGACCCTGACCCCGATCCCCCTGCCCCAGAACCATCCTTTATTACTATTTTTATTGACATCAAACCAGGAGACTATCCCAACTCTCTTAATTTAAAGGCAAAGGGTCTAGTCCCTGTGGCGATTCTAACAGGTGCTGGCTTTGATGCAAGCACAGTTGATCCAAACACCGTGACATTTGCCGATGCTTCACCAAGAAAGTGGAAGATGACGGATGTAGACAACGATGGCGACATGGATATGCTTCTTCATTTCGAAACACAAGATCTCAATATAGGTGCAGATAGCACAGAAGCCACATTAACGGGAATATGCGATGATGGAACTCATATCGTTGGCGCTGACTCGGTTAACATCGTGCCAAAGGAGAGAAAAAACCATTTAAACCATAACAAACACTGGAGAGGAAGGGCAGGCAATGGGCATACTTTCTTTAACCATACTACATGCCATAGTCCTCACCTCACGAATAGGGCCTGCATGATTCGTTAGCTGGTGATAGCCTCAACTTTTTATGTCAGGAATAAGTCATCAAAATGTCTTGGGAAAATCTGCCGTGTCTTTCCGGGCTCCTTGGTTGTGACACGTGGTGATCAAATCTGACCCTGGGCAATGCTATCCCTCACAAGGCATGGACTTTGCTCTATATGCTGATGACACCAAGACGGAGAAACGAAGATGGCACATAGTTTTCGTATACCGAAGGCAAAACCGGAAGTTTTCCCAAAGAAAAGAGGAGGTGCAAAAAAAAGATTCAGCGATGCTCTGTGGATGCGTGACTGTTGCATTTTTTGCTAATAAATTTTTTTCGATAAATTGCTTAAAGATATTTCGCAGATGTCTTCCTGTAAACCGCACTTTTAGATGTTGCCCGACTGTGTAATATTTCAGGCTGTGATTCGTCTGTTGGGTTTATCGTGATCTTGATTTTATGGATTGACAAAACTTTAAAGATATTACAATATTGATAAATGTCATACACAGCAGGTAGATCGTCGGGGGACATATTCAACAAAAAAATCGGGAGGTTTGCTATGAATAAGCGGTTCATTTCAGCAGGGTCATTTGCATTCATGCTATGTCTGGTAGTTGGATTTGTTGTGTTGTGGAGTGTCTGCTGCGAGGCAGGCTGGATCAGAACCTACGGGGGGGCTTCGCCTGAATACGCGACGTCTTTGGCGCGGACGTCGGACGGAGGATACGTCCTTGCCGGAACTACCAATGACAACTGCCTCGTTGTCAAATTTGACAGCGTTTGGAACATGGCCTGGCAGAAGACCTATGGCGGAAGCGGCACTGATGTCTGTGGGTCCATTAAGCAAACTGAACCTGATCTGGGATACATCGTCGCTGGCTCTACGACTTCCTTCGGGGCCGGAGTTAGCGATGTATGGGTTTTGAAGCTCGACGGCAACGGTAATGTGGAATGGCAGAAAGTTTACGGAGGAACGGGCGGTGAACAGGGTATAGCCGTCAGACAAACTGACTCAGGATACATAGTGGGAGCCCAAACTTCATCCTTCGGCACGGGAAGTGTGGACTTCTGGCTTCTCAACCTTGATGCGAGCGGGAATATTCTGTGGCAGAGGGCCTATGGAGGGACCTCTGCTGATAGGTTGTATGACCTCGAACTTGTGACAGGGGGCGGATACATTGTTGCCGGCCAAACGCTTTCCTTCGGGGCTGGCGGAAACGATGCGCTGGTCCTGAAGGTGGACGCAAAGGGTGACGTTGTATGGCAGAAGACGTACGGTGGGCCCTTGACCGACTGGGCGAGCTCAATTGAAAAAACAGTGGGTGGCGGATACGTTGTTCTCGGTGAAACCTCTTCCTTTGAGGCAGGCGATCGCGATCTATGGATTTTCAAGATCGATGAAAGCGGGGAAATCTCCTGGCAGAAGACCTATGGCGGACCAGCGAGAGATGAGGGTGATGGAGTCAGTAAGATACGGCAGACGAGCGATGGCGGATACATCGTGGCAGGAATTACCTCATCCTTCGGAGCAGGAGGACAGGATGCATGGCTCTTTAAACTGGATGCCGATGGCAATGTCACGTGGGAAAGAAGTTATGGAGGATTACACGACGACTGGAGTCACCTCGTCGATGAGACCGTGGACGGCGGATATATCATGGCAGCCAATACACGTTCGTTTGGTGCCGGTTCCGGGGACATTTTGGTCCTTAAGCTGGAAGCAGACGGATCAATCGCAGGCTGTCCTCTTGGAACAGTCACGAATGCAACGGTGGCAGACACCAGTGCTTCCGGCACCACCTCCACCGCAGCTACAATCGTAACAGCAATAACTCCTACAGACACAACCATTGTACCGGTTGACTCGAATATCGAACCTGTTGAGTTCTGTCCCCTCTCTGACAAACCGCTTACCCTCAAGGTGGGTGCCACGAGGAAACGCCAGGGAGAAGGGACCACAGTGAGCCTCGACGGCCTAATCGATTGCCCTGAAACCTGTCAGGCATTGTATAATCCGGGAGTTACAGTAACCCTTTCGGCCTCCCCCTCAGGCCTCTCCACCTTCCTGGGATGGAAGCCTGCCTCTTTAGGGTGTGAAGGAACAGATCCCTGCACAGTTACCATGGACAAGAAGAAAACAGTTAAGGCAGTCTTCCAGGGACCCAACAAGCTCAAAGTGGTCACTACCTTGAAAAAAGGAGCTACCGGCACGGTGACCAGTGGTGATGGTCATATAAACTGCCCCGGTGATTGTGACGAGCAATACAGCCTGAATGCCCCTGTTATCTTAACAGCCACTGCCGGGGATGGTTCCTCCTTCGTCAAGTGGACGGGCAGACCCTGCAAAGAGGAAACAACCAACATATGTTCCTTCACCATGGACAAGAACTCAACGGTAAAAGCGATTTTCGAACCAACCCCTTAACCATACAAGAGAGGGCGATTCCGAAAACAATGGGGTCGCCCTCTCTTGTAATTGATCTCTTGTCATCTACCCCCATATCGAGCCTGCATTTTTATCCTCTGCATATTTATTATTACACAATATGGACGTCAGAAGATTACCAACAAAGTGGGCGAGAAGGCATCACTTATATATCTTCTGTTTCATATGCACCTTTCTCAGGGCAACTGATACCTAAATCGAATGGCATCCGTGCAAGACATGTAGGTGACAGCGTTGCCTGGGCCATGTGTTGGTATATACTTGCAGCCCCTCCTGGTGTCCCATCCCCGGTTACTGATGTTCCTCAGAAGATAACAACCTTCCCCCTTTTGACCGATGCATTCAAGAAAGCCATTGAGAGGATTGCCGACTGGCCACAAAAACCAATCAATTTCAAACTATTTCAGTGATCCGAGTAACTTTGCCAGAAGCTCATCCTTGTTGTAACCCTCAACCAACGCGACGTTATCCTTCCCATAAGAATATTGTGGCATAGCATATTTTAGGTCAAGGCGTGCCCGGACGTTGTCTGAGTCAATGAATCGGGAGAGTCTGTTGAAGGTATGGATACCGTTATTGTAGCCCTCATGATGGGCAAGGATGAAGAGCCGCTCCTTGGCCCGCGTTACCGCCACATAGAGCATGCGGTGCTCTTCCTCTAATTCCTCATCATCATGGGTGGCATAGCTTGAAGGTAGAACGCCATCGATTGCCCCAATGAGAAAGACATAACGCCACTCCAGGCCCTTTGCCGAGTGGATCGTTGAAAGGATAAGCGGTCTTTCCCATATGGTATCATGAAAATCACTTATCCCCCTCTCCGGTGGCTCGATGGCAAGATCCACCAGAAAGTCCCGTATCGACTCATACCTATCGGCCAATTGGCCTACAGCTTCGAGATCGTTTTTTCTTAACTGCCAGTCAAGATCAAACTTTTCCTTCAGGATCGGCTCGTAGTATTCGATAACTGCCTGACAGCGTTCACTTGGGCTTGTGCCCTTCTGCCCCTCGGCTATGAACCTTTTAAGACGTGCCAGACCAGAAGAGTAACTGTGACCTTGTGCATGCTTCTCGATGACATTCACAAGAATGGACTCCAGGCTATCATATACAGAGATCTCTCCAAGAAGGCGTTCAGCAGTCTTGGGGCCTATGCCGTCGATAAGCAGAAGAACGCGGTTCCATGCCAGTTCATCTCTAGGATTGAAAAAGAGCTTCAGGTGGGCGACAATGTCCTTTACGTGGGCGGTTTCATAGAATTTGAGCCCTCCGTAAACAGCGAAGGGAATGTTCCTCTTGCTCAGTTCGGCCTGAAGGGGGATTGTGATGTATGCAGACCGGAACAAAATGCACTGTTGAGACAACTCCATTCCCTCGTCATAGAGGGTCTTCACGCGATCAGCTATCCAGGAAGCCTCTTCGTATGCATCGCGGAAATAGATCAAAGCAGGTTTCTCTCCATGCTCTGTTTTCACTGACCGGAGGCACTTTTCATACTTATTTCGCATGTTGCCCAGTAAAGCGTTGCCGACATCCAGAATTGCCTGGGTACTCCTGTAGTTGTCCTCCAGTTTAATGATCTTACAGCCCGGGAATCTCTCGGGAAATCTCATGATGTTTTTGTGAGAACTTCCCCTGAAGCCATATATGGACTGGGCGTCGTCCCCCACAACAAGAACATTTCTGTGATGCTCACCAAGATGATAGGTAATGTCTCCCTGCACGGTGTTCGTGTCCTGATACTCATCCACCATGATATAGCGGTATTGTTCGGAAAGTTGCGTACAGACCTGATCGTTTTCGAGAAGGAGTTTTAAGTAAAGAAGCAGATCGTCGTAATCGAGGCACTGGGAGGCAATCTTGTACCTGGTGTATTCCGACCGCAAGTCCTTGATCTCGCCACTGTACTGTTCAAAGCCGGGGTAGTGTTTGACAAGCACGTCATCGATGGTCATCTCTTTGTTTAGGGACATGCTCAGGATTTTTCTGAGCATGTCCTTCCTTGGCCGCCTCTTCTCCTTGGCATAGAATCCAAGCTTTGTGGCGCATCGATGTATCGCTTCCTCAGCGTCCGACTCATCATAGATTGTGAAGCTGTTTGGCAAACCGAAATAGTTACTGTAAGTGCGCAGTATCTTGTTAGCGAAGGAATGAAATGTGCCTCCTTCCACACGCATGCACCTTGGGTCATGCCTGGCAGCCCTTGAAATCATTTCTTGTGCACTTCGTCTTGTGAAGGTGAGGAGCAGGATTGTTGCCGGATCAATGCCTGTCTTTACCAAATGCTGTACCCGGTACTCGATGACCCTTGTCTTGCCGCTTCCGGCACCGGCGATAACAAGCACCGGTCCTTCGACCGTTGTAACTGCCTCAAGCTGTCTGTCGTTCAGATGTAACCTGACATCCTTATCCATATTCATTTCCGGTAGTGCGCCCACAGTATAGAACAGTTGCTCTCAAATGTGAAGCGGAACAACTGACCATTTCATTGGGCCGCATTGCCTCCTGCAATTCTCACAAGTATTATTCTCAAAAATGGAGTATATTTCAATTGGCAATCATTTCTCTCAGAGGTATAGATGATAGAAGATCAAGACCGGTCCAAGGAACAATTAATCAGCGAGCTTGCCGAACTCCGCCAATTGATTACCGAACTAAGAACTAGTGAAAAACAATACCGTACCCTCGCTGACAATGCCCTTGTGGGGATTGTCCAGAGCACCCTTGGAGGTGAGCTGCTCTATGCCAACAGCACTGCCCTGCGCATGTTCGGGTATGAAAATCTAGAAGAAGCAAAAACAGCCGGTCTGCCCGCAATGCGTTACCGCAACCCCGAGGACAGAAAAGTCCTCATAGAGACGCTCACACAAACCGGAATAGTACCAAACTTTGAAACGGAATATATCTCGAAGTCAGGAGAGTCCATCTTTGTACTCTTCAGCGCTACCCTCGAAGAGGATGTTATAACAGGGATGATAATAGACATTACTACTCGAAAATGCGCTGAGGAGACCCTTATCAAAAATGAACAGCGCCTTATCGAAGCCCAGCGAGTTGCCCATGTGGGGAGTTGGGAATGGGACATTACCACCGGAGGCCTTTACTGGTCCGATGAGATCTACCGGATATTTGGTTTCCTTCCACAGCAATTCGGAGTAACATACAATGATTTCCTTACCTATGTTCATCCCGAAGACCGCACAACGGTGGAAGAAGCAGTGAATCAATCACTGTCCGAACCCAAAAGCCCCTATTCCGTAGAACACAGGATCATCCTTCCCGGCGGCAGCGAGCGCACGGTTCATGAGCGGGGTGAAGTGACCTTCGACAAAAACAGCAAGCCGATCCGCATGGTGGGAACGGTCCATGACATCACAGATCAGAAGGAGGCGCATGAAGCCCTGGCGCAAAGCGAACATCTCTACCGCCTCCTCGCAGAGAATGTGTCAGATGTCATCTGGACAATGGATATGGACCTCAAGTTCACCTATATCAGCCCCTCTGCTGCGTGGTAAGCCCACAGGTATACTTGGCGTAACACGGGACATTACGAAACGAAAAGAGGCCGAGGAAGAATTGAGGATAAAATCACGGAGCCTTGAGGAAGTCAATACCGCCTTGAAAGTTTTATTGGAGCAGAGGGAAAAAGACAAGACTGTGCTCGAAGAGAATATCCTCTTCAACGTGAAAAAACTTGTTCTGCCGTATCTGGAAACCCTCAAACAAAAACGTTTAAATGAAGAACAACAGAGCTACCTGGATGTCCTGGAAATCAACCTGAATAACATCGTTTCCCCTTTTGCAAAAAGGTTGACATCAATCCATGAGGGCTTAACCCCCCAGGAGATCAAGGTTGCAGATTTCATTCGGAACGGGAAATCAGTCAAAGAAATTGCTGCAGCTCTCGGCGTCTCGAAGAATGCGATCAACCGCCACCGGCAGCACATCAGGAACAAACTGGGATTGAACAATCAAAAAATCAATCTCAGATCACACCTCCTCTCCCTCGCCTCAGAATAGTACCAACATTGTACCATTCTGTTGTCATTAATATAATATCATGTCTTTGCACCGTATGACGATATATAGGACAAGGATCACGAAAGTACGACATCATTGATAAGGAGGTTCCTATGATTGATCCTGTTGAAGGAATAGCAAACACCAAATCATTGAACCAGTCGGCCGGAGTACACAAAGCATCGAACCATGTCACACAGCAATCCTCTATATCTGACACTGTAAAGATCAGTGACACGGCAAAAGCAGCTCTGGACGAAACCATGGATACCCCTGGTGAGACTCTAATAAAAGCCAAATGCGGCGACCTTGAGGCCCAGGGCTTATTAAAACAGCAGGCCGCAAGGAAGGAAATATTGGGGATATGATGAACAACGGCTCTTGAAATGAAAAAGAAGTATGCCAAGAGTCTGTATTGAAACGGAAAGCACAAATAGCCTCTAAAGCCTCCGGGGTATCCAATAGCTGTGGTTCCTTGTGCGGGAATCTCTGCCCCGGTGGCCCCCCCCTCATCGTTTTCCTAAAAGCAAGTCCAGCATATTCTGTGATTGCCTCCATTCCTCCTGGTGCGCGACATACCAACCCTTTCACAGAAACAGTCCGCACCCGGAGGTTCCTCATTCCGGTTGTGTCATGTATTCACAAGCGGGAATAATTGTGGTATAATAGATTGCTTTTCAATAATTCACGAGGGGTAAGCGTGAAACGTATCCGTTACGTGTGGGGCAGGATTGAACGCCCGCTTTTGCTTCTATTAGTGTTTGTCTTTTTATGTGCGGCCTGGGCGGGAATGTACAAATTTACCAAAATTGTGCTTGCGCTCGTCAGGTAGCAGAATCCGTTCACTCCTAGTCTCCTGATACTATTCATCATCCCCGGGCAGCGTTTGACGTGCACAATTTTGTATGGTAAGTCACATGCCATTTTTACCATGCCGCCCGTTTCTACCTTCTCGATTATCTTTTGTGGGCTTTAGTCGATAATAGTTGCGTGACAGTAATCACGGATATTCGTTCGTGTGGGTTGTACTATCATTAGTATGCCTCAAAGAGGACGGGGAGGCAAAGCAAGAAGTTGGAGATGAATCTCATAATCATATACCAAGAGATTAACACGGGCATTATCAATGGTCTGCAATTTACCTTGATGTGCAGACCTCATTTTATATAA
>JAEAME010000183.1_pt1 | contig 80694 bp, 69 predicted proteins | sample 8958731 | NCBI WGS metagenome assembly JAEAME01 (sample SAMN16933194, study PRJNA681113) | bioreactor sludge metagenome | isolation source: anerobic bioreactor sludge (Control) | place: India:Bengaluru | collected 2018-10-24
CCGGTACACTTATGTCTTCTGAGCACCGGAAGGAGGAGTCCGGAGAGGAACCATGCGGTTCCTCTCCGCGTGTTTCTCTGGTACTCTCTTGCCACGTGGCAAGAGAGTACAAAACGTACCTTCGCATCCCCGAATCCAAGGTTCGATAACGCCAGAAAACATCGGGCCTATTGAATCGTCCCTACAATAAATACAAAAAAAACAAATGGGTGGGAGACCCGTCCCATACCGGCGGACGCCACCTCCCCCCCCCCCTCACACCCACTTCTCAATCTTTGCGTTCAGCTTCCCCTTCCGGCTCAGATTCTCGTACCCGAGGTAGCGGAACCTTCCATAGCCCCGCACCGATACAACGGTTCCGGGTTTTACCGCCGCGCTGTTGTTTTCGCACTGCCGCCCGTCGATGAACACCTTCCCCTCCCGGAATACCTCAAGGCTCTCCTCGCGTGAAAGATCGTATGTGGCGGCAACAATCACATCTGCGCGCTCCGATGTGATCTGTATCCTCTCCTCTTGGGGCTCGGTTCCGGTGCCGTCCGGCAGAGCATCCACCTCCCGGCAGACGAGTGTTGTATGCTTAGCGTTTGTAAAATCCGATATTATGACCGGCGCGACTCGTGAAATGCAGAAAAAATACGCAACATTGTCTTTGATGTAAATATCCCCGATCAGGTCGCGCTCAATTCCCAGGTTCATAAGTGCGCCCAGTATGTCCCGGTGTGTCAGCCTGTCGGCGAACTTCTGCTGCAGAGGCGAAGCCGAAAGGCAGGTAATCGGGTATGTCTCGTCATACCCGCAGTCCCCGAACCGTGCGACAACCCGTTCGCAGTCAGATGTGCCGCCGAAAAGAGTCAATCCGGCATACTGCAGCTCTTTTTTCATCCTCATTAATATATCGGTTTCGTTTAATCCGAGAAAATCGGAATAAATATACCTGCCGGAAGCATATGCGCGTTCGGCCAGCTCAGTAAAGCGTTTTTGAAGAAATTTATCGTCTGTCATCATCTCATCCTTTCAAAAGCTATCGGTATATTATAATATCACGCCGTCCGTGCTGTCAAGTGAGAGGAATTTTTTTATTAAATAGGTAATATTATTGAAAAGTCACAGTCCTTATGTTATAATTGATACAAAACTTATACAGGAGCTGTGAATATGGGTAATTTTTTCAGATTCTTATCTCTGCTTCTCGCCTGTCTTACATTATTGACAATCGTTTCATGTGCCAAATCGGGCGAAAACGAAGCAGAAACCACCCAGCAATCTATTGAGACAAACGCTGAATCCGAAACCTCTGACCCTAACATCGGGGAAGATGGTTATATCAAGGATAACCTTCCCGGAGATCTTAACTACAAATCCGAAGTAAGCATTCTCCATTGGAACGATTACTCCCGCCCTGAGTTCTACATCGATACGGCAAACGGCGACGTGGCAAACGACGCTGTATATAAGCGCAATCTTCAGATTGAGGAGCGCCTCGGTGTAACTCTTAAGTGGACCGGACAGCCGGGAGACGTGAGCAATATTTCAAATTTCGTCGGCGTTGTTCAGAAAAGTTATCTGACCGGCGACCATGCCTATGATATTGTCGCGACCTACAGCCGTACGGCAGGCCTTTTGGCGGTTGACGGATATCTCGCCGACATCAACGCAATTGAAGGAAGTTATCTCGACTTCGACAAACCCTGGTGGCCCAAGACAATTATCGATACCGTAACCATCGGGAACTCCATGTACTTCATAACCGGCGACGCGGCGACGAGCGTCCTTCACTACATGACTGCGATTTTCTACAACAAGGAACTGTTTGACAAATTAAACCTCCAATACCCCGCAGTTGATGTGGACAATAACACCTGGACGCTTGACCGGCTCATCACCATATCATCGAACTGCTATCAGGATCTCGACGGCAACAGCAAGCTGTCCGAAGGAGACTTGTACGGCTTCTCAACGATTTATTATAACGCCGACGCATTCTATACCGGCTCAGGCATGCTTCTTGTGGACCACGACCCCGAAAATCTTTTAAAAATTGCCGATGATTTCTACGGCGAGCGGGCTATTAACCTTGTCGACAAGCTTGGCAAATGGATGGTTACCGACACCTGCTACATAAGCAGATCAGGCGCATCTCTCAGTTATTATGTACCTTTCGTAAACGGTAACGCTCTCATGTGCCAGCTCCGGTCTTTCATGGTTGCCCCGTCCGAACCCGCCAGCCTGACAGATGTGACCTGGGAATACGGAATCGTACCGAACCCGAAATTCGATGAAAATCAGGAAAGCTACTACACCATCATCGGCAACCCCTTCACCCTCTTTGGCATAATGAAAGATGTAAACAGTGAGCGGCAGACGATGTGCTCCGCCGTACTCGAGTGCTGGGGCAGCGAGGCATACCGCAACACGACACCGGCGGTTTTTGAAATCTGCATGAAACTGAAATATTCGGCTACCGAGACCGAATCTGCGATGTATGACGTAGTCCGTACCTCGGTTGTCTTCGACCTCGGCCGCATTTTCGCCGAAGACCTCAGCAGAATGAGCGAAAAACCAAGCATCGCTATGACAACCGGTGCCTCCTGGGCATCGATGTCGAAAACCTATAAAAAGATACTTGACTCACAGATCAAAAATATTAACAACTCCTTCAATACTCAGCAGAGCTGACAGTCAGCATAAGGAACGCCGCGCACGGATTTTATCCGTGCGCGGCGTTCCTGTCTAAAAAAGGGTTACGGTCGCTTTTCAGAGAAATACTTCGTCGCTCCGCAAAAGCTTTCAAGCAATTTAACCAATCATATCGTTTTGAGCAATAGACATAAAGTGTTCTATTTGGTTAATTTGTATAAAGTTTCTTGCCAGGCTTTTTTTAAAGAAGCCGCGTAACCTACGTTCCTTATTTCTGAATTGCCATAATCGTCTGATTCATTGCAGCGAGCTGTTTTTCGATTACTTTATTCATTGTCTTGAATGTGGAAGCAACAGTGTTGCTCTTGCTCCGTATTATAGTGCGCAGCTGCTGGTGCACCGAGCTGAGCGATTTGGTGTAGAGCACGCCGGCGTCGATATAAATCGAGTTGTAAATGAGATCGAGCATTTTGCCCGACTCCTCGTCGTTGACGTACTTGCTCTTGAGCGCGATTTCATAGTAAGTCGGAGTAACGGTCTTAAAGCTCTCAGACGCTATCGCCTCAAGGAATGTCCCCATCATGTCAAGCTTTTCGTCGCTTACTGTGGACACAATCCCGAACGCAGTGAACTGGTCGTGCAGGAATGTGTAGTATTCATCCTGGACTTCGTCAAGCTTCGGGATCGGAATAATCCCGTAGCTGTCGGTCATATTGCGCAACTCGTCAGATTCGACCGAAACAAGGCGCAAAGTAACCATTGCTGCCCGGCCTTCGGCCAGCGCAGAAGCACCGGCGATCTGGTTTGCCGCGTCTGAAACGCTTTCCACTATAAACGAGCCGGCACAATTGTACCAGAGTTTAAGAATTTTGTCCACCGCGCTGACCATTCTGTCGGTATCTAAGCTGTACACATAATAATTGTCAGCGTCTTTGGTGAGAATCGGAAGTTTACACGATGACCAGTACGGGTCGATATATGCCAGGTTAGTAGTCAGGAATCCGTATCTGTCGGCAATATCCGCCGTTCCGTTGCCGTTTAAGTCCTGATAGAAGTTTGATGCCACCGTGTACTGATAGTCAAGCGTCCAACGGCCGCTGTCCACTACTTCGTACATGTTTTCCATACTGCTTGCCGCCATCATGTTCTTATTGAAAAAAGTCACGAACATATAGCGGTAGAGAGTGAGGGCGACCGATCCGGTGCACATGTACTGCCCGTCACCAAACGATGCCGCCTGGTTGAATCCCTGAGACCAGTATGGCTGGGTCAGTTCGAGGTATTCGCAGTCGTAAAGGTTGCGGAAAATATTCTCAGCAGTATACATGATCGTTGAGTAGACACTGTTTGCCAGGATGTCGTAGTCGTCTGTTCCTGCCTTCACCGAGTTGCGTACTGCATTCGAGACAGCGTAGTTGTCAACGCCGGCGATCTCGTAACTTTTGATCTTGACGTTCAGTCTGTCCTCAACCGCCACATCACGGTTGTAAACCGCATCGTTGATTAGGTCGCCAGTGATCTCACCTATGTAGATTTCGCCGCGTACCCAGTCACTGTCCCGGCTGATAATGCGGATCTCCTGCTGCCCGTAATCAAGTCCGTCGGGGAGATTATCCTGTTTCGGCGTCGTCGTCTCGGCATCAGTTCCTATCGGTGAGCCGGTCTCAAACCCCGATGTTGTCGTTTCATCGCCCTCAGTCTTGTCGGAGCAGGACGCGAAAGTCAGGATCAGCATTGCCGCCAGTACAAACACCGCGACAGCTCTAGATAGATTTTTCATGCCCTATTATCCTCCTAAAATATTTTAATGTTAACTGTTTCCTGTCAGATTTACTGCTTTGCGTTTTCGAAAATCGAAAGCATATACGCCTGTGCTTCCTTTGTCAGCGCAATCTTATCGTCGCCCTTAAGTTCACACTCGATTGTGTAAACTCCGGTATATCCCAGTTCGTCGAGTTTTTCGACAAGCGCCGGCAGATTTGCCCGGCCGAGACCGAGCTGTACCTGCTTGCCCAGCTTCATCCCGTCGGTCGGATATAAACCGTCCTTTAGGTGTGTATCCATGACGTATTTTCCGAAAACCTCAAGCGCATCAAGAGAGTTAGCTTTTCCGTAAAGGATCAGGTTCGCGGTATCGAAATTGATTCCGAGGTTAGCCGTTCCAATCGCCTCAATGGTGCGGAGCATGGTAACCGGCGTCTCCTGCCCGGTCTCAAAGAGGAAAAACTGACCCCTTGATTCCATTGCTTTCGCAAGGTTCCGGATCGCGGCAACAACCCCGTTGAAATTCGGATCGTCAGGATTCTCAGGTATGAACCCGACATGAGTCGCAATCTGTTTTACGTGTATTTTCTCTGCAAAAACCGAAGCGTTCATAAGTTCGGTCAGCCGCTGGAAGCGGTACGCGAGGGGAACCAGGCCCAGAGTCGCCGGACCTGCGGTAAAGTTCCATTCCTTCGGCCCGGTCCAGCCTGCCCAGAGCGTCGATATCTCAAAACCGGTCTCGGCCAGCGCCGCGTTTATTTCCGCGGCTTTCGCCTCGGTATAGGTACTTTGATTCCATATGCACAGCTGGCAGGACTGCATTCCGTAGCTCTGAGCCTTTAAAAACTCCGCTTTAACATCTGTTGAGGGTCCGCAGGGTATAAGTACACCTATTTTTTTCATCGTATGTCTCCTTTTTCAATGTTTATGACTGTTTGGTGTTTTTTGATTAATAGATTAAAGTTTCTTGCCGATTTCGAAGAAATCTGCTTCTATTACAAAGAAGCCGCGTATTCTTCGTTTACAGCCGCGTAACTATCGTTCCCCGTCCTTCCGCGCTTTCGCGTAGCTTTTCAACAAGCTTCACCGTAGCCATTGCGCTCTCGGGCGGATTGACCGTGTTCTCGCTGCCCTCAAGTATAGATGAAGCCAGCGCCTTTATCTCCCCGGCCATACGGTTTGCACGTGGTAGTTCAGCGTCATAAGGCGTCCCCTCGTCAGGGAAAACGGTGACTTTGCCTTCCTCAAGTTTTACCGTGGCCTTCTCAAACCGCACACGGTAGGTCATCTGAAACTTCGTGCTCGCTGCCTCGTCCCACGAGGCGTTCGCCACTATGATTTTGTCGTCATTGTACAGGAATCGGCTGTTAACCACCGTCCAGCGCGAACGGGTGTCGTAAGAGACCGCCGAGACCGCCTCGGGCTCTCCGAAAAGGAAACGCACCATGTCGACGTCGTGTATATGTAAATCCATGATTGCTCCGCCGCTGCGGTCTGTATCCTTGTACCAGCCGTCAAATCCCCACCGGGGCGAAGAAGATAGCCGATCAAAAAACGCATTTCTGACTCTGCCGTACGTATTGTTGACAATCGCATCCTTAAGGAACAGGTAAAGCGGCTCGAATCTCAGGCACTGGCCGATCATGAGCTTTTTTCCGCACTCTCTCGCCGTATCGATCATCACAGCGCAGTCTGCCGATGAAAGAGCCATAGGCTTCTCGCAGAAGACATGCTTCCCCGCCCTAAGCATCTTTATAGTATATTCCATATGCAGATACGACGGCAGGCAGATGTCGACCATGTCGAACTCTTCATTTTTCATCATTTCTTCAAGGTCTGTGTAAAGTTTCTGGCCGCTAAGGTCGAATTTAGGATTGCCGTCGATGTTTATCGCCTGTGCTTTTTTGAACTGCTCGGGATTGATGTCGCAGATTGCGACAAGTTTGATCGGAAAACCACTGCGTGTAAGTTCATCGTAAGCGTGTTTGTGCGACTTCGCGATTCCCCCGAAGCCTATCATTGCTGATTTGATATTTTTATTCTCCATAGTCTTTCCTGATTTCTTTTTTTATATTTTGCACCGCATGCTGCAATCTGATTTAGCGGTACTTCGTCAAAATTTATAATATCATATACTTTCCCCCGCCGTAAAGTCAGAAATGTATTATAAACTTATAATATTTTCCACAGCAAAAAACAGGAATATATTGTTGCGCAGAGCTTTCCATGTTATAATGATATAAATCAGTCCACTCACAGCAGGAGGTATTCAAAATCATGCCGTACGTCCAGATACCGCTTAAAAACCTTATTCATGTCAGTAAAATCACCTCAATTTTCTATCTCGGCTTTTCCCCTGAATACCGGTCCGGGCTTGATGTCCACGATTTCTGGGAGTTGATATATGTCGACAAGGGCGTAACCCGCATTATGGCCGGGGAACGCGAATTCCCGCTAAAATCCGGCGAGGTGATCCTTCACGCGCCGAATCTGAGCCACCGGATCAGCTGCGACGAAATTCACAGCGCAAACGTTTTTATTATTTCATTCAACTGCAAATCTGCCGCTATGAAGCAGTTCGGAACCTCCCCCATCACCGTCCCCTCTGCCGTCCGGCCCCTCATTACCTCACTGATCGACGAGGGTACCAGAAATTTTGACTGCTCCGCCCTGCCGTTGAAGCCTCTTTCCGACGCCCCGGTCGGCGGCCAGCAAATGATCCGGATTTTGCTCGAATCGCTCTTAATCCAGCTCATGCGCGTCTCTGCCGCCCCCGCCGCCGCCGCCGATGCCCGCCCTGAAGCCGAAACATCCGGCGGCCTTGCCTCTGGAATCATAGCTTACCTCAACGACCACCTTTACGATCAGGTGACGATTGAGCAGCTCTGTGACGCCTTCCATTACGGTAAAAGCCGCCTCTGCGCCGTCTTCCTCAGGGACACGGGTAAAACTATAATCACATTTTATACCGAAAAGAAAATCGAAGCTGCCAAGGAGCTGATGCGCCAGGGCAAAACCATCCGCGAGGCCGCCACCCTCCTTGGCTTCGATACCCCGCAGTACTTCTCCCGTGTCTTTAAAACCTACACCGGCATGCCCCCCCACGACTACCGGCGCTCGCTCCTTTTCGCAGTAAACGCCAAAGTCAAACGCCGCCAGCTGAACCCAGGGACTAAGAAGATACAGGAGATATAGAGGAAGCGAGGAACGGGGAATACGCGGCCTCTTGTAAGAGGCCTGGCGAGAACTTTTCAAAAAAATAGCATAACCACTCGACAAAACCCCAAATACGACAATGAACCACGGCGCCGCAGTTGGGCCCCACATCCCTGCTGGGCGCCGGGACGCGGGGAACGGATTTCAGAAAAGGGAAAAGTAAAAATTTAGTACCTTATCCGGCGAGCTTCACGCCGGAGCGTAAAATTACGCGAAGGCCCGCTGTACAAACGCTTCAGTATAGGGCGCGCTATACAGCATGTAAAGATTGAAATAAGTGTAATTGTTATAATTCCCGCCGGCGCACACGCTGCCGATCAGGTACACTTATGTCTTCTGAGCACCAAAAGGAAGAGTTCTCAGAGAAACCATTCGGTTTCTCTGAGCGCGCTTCTTTCGTCTATTTCTTCCCGCGCAGGAAGAAATGGACAACGTACCTCCGCATCCCCGCATCTAATGTTAAATAACGCCGAAAAAACAAACATTATAAAACAAACACTTCATCATAATTTTTTTACCCTGTTGAGTTTCACGCCGGAGCGTAAAATCACGCGAAGGCCCGCTGTACAAACGCTTCAGTATATGGCGCTATACAGCATGTAAAGATAGAAATAAGTGTAAGTGTTATAATTCCCGCCGGCGTACACGCTGCCGATCAGGTACACTTATGTCTTCTGAGCACCAAAAGGAAGAGTTCTCAGAGAAACCATTCGGTTTCTCTGAGCGCGCTTCTTTCGTCTATTTCTTCCCGCGCAGGAAGAAATGGACAACCGTACCTCCGCATCCCGCACCCAAAGTTAAATAACGCTAAAAAACTAAAACAAACACTTTATCATAATTTTTTACCCTGTTTAGCTTCACGCCGGAGCGTAAATTACGCGAAGGCCCGCTGTAAAAACCCTTCAGTATAGGGCGCTATACAGCATGTAAAGATAGAAATAAGTGTAAGTGTTATAATTCCCGCCGGCGTACACGCTGCCGATCAGGTACACTTATGTCTTCTGAGCACCAAAAGGAAGAGTTCTCAGAGAAACCATTCGGTTTCTCTGAGCGCGCTTCTTTCGTCTATTTCTTCCCGCGCAGGAAGAAATGGACAACCGTACCTCCGCATCCCCGCACCCAAAGTAAAATAACGCTAAAAGACAAAATAAATATTTAATCAAATTTTTTTCCCTTTCATTGACTTCCAATAAATAATATAATATAATTCTATTTAAAAGACTTACCTTTACATATTATCATCACGACGGGAGCAGCAGCACATGGACCATATTATCGAGGTTGAAAACCTTAAAAAATCCTACGGCAGCGTCGAGGCGGTCAGGGGCATCAGCTTTTACGCTGAAAAGAGCAAACTCTTCGCCTTCCTCGGTCCCAACGGCGCCGGCAAAAGCACCACGATCAATATAATCTGCACCTTTCTCAAACCAGACTCGGGAAGCGTCAGCGTAAACGGTCATATCCTCGGCAAAGAGGACAACGCCATCCGCAACTCAATCGGTGTCGTCTTCCAGGACAGCCTGCTGGACGGCATCTTAACTGTTGAGGAGAACCTCTCCTGCCGCGGAGCTCTTTACGGAATGTCTGGCAAAAAGCTCTCGGAAGCCGTTAAGAACGCAATGGCCGAGGTAGGATTGACAGACTTATCCAAGCGTCCTTACGGCAGGCTGTCAGGCGGCCAGCGGCGCCGCTGCGATATCGCCCGGGCACTTGTCAACACCCCTGAAATACTCTTTCTCGACGAACCGACCACCGGCCTCGACCCTCAAACCCGTAAAATCGTCTGGGAGACCATCCGCAGGCTGCAGAGAGAAAAAGGTGTGACTGTTTTCATGACCACCCACTACATGGAGGAAGCCGCCGACGCCGACTATGTCATAGTTATCGACAACGGTTCGATCGCCGCCAAGGGAACGCCCAGCGACCTACGCGAGAAATACGCCCAGGATAAGCTCAGCCTTATTTACTCTAATCCCGAAGCGCTTAAAAAACTGCTCGAAGCGTCCGGAATCGCCTATACCAGGGTATCCGACCGCCTTGTCATCCCGATAAGGAAAACTATCGACGCGCTGCCCATAGTCGAGCAGTGCCGCAAATATATCACCGGCTTTGAGGTTACTGCCGGAACAATGGACGATGCCTTCATCGGCATCACCGGAAAGGAGCTCAGACAATGATATCATTTACGCGTCGCAACCTCCTGCTCTTCTTCAAGGACAAATCGGCGGTATTTTTCTCGCTCCTGTCCTCGATTATCATACTCGGGCTCTATATCCTCTTCCTCGGCGACGTCTGGGCCACCAACTTCTCGCAGATTCCGAACGCCCGCGAAATAATGGACAACTGGGTCATGGCCGGTCTGCTCGCCACCACCTCCGCCACCACGACAATGGGAGCCTTCGGCATCATGGTCAATGACCGTACGCTCAAGATAAACCGCGACCTTTATGTTTCACCCATAAGCCGCAAAAGTCTTGCCGGAGGATATGTCCTCAGCGCATTCATCATCGGTTACATAATGTCCCTTATAACGCTTGTGCTAGCCGAAGTATATATTGTCGCCGAGGGCGGCTCGTTAATGACTCCGGCGACACTCTTGAAAGTGCTTGTGTATCTCCTTATCGCCGATATAGCGAATACTTCAATGATATTCTTGCTGACCTCGTTTTTCTCGAGCAACAACGCCTTCTCGGCGGCCAGCACCGTTATCGGAACCCTGATCGGTTTCATAACCGGCATTTATCTCCCCATCGGCTCGCTGCCCGAAGCGGTGCAGTGGGTAGTCAAGGTATTCCCGACCTCCCACGCCGCCGTCATTCTGAGGCAGGCCATGATGTCCGACCCGATGTCAAAAGGCTTTTCCGGCATACCCGGGGATGAGGTTTCATGGATTCCTGAATTTCTCGGAGTAACCTTCAAATTCGGAGAAAGCGAAATCAGCGAGGCCGTCAGCATAGCGGTACTTCTGGGCTCGGGGCTGATCTTTTTCGTTGGCGCGGTGCTCGTGCTCTCAAGGAAGAAAAAGAGCTAAGGGTTAAACAGCATCACAATATAATAATAGGCGGTCAATAATCCATTTTATATATGGATTATTGACCGCCTTTGGGGTTGCGGAGATGCGTTTTGTACTCTCTTATTTCACGATAAGAGAGTACCAGAGAATCGTGCCAAGGTGGAACCGCGTGGTTCCCCCTTGGAACCCCCTCCTGCATTCGCCAATATCGATTGCTGCGTGCAGCGTTTAAACTGCTGCCAAAAGCTCTCGCCGACGGCGATTTATACCACTTACACTTAATTCATCGTTTAGCTTGTGACTTTTGCTGCGGCAGCGAGTGGTAAGGTGAAGCGTATATCAGCGGGCCTCTTAATTCATCGTGATGCAGGTGAATTGAAGAAAGCAGAAAAAGATACTTTACCTGTTACCTGTTACTTGCACGTCCCCTCCGAGCATGCATGACATGTCTCGCAGGCGGGGAGTATGCTCTTATCGTATGGAATGCCGTTGCGTTCGTAGTAGTCGGCGACGGCTGATTTGATTGCCTCCTCGGCGAGGACCGAGCAGTGCATCTTATGTGGCGGCAGACCGTCGAGAGCCTCAGCGACTGCCTTGTTGGTCAGTGTGAGAGCCTCGGATAAGGGCTTGCCCTTGATCATTTCGGTCGCCATTGAACTCGAGGCAATGGCTGAGCCGCAGCCGAAGGTCTCAAACTTCACGTCCTCAATCATATTGTCTTTTATTTTCAGGTAGATTTTCATAATGTCGCCGCACTTGGCGTTGCCGACCTCGCCGACTCCGTCGGCGTTCTCGATGACGCCCACATTGCGCGGGTGCATGAAATGATCCATCACTTTTTCACTGTATAACATATTTTTTCTTCCCTTCCCTAAGGTCTCTCCAGACCGGAGACATATTTCTGAGATATTCAACCACGCCGGGCACTTTCTCGATTATATAGTCGACTTCTTCGTCGGTGTTGTACTCGCAGAGCGAGATGCGCAGCGAGCCGTGCGCAATTTCGTGCGGGCGGCCTATCGCCAGCAGCACGTGGCTCGGGTCAAGCGACCCGGAGGTGCAGGCCGAACCCGAGGACGCCATGATCCCCGCGTCGTCAAGTAGCAGCAGCAGCGACTCACCCTCGATTCCCTCAAAGCACATGTTAACGTTTCCCGGCAGACGGTGCACAACGTCACCGTTTAAAACTGAGTGCGGAATTTTTGAAAACCCTTTGATTATCCGGTCGCGCATCGCGCTCAGCTTCGCAGCATTCGCGTCGATGTTCCGGCAGGACTCGTCGAATGCTGCTGCCATGCCGACAATACCCGGGATATTCTCGGTACCGGCCCGTCTGCCGCGCTCCTGAGCGCCGCCCTCGATGAGATTGGACAGGATAATTCCCTTCTTAGCGTAAAGCATCCCGACGCCCTTCGGGCCGTGGAACTTGTGCGCTGAAAGAGAGAGCATGTCGATGTTCTGTTCGTTTACGTTTATATGCAGGTGCCCTGCAGCCTGAACCGCGTCGGTGTGGAAGAGCACGCCGCGCTCGCGGCATACCTGCCCGATTTCGGCTATCGGTTCGATTGTTCCGATTTCGTTATTTGCGTACATGACCGTCACAAGGCAGGTATCCGGCCTGATGGCTGCCGCCACCTCGCCTGCAGTGATGAGACCGTCGCCCTTATGCACGTCAAGTAGTGTGATTTCATACCCTTGCTTCTTCAGCTTTTCAAGTGTGTGAAGCACAGCGTGATGCTCTATGGCGGTTGAAATTATATGCTTTTTGTTCTTTTTGGCTCCGAGAATCGCAGCAGATACAATCGCCTGGTTGTCGGCCTCGCTGCCTCCTGAGGTGAAGTAAATCTCCCGTGCTTCGCAGCCGAGATTTTTTGCCATAGTCTCGCGGGCTCCCATAAGCGCCTCAGACGCCGCCTGGCCGGCCGAATGCAGGCTCGACGGGTTGCCGTATACAGTGTCCATATATGGCAGCATAGCCTCAATCGCGGTTCTGCTCATTTTCGTGGTAGCCGCGTTGTCAGCATAAACTTTCATATTATCATTCCTTTCTTATTGACATCCTTATGTATCAATTAGCGTTGTTGTAGAATACAGTTTTACCGGCCTCCACCGAATGCGTCAGCCAGACGCTGCCTCCTATGACGCAGTTGTCGCCGACATGTGTGTTCCCTCCAAGTATGGTCGCATTGGCATATATGACAACGTGGTTTCCGATATCTGGGTGCCGTTTGACACCTTTAACCGGATTGCCGTGCTCGTCGAGCTCAAAGCTCTTGGCTCCGAGTGTAACGCCCTGGTAGAGCTTTACGTGGTCGCCGATTGTGCAGGTTTCACCTATGACGACGCCTGTGCCGTGGTCGATGAAGAAGAACTTCCCTATCGTCGCTCCCGGATGAATATCTATACCTGTAATCCGGTGCGCGTATTCGGTCATCATTCTGGGGATCAGCGGCACGCCCAACAGATGCAGACCGTGCGACAGACGATATATGCTGATAGCCTCAAACGCCGGGTAAGCGAGCATTATATCGCGCCCCGACAGTGCTGCAGGGTCGCCCTCGTATGCGGCTATTATGTCTGACTTTAGTCTTTCCTCAATTTCGGGCAGACTATCTATAAATTTTGCGGTTATAACATTTATTTCACTGCTGCTCTTTTCGGGCATCACGTCAGACAGTGTTTTTTCAAGCATCACTGCCGCGTCGCTCAGGTAAGTTTCTGTAATATTACCTATTTTATCATGGGAGCAGGTTTTATCCCCGAAAATCCCGGGGTACATCGCGCTGCGAAGCAGCTTTATCAGTTTTCTCACCCGCTTTTTCATCAGCGGAAGACTGCATGCCCAATCGTATTTCTGCAGGTTTGCTTCCGCAAGTTTTTTCGCGGCAGACCTTACGGTGAGATCAAGATTGTCTTTTGCTTCCATAGCACCACCTTATTCCTATCGAATTCATATGAATTATAGCATGTTATTCCTATCTTGTCAATAGGAATACAAAAAAATTTTTAATTATTTTATATTACCCTCGAGCAGATCGCGAAGTGTAACGCTGTCGAGGTAATCCCCTACGATTTTCTCGAGCTTTTCCCACATCGGGAGAGTCTGGCAGTGTGTTGAGCGTCCGCAGTTGATCGTCCCGCACTCAAGGCAGGAGACCGGGGCGACCGAGCCCTCGGTGAGCCTGACTACCGAGCCGACGGTATATTCCTCGGGCTTTTTAGTAAGTTTATATCCGCCTTCCTTACCCCGGCAGCTCTCGAGGAGTCCGCCCTTGTTAAGTATGGCCACAATGGCCTCAAGATACTTAACCGATATGTCCTCGCGCTCCGAGATTTTCTTGAGCGATATATAACCCTCGTCGGTATGATGCGCCAGGTCGAGCATAACGCGCAGTGCGTATCTGCCCCGCGTTGATATCATCATTATGTTTTACCCCCTTCGTCTGATCAGTCACCGGAGGCGACCGCTTCGATTTCCACCAGCGCTCCCTTGGGCAGCTCTGCGACGCCGACGCAGCTGCGAGCCGGCTTTCCGGTGAAATAAGAAGCATAAATTTTATTGAAAACCGCAAAATCTCCCATGTTCTTTAAGTAGCATGTTGTTTTTATAACGTCGCCGTATCCGAGTCCCGAAGCTTCAAGAACCGCGCCGATATTTTTTATCGCCTGTTCGCACTGCTCTTCGATACCGACAGCAAGCACCCCGGTTTCGGGTATAAGCCCGATCTGCCCGGAAGTAAAGACAAGCTGACCTATACCTATAGCCTGCGAATATGGCCCTACGGCAGCCGGAGCTTTTTCGGTGTGGATTATTTTCATTTTTATTACTTCCTTTTACAAGATTTAATGGCTAATTCTGAAATACGGAATAGTCATGACTATCCCCTGCAGATTTGAGTGCTCAACTTGAAAATCCCACATGTTTTGTATGGATAAGTCCTGACTGTTCCGGAATTTTAGATTTTCGATCACCTGACGACATAAAAAGACCTTATCCTACACGATAACTGGGAATATGAGAATTATAGCATTTTTATCCTACAGTGTCAATAGGCATTATTAAAATGAGCTGCCGAATTTATGCGGCAGCTCGTTTTTCTTATTGTGTATTTTTTATATATGTAACGTATCCCGTTCCCATAGCCTTCTTCTTGAGGAGAAGGTGTCAGCTATGTTGACGGATGAGGTGGCTCGTCATCCTCCCGTTCCTCCGCTCCCCCGCTCTCAGCCTCCCCCGCTCTTAGCCTCCCCTAACAGGGGAGGTGGCAGCCTGCCGAACTTTGTTCGGCTGATGACTGGAGAGGTTTCGCTCCCCCGCTCCTCCGCTCCCCCGCCCTTAGCCTCCCCCGCTCTTAGCCTCCCCTAACAGGGGAGGTGGCAGCCGTAGGCTGACGGAGAGGTTTCGCTCCCCCGCTCCTCCGCTCCTCCATTCCTCCGCTCCCCCGTTCCCCCGCTCCCCCGTTCCTCCGCTCTCCCGTTCCTCCGCTCTCCCGTTCCTCCGTTTCCAGCCTACTAGGGGAGGTGTCGGCTTCGCGGACGGAGAGGTTTATCGCAGAGAAATGGAGATACGAAGGTGCGGTGTCCATTTCTTTTTCTCGTGAAAAAGAAATGGACGAAAGAAAACACGCGGAGAGGAACCCATGAGTTCCTCTCCGGACTCCTCCTTCCGGCGCTCATAAGCCATAAGCGTACCGGCTCGGCAGCGTGTGCGCCGGCGGGAATTATAACACTTATACTTAATTGACAGTTTAGCGTGATGAACGGCGCTTAACTGTTCGGTGAAGCGTATATCAGCGGGCCTCTTAATTGTTAGTGCGGCGGGTAAATTAGGCGAATCAGAAATTGGCGGGGCTGCTAAAGATGTTACTTTTTCTTAATTGTCAGTGTGACTGTCCCGTTCCCGCTGTAATAATGTTCCGCGCAGTTTTTTATCAGATATTGGTTGAAATCACTGCCCTTATATTCTTCAAACCTTGGAATCGATGAGCACCAGAGGGTGACCGCCGGCGCGGCATACCTATACAGATCAAGATTCCCCCCGGTAGAACCATGGTGTGTCGGCTGTAGGTAATCGCACTTAAGCCAATCGACGAATCGCTTCGCGATCAGCGAAGTGCCGCTGGATGTGCAGTCCCCCAACATTAGCATCCTGTTCCCAGCCGCTTCAACTACAAAGGCCATCGACGCCGCGTTCATGTATTCGAGCGCATCGGTATTCGGGAAAATATCCTCGTGTGTCTCAATCACCGTAATGCTCACCCCGTCAAAAGTCAGCGTCTGCCCTGTGTGCGGTTTTACAATCTCAACGCCACCCCAGACATTCCTGTTGTTCAGTGCCCTCTTGATTTTCCCGTAGTAACTGTTCAGGTCTGTTACCATTTTGTCCGAATCAGATGCCCTCATCGTCGCGTCGGATACAAAATTCCAGATAAGCCTCTCAAGCACGATCTGATCGTTATAAAGAGTTGAGAATTCCGAAATCGCCCCAATATGATCCGAATGCGGATGTGTCAGAATCCACGCCGCGACATGAGGCTTGCCGCCGTTCTCATTCTGTTCATTGAGCAGGTCAAGAATCTGCTTTGCCTCTCCCTGGTCCGCCCAGCCGCCATCAATAACAATGAAACTTCCCTTCGGTGTCCTTATTATATACGACATACCGTTTATAACCGTCGTGTAGTTGATCCCGACCTGCGTCAGCAGCACCTCGCCGTCCCCTGTGTCGCTGTTGTTTATCCGGCTGTCGGCGGTGACATCGTAGGGCGAGATGATTATCCTTGCCGTCGCTTCTGTCAGTATGTAGTAAGCGTAAACCTCAACCGTACCCTTCACATATCTTGAAAATGAGTTCTTACCAATCTTCCACGAGGCAAGCTTTGTGTACCCCGATTCCTCAAGCCCTGCGAGATACGCGTTCAGCTCCTTTTCGTAGACCTTGTCTACATAGCGCATATATACGCCGCCCCCGCAGTCGTAGTCCTTTTTAGCTCCTCCGCCCGAAAAAGCCGGCAGCATGTCAAGCGACACCGTCGGAATCACAATCCGGCCGGCCGCGTTGGTTTCGACTGCTGTCGTAACCGGCTCCCCGGTCGTCAGTGCAGTACTCTCGGTTTCTATTATTGTCGTATCGTTCGTTGTTTCGTCCTCCACCCCGCCCTCACATGCGGAGAGCGGAATTATTAATATAAACAGCAAAACAAGACAGGCCGCCCGCAATAGTTTTTTCATCATATCCCCCGGAAATCAGAATTCCAGCGTCATGCCGTTGTAAGCCGTGATAATGCCGTACTCCCCGGCTTCGGCCTCAAGTTCTGCGTGGGTGCGCTTCACCAGGTGCCCGATATGGCTTATGGCAACCTTCGTCGCCCCACCTGCGAGCCGGTTTTCCCTCATCCATTCAAACGTCTCAAGGCAGCGGTCAAGGTCCATATGCCCGGCGGTGATGCAGTTCCCCCGCTCAAGCGTGCAATCAAGCGACACAAAATCAAAGGCACGCCCTGCGAAATTCTCGACCAGATACTGCTTCACTTCCTTCGTTAAAAGCCCCGTGTCATGTCCCCAGAATAATAACTTCCCGCTGTCCTTGTCCTCAATTATAAAATTGACGGCATCAATCCCCGGCGCATGGTGCGCCCTCACCGCCGTCACCCGGTAATGCAGAAATTCAAACGGCTCGTACGGTTTTATGATATGGAATTTTATCTCCATCTCGTCGGTGCGCACCCGCTTACCCGAGGCAAACGCCTCCTCGCGTGCGGCCTGAACCTTCATCGCCTCAACCGACGACGCCTCGGTGACATAAATATTGAAAGCCTCGTTTGCCCCCCAGGGCCGGCTGAACAGCTCCTGGTGCATAAAGTGGTCATAATGGCTGTGCGTCACAATTAGATTGTGATATTTCCGCATATCGAGTCCGCCGTAAACCATGTGCTGCCGGACGTCTACCGGATAATCGATAACCAGATCTTCATTTAAAACCGCCTGCGAGCGTGTCCTGATGTCCTTCCCCCTGTTCTTCCGTGCTTCTTCACAAACTCTGCACGAGCAGAAGATTTCGGGGATTCCGCCCCCCGCACCGGTGCCGTAATAAGTAATAGTCATTTGTATCTCCTTAATTCTGATTTTCCTCGTAAATTCTTACTTCATAAACATGCGCGTCCGGCGCGCCGTACGTCGAGCGGCACACAATCTCAACTGTGTCGGCCTCAACTCCCGGGAATTTATGAACCGCGAGCCGCAGGCAGTTGTCGTTCACGTCGCTCACAGCGACAGTCTCACCGTCCCTTATAAGTCTGACAGAATAATCCTTAATCAGCTCAGGCGGCAGCGCCGGTATCTGCTGGTCCTGCTTCTTTCCAGACAGAGTAATCACCATCTCGCAGGAGAGATCAGGGTCGAAAATCACGCGGACTTCCGATATTTTTCTCGCCCCTCCAAGTTCCAGCCGCAGTGTCTCGCCGCCCTCGCGTATTCCCTCTGAGTGCCAGCAGTTCGACTCCCCGCCGATCCGCCTAGTCACCCCGTTAATAACCTTCCCGCATTCAAATCCCGGCCTCTCGCTGCCCGCGCTCACGCGCGCCAAGCGTGCCATATCCTTTTCGTCGTCGTTCCCGAACCCCGGAATGTGGCAGTCGTCGCGTATGAGAGTCGTCTGCAGCTCGCGTATATGCTCCTGCCCGAGCTCCCTCGGAGAGCACCCGTGCCGTGCGCAGAGAGATGCGGCCGTTCCGGCCGCCTGCCCCCCGATGGCACAGGTCGCCATCACGCGGGCGCTCGACATGCCCATCTTGGTGGCGCTTATATCCCGCCCAGCCATAAACAGGTTATCAATATTCCGCGAGTAAAAGCTGCGGTAAGGAATAGTGTAAAGCCCGTCGAAATTATAAACCGTGCTCGGTGAGTGTTCAAGGTCGTGGAACCCCCCCGCCGAGTGCACGTCCATCGGCCAGCCGCCGTATGCCACCGCGTCGTCGAACACCCGGTTCGCCTCAATATCATTTTCATTCAGTAAATAATCACCGACGAGTCTCCTTGAGTCGCGTGTCCCCGGTACAATGCCGCACCAGGCGAGGTCATAGTTTGCCGCGCCGTGCTCGCCGCCGTTCTTTATGTGATCCCATATGCCCCAGAGGCACTTCATAAGCTCGTCGCGTATCTCCTCACCTTGCGCGATTATATCTCCGCTGTCGTTCCCAATTTCAAGCCACCAGTAACCGTAGTCGACGTTGTAAAGCTCGGGCAGCCCCGCCGCCCTCCCGCTCTTGTCCTCAGATGTTACGTCGCCGTTGAGCACGCCCCGGTAATTGTAATGTATCCGGTGCTTTAATTGTTCTTCTGTGTATGTATTTGCAAAACCGGGCTTGACGAACTTCACCGGGTGCCCGGCGTTGACCGCCTTGAACAGCAGCGTGTTCCCCATCACGGCGTCGGTCGGCTGCCCGGGCGCCAGCTTCTCGCCGAACTCCTCCCGCCCCTCGCTGCCGCTTCTCCACTCTGCCCCGGCGAAGAACCCGAGCGTTCCGTGCCCGGTGGCGTCTATGAAGTACGGAGCCTCAAATATAAAGGTCTGCTCTGTCGTCTGCCGGTAACAGGTGACGGATTTTATATTATCCCCTTCTGTTTCGACCCTGTGCATCACCGTGTTAAGGTAAAGATCAAGGCCCGGTGTAGTGTTCACCTTGTCGATGAGCACCGCGTCCCATAAGTTATAATTGAAGCGCGGGTTGACGCTCTTGTTAGCGAGCAGGAGTTCGAGAAGAATTCCGGTCTCGTTGACGTCTTTTTTTGAAATCTGGCAGTTCGCGCCGCAGATGTGCATCCGTATCTCGGAACTGGCGTTTCCCCCGAGCATCGGGCGGTTCTGTATAAGCGCAACTTTCGCGCCGTGCCGCGCCGCGGCCAGGGCCGCGCAAATTCCCGCCATCCCGCCGCCGACCACTACGACATCATATTTTTTCGTTATATTCCTTGAAATAAGTTCCATCATCTTTTCCTCACAAAATCCGGTCTCATCCGGAACGTTCCTGATTAATATTAACATAAGCGGCGACAGCCGTCAATGGGCATTTGTCCCAATCTTGCCGCCGCCATTTTATGCATATTCTAAAATTAATTTTGCTTTCTCCAATTAACTCGCCGTCACTAACAATCAAGCATTCTATTTCTGCTTCTCCAATTTCCCCGCATCACGATGAATTAAGAGGCCCGCTGATATACGCTTCACCAATCTGTTCAGCGCCGTTCATCAAACTAAACTGACAATTAAGTGTAAGTTGTATAATTCCCGCCGGCGTACACGCTGCCGAGCCGGTACACTTATGTCTTCTGAGCACCAGAAGGAGGAGTCCGGAGAGGAACCATGGTTCCTCTCCGTGTGTTTCTCTGGACACTCTCTTGTCACATGACAAGAGAGTGTCAAACGCATCCCAGTATCCGAGGTTCGATAACGCCGGAAAACAGCGGAATAGGAACTTCTGTTTTCCGGCAACAATAAACCTTAGTTACGATGACGCGTTGTGACTCTCTTGTCTCTTGACAAGAGAGTCACCAGAGAAACAAGCCAGGGGCGGAACCGCGTGGTTCCACCCCTGGACTCCCCTCCTGCATTAAGCCATAAGTGTACCGGCTCGGCAGCGTGTGCGCCGGCGGGAATTATACATCTTACACTGAATTGATTGTTTAGTGTGCTGAACGGCGCTGAGCGGACCGGTGAAGCGTATATCAGCGGGCCTCTTAAGCGATCGTGATGGCGGGGAAATTACAGAAAGTAGAAAATTGAATACATGATTAATCAAAACATATCCACTACCTTAATATCTCCCAGCGGCTCGCCCCTCATAATCCGGTAAGTCCGCTTCCCGTCCCCGGGATTTTCAGTCACAAGGCTCACCGCCCTGCTCCCTCGGGGCAGTTGCAAGTTGAGCTCTTCAAACCGCGCCGTCGATTCGTAGAGATGCGTTACAAAGATGACCACCGACCCGCTCTGTGCGGCTGCCTTAAGTATATCCGAAGCGATTTCGGCCCCCTCCCTAACCGTCGTCGTGGCGAAGGACTCGTTAAGCAACGCCAGCCCTCCCCCGGCGAGTAATGGGAAATCACTGCGCAGGCGCGTCAGCTCCTCGGCAAGCATGCCGTAGTCAAGGTTTTTGTCCTCCTCAGCCGGAAAATGCGAAAGAATACCCGAAAAGCAGCCGCACCTGTATTCTGACGCCGGTACAAAAAGCCCCGACTGCGCCAGCAGCTGCGCCGCCCCGACGCTCCGCAGGAATGTGGTCTTCCCGCCCCGGTTGAGCCCTGTCACGATAATAATTCTGCCCTCCCGGCAGCTTATATCGTTCGCTTCCGGCATTTTTCCGAGAATGGCTGCCAATCCCGGGTCATAAATTCCCCGCGCCTCAATCCCAGCCTCGCAACCGTCCGCTATCACGGGCATGCAGTAAGCAAGACCATTTTTATCGAACCAGTCCCTCAGCATCAACGCCGCCTTGTAAAAGCAGGCGGCACGGTAAAGACAGCGAAAATAAGCCAGCACGCCCGAGCCTATCTGGGATATGACCGAGCCGATATTCTGCAGCGCCGCTTTTTTAATGTCGTCGGCAATGAACTGAGCCATGCTGCTGCCTGAAAAGGTGAAGAAATTTTCGTCAAGCAAAACAGTCTTTTTCTCACGCCTGTCGTAATATGGTTCGACCGTCACCCTCTCGGCGTCGGTAAACACCGCGCTGCGGAGCTTATACCCTCCGCCAAACGCCAGGTCGATCTTCATGCAGTCGACCTCGTCGTCCTTGTTTTTTGTGTCGATGATCTTCCCGGCCTTCTCTATTTCCGCGATCAGCCCGGCGGGCGACCCGATATGATAATCGCGCAGCGTTTTCGAATTAAAGTTATACCGCTTCATCAGCACCTTGAACTCGTCGAGAATCCCCAGCAGCGGAACCGTCTCGGAAAGATATTCCTTCAGCCGTTGCTTCGGGGAAACAGCTTTATATACCCTGATTTTCGCCGTGCTCTTATGCTCCCCGGCGCGGGTGCAGAGCGAAATTATCTCGTCACACAGATGGGGGTGCGACGCGAGATCCGCGAAAACCGCCTGCCGCTCGCGCACCGCCGCCGCGTCGGGAGAAATATGCGTGAGTACCTCGCGGAAAATATCCCAGAGTTCGGCCCGGTCGGAGAAAACCGCCCGGCGGATATTGTCAAAGCATAAATCGTCAAAAATCCGCCCAGTCACCCTCGGCTCGCCGCCCTCGCAAATATTAAGTATGTCAGGCATTTTCATTTGTCTTACCTCCCGCGCCAGGCGTTTCAGGAAAGCCTGACCCCGCAATAATTTCTTTAAGCTGGCAATATGTCACTCCGCACCGCTCGGCTATGCTGCGGGCATAGGCGGTCCCCTTCGGCGGGCAGGCGGATATCTTATATGTCCTTATGTCGTCCTTCTCCCCGTCCGACCCGACCCCCGCGACAAGGCTTATAAGCCGTCCGTCATGTTCGGAAATCTCATAATAATGTGTCACAAATCCGCCGGTGCAGCCGATATCATAAAGCCTGCCGATGAGCTTCAGGGATAGAGCCACTCCGTCAGCCCGCCGGGTACCTGCGAAACACTCATTGAAGAGTACAAAGCTGCGCCCGCTAAGCTTCGGCAATATCTCCCTCACCCGCCCTGCTTCCTCCTCAAGCCGCCCCCCCTGGCCGGGTGTTTCAACCCGGTTAAAGTGAGTCAGCAGCCTGTCGTAAACCGGCAGGCAGAAACGCTCAGCCGCCGCCGGACAGCCCGAGACCGAGAGGATGATATTCTGCGCAAGGCTGCGTAAAAATGTGGTCTTCCCCCCCTGGTTCGGCCCCGAGAGTACAAACAGCTCTCCGGATTTGAGCAAAATATCGTTTGCGACAACCTTCCCCGCATCTTTATGCTTTACCGCGAGCGACAGATCGTACACACCCGCCACCGAAAGATCACCGCCAGTGAATTGCGGCATTGTAAACCTGAAACCGAGTGCCTCATACCGCTTCATAAAGCCGATGAAATCGAGATAAAACCGCAGCTGCTGGTTCAGATCTGTCAGCTCAAAGAAGTTTATGTCCCCGTACTGCTCGCAAAACGCTGCAATCTCGCCGAAAAGCCCCGGGTTCCTTAACTTCATGACCTCGATAAGGCTTTCCTCCAGCGCCGTTATCGGATTGCTGTTGACAACTGAAAACTCGGTATGTATATCAATATCAAATAAATCCCGGCCAAGCTCCGCGATCCTTTTGCAGACCCCGCCGCCCTCGGGAGGATCGACCCTTGCCGCGCCATGTATATAATCGAAAACGAGCGACATCTTCTGCATCTCATCTGCACGCCCGCTCAGCTCCCGGCACCTGATGTAGGCATCCCTGAACGCGTCAGAATTGCTTATCTCCCCCATCTTCTCATGCAGAGCCGCCATCGCCGGAGCCCGCAGCTTTCCGGTAATCTCATACAGTTCGTTTACAGAGCGGCAGTACTCAAGCACCGCAGCAAGAAAGTATCTCCGCTTCTGCTCAGGGTGCTTCGCATCAAAGGCCAGCTGCCTCCCCTTGTCGAGCAGGCTGAGCCGGACAGTAAAATCTTCGAGTTCATCCCGCGCACCCCCGTCGGCCATAAGCTCCGCCATCACACCGGAGCGCCACCCTGCTGTCGCCTGATCAAATGAGGGGTATAGCAGATAGCAGTCCGGAAAGTCGGGCGAGTATTTTTTTATCTCGTCGCAGACTGCCGTCATATTTATATCTCTGTTAATCGCGTCCTGCCCTGACCTCGGCATGCTGTACCATTTATTGTAGGTCTCTCCGTCGGGAAACAAAAGGTGAAAGAACTTCATAACAATCCTCCTATGCCTGTTATTGCCATTATAACTTAACTGGCTGCAGAATGTAAAGCAAAAGTTGGTTTCTTTTACAGTAAAAAATATCAATCCGATAACTCATGGATTTTTCATAGCCAATTCGCAAACAGATTATGAATTTTCCCCTTTTGCACAAATTTAGCAGCCTTAATCTGTCTATATTTACCCATACTGCCAGGGGTCCAAATATTTGTCGGCCACCTCTTGACAAAGCGTCTTTCATATGTTAAGATGCGTTGGTAGATATCCGGGTCCTTGCGCCGCAGCAAGGGCTTTTTTACGGATTAAAGCAAAACGGGAAAAACAGTATAATAAATAAACGCCCCGCCAGAGGTGCAAAATGGCCAAGAAGGTCAATAAATCCAAGGATTCAGAGTTCCGTTTTCTCTTCAATTTCCATGACGAATTAGCGGTCGGTCGCAGTGCCCTGTATATTTACAATATACTTATCACCATCACGAACGCTATAATAACCGGCGTCATGTATACGGCGTTCCTGACAGTAAACGGCATCAATATCGTTAATGTCTCCATAATAACTTTCATCCCTTTTGTCGCCTGGGTGTTCTCGCTTTTCACCCCGATGATATACGCACGTATCAAGCGCCGCCGCGGGATTCTCCTGTTCAACACTACCTTTTATTATACCTGCGTTGTCCTCGCGACGACGGTCATGCCCTATTTCGTCAAAAATCCCACCGATCGTACAATATGGTTTGCAGTTCTGCTCCTAGCCGGCAATATTTCAAACGCCCTTTTAGGCAGCGGATCCACAGCTTGGCATATACATTACATTTCTGAGGAGCGCAGCCGCACCGGGTATTTCGCTTATACCAATATAGCAAACACTGCTGTTTCCACAATAATATCGATCTCAGCGGCACTTGCTGCGGACGCCCTCTCAGGCTCGCCCAAACAGGCTGTAATTATCAACATAATGCGTTTTGGCGCATATGTGCTTGCCCTCGTATCAACTCTCTATCTCTGGCTCCGTCCGAAGAATGAATACCCTTATCCGGTACCGAAAAACAAGGTTAAGTTCCTTGATGTCCTGCGCGATCCAATATCGGCCAAAGCATTCCGTTACACTTCGTTAATCTTTTTCATTTATAACTTTGCAGCCAATGTTAATGCGGGCTCTTGGAGCTATTACGTCATGAATACGCTCCATTACAAGCTGATTATTATGTATTCGATTAACATCGCGTACTCGCTCGCCTATATTTTCATGCTTGGGCGATGGCGGCGCTCGGTATCAAAACATAACTATTTCAAGGTTTACCTCTTTGCGACGGCTGTCGCGATGCTGCTTGAAATTCCCATGGCAATCACCCGGTCAGGAACAATCTGGATTTATATCGTGACTTCGATTCTCCAGGGCATTAATCTCGTCGGAATTTCGTACATAAACTCGAACCTGTTCTACATAAACCTGCCAGAGGAAAAAACAGATACCTGCATCGTCTTCTGGAACCTCGGTGCGAACATCTTTGCATTAATCGGAAGCCTTGCCGGAACCTGGTTCATATCCTTCACCGAACGCACCGGACCATATGTCATAAACTTTGATTTTCTCTTCATTCATGTGCACGATTATACAATTTACGGCTCGCAGCTGCTTGTATATATCAAGTCTTTCCTCTATCTGCTACTATGCTTATTCATCATATATTCGATGAGAAAGATGAAAGCGTCCAAAGCCAAAAAAGAAATGATATCAAAAACAGCAGTATGAACACTCCCCTTCATGCAGTTCGTGTATGAAGGGGAGATTTAAGGCAACACCGCACAATTCTTGTCGTGAATGCGCCGTCAGATTTTCGTCAGGTTAGACAAATTGACGCAGATACAGTAAATCCTGTGCCAAATGCTGTGTTAAATATTTCAATGAAACGAATAAATTCCTCTTCCGACTCAGGCTCAGCATGGGTTACGCCATATACCAACCGGGAATGAGCCTTGACGATTTTCAGAACAAGATAGACAAACTGATGTACGAACATAAACACTATGAAGCATATTGAAAATCCCTCTGTCCGGATTTCTTTCCGGGCAGAGGGAATTTTTTATTTTTCCGGAAACATCATGTTTTGCATGAAAAGCTCGGAGAACATCGTAAGGGTATTCAGATCGAGCACCTCGCACTTCATTGCAATATCCGAAATCCTGTCAGCGACTCCGGGATCGGTGAGAACAGCTTCGGCTCCTGCAAGCGACGTATTGCCGGCTATACTGATTTTTTCTGGGTCAACGGGCGGAAGTATTCCAGTACGGACCGCACCCTTGACACTCATATAATACCCAAGCCCACCGGCGATATATATACGCTCAAGATCTCCGACCGAGAGTCCCGCATGGTTCAGAAGCGATATAAACCCGGCGTATAATGCACTTTTCGCCAGCTGGAACTCGCGCACGTCCTTCTGTGTGAGAACAACAGGTACTGTGCCAGATGGCAAAAACTCTCTCCCGTCCTCACTGATATGCCGCGCTGCCGCCTCGGGCGTGCAGCAGAGGGGAAAGCCGCCATCCTCCATATATCCCGTCTCGTCAATGACTCCCCTGTCGAGCAACGCCGAAACAAGATCGATGAGTCCGCAGCCACAGATGCCGACCGGGGCTTTGTTTCCTATCGTCCTGTATGTCATCCGTGGGAATCCAGTCTCAGTTGCCGAGACGTGGCTGACGGCTCCGGGGATACCTCCAACGCCGCAGGAAATGTTCGCACCCTCGAGCGCCGGGCCGGCAGCGGTTGACGCTGCGATAAGGCGCGCGCCGCGCGCCCTGCCGGTGGATAGCACCATCTCGCCGTTGGTTCCTATGTCCATGAGCACCGAGGGTCCTTCAATTTCAAGCATTCCACAAGCGAGAACCCCGCCTGTTATATCGCTCCCGATATATGCCGCGGCAGACGGTAGAACTATAACCTGCCTGACAGGCAGACAAAGTTCGTCTCCGGTAAAATTCTTTTGCCCGGTAAAAGCCGGAGTGAAGGGGTAAACGCCTATCCCATCCGGTGAGACACCGCAGAAAAGGTGAAGCATTGTGGTGTTTCCCGCCACGGTGAGTATCTCCGGACGCATATCCGGATGACAGCTTATAAAATTGTTGAGAATTTCCACTGTCTTCAAACGGATAAGGCGGCAAAGCTCGTCAAGATGCCCGTTACGGCAGGCCATTATCCTGCTGATTACGTCAGCGCCGTAGCTCCGCTGCGGGTTAAGGCATGAATATGTGTCGATTACCTCTCCGGTCGCACGGTTTACAAGCGACGCGGCGAGGGTGGTCGTCCCGATGTCAAGTGCTGCACCGAAACCTCTGACACTACCGCTCCTCCCGCCATCAGCCGATATGCGCGGATCATGCGAAATAAGCCCGCTGCCCTCGTTTTCGGGCAGCGAGATTTCAGCTCCGCCTAAAGGACAGACCGCGCGGCATGCAAGAATCTGCCCCTGCCCGTCTGGCTTATACGGCAAGGTGCCGCCTGTCAATACCGGCGAATAAATGACAAATTCCCCGCATATAACATTTACCTTGCATTTTCCGCAGGTTCCCCTACCACCGCAGTCGGCGGAGATGCCGTATCCGTTCTCCTTCAGCCAATCGGACAGGCGGCGGCCCGCAGCCGAAGCCGGAATTATAATATTTTTCATTTAAAACTTTATCTTCTTGATTTCTTCAGCGTAGTACTGCACCAGCTCAAACTTTGTGCCCGGCATGAGCCTGTGGTCAGGACATGGTATAAATCCGCCAAGCGACGCGAGGCGCTTCATTCTCTCAATCTCCTTATCAACAGCGGCTTTGTCCACGCGCAGAGCAATCTTGTTCATGCCGCCGACACCTAACATTCCTGGGCCGTATTTCTTTCTTGCCGGCTCGAACTGATCGCCCCAGGTTCCGATTTCGATCGGGAACATGACGTTGACTCCATTTTCAAACCAGGTCCTGAGCAGTTGTTCGGTGACCCCGTCGCAGTCGAGAGATATGATATCTATGCCGTATTTTTTGCAAAGGTCATTTCTCTTTTTGTAGTGTTTCGCGCAGAGTTCGTCAAAGATCACCGGGGAGAGCAGCGGGCCGCTGTTGAAGCAGATGTCCTCCCAGTAATGCCCGAAGTCAAACTTCGCACCGGTTTCAAGAATTTCCTCGGTGCACTTATACTGCATCTCGGCGTATGTGTCCACTATGTCGGCGAAAAGATCCTGGTCCTCATCATAAATCAGGTAGCTCATTCCGATGACCGAGGTCATATTTCGGATGTCACCCATGACGCTGCCAAGACTTATTCCGATTGGAGTATCGGACTTGTTATAGACATTCTCGTTGAAACTGCGGAAATAATCGTATTTTACCCGTTCGGGTGTAAACTGCATCTTAGGGCGGTAAAGAGTCTCAAAGGCTTCCCTGTCCTTGAGCAGATAGTCGTCCTCAGCCGGAATTGATACGACGCCCGGGCGGATTTTCTCAATCACACCATGACCATTGCGGACCCTCTGGGTTCCGTCGGGCAGTGTTTCGATAACTTCGCGTGTAAATGCCGGGAAAAGGCCGCGGGACGCGCCGGTTGTATGCGCCCAGTTAAAGTCCCAGCCGATAATTTTGTCGAGCTGCTGGTCATAGGCGTTGCTGTCCTTCCATTTTTGTGCAAGCTCAAGCGGAATCTTACCCTGCCCGGCCCACTCCAAAACCAACTCATGCCAGTAACCGAAGTGTACTGCCGGCATGCGGTCAGCCGGCCTGTAGTGCAGGATATTCATTGCTCTTTCTCTGTTTGTCATATACTAACTCCTTTATTTACGGAAGACCGGACACGGCACAATATCCGCGCCTTCGTGGGTCACTTTTTCACTATATTCGCGGAGCAGCTTTAAATATATGCGGTAATTTTCTATCGAAACGTCGGGCGGCGTCTGATGGTCGCAGGATGGGATCACCTTGCCGCGCATCATGCTCGGCAGTATACGCTCAAACTCAGCGCGCATCGCCGCCTCACCGCGCTTCATGCACATCTTGTCGAAGTGTCCGAGAAAAGCCATACCCGGCTGTTTGTCGAGGTATACCGACACATCCACCCCCGCCTGACACTCAAGCGGAAACATCCCGTCAGCTCCGACAGACGCATACCAGTCAAGTGCCATTGTTATATCACCGTCTGAGTCAATGAATACCGGAATACCGTATTCATGTATAACCGGTATGACTTTACGGTAGAAAGGTGCAAGGAACTCATCAAAAAGTTCTTTTGAGATCATAGGGCCGTTGTTGTAACTCATATCCTCAGCAAAACTCATAAAATCAAAGTGAAAGCGCGGAAATACATACCGGAAGAGTTCGATCAGCCAGTCGGCCAGCTCGTCGCACATCTGGTGATAGAGTTCAGGGCAATCGTAGAAACTATATAAGTGATTTTCAATCCCGAAAAGAGTCCGGGGATACCAGAAGGCACCTTCGACCGTGAAGAAGTTCAGAGTGCTTCCGTCCTCATGCTGTTTTCTCAAAAGTTCAAATTTCTCGTCCGTAATGACACTGTTAACGGCCGGGAAAAGAGTCGGAATAAGTTTTTCGTAATCTTTTTTGGTCACCATTATTCCCGCTCCGTGCGACGGAGCTTTCGGTGTGCTTTTGGTTTTATTCTTTACCGATGTCTGCAGGCACCTGTCAAGGCCGTAAAACTCCTGAAGCGAACCAACCGAAACCGCAGCCTCTTTAGGCAGTCCTTCGCCGAGCCAGCGTTCGACAGTCAGTTTCCACCACGGCGCCCATTCGATCACCGGAAGCCGGTCAACCGGCTTTCCGGCGAGCAGATTTCTGAATCGTTCCGAAGCGTTCATACAGTACCCTTCATAATAATCAATTGCCAGAATGGTTGTTATTTCTGGAAGTCGCGGGCGGCGCGGAAGAACGCATCAATATTTTCCCATGAGGACTTCGGGGGAACGTCGCAACCTGAGGAAAGGACGTAATTCTTATATTTTGAGCAGCGCTCAAGCAGTTTTGTCGTCTCTTCGTAAATGCTTTCCGGAGTTCCGTTTAGAAACTGTTTTGAGGGCGAGATGTTACCGAACACCGGCTTGTCGGACGGCATTTTTTTAAGCATTACCTCGATATCGACTGCGTCCCCGAAATGATATGCAGACGCGCCGTTTCCCGCGAACGAATCGGTCATGAGCGGAGTGTTCGCCCCGCAGTTATGATAAATGATAATGAAATTATCATCCTGAACCGAAGATATAATTTTTTTCACATATGGAGCGGAAAATTCTTTTTCAAGTTCTGCCGACAGCAGCCCTGCCAGCGGCTCGGCTAAAACAATGCCCGAAGCACCTGTGGTCTTGTAAGCTTTAGCATATTTCATCAGGAATTCGGTAGTTTTTTCAAGTGTGGCATGGACGAAATTGGGGTCAGCAAGACAGTTTGCCAGCGCTTCAGATACATCCATAAGCCTGCCGGCGAGTGAAAACGGACCGATCATGCCAGCGAAAACCGGACGGTCTTTAATAAGTCCGCAGGACATCTTCATCGCCTCGACATAAAGTCCAGTTCTTCCGTTTCCGACATCTGGAACCTTAAGCGCTTTCGCGGCGTCTTCGTCTGTTATAAGTGCGCCGACGACGGTCGGGATTTCGTTCTCCGCCGCCCTGATTTTGCATCCGAAGGCCTCAGCCTCGACTGACAGGTCCATCATACTTACTGACGCGGCCGAATCGAGCCGGTCAGCAACAGCTTTCATGCCCTTAGCCTGCAGTACGTCGCTGTGTGTCAGATCATAAACCGATACTCCCATAAGTTGAACCGATGGGAAGGATAGAACCGGAACCGGCCTGCCGCATGCCGGTAGGCCGGCGAGCCATTCTTTTATACTTTTATTCATCAGTAATCTCCGTTATTGGTGTTTAGATGTTTCGGCCGGACCCTCGCACAACTGGCGGAAGCTCTTAGGCGTCATGCCAACGATTTTTTTAAACGAGCGAATAAAATAGTTCGGGTCTTCATAACCGACCTTGTCGGATATTTCCGCGACGGTCAGCCCGGTATTCCGGAGCAGGTTTTTTGCTTCATCGGCACGCAGTTTTGCGATGTATTCCGTAAAAGTAACATGCAACCCCTTTGAGAAAAGGTGAGACAAATACGATGGGCTAAGTTTGAGCTCAGCTGCTACTGCTGATAAAGTTACTCCTGCGCCGTCAGAATAGTGCTCAGAAAGGTATGCCGCTGCTTCGGCAAGATAACGGCCGCCAGGTATGTCAGGACGGTTTTCGTAAATCGCGTCGATGAAATTCTCCATTTGCCTTGACGTTGTATAACACAAATCCTCGAAGCTGATTCCCGGGTCAAGTATCTTTTGCGACTCACGGGCTATGTCGAGCAATTTGCCACCGGGCGCTCCGGTTTCAGACGCGGCACGGAAAAGAAAGCCGGTCAGCTCGTATACCCGGGCGCATATTAATGAAGGATTTCCTCCCGACCAGAGAAATATATCGGCGAGAATGTCGTTAAGCAGCCTGCGCGCCATCGGTTTATTGCCAAGGCGCACCGAGTTGAGGAGTTCCTTTTCGGTTTCAGGCGAATATATGCCGGTTCGTCGTACCGCCGAATTTTGCTTGCGGTCGGCGAGCAGCGTCGATATCGTTGCCTGTTGTTTTGTTATTTCCTGGCGCTGCGCTATCATCTCACCCCGGCTACGACACATATAGTTGACGAGCCTGAAAAGGATGCGCGAAGCGCCGGTCATCTGCTCGCAGGTGAAGTGCGGGGTGTTTTCGGTGATCTTTTTACAATCTGAGGATGAGAGGCCTTTCCCGGAAATATTCCGCGCAAGTTCGTCTGCCGCAAAATCGTCGGCATCCCAGAGCATGCTTGGTCCGCAGAGCACGGCGCCGATCAGTTTATCACCTAAGAAAACCGCCGATGCGCTCATGACAAGTCCGCAGCCGCAGATATAGATATATGGTTCACAGAGTTCCGCCGCTTTGTTCGCGCTGAATATGATATTGCGTACGCACATCTGCTCGTTTCCAAGCATTGAGCAGATACAGGCTCCCCCGTCCCGCCGGTAAGTAAGGACAGTCGAACCGTTAAGATTATGGAGAGACACCCCGAGGCCTGTCAGATTCGAGAAATTACTGCAAATGTCGTAGAGTTCCTCGTGGTCAAGCAGACCTGAAAGGTCACTCATCCGACAAATATAGCTCTGGCAGCCTGCGCTGCCGACGCGGCGTCAAGTGTGTAGCAGTCGGCTCCGATCTCATCGGCAAACTGCTGAGTTATCGGTGCGCCGCCGACCATAACTTTAACCTGATCACGCAATCCCGCAGCCTTGAGTGCGTCGATTATATCCTTCTGTCCCATCATCGTGGTGGTGAGAAGCGCAGAAAGGCAGACCAGCTTCGCGCCGCTCTCGCGGACTGCTATGATAACCTGTTCGGGACCGACATCAACGCCGAGGTCGACGCACTCGATTCCCTGCCCCTCGATCATCATTTTGACGAGGTTCTTGCCGATGTCGTGCATGTCGCCCTTGACGGTGCAGATGACAGCCTTGCCAAGCGGCTTCACTCCGGTTGAGATAAGCGCGGGGCGCAATATCTTTAGCCCGGCGTTCATTGCACGAGCTGCAACTAATACTTCGGGGACAAATACTTCGTTTTTACGGAACTTGTCGCCGATAATATTCATTCCTGCGATAAGGCCCTTTGTAAGAATATCCGACGGAACATAATTTTCGGCAAGCGCCTGCTCAACCAGTGCAGAAACTTCCTTTGCGCGTCCGCGCTGCAGCTTCTCGGAAATTTCTTCAAACATGCTCATTTTATTATCCTCCCGAATTTTTAAATACATTTTAGCTTGATTTATTATATCACGCCAAAAAAGCAATATCAATTCATTTTACCGTTATTAATAGCATTCTTATGCTCTGATCCGCTTTCATCAATTTAAAATAGCTCTTGACATAACCAAACATATATGCTATATTGTTCTTAACAGAGATTGAAAAGAGGCGCAGGGATGATCAGTAAGTAATTCGGATTCAGGCAAAATTATTGCTGTCCGCAACGAGCGAATACGCTCCAAGCGGCGCAATTTGTCGTCGGAATCGGGATTACTTCTACCGGTATTTTATTAATCCGGCATGATGATTTACCGCTGCTTTTATTTTGGATGGATTTATGTCCTCCTACCAGCGCGGTAAGTGTAGTTCCTTTTCCGATATTGGCGGCAAACGTTATCGGAAAAGGAACTTTTTTATGGAGGATTATCTATGTCTCTGATCAGCATCACAAATCTGTCTTTCTGCTACCCGGGCAGTTACGATAATATTTTCAGTAATGTGTCTTTCCGGATTGACACCGAATGGAAGCTCGGCTTCGTCGGTCGTAACGGACGGGGTAAAACCACATTTTTAAACCTTCTGCTCGGAAAATTCGATGGCGAATATTCGGGCAGTATTAGTGCAAGTGTCAATTTCGAATATTTTCCTTACCCTGTTGATAATCTTGATTCAAACACAATTGATATTCTGTATAGTATTGGTGGAAATGCCGCCGAGTGGGAACTGCTCCGGGAGCTTAACCGCCTGGAGGTGTCGGAGGATGTCCTAAACCGCCCGTTTTCAACGCTTTCGAACGGTGAACGCACAAAAGTCATGCTTGCCGCACTATTTCTCAAAAAGAACAGTTTTCTCCTCATAGACGAGCCTACCAACCATCTCGACATAAAATCGCGGATCCTTGTCGCCAATTACCTGAATACGAAATCGGGCTTTATTCTCGTTTCTCACGACCGCGCTTTTCTCGACGCCTCTGTCGACCATATACTCTCTATCAACCGGGCTGATATCGAAATCCAGCGCGGTAACTTTTCCTCGTGGTACCGCAACAAGGAACTGCGGGACAGTTTTGAAATGGCAGAAAACGAACGCCTTAAAAAAGACATAAAGAAACTTGAGGCGGCGGCGCGGCAGTCGGGACAGTGGGCAGATAAAGTCGAAACCACGAAAATAGGTGAGGGAATATCAGATCGCGCATATATCGGCGAGCAGTCCCGCCGGATGCAGCAGCGGAGAAAAAACCTTGAGAGAAGGCAGACGCGTGCAATTGAAGAAAAAACAGGACTGCTTAAAAACCTTGAAAAGTCTGACGATTTAAAGCTGTCTCCGCTCGAATACCATTCCCCACGTCTTATTGAATTCAGGTCGGTATCGGTTTATTACGGCGATAATGTGGTTTGCTCCGATATATCGTTCACCGTCACCAACGGCAGCAGAATCGCCTTCTCAGGTCGGAATGGCAGTGGAAAAAGCAGCATACTCAAGCTGATTTGCGGCGAAAATATCTCCTATACCGGTGAATTTTTCCGCGCCGGTGGGCTTAAAATCTCATATGTACCGCAAGACGCTTCGAGCCTTTCGGGTGATCTTTACGATTACGCCCGGGGATACGGCATTGACATTCCGCTTTTTTTAGCAATTCTGCGAAAGCTCGACTTTGCACGGTTGCAGTTTGAAAAGCCAATGGAATCATTCAGTGCCGGTCAGAAAAAGAAAGTGTTGCTGGCGCGCAGTCTGTGTGAACAAGCACACTTTTATGTATGGGACGAACCGCTTAACTATATCGACGTGCTTTCACGTATACAGATTGAAGAATTACTGCATAAATATCGCCCTACGCTGCTTTTTGTTGAACACGACCGGGCCTTCTGCGACAACATTGCGACGGAAACAGTAAATTTATAGAAACCGTATTGACTTTCGCATATTTTAATGTTATAATATGCGAACAGTTCGCAAATCGCGAGGGATGCAGATGAAAAATTACATGACTGCCCAACGCAGGCTCCTTCTTAATTTTCTCGAGGTTCATAGCGAGAAACAATTCTCAGTTGACGAGCTTAATGAAGCGCTAAGCAGCGAAGGCATAAGTCAGAGTGCAATTTACCGGAACATTGACAAACTGGCCGCCGACGGCGTCATCCGCCGCTTCACCGAGGGTGACGGTAGCCGGTTTCTTTATCAGTATGTCGGCGGCAGCGAGTGCGCCGCCCATCTTCACCTCAAGTGTACTAAATGCGGTAGAATAATTCATCTTGACGGCGATACGTCCGAAGCTGTCATAAACGCCGCGCTGACCAAAAGTGGGTTTATAGTAAATAAAAAAGATACTATGCTACTCGGTCTCTGCCGGTCCTGCAGATAAACTGCATTTAATACAACCCTCCGGCTGATCTCAGTGTGTCCCCTCTGCCGCCCAAATCAAAACATAGGATTAAAAAACACATGAAAAAAATAATTGCATGCTTTATGGCTGCAATATTCATTGTCCTGGCACTGCCGTCCTGCACTGCAGATAATAAAGATGAAAAACCAAGTATTGTATGCACGATTTTCCCTGAATACGACTGGGTAAGGGAAATTCTCGGCAGCCACGTGGCTGATACCGAACTGACCATGTTGCTCGACAACGGAATTGACCTGCATTCATACCAGCCGACCGCCAGCGACATTATAAAAATATCGACCTGCGATATATTCATTTATGTCGGCGGAGAGTCTGAGAGATGGGTTGAAGACGCGCTAAATGAAGCGGTAAACAAGGACATGATCATCATAAATCTGCTTAATGTGCTCGGCAACGCCGCCAAGGAAGAAGAAACGGTTGAAGGCATGGAAACCGAACACGAAGAAAGTACCAAGCCCGGTGAGGATAACCCTGTATATGACGAGCATGTCTGGCTGTCACTTAAAAATGCCGTTTTGTTCTGCGACTTCATCGCTGAAAAACTTGGTGAAGTTGACATGGCGAACGCAACCGACTACTCAGCCAATGCAAAAGCCTATACCGATAAGCTGAAATCTCTCGACGCCAGTTACAAAGAAGCTGTTGATTCGGCTAAATTCAGAACTTTACTTTTCGGCGACCGCTTCCCTTTCCGCTATCTTACCGATGACTACGGACTTTCGTATTATGCCGCCTTCCTTGGCTGCTCAGCCGAAACCGAAGCAAGCTTCAAAACCGTCACATACCTTGCTGCAAAGGTGGACGAGCTGGGGCTCGGTTCAGTCCTGACCATCGAGGGTGGAGCAAACAGGATTGCACAGACAATTATTCAGAATACAAAATTAAAAAATCAGAAAATTCTAACGCTCGATTCGATGCAGTCGGTCACTCCGGCCGATGTCAGTGCCGGCGAGACATATCTTCTGATAATGCAGAAAAATCTTGCAGTGCTCAAGGAAGCGCTGAATTAAAGTTAAACAGCAAAACCGCCGAGGGCGGTATGGGGGTAATATGCCGCTTCTCACCTGCCGGAATCTGACTCTCGGATATGAGGGTAAAACAGTCGTTAAGGATCTCAGCTTTTCTGTCAACCATGGGGATTATCTCTCGATCGTCGGCGAGAACGGCTCTGGAAAAAGCACCCTTATGAAGGCAATTCTACGCCTTCACCCGCCGATGGACGGTGTCATCGAGACCGGCGAAGGCCTTCTGCCCGATGAAATTGGATATCTGCCACAGCAGACAGTCGTTCAGCGCGACTTTCCGGCCTCGGTACGTGAGATCGTACTCTCAGGCTGCCTTTCCCGAACAGGAATGCGTCCTTTTTACAACCGCGCTGAAAAAGAGCTTGCTCTAGAAAATATTAAAAAACTTGGCATTGAAAATCTTGCCGGCCGATGTTACCGCGATCTCTCGGGAGGTCAGCAGCAGCGCGTTCTCCTGGCTCGGGCGCTTTGCGCCACAAGGAAAATGCTGCTTCTTGACGAGCCTGTATCCGGACTTGACCCGAAAGTGACAGCAGAAATGTACGGCATCATAAGCCGTCTTAATAAAGAGGACGGAATAACAGTGATAATGATATCCCATGACGCAGCTGCCTCGCTCAAATACGCCGACCATATTCTTCATATCGGAAATCCCATGTTCTTCGGTACTACCGCTGAATACAGAAAAAGCGACGCCGGAAAGCTATTTGCCTCGGCCGGGGGAGGTGAGCCGGCATGACTGCTTTAATTGATAAAATTGCCCTTTATTTTCAATACCCGTTTGTCCGCTATGCGATGATAGTGGGGGTGTTGATTGCTCTCTGCTCCTCACTTCTAGGGGTGACTCTGGTACTCAAGCGATTCTCCTTCATAGGAGACGGACTCTCACATGTGGCATTCGGTGCAATGGCCATTGCTACAGTGATGAAACTTACAGATAATATGCTACTCATCCTTCCGGTTACGGTGTTCGCGGCGATATTGCTTCTCCAAGCAGGCCAGAAGACCAAAATTAAAGGCGACGCCGCCGTCGCTATGATCTCGGTCGGTGCTCTGGCTATTGGTTACCTCATAATGAACATATTCTCGGCCTCCTCTAACATCTCCGGCGATGTTTGCACTACCCTTTTTGGCTCCACGTCGATACTGACCCTCACAGAAGCCGAGGTGTGGCTCTGTACCGCGTTGTCGGTCATTGTTATAATAGTTTATTTCTTTCTTTACAATAAGATTTTTGCTGTAACATTCGACGAGGATTTTGCAACCGCCACCGGCACCCGGGCGTGGCTCTACAACCTTATTGTCGCGATTATCACCGCCGTTATAATTGTGCTGGCAATGAACCTTGTCGGCTCGTTGCTGATTTCGGCGCTGGTTATATTCCCCGCCCTCTCGGCAATGCGCATATTCAACAGCTTTAGGTCTGTTGTATTCTGCTCGGCGATAATCTCGGTCATCTGCGCCGCTGCCGGTCTCTTAATCTCTATTCTTGGCGGAACACCGGTCGGTTCGACCATCGTCGCGGTCAACATTGCTGCTTTCGGCCTTTCCTCGCTTGCGGGGCTTATAAGGGGAAGTACCGGAAAATAATTAAAATGGTTCTCCGGATAGCAATTTTTATTATTACTTGATATTCCTGTCGGCTGCTGTCGCTATACGCGCCAGCAGCCGTTATATGTCGAATGATAATCACATTAATACTGATCTTAAAACATTCTTAAAACATCCTGCTATTTATCATTAATGGTTTTTATGGTATAATGTGCACGTCGGCCTTGAGTTGCCGGCGCAATTTATTCTGCGAGGTGACACTGATTGTACAATATTCTTGTCTGTGACGACGAGGCTGACATTGTAAATGCCTTAAAAATTTATCTCATGGCCGACGGTTACAACGTTTTCGAAGCCAATACCGGCCGGGAAGCACTAAAGGTCGTCGCCTCGGAGGAAATTCACCTGATACTAATGGATATCATGATGCCCGAGATGGACGGCATCACCGCAATGACTGCTTTACGTAAAGAGTTCAACATCCCAGTAATTCTCCTTACTGCGAAAAGCGAAGACGTCGACAAAATACTGGGACTTAACGTCGGCGCTGACGATTATGTAACAAAACCATTCAACCCGGTCGAGCTTACGGCACGTGTCCGATCCCAGCTGCGGCGTTATATGCAGCTTGGGGGGAGCAGGGAAACCGAGCATCAGTCGGTAATTACTGTCGGCAGTATTGAGATGAGCGAAAAAGCCCGGGAGGTAAGGGTTGACGGCGAGCTTATCAGTCTCACTCCGACCGAATACGATATTCTCAAGCTTTTCATGCAGCATACCGGTGAAGTTCTCTCCTCAAAGCAGATTTACCGCAAGGTCTGGCATGACGAACCTTACGGCGCTGAAAATACCGTTGCAGTTCATATACGCCACCTGCGTGAAAAGCTTGAGATCAACCCCGCGTCGCCCCGCTACCTTAAAGTCGTCTGGGCTCAGGGGTATAAAATGGATGGAGGTGTGGGAAAATGAAACAAATAAAATGCGCTGGATACAGCATCGCTTGCAAGACAGGCGCATGGTTTCTCCTTTTTTTCACGCTGACCGTGACGATAGCATCAGCCGCGACAATTATTATCATGGTAAATTCCGGCTTTTACACGAGATCTGAAGAGGAGGTTCGGGAGGATTTTCTCGAGGAGATTCTCGCAGACAAGTGTGCAAAGGTACATGACTTATATCTTTCCGGCCAGCCTAATATTGAAGGAGTTTTTAAATATGACAACTTTTATTATTCGATAACCCTTGCGGATGGTACTGTCGCCGGCAGCACGTACAACGGAGAGGAACCACTACTAACTTTATCTTTATATTATACTGATTCTTCCGGAGAAAATGGTGATACAGCCACTGTAACTGTCTGGGGCTGCATACCGAAGGTAATGAATGAGACCGACACCATATCAAATCTGACCCACTGGATTTCCGCCGGATACCGCTGGAAAACCGCGCTATTCGTATTTGCCCTCGTCGGCCTTGCCTCAAGCATAATAGTCTTCATTTATCTTATGTGTGCAGCAGGGCATAAAAAAGGCTGTGACGACGCTGTTCCCGGGCCATTGGACAAGATTCCATTTGACCTGCATACAATTCTGATAATCCTTATAAACTGTCTTGGGGTTTCTTTCGCCGGCGGTTTCTACTATGAAATCGTAACAATAATATGGTGCACTTTTCTGCTCGTACTTGATTATTTTTTACTTGTAAGTTATTTCATGAGCATTGCCTCACGCGCCAAGAACGGTGTCCTGTTCCGCGGCACACTCACCTGGATGTTTCTGTCTTTTGTTTGGAAATGTATAAAAGCCGTATGGCGTTTCATGCTTTCGTTAATCCGTAACCTTCCCCTTTTATGGAAAACCATCCTCGGCCTTTTTACTCTATTTATCTGGAATATCATATCGATGATTTTAGTCACGCAAGGAAACGACTTCGGAACTTTCCTCTGGCTTTCTTCCTGGGCGGGTTTATCGGTCACCGCTTTCATCATAACGCTGAATCTGGTAAGATTAAAAAAAGGTGGTGAGGCGATAGCCTCCGGAAACCTCTCTTACCGTCTCGATACCCGGAATATGTTCTGGGAATTCAGACGTCACGCCGAGTCGCTCAACAGCATCAGCAACGGGATGTCGCGTGCGGTCGAAGAGCAGCTGAAGAGCGAACGCTTCAGAACTGAACTTATCACCAATGTCTCTCACGACCTCAAAACACCGCTGACCTCGATACTCAACTATATCGACCTCATAAAAAAAGAAAACCCTGAAAACGAAAATGTAAGAAACTATATTGATGTCCTCGATCGCCAGGCGTCAAGACTTCGCAAATTAACAGAGGATATAGTTGAGGCTTCTAAGGCCTCAACCGGAAACCTTACGGTCGAGCTTGCTCCCTGCGAACTTGGCGAACTGATAACACAGACAGCCGGCGAATATGAGGATAAACTGAAATCTAGCGGACTTGAACTCATATGTCAACGTCCTGCGGAGCCGGTGAGTGTCATGGCAGACGGAAGGCATCTGTTCCGCGTCATTGACAACCTGATGAGCAACATCATAAAATACGCGCAGCCTTCAACCAGAGTCTATCTGAATCTTGAAAGGAAGGGCAACAAAGCGGTAATTACCTTTAAAAACACGTCGAAATACGCCCTAAATATCTCAAGCGATGAGCTTTTGGAGCGCTTTGTCCGAGGCGATGCATCTCGCCACACTGAAGGCAGCGGACTTGGTCTTTCAATAGCAAAAAGCCTTATGGAGCTTCAGCACGGAATTTTAGAGATAACAGTGGACGGCGACCTCTTCAAGGTAGCGCTTTTGTTTGAAACAATATAAATTATGGAAGCTATAAAAACAATAAATTTCTTGATCTCACTTATTTTCTTCATCTGTTATTCATATCAGTTCGTATATATCCCCATATCGTTAATCAAGAAACCTATACCGCACAAAAAAACGATCAAACACAGATATGCGGTACTCATCTGCGCCAGAAACGAGGAAAAGGTTGTCGGAAGCCTTATCGAAAGCATTCATACCCAAACATACGGGCGGGATTATGTAACAGTCTTTGTACTTGCCGACAACTGTACTGACAATACCGCCGCGGTTGCCCGTTCGGCTGGAGCAAAAGTATATGAACGGTTCAATAAAACCAATGTCGGCAAGGGTTACGCGCTTGAGGAGCTGACACAACGTATCCGTGAAGATTACGGAGCTGCTTATGACGGTTATTTTGTCTTCGACGCCGATAACATTCTTGAAAAAAATTATATAGCCGAGATGAACAAGACCTTTTCGGACGGGTATGAAATAGTCACAAGCTATCGTAACTCCAAGAATTATGGTGACAACTGGATATCTTCAGGCTACGCACTTTGGTTTTTGCGCGAATCGAGATACCTTAACTGTTCCCGGCATCTTATCGGATCGAGCTGTGCAGTGTCGGGCACCGGATTCCTCTTTTCACAGCGTATACTTGACAAAACCGGCGGCTGGTGCTTCCACCTTCTGACTGAGGACATTGAATTTTCTGTGCATCAGATTCTTGACGGCGAAAAGATTGGTTTCTGCCGCGAAGCAGTGCTCTACGACGAGCAGCCGGTGAAATTCCGGCAGTCCTGGCGCCAGAGAATGCGCTGGGCTAAGGGATACCTGCAGGTCTTCAGAAAATACGGTCTTAGGCTTATCGGCGGAATTTTCAAAGGCAGTTTCGCAGCTTTTGACATGTCTATGTCAATTATGCCGGCAATAGTCCTGACCTGCGTTGGAATAGTAGCCAACGTTTCGCTGGCGGTCTTCGGTGTTATAGGCGGCGGCAATATCCTAATCGCCCTCGGGTCGCTTGGTCAATGCTTATTAAATACCTACCTGATGATTTATGCCCTCGGACTTATCGCAACGGTCAGCGAGTGGTCCAGAATTCACACCTCAACCCCCCGGAAAATATTGTTCACTTTAACTTTCCCGCTTTTCATGTTCACTTATATTCCTATCTCTTTCATCGCTCTCTTTACAAAGGTTACCTGGAAACCGATAGAGCATAATGTCGCATTGACGTGGAGGGACATTGATGCAAAAAAACGCAGGTACGCACAAAAGCTGAACGAAAAAACCTGACCTTCAGCAAAGCAACCCGACGCACAGCGCCGGGCTGCTTTTTGTTGTTTTCAATAACTGACAATCGCCTGAATAATCAGACAAGCATGTAGAAAAAATAACATATAATACGACTTGCTGGTTTGTGAGGTTAGAATGATGTACAGCAACAGCGATTATACCGATATAAAAATCAGTGGGAATCTTCCCGCTGATATCGGACTGTTAAAAAAAATTTTAAATAATGATGTCATTCTGCGCGTCAGACAGATCCGAATGAACGCGGGTTCAGGATTCAGTTTCAGCACAAATTCTGATAAAAACGGTGTTGCATGCGATACAGGCAGAATTAATACCATTTCCTGTTATGAAACAACTGATGAAACCACTTGTGAAAACAATTCAGTCGGGTGTTGCCTTTTCTATTTTGACGGCATGGTAAATTCCAATCTTGTGAACGAATCGGTTGTAAAACCTCTGCTTATCTCATCAATTCCCGCCACGCGCATAACAGGAACATTATCAGATTATGTTGAAAAGGAAGTTCTATTTGCCAATGAGGTAAAGCAGGCGTCATCCGTGGCAGACATATTGCGTGGTATCCAATACGGTGATACGGCTCTGCTCATCGACGGGTGTAAGTCTGCACTCGTTATAAATACCAAAGGATTTGTAACCCGGAGCATCAGCGAACCGACTGACGAGCGGGTACTGCAGGGACCGCGTGAGGGTTTCGCAGAGACTGCAATGTTTAACCTTGCAATGCTCCGTCGAAAGCTGCAATCTCCTGACTTATGTATTGAAAACATGCGTATCGGCCGGCGTACCGACACCTCGGTATATATCTGCTACCTTGAATCTCTGGCAGACCCGGACACTCTCTCCCTCCTTAAAGACCGGCTCGGGCAAATCGACATTGACGGTATTCTTGACACAAACTACCTCGCCGAGCTTATCCGAGATCACAAGGGTTCTCTCCTCAAGACGACCGGCTCCACCGAACGCCCAGACATTGCCGCCGCAAGGATGCTTGAAGGCAGGATTATCATAATCTCCGATGGTACACCCGTCGTCCTGACGCTTCCCTACCTTTTTTCGGAGAATTTCCAGTCGGACGAAGATTACTATCTCAATTACCTCGTCGCCTCGGTCGGCAGGATAATACGGTATGTATGTTTCTTCCTCGCCATTAGTGTCCCGGCGGTTTTCCTGTCGCTCACCACTTTTCATGAACAGCTGCTGCCGACTATGTTTGCACTGTCGATAGCCGAAGCCCGCGGCGGTGTGCCGCTCTCCTCTTTCCTTGAATGCGTTATCATTATACTGATGTTTGAAATATTAAAAGAAGCCGGTGCTCGAATGCCGCAGAGCCTCGGATACGCATTGAGTATCGTGGGCGGACTCGTCATAGGGCAGGCTGCGGTTGAAGCTAAAATCATCAGCGCCCCGATGCTGATTGCTGTTGCCCTCTCGGGAATCGCCGGGCTGATGATACCACGCCTCAAAGGCATCGTATTATACGTGCGCCTTGCTTTCGTCTTCCTCAGTTTTGTCTTTGGTATTTACGGGTACATTCTCGGCATGACCTTTCTATTCATTCATATTTTCAGCCTCAGATCTTTTGGTGTCGACAGCACCCGGCAACTACGCTGTCCTACGCGGCAGGGGCTTAAGGACATAATCTGGCGCGGACCCTGGACGGCAATGAAAACACGGCCAGGCTTCAATAAAAATATCACACGTGCCGGGAACGGTAAGAAAAAATGAAAACAATTTTTAATAAAGCCTATATATGCCTTGTTTTTCTGCTTCCGATGATTTTCACAGGCTGCCAGAAACTCACTCAGTACCGCGAACCTGAGCAGCAGTATCTAATATCGGCAATTGGTTTTGACAACGAGGACAATGAGCTCAAAGTATCGCTTGAAGTAATTATCTTCAGCGTTGGCAAGGCCGAGAGCAGCATAGAGTCAAAGGTCTTTTCGGGTAAGGGACAAACGGTCAAACAAGCTCTCGGAAACCTTTCAAGCGAAGTTGCAAAGAAGCTCCTTTATGGCCACTGCGCATTGATCGTACTTGGTGAGTCGATTACCGACAGTCAGGTAGACGAAATATTTCAGTTCTGTTCCTCGGGAAAGGATATTCCGATTTCGGCATCTCTAGTTTCCACCACAGATGCCATGGCGTTGTTATCATGTAAAAGCATTTCGACACCAGTCACCGGCTACGACATTACCGGAGTGCTGAAACAGAAAAGTGAGGACTGGGGAATAGGACTAACTGACCGGCTCTACGAGGTGGAAACAAAACGCCTTGATCAAAACAGTTACTATGCGCTTCCTTACTTTTCGGTCAGCACCAGTGAAGACAAGACGGTATACACCTTCTCCGGAATCCGTATATACGAAAATGACCGCCCAGCCCTTCTCTTCGACCTGCCCCAGAGCGCGCTTTACAGCCTTCTTACCGACACTTACGGGAGCGGGACTTTCTATGTTGAGTCTGACGGAATAATATATCAGCCTGAGGTAAAACGCGCCTCCTCTTCGGTTAAAGTCGACGGTGACTGCGGCCGTACCTGTATTACTGTTAAAATGCGCCTTCTTCTTCGCCGCGGACAAACAGAAAAAATAGACGCCGCTGCGCTCAGCGGTGCTCTCGAAAAAAAAGCAATCGAATTTATTAAGTCGACCGAAACCTTGTCGACTACTGATATTTTTGAAATCGCAAGTCGTCTCGGTTATCCGAACGACACGGGAGTTGCAATTTCTGATATTGATATCAGCTTTGACATCTCAGCGCCTGGGGAATGAGGTTAAATATGGGAAACGAACGTCAACCGGTTCTCACTGCGCATAAAATTTGTCTTATCGCTCTCTTCATGTCAGCTGGAATCATAACTGCCATCCCCTCCGGAATTGCGGGGCTTTTACAGTCGGTCATCATTTATATCGCCCTGCTAGCTCTAATGCCGCTCATTATCCGGCTCTTCAATATTATTTTTTCAATTGATACAATCAAATCTTCAGATCCGGTTGCCGCGAAATTCTGTTACACTTTTATATATTTCGTCACCGCGCTTGGTGCGGTGTGGTTTGCCGGAATAGGTACGGCCGATTTCGCCGGTTTTGCGGCGACAGTCATCATCCCTGACGCGCCGGTTTTCTTAATTGAACTATTTTTTCTTGCCGCCGCGGTATGGCTGGCCATGAAGAATCCATCGGTAATTTTAAAAATAACACTTGTGGTTTCAGTAATAATATTTATATCGGTAATACTGCTTTTTATCATTTCAATACCGCACTGGAGAACAGACGCCGCATCGCTTATTAGAAATTTTGATAATTACAAGTTTACTGATATTTATTCCTGGCAGGGTAATCCCGCGCTGCGTAATGCAGCAGCCCTTTTAATCGTATTCGCACTCCTTGCCTGCCTGCCAGAAAAAGCAGGCAGCAAAAGCCTTTTTACCGGTATAATTCTCGGCACACTGCTTTTCACGGCCTGCATGATACAAACCTTGTTAATTTTCAACGAAAAATATCTTGCTACCCTCACCTATCCATATCTCTCGTCGGTCAGCATTCTCTCGTCAGACGAGGTTTTCCTCCGCATGGACGTCTTGGTTTATCTGATGTTTTATACCTGCTGCCTAATTAAAACATCGGTATGCCTTCTTACAATCCGGCTGCTCGCTTCAAAATACAATGAAAAATCCGGATGGTTTGTCACCGCGGCATCCGGCTTATTGATTATTGTATATCAACTGATATTCAACCCTGCCTGATGAGCCGCATAACCCGAAAACGTCCGGTATGTTTGACATACCGGACGCTTTTACCATATACTTTATTATTGAATTAATTAGAGGAGGCATACATGCTTTATGAAAATTTATATAGATCCCGGATACAACACCATAAACCACCGTTCAACCACCGACATACTGATTGATGACGAATATAAACTAACCGCCCAAATAGCAGATGAGCTTTCTGCAATCCTGCGTTCGAACGGACTTGACGTACTTGTATCAGGTACGGCGCCTGATATAAGACATGGGTCCGGAAGATCAAATACAGTCGCATCACGTGTCTCTGAAGCCAACAACTGGGGCGCTGATTACTACATAATATTACAGCTCAGCTCATCGAACGATCCGTTTACAACCGGGTCGGAAGTCAGTATTTATAAATTGAACTCCCCCGCAAGGCCTCTGGCCGACTCTATCCTTGCGCGTCTGTACCTTTCGACCGGTCTACAGGATCGCGGGGTGTCAGTGCGCCCCGACCTTTACGTTGTGAGCAGAACAAATATGCCGGCCGTGTTGGTCAGCCTTGGATACAGCACTAACGAAAATGACGCGAATCATTTGGTTGAGCATCCCGAACAGTTCGTACAGGGTGTCGCTAACGGAATACTTTCCTACATTCATGGTATTTATCAGTCAGGTGCAGAGACCGGAGCGGTAAAGGCGGCATTTTATCAGTCGTATCCGGAGTCGCGCACCGGCTCATGCCGGCTTAATATTGACGTAAGTACGGGAAACCGCAAACGTTGGCCTGTTCCTGGCGCAGAGGTCACCGTTTTTCACGGGTCGGGCGGAAAGCGCCTTCTGGTTTACCGCGGGTTAACCGACAGAAACGGCCGCGCTATAACGGTGGAGCTTCCGCTCTTCTCTGACCCGGCCGGCAAATACGACATCCAGCCCCAAATGTACTGCATATGCGTGCGTCATCCCGAATATTTGCCGAAAAATCAATGGGTGACCGTCACGGATCAGAAAAACCTGAACCAGACTGTCACCATTGAGCAAAAACGCATAAAATAAAAGCGAAGTGCGTCAGCCGAGTTCCGACAGGCGGTTGACCGCCACATAGATTTTAGATATCTCGTACCATGTTGCGAAATCAACTACACCTGTAACCGGCAGAAAGAAAATCTGTTGGAATGTTCTCACCGCCTGGGCGGTCTGCGGCCCATAAATACCGTCTACCCTGATCTTCGGAATCATCGGATAACTATCTGATATACTGTTGAGCTGCGTCTGTATCATCCGGACGTCAAGTCCACTCGATCCTACCTGCAGCGGCTGTCCGGGGTATGACATCGGCACACCCTGCACTTTCTGTGCCTGAGTGAGGTATATATTGCTGCCGTAGTAGTTACGCAGGATTGTCAGCGCATCCGAGCCTTGCGTACCCATCTGATGAGAGCCCCACTGCGAAAGACCGTTGCAGGTTACCCTCGTACCGTCGCAGAACTGCGTGAAAAGCGGCTGCCGTATACCCGGCTTAGTTATGTAGGTGGTGAATATCTCGTTAACAACATTCAAAATGTTTTCGAAAATGTTACGGCCGTATGAGAAAGCCTGATCAAAAGCAGTGCTGTTGGTTATCGTGAAGTCGAAGCCGCGGCTGCGGTACCACTCGGTATAAACACGGTTAAGAGCGAAGGAAATGATTGCCAGCACGTTGGCACGTATCGTCTCGGTCGGCCAGGTCGAGTAGATTTCCGAACACGCCACATTTGTGATATAATCCCTGAATGGCACCCAGACGTTTTCTGCCGATGTATCCTCCGGCACGCCAAGGTGAACCACCATGAATTCTGGAATCACTGGCTCAGCCAAAACAATATATCCACCTCCGGTGGGCAGCGGCTTGACCTCCGCCTCAGGTATCTTCGGAGGGAAATCCCCCCAAAGCTGATTCGCCTCCACCACTATTACCTGCGGCTCTGCCGGCACGCCTTCCACAAGCGGCGACATACGTATCCGCTGAATAGCGATATTCTGTGGCAGCAGCTGTGCTCCCTGCACGATAATGCTCCTGAAACCCTGTGCGTCAATGCGCAGGTTATACTCCGAATACGGTTTATTTCCCTCCGGCTCCTGCGAATAGTCAAACGGGGGGGTGCCAAGTTCAATTGTCACTGTCTGCCCTGCGGCATCGGTATTAAGTTCGTCAATCGTCGCATCAAGTTTTGATACAGTTACTTTAGCGTCGGCTATTGGCTGGGCATTCCGGACTGTGCGTACTTCTACATTTAGGTATCCGATGTCCGGGAACACCTCGTTCGGTTGATTCATAATAACAATTCTCCTTTCGTGAGGTTGATGTTTTTTCAAAAAAGCCTCCGATATAAAATATTATGTCGTAGCCGCTCCGCTTACCACATATATTCGTATAATTTTATGCATCTGCAAGCTGGGCCGACCGCAGCAACCATAATACATATGAGGTAATCCGATGAACATACAGGATCGTCTTCTCAGAGAATACCCGGGATATAACCCTGAGGAACCGGTTGAAATTATAATAAAATATCATGGCAGTCTCGATGATATAGCGCTGCAGCTTGACGCTTTTGCGGAGAAACTGAATGAAAACTACGCTATCCTGACAATGCCTGCTTACCGTATACCAAGTCTTTTCCAAATTACCAATATTGAATATTATGAACTTCCGAAAACTGTAAATTTTCAGATGCGCCGCGCTATGATTAACTCCTGCATATATCCGGTTCAGGATGCAAGCAGCTACGGCCTTACCGGAAAGGGCGTAATCGTAGCGATAATTGACTCGGGCATTGACTACACCCACCGTGATTTCCGCAATGCGGACGGAACAAGCCGGATAATATATCTTTGGGATCAGATGGCTGAGGGCAGTCCGCCCGCTGGTTTCCGAATCGGTCATCTTTATACAAAAGCAGATATTGATTTGGCCTTATCAAGTGATGATCCCCTCTCGGTCGTACCCGAGCAGGATTTTATCGGCCACGGCACCGCCGTGGCCGGAATCGCTGCTGGAAACGGCATGGCAAGCGATGGCGTGGAACGCGGTGCGGCACCAGAAGCCGACCTCCTTATAGTCAAACTGACCGAAACTGGCGTCACCGGCTTTTCAAAAAGCACTGCCATAATGCGGGGCATAAAATTCTGCATCGACATTGCCGTAGGTCTTGAAATGCCGGTCTCGATAAATATCAGTTATGGTACAAACGACGGTGCACACGATGGAAGTTCACTGTTTGAATCATACCTCGACTCGGAGGCCGTGCGGTGGAAGAACGTAATTTCGGTGGCTGCCGGGAACGAGGCAAGCGCCGCTCATCATTATTCGGGAGTCATAACCGAAGGAGAAACCCTGAACATAGAAATAGCAATCGGCGAAAATTACAACGAGCTATTCATGAGTCTGTGGAAAAACTTTGCAGATACCATTCATTTCGAGCTTATCGCCCCCTCCGGGCGGTCGACCGGTACAATATACGAATATCAGCGAACGACGCGTGTTCTTGTGGACGGAGTTCAGCTACAAATACTTAATGGCCAACCGAACCATTATAATTTTGACCAGGAAATTTATTTTTCACTTATCAGCACAGTCAGACCTATACGTGCGGAAATATGGCGTTTATCAATCACCGGCGAACAAATTATAAACGGCAAATTTAATATCTGGCTGCCCATATCCGACACCGAAAGACAATCCACGGCATTCCTTCTGCCAAATATCGAGAACACACTCACGATTCCGGCGACATCCAGCCGCGTCATCGGAGTGGGCGCTTATGATCATCTTCTCAGAACCATCGCCGCTTTTTCGGGACGCGGCCTGCCATATGGAACATTTGGTCAGAAACCCGATATTGTCGCTCCTGGAGTAAATGTCCTGACCACCGTACCTGGCGGCGGGTACGATAGATTTAGCGGCACAAGCCTTTCTGCGCCCTTTGTCACCGGCGCCGCAGCTCTCATGATGCAGTGGGGAATTGTTATGAACAACGACCTTTTTCTGTACGGTCAGCGTGTCAAAGCTTTCTTATGCCGCAACGCGGAAAAATTTTTTCCTATTGATTACCCAAATTCCATCTGGGGTTACGGCGCGCTAAATCTCTGCAACACTATGGATGATATGGTATTTTTCAGACAATAATGGAGGTTCTTTCATGGATTCAATAAACAGCCCAGAAAATCAGCGGTTGCTCGAGGAACTATTGAACGATCCCGATACTGTGGATTTTGTGGTACGAAGAACTGAATTTTTTGACGAACTGGTAAGAAATAATCCAAATATTGCCATCGCGCAGATACTTGCAGGACGGTATGCACTTAGTTATGCGCGTCAGTCAGTATATCAAAGCATTGCCGCCAGTCTCGGATCCGGGATTATCAGCATCGCTTCAATAGTTCTCGGGCTGCTTGACCGTGCCAGCCTGCAGTCATCCGGAATACTGCAGGTTCATGACCAACCATATCTTGAACTTCGCGGCCGCGGCGTCCTTATTGGCTTTGTAGATACAGGAATCGACTATACTCTGGATTGTTTTAAATATGAGGATGGAACAAGTAAAATTCAATATATATTCGACCAGACGGCCGAAGGTCCCCATCCGGAGGGTTTTTTTGTCGGTACCGAATACACAAACGAGCAGATAAACGCAGCTCTGAGAGATCCGAATCCGCTTACAATTGTTCCGGAGGTCGACACCTCCGGTCACGGAACTTTTCTAGCATCGGTGGCGGCAGGGCGTGAGGTCGGTGATTCTATAGGCGCCGCACCCGATGCTGAAATTATAGCCGTAAAACTCCGTAAGGCAAGACCATATTACCTGCGAGTATATTCGGTTCCGGCGAACCAGGAAAACGCGTTTGAATCCAGTGCCGTAATGGTCGGAATTGAATATATACTCAAACAGGCGCGCAGGCTTAACAGACCTGTCGCAATTTGTCTCGGACTCGGCTCAAACTTCGGCAGCCATGACGCCTACTCGATATTCGAGGAATACCTCAGCGGAATAGCAAACCTTGTCGGAGTGTCTTTATGTGTAGCTGCGGGAAACGAAAGCCAGGCGCGACACCATGCTCAGGGATTAATTACCTCGACCGGAGGATCGTATAATATGGACATAAAGGCAGGTGAAAATGCCGGAGATATATTCCTTTCAATCTGGAGTAGCGCTCCGGACAGAATGTCGGTCTCTATCCGTTCGCCGACCGGAGAATTCATAAGCAGATTACCTGCCAGACCCGGTTTTCAGGTAGTTAACAGACTAGTTCTGGAAAACTCTTCTGTAGCTGTCACATATCTTTTCCCTGTTGAAGGAACGGGGGGCCAGTTTACCTTAGTAAAAATAATTGATGCCACCCCCGGAGTCTGGACTGTGACGGTATACGGAGACCTGATCCTAAACGGCGTTTTCCATTCATGGCTCCCCATGACTGGCTTTGTCGATCCGAGCGTCGAATTTCTGGCTGCGAATCCATATTATACGATTACTGTTCCGGGAACCATGGACGGCGCCATCACCTGTGGAGCGTACAACTCCATGACGAACAGCCTATATGCAAAATCATCATGGGGCCCCAGCCGCACCGGCGGCCAGTACCCCGACCTTGTTGCTCCAGGCGTAGGTGTAGGCGGTTTTTACCCTTACGGCGCAGGTACTATGGACGGAACAAGTATTGCTGCTGCAATAACGACAGGTGCCGCTGCCCTGATGCTGCAGTGGGGAATTGTCGAAGGTAATGATCCGGCGATAAGCACTTATCAGATACGCGCATATATGATAAGGGGTTGCAACAGGAGTGAAGCGCTGAGATATCCGAACGAACAGTGGGGATACGGCTCACTCGATCTTCTGCAATCTTTCCAGCTTATGCGGGAAGTTTGATTACTACGGCAATAATTGGCGTCATATGACGATATGGGAGTAACTTTACATGGATCAATTCATAAATTCCCAACGGAATCAGGAATTGCTGCAAAAACTTTTGTTTGCCCCGGACACTGTGGATTTTGTCGTACGAAGGAGCGAGTTTTTTGAGGAACTGATCGAGAATAATGAAATCGCTGTTTCTGTAATTATCGCCGGGCGTTATGCAATAAGTTATGCCAATCGTGACGTATTCGAATCAATCAGTGACGAGTTAGGTTCCAGTGTTGTAAGCATTGCATCTTTCGTTCTCGGACTGCTTGATAAATCAAGCCTGGATGCTTCGGGTATCACACAGGTCCAGCAGCAACCCTTTCTTAACCTGAGGGGGCAAGGGGTCATCGTCGGTATCGTTGATACCGGAATAGACTACACCTTGCCCTGCTTCAGATACGAAGACGGAAGCAGTAAAATAATATCAATTTATGATATGACGAAACAAGGCAACCCGCCGGCAGGCGCACAGATCGGCTTTGTATACACCAATGAAGAGATTAACTCTGCCCTCTCAAGCAATGACCCGTTATCAATAGTTCCGGAAACCGATACGGTAGGGCATGGTACATTTCTTGCATCGGTTGCAGCCGGGCGGGAGATCGGGAATGACTTCATAGGCGTCGCTCCGGATGCTGAATTGATAATTGTCAAACTACCAAAAGCCCGGCAATATTATCTTGATAGGTATCTGATTCCAAAAGGTCAGGAAAACGCTTTTTCGTCAACAGCTATTATGGGTGGTATTGAATATATATTAAGTTTAGCAAGCCAGTTGAGGCGGCCCGTGGCGATCTGTCTGGGACTTGGCACAAACCTTGGCAGCCACGACGGATTTTCGATATTCGACGAATATCTGAATGGTGTGGCCAATCTGCGCGGTGTCTGTCTTTGCGTGGCGGCCGGGAACGAGAGCCAGGCAAGGCATCATTCCATGGGCTTGATTACAGGTGCAGGACTGTCACAGAATATTGATATACGTGTAGGTGAAAATGCCGGCGACATTTACCTGTCGGTGTGGGCTTACGTAGCTGACAAAATTTCGGTGTCAGTCCGTTCTCCGACCGGAGAGCTTGTTGAGCGGGTACCGGCTATAACCAACCAAATTACGCGTACCAGGCTTATTCTCGAGAAAGCTACTGTAGAGATCGAATATTTTTTCCCTATCGAAGGTGAGGGCGGTCAGATGGCCGTCATAAAGATTATTAACGCTACACCAGGCATCTGGACAGTCACCGTTTACGGTGACATAATACTAAATGGAATCTTTCATTCATGGCTGCCAATCACCGGTTTTGTGAATCCAAGCGTTGAATTTCTTTCTTCAAACCCGTATTATACGGTAGTGGTACCGATTGCGTGGGGGGCGATAACTATCGGTGCGTATAACGCTGCGACAAACAGCATTTATCTTCAATCGTCCTGGGGACCGATCCGAACCGAAAGAATATCTCCCGACTTTGTTGCCCCCGGCGTTGGAGTCAGCGGTTTTTACCCGTACGGCCAGGGTACGATGGACGGCACAAGCGTGGCGACGGCATTCACAACCGGAGCCGCCGCGTTGATGCTTGAGTGGGGGGTGGTAAAAGGCAATAACCCGTCCTTGAGTACATATCAGATCCGTGCTTTCATGATACGCGGTTGCGAACGCAGCCCCGCTATATCCTATCCGAACAACCAGGCAGGTTACGGAAGATTAAACTTGCTAAACACCTTCCAGCTTATGCGGCAGGTGTAAAATACATAGCCCCGGCTTATTCGAAAAAAGTAATTTTTTCGAAACCGGCTATTATACTTCTTAACACAATAAAAAGAAGCAGCCTCTGGCATAACAGCCGGGGACTGCTTCTAGTGACCACGTACTTCTGTAAAATAATTATGCATCAAAAATCCTTACGATCTGTCTGCTGAATATCATAAGTACAAGATCGCACAGCCAGAGCAAGCCGCCGCCAATACCCGTCAGTGCGATTACAAGGCGGACAACCCCGCCTGCCGTGCTATCCTCTTTAAAACGGGTTACAATTCCGCAGATCACTGAGGTCAGGGGGATTATCGCAAGTATCAGGCTGATAAAATAATTAAGATCGAAATAATCGTTTTCATACATTCATTTGTCCTCCGCGCACATCTTATATTATCTATTTTATCATTGCATTCCTTATATGTCAATGATTGTGAGTTATAAACCACCGTGAGCGCAGGTTTTTCTTAACCGAATATTTTTAGTTGTCTGTCCGTATCAACCGGAAAATCCCTCATATAGGCGAATACTTCATCAATACCGCTCATTATTCCGTGCGACTGGCAGGTGTCCCGGTAAATCTTCATAAGTTCCCCGTTATTGTCGCTCGTGCATTCATACGCGTCTCCATACCGTTCGATATACTTCCGCTTAATCCCGGGGAAATGCCTGTCAAGTGCGGCGTAGAAATACTCCCTGTCCCCGTTGCGAAGCGTCACACCCATTCCGAAGCAGAGAATTCCCTTCACCCCGGCGCTGACGCATAAGTCGAGAATGCCGCGTATGTTTTCCTCTGTGTCGTTTATGAAAGGCAATATGGGAGAGAGCCAGACGACGGTCGGGATTCGGTGCTCACGCATGATTTCAAGCACTTCAAAGCGCCGGCGGGTTGTACATACGTCTGGTTCAATAATCCGACAGAGGTTCTCATCATATGTCGTCAGCGTAATCTCGACCACACATTTTGCTTTTTTATTGATGCTCTCAAGCAGGTCGAGATCGCGTAAAATACGGTCGGACTTTGTCTGTATCGCGAGACCGAAGCCATATTTATCTATAATCTCAAGGCAGCGTCGTGTGAGCCCGAGTTTTTCTTCGCAGTGCATGTAAGGATCGCACATAGCTCCGGTGCCGATCATGCACTTCTTACGCTTATGCCGCAGCGCGTCGCCGAGGAGCTCAGGAGCGTTTTGCTTAACTTCTATGTCTTCGAACTCGTGCTTCATCTGGTAACAGAGTGAGCGGCTGTCGCAGTAGATGCAGCCATGTGTGCAGCCACGGTATATATTCATACCGTTGCCCGACGAAAGAATACCTTTTACATTAACAAAATGCATCAACGCACTCCCGCCGGCTCAAAGAGCGCATCGATAGGTACCCCGAAAATCTGTGCGATCCTCGGCAGCATCGGAACGTCGGGCAGCGCCTTTCCTGACTCCCACTTTGAAATGGCCTGCGGTGAAATGAAGAGACTTTCCGCAAGCTGACGCTGCGTCAGCTCATTTTGTTTTCTGAACTTCCTGATATTTTGTCCCAAATCGCAACCCATCTCTGAACCTCTCTAAAGAAGTCTTTAGCTGATGTTTCTTATTATGGAATAATTATATCATATTATTCCGTATTAATCAATAGTTATTCGATATTATTATTCCTGTTTTGATATTATTTTCAACTAAATAAAAGCAGCGACGGCAACGCTGCTTTTTCGTTTTATATCTATATAAAATTGTTTATCTGTTGTTTCTGCAGGCACTCAATTATTTTATCCGCTGTTTCCTCCGGAGTTAAATATGTAACATCAATTTTCTGACAATCAACCTCATCATAAATCGCTCTTGTGTTCGCAATGGCCCGTATGATGCGTTCCTCGTCTCGGCTGTCATTCTTCATACGGCTGATATTTTCTTCTTCCGTGCAGATCAACAATACAGTGTAAACTTCGAATTTACAATCCGAGTGCAACTCACTCAGAATTTCATCGAGGAGTTTCTTCCGGTGGCCATGCAGTCCGTATGGAAAAATTACATTGTTTATAAACGATGCCGATAAATAATTCCGCATGAGTGCAAGTATATTGCGTTTCTGTATAGAGATCGCTTCTTCGCCGAAAAATCCCGGATTCATCATGCGCAGCGAGTCGCTTTCAATGTATGCGGACCCCGGTATGCGGGAAAGTAGTACTGCGCTTGCCGTGGATTTTCCCACACCGTTCGGCCCGAGTATCAATATCAGTCGTTTCATTTCACCTGTTTACCTGTATATAAACTCCCACGGCTCGTCGTCATTCCACGAGCAGTATGCCTCTGAATACTTTCTCTCAAAAAACATCGGCAGGTACTTATCCATATTCGGGGAAAGATTTAATTTTCCTAAATCCTCAGGTCTTGTCCAGAATACTTTTCCTTCGTCTGTTTCGTTTATCAGTTCGCCCGAATAATCTGAAGTCCTGTAGAAATATGTGAAGTACCGGTCAGAGGTCCTGTTATTGAACCAGTACATAAAGCCGCATGACATAAGGTTTTTTACATCCAGCCCCGTTTCCTCCTTGATCTCACGTACGGCGCTGTCGTATATACTCTCCCCATTTTCGGCGTGACCGCCGGGAAAAGCGATACCGCACCAGCACTTAATTCTGTCCTGCACCAGCACACGGCCGGTGGCTCTGTCTTCAATCATCACCATGTTTGTTATTTCAAGTTCAGGCATTTTCAGTCCTTCTTATTTTTCTTATTTATATGCATGAATGATTGTACCACAGCATATAATTCGATGTCAACAGACCTTTTTGCATTTAATCCGATAAAATTCTGACGTATTCTGACCAAAAACGGAGGTAAAAGATGAAGAACACGATGATCCGTAAAAAAATCATGCTGGTGTTCGGAACCCGGCCTGATGCAATAAAAATGTGCCCGCTTATAAGCGAGCTGCGGCACAGAAATATATATGACCTCTGCGTCACGGTCACAGGTCAGCACCGCCAGATGCTAGACCAGGTGCTTCGTGCTTTTGATATTGTACCCGATTATGACCTCTCGCTCATGCGTGAGAATCAGAGCCTCTCTGACCTCACCTGTGGAATCATGTATAAGCTTCCGAAAATTCTCGGTGAGGTCAAGCCCGATCTTGTGCTTGTACATGGGGACACGACGACGGCGTTCATATCGGCACTTGCAGCATTCTACCAGAAAATCCCGGTCGGTCATGTGGAGGCCGGGTTGCGTACATATAATACTGATTCCCCATACCCCGAAGAATTTAACCGGCAGGCGGCCGGACTTATTGCCCGATGGCATTTCGCGCCGACCGTTACAGCCAGCGCCAACCTAATCCGCGAAGGCAAGGACCCCGCTTCAGTTTTTGTAACCGGGAACACTGTTATCGACGCCCTGCGAACCACTGTGCGCAAAAGCTATTACCACCCGATGTTTGACTGCGTCGGGAGTGGGCGTTTAGTCCTTTTGACGGCTCACCGCCGTGAAAACCAGGGCGAGCCCATGCGGGCAATGTTCAGTGCTATTAGACATGTCGTCGAGGAGCACCCCGACGTCTGGGTGGTCTATCCCGTTCATAAAAACCCCGCGGTAAGGACCGAAGCCGCAGCCGAGTTTGCAGACTGTAAGCGGATAATTCTCACTGAGCCTATGGATGTGCTTGATTTTCACAACATCATGGCTAAAAGTTATCTTGTTCTTACAGACAGCGGAGGTATCCAGGAGGAGGCGCCATATTTCGGAATACCAGTGTTGGTGCTCCGAGATACCACCGAGCGACCCGAGGGCATCGCCGCCGGAACACTGCGGCTCGCAGGAACAAGTGAAGACAGCATTTACCGGTTGTTTACCGAACTGCTTGACAATAGCGAAGCTTACGAATCCATGCACCGTGCAGTAAATCCATATGGCGACGGGCATGCAGCTGATAAAATTTCTACTATACTTGAAAACCTGTTATAAGGAAGCGTTAACTCACAGACAGTCACACACTCATGAGTTTTACCATTCATGAACAGTAAAAAATAATACCAGCAATTCTTGAATTATCTGCCTTTTTGTGCTATAATGACTGATATAACCGGAAACAAGCACCAATCCATATAAAACCGTTTTAAGAATCTATCCGGTATTATCAAAGGAGCCGCAAAAAATGAAAAAATTAACCACTTCCCTTTTCGTGCTTCTTCTGATCCTCGCGACACTCCTCGCTTCATGTCAGAATTCAACCGGCACACCTTCGGTTACGGACGATATGACTGACAGCACAACAGAAGCTCTCATGTCTGATACCAGTTCGCCGGAAACCGCTGCTCAAACCGAAGTAATCACTGAGTCAATAGAGACCACCTCCCCCCCTGTTGTCACAACGCTTCCGCCAGAGACAACGGCACCCGTAGTCACAACTGTCATCCCGGTCGAAAATTCCAGTGAAAGAATCGGCTGGCTGATCGACGAGATTCCCGCCTATGTCGGAGGTACCAAATCGAAAGCGCTGTACAAGTGCGGTCAGGGTTATACTACCGACAGCTTCGGCACTAAAAAAGATTCTCTGATGCAGTTAATATCCTCAACGACTTCAAATCAGTTTGCAAATTATCTGGATAAACTTACTGTTATGGGATATAAACAGGACTTTTATAATACCTGCGAAAACAATATATACGCCTCTTATTTCAACGGCACAAACCGTATATATACATATTTCACAGGCGCGACAAAAACCGCTCGCGTTATACTCGATATGAGTAGCGAATGCTCTGCGACAGACTTCGGTTATACATATGAGAAGAAAGCAGGCGACACCACAGTAGTTTATCAGTACGGTGTCCCGATGAACGAAGCCGGTGTCAATATCAAAAACAACTCCGAGAAAAAAATAGACTGCGGCATGATGTATGTCATCAAGTTAGCCGATAACTCGGTCGTCATAATCGATGGCGGAGGATGCCAACAGTTCGACACCGCCGAAATTGACGGTCTTATGAGCTTTTTACAGAGTATAACAGGTGTAAACGCGACCGATAAGATACGCATAGCCGGGTGGTATATAACACACTGCCACTCTGACCATATGGCCGGATTCTGCCTCTTCATTAAGAAATATTCTTCACGTATTGATGTTGAGCGGATATTCTTCAACTTCCCCACAGTATATTCAAATGACAGTATTCTTTCCGAACATGGCTCGAACTACAGTAAACTTATCTGGTATATAAAGAATTGCCTTAAAAGCAGCGACATTACATATCTTAAAATTCATACGGGAGAAACAATTAATCTTGCCGACGTCAGCTTTCAGGTGCTTTTCACTCATGAGGATATTGTAAACAGTACAACCGCAGCAACTGAAATCAGCGGTGACTTTAATAACTCCTGTACAGTTATGAAAATTTCTTTTGACAGTAAGACTTTTATGATGCTAGGTGACATCGACCGTGAGGCAATGTCAGTTATTATAAATTACTATACATCGACAACACTGAAATCCGACATAGTGCAGCTTGCTCACCATGTAATCAACAACGTATCTGAGCTATATAATATTATTAAGGCGCCTGTTATGTTTGTCCCACAATCCCCCAACGGTGCAACTATCTACAACCGTCAGACGACTTTCGATGTTGCAAAGCAGTATGTTAAAAATAATATGTACTATTATGCAAACAAGGGAACCTACGGTCTATCTGTAGTGAACGGTTCGCTCAGCCTTACCTTTACTGATAAAGTGTACGGCGGTGCATATATAACCGAATGGGGTTGGTAAATAAAATATTTGATTATGTTGAAGGCCGGAGCGGTTTCCGGCCTTTTTCTTTCCCGTCAGAATTCTACATAATAATGCAGTATAAATCCATGCTTCGAAACCGGAAAAAGTAATTAGAAATTTTTACATAAATAAGTGAAAACCATCTTGACAAACCGGAATTTGAATGGTAATATTATGCATGGATATGTACATATCCCCACGTAAGGCTAACTTGTCGAAAGGCAGGGGCGCGAAGCTAAAGGGTCTAAGGGTTGATTACGCCTAAGACAGCCAGTTACCGGTATTAAACACAATATTGAGTTTAGTATAGGTGATTGGTATTATCATCTATTTTTTATTATGGAGGTTAATACCATGAAAGCACTCAAGAAAGTCATTATTATCGTTCTCACCGCGCTCATGCTTGTGAGCGCATTTGCTGTCCCGGCATCGGCGGCCACAACCAAGGCATGCAATGCAACTGCAGTTACCGCCAATGACATAAAACTGCAGATTGCACTAAACATCGCATCTTCGGCAAATGCAAGAATAGCGCAGCTGGTAGCCGCTGCGCAGAGACAGAAAAGCCCCAATATTCCCCTGCTCATTGCTCAGACAAACGCAATTTCCGCACTTGCAATCAATGTGATTAATGCACTTGGATTTGACGCGGTCTGTGTATATGAGACATACATAATTGGTGGTCAGTATGTAGAAATTGACCCGTTGATTGTTATTCCGATCGGCGGCGGTGGCACAAACAAATAAAGAATGCCAGCAATTGTCAGATTTAATGAATGTTGCCCAGTCATCCCGTCGGATATACTCTTGATGCTAAAAGCCCTTAAAAACGAGCTAATTGAAATAGATGAAATTGTATCTGTTGTTTTATTCGGATCATACAGTAAGGGTACATACGGCAAAAACAGCGATATTGATATCGCTGTTTTTGTCCGTAATCAGGCAATTTATAAAATACATGATATATACAGACAAGCAGTTCGCCGCACGGCTAATTATAGGTACGATATACAATTATTGATATTCGCCATTGATTCTCTCAACAATCCAATGGGTATAGTGGAAGAAATCGTTTCTTATGGACAGGATATTACATTCATCTGAACTAGTTTGTATTCGGAAGGAGGTCCCATTATTAAAGGCTTTACGTTCAAATATGCCGGACAAGACTATATTCCCGGGCAGAATAAGTCACAACTTAGCCTACTCGGGGAAAGCCACGGTGTTGAAATTATGTTACAGACTATAAATGCAAACGCTGTTGTAATGCTAACTCCTGCTGAAGACAAAAATGTTTGCGAATATGTATTTATTATCGATGGAGAACTAATCCTCGAATCCGAAAATGAGACAGTTAAACTTGGGAACAACGACTTTTTTTCATATACAAACTTTGATAAAACAGTACTTATGAGATGTACAGCTCCTGTAACAATTTTATATATAACATCCAAGCCCATGTTTCACCAAGTCAAAATGTATGTAAGCAATCTCGATGATTTGATCGAGAAAGTCAATGAAAAAGATCATTATACTCAAAAGCACTGCGAAAATGTCACAAATTATGCCATTGCTATAAGCCGAAACATGAAATGCAGTGCCTTCATTATTGACAAACTGATTATATCAGCTCTCTTCCATGATGTTGGGAAATGTTATATTCCGGACGAGATACTCAACAAACCCGGACGGCTCACGCCCGATGAATTCAAATCCATATATAAGCACCCGCTTCAATCGCGGGAGCTTGTGGAGTCCAATTTCGGTGCTGAAATCGCCAATATTGTTCTCTGCCATCATGAACGGCTCGACGGCTCTGGATACCCTCAGGGTATTTCGGGAGATCAGATACCGCTCGAATCCCGAATTATTGCCGTCGCAGACTCGTTTGACGCGATGACTACAAAGCGTCCGTATAATGAACCAAAAACTTTTAAAGAAGCAGCTGAGGAACTGCTAGGCATGACCGATAAGTATGATGCCCGTGCAGTTAAGGCACTCAAGCAACTGGTCGACAGCGGCGAAATACTTAAAGTGTGCAATAATCCAGTCAATACGATAGACATTGAAAGGAGCATCCCTAAATGACATATATTGAAAAGTACAAATACTGGGAAATGATCTCCGACTACGATTATGAAACCGCCGGTGCGATGATTGAGGCGAAACGCTGGATGTATGTCGCCACGATCTGTTACAGCGCTGTCGAGCGCCTGACAAAAGGTCTTATAGTATTGGAGACGCACAAGGAAGCGCCGAAATCGGACAACCTGATATTCCTATTAAACCGGCTTGCCGACAACCAGATCTTCGCAGCAACCGAAAAAGGTCAGCTTTTCAGGGTTGAACGCGGAAGATACCTTGACACCATCATAGATATAACATATTATCACATCAACGACTACCCCTTCTCATACCAGAAGATTATGGACCGCTTCATTGAGGAGAATACCGCTCGCGAAGTATACAAAAAAACCGGTGAAGTACTCGCCTGGATGAAAACATACAGCACTGTCGAATCCGAAACCACTGCGTGAGCAAATAAAGGATACAATTTACTTTTATAAACATAAAGCCGGCCGTTGCCATATGGCAGCGGCCGGTTTTATTGTAAGACGAAGTTATCTTTTATTTGCTTTCGGTTGGCTGAGGATATTTATAAATTTTCCCGAGGTAATTCTCCATTACCACTTCTTTGTCATCCTTACTGAGCACGTAACCGTAATTTACCGGGATCTTGCCTCCGCCGCCGGGAGCGTCGATGACGTACTTCGGCACAGCGTATCCGGAAATATTGCCGGTCAGCTTATGGATTATATCGACACCAACGTCGACGTTTGTACGGAAATGCGATATACCCTGTGAGAGATCACACTGATATAGATAGTATGGGCGCACGCGCATATGCACAAGCCTGAGGAGCAGTGTCTTCATCGTATCGGCATTATCGTTGATTCCTTTGAGCAGGACGCTCTGGTTTCCAAGCGGTATACCGGCATCGACGATTTTTGCACAGGCGCGCTCACTGTCGGGAGTTATTTCGTTGGGGTGGTTGAAGTGTGTGTTTATCCAGATCGGGTGATATTTCTTAAGCATCGATACAAGCTCATCAGTGATTCTCATTGGCATCACCACAGGCACTCTTGTTCCGATTCTGATAATATCAACGTGTTCTATGGCACGAAGCGACGAAATGATGTGCTCAAGCTTCTCCGTACCCATAGAGAGGGGGTCGCCGCCTGAGACCAGAACATCACGTATCTCTTTATGCTGCCTGATGTAATCAAGCGCAACCTGAAGTTCATTTTCGCTTATTATCGTATCTTCCTCACCAACAACACGCCGGCGTGTACAGTGACGGCAGTACATCGAGCACTGGAATGTCACAAGGAAGAGTACTCTGTCAGGGTAGCGGTGAACGACATGTGGAACCGGGCTTTCGCCTTCCTCATCGAGCGGATCGTCTAGATCGTTAGAACAGTAGTATGTCTCGTTGATGGAGGGCACGCTCTGCATCCTGACCGGGTCATTCTTATCGGATGAGCGGATAAGCGACGCGTAATACGGTGTGATCGCCATTCTGAAACGCGAGAGGCACTTGCTTATATCGTTTTTATCTTCATCAGTCAGGTCGAGAACCTTTGAGAGCTGCTCGACATTAGTGATACGGTTGGCAAACTGCCATTTCCAATCGTTCCAGCGGGGATTCTGAACCGAATAATCGTCACATTTCATCATATCCTGCCTCCGTACTCACAGTCCGAGCCGTGCTCTCGCTGCGGCTAGAACTGAATTAACAAGTGTGTCATAATCTGTTCCGCAGAAGGCCGCGAGCATGGGGTAGTCGCTGTATCCCGGAGCAAGACCGGGGAGAGGATTGATTTCGATGAAATATACATTTCCGTCACGGTCAGTGCGGAAATCAACGCGCGAGAGATCATGGCAGCTGAGCGCTTCATAAACTGCAAGAGCATATTGGGTCATCTCAGCTTCAACTTTCGGCGGGATTTTCGCCGGGCAGACATAGTCAACATATTCGGTGTAATTGCGTTTAACTGTGTAGCTGTAGACGTCAAAACTGCCTTGTGTATGCTTGCGGTATACCAGCTCCATCGGGTGGAAGACTTTTGTTTTCTTGCCGTTTCCGATAAGGCCAACGGTGAACTCGCCGCCGTCGATATATTCTTCGACAAGCATATCCGAGCCATACATTTTTATATTTCTTTTAAGAAGATTTTCAAGCTCAGCAAGGTTCTCGACTATACTGACATCCGAGATTCCCTTGCCAGAGCCTTCGGCGTTAGGCTTTACGATAAGCGGGAAATGCAGACCGGTTATATCGTATTTAAAGGCTTTTCCAGCCTCGACCAGCACCGATTTAGGCGTTCTCACGCCATATGATGCCACGAGGCGTTTTGTAAGCGCCTTATCAAGAGCAATGCAAAGTGTTGTTTCGTCTGAACCTGTATAGGGTATTCCGTAGTATCCGAGCATCGAAGGTACCTGGCCTTCGCGTCCGCGGCCACCTCTGCCCTCGGCAATATTGAAGGCAATGTCTGGGCGGTGTGCTTTGAGCTTTTCAGGAAGGTTTCCGTCATCCTCGATGAGAGTGACAAGAGAGCCGCCTTTTTCAAGCGACGCTTTTATAGCGAGAACTGTGTCAAGGCTATCATATTCGGCTTCGGCATCGGGTACATCGTCGTGTTTTTTATCGGATTTCAGGTTGTAAATTATTCCAACGTTTAAGGGTCGGGGTTTGGGGAGAGGTGTTTCAGCGTTCTGCCCTTCCATCATCATTCACGCAGCTTTCAATTTAATATATTTTTATATTTTTAAATCGGACTAATTATACTCTGTTTCTGACGTTTGTCAATAGGTTTTCATAAATAATTATATGAATTATTTTACTGGTGTGACAGGTATCTTGAGAGCCCATAACCAATTGATTTTTTTCTCTAATAATGAAGCGGAAAACTCCTGCTGAATAATTTTTCTTATCTTTAATTTATCCTTATATTACAAGGCGATTTAATGCTTTCATCGTTCTATTTTAAACAACTTTATTCATGTTCGGAGCTTTAAAACAGTTATCGTTTTTCAACAACCTATATTTCCGTTATTTCCCATTTTAGTGTCATTCCTGATCACCTGCTATCATTTATTTTTTTGTTTTGGTTATATATTTTTTCATGGTATTTTCATGTACCCGGCAACCCGTAATTTAAAACATTTATAAACTTTTTTAATTGTTTTATGCAGCTCCCCGCGATGTGCAAATGTACTAAACGAGAACTGTTTTATAATCGTTTTAGGTAATATCGACAATAATGCGAAGGCACTCCTCAGACTACCTTTATTTTCTTGACATTTATTATTATAAGTGATATAATTCGACCGTCCGGCATTTTTATTAATTATTACTAAATGCAGAAAGATGTGTCTATTATATGGCGGTTTTTTATCTTGCACTCGCATCGGTTTTCTATTCGATCCAGTTCCTTTTTAATAAAAAATATCAGCTCCGCACCGATGGCTCGATGAACGCCGCATACTGGTTCATGCTCTCGACTTCATTGACCATGGTTCTCGTCATGGCACCGGTTGCCGCATTGAACTTTCACCCTGATAAAGCTGCGTTGCTGGTTGCTTTCGGAAATGCGTTTTTTTATGCCGGCAGCCTGCTTATTTCAATCCCCGCAATGAAATACGGAGATCTTGCAGCATTCTCTGTTTTCTTCCTAACCGGCAGCGTAGTAATACCCTTTATTTACGGCGTATTCTGGCTTGATGAGACAATTTCCGCCGTAAAAATCGCCGGAATAATCATCGTACTGCTCTCTCTCATGCCAGATGTCATCTCCTCAGCAGCCGCAAAAAAGAAAAATCCCGGTAGAACATCCGGCAAACGGACTCTTTTTATAATACTTTGTTTCGCCGGTTTCTTCACAAACGGACTCGGTACAATACTTGTCAAGATGTTGTTCATCTATTCTCCATCCGCCGATAACGCAACATTCATTTTTCTGTCCGCTCTTTTCCGCACTCTTGGTATAATACCCGTTATACTTATCTTTGCACTCATGAAAACACACCGTAATAAATCTTCTGGTGATTATAGTTTTAAAAGTGCGATTTTCTCGGGAATCGGTGAAAAATACGCTGCACTGCCGATTCTCGGCGCCTGCCTTATGGGAGTTCTATATGCGTTTTCAAACATGACCGGAACAATATTCTCTCTTGAGTGCGCCAAGGTTATGGACTCTTCGGTACAGTTCCCGGTGATGAACGCAGCGATAATTATCGGCACAACACTAATCTCCATATTTTTTATGCATGAGAAACCGCGTTGGAACAACTTTGCCGGTGTCGCACTCGCTCTGCTCGGAATAATAGTTTTTTCACTCCCCTATTGAAACAGTCAGTACATTATCGATGGAATACATTTTTCTTATTTTGGTAGCTACCATCGGAAGCCTGATACAGCGTGTCACAGGCTTCGGTTTCGGCATCTTCGCTATGATGTTCCTGCCTTATTTCTGCGTTACATACGGCGAGGCGAACGCACTTTCGGGAATGCTCTCGCTTGTCGCAACACTTATTGTCAGCATCTCGCTTTTCAAACTGGTAGACTGGAAAAACCTGATACTCCCCGCCGCCGCATGCTCTATAGCCTCGTATTTTGCTGTGATGTTCATGGCCGGGCAGAAGGATAACACCCTGCGTATCATGCTCGGCGTCTTTCTTATAATACTCAGCATTTATTTTCTTTTCTTTTCAAGTAAAATTCGTATAAAACCAACCTGGTACGGCGGCCTTGCCGCCGGCAGCTTATCGGGAATCCTCAGTGGTCTGTTTGCCATGGGCGGGCCTCCGGTTGTCATATATTTCATGGAATCCGAGAAAGATATCAAGCGTTATATAGCGACGATACAAGCTTATTTTCTGATAACTAACATTACAAACCTAACGATCAAAGCCTCGGCCGGATTTGTCACGGGGGACGTACTGTTATTATGGTGTTTCGGCGCCCTCGGGATGATTGCCGGGTTAATTATCGGGAATAAAATTTTCTGCAAACTCGATGCCTGCCTCATCAAAAAAATGGTTTACGGGATGATGGCGATTAGCGGAGTAATAAACATTATTACCTCACTGATTTGAGTAATAAAACATAAACACAGCGCTTTTCCGTCAGCCGGAAAACGCTGTGTTTAATTATTGGCAGTGGTTATAATCGCGTCCCGTCGGGGGCCCAATTGACCCGCCGCAGTTCTATTATTGGACAAGTTTTATCAATAATTTAATGAAAAATACTCGCAAGGCCTCTTTTAAGAGGCCGCGTATCTATCGTACTCCCGCGTCCACTGCCTTAAAACAATCCGGATATCAACCCGTTGTCGTCGACGTCTATGCGTTCGGAGGCGGGGGATTTTGGAAGGCCGGGCATTGTCATGATATCCCCGGTGAGGACTACGACAAATCCGGCGCCGGCGGAAATTTTCACGTTTCTTACGGTGACCTCGAAGTTTTCCGGAGCACCGAGTTTTAACGGATCGTCGCTGAAGCTGTACTGGGTTTTAGCCATGCAAACCGGGTATTTCGAGAATCCGAGTGAAGTAAGCCGTTCGATCTGCTTTTGGGCCGCCGGCTGGATGCTGACCGACGAACCGTGGTAGATTTTTGTAACTATAGCCTTGATTTTATCCTCGATTGAGAGGTTTTCGTCATATGAATATGTGAAATCCGGTTTTACGCCCTCGCATAGGCGGACTACCTCGCGCGCTAGCGCCTCGCCGCCGCGTCCACCCTCTGCCCAGACGTTCGAGAGGACAGCATTAACACCGAGCATCTGGCATTTATCGATTATAAAACTGATCTCAGCGTCTGTATCGGTCGGAAAGCGGTTGACAGCCACAACGCAAGGCAGACCATAAACATTCCTTATATTCGAAACGTGGCGTAACAGATTCGGGATTCCGCGCTCAAGAGCGCCGAGATCCTCATTGCAAAGAGAGTTTTTCGGTAGCCCGCCGTGCATTTTAAGAGCCCGGATAGTCGCCACGATGACGACGGCTGACGGAACAAGCCCCGCCATGCGGCATTTAATATCAAGAAATTTCTCAGCCCCGAGGTCAGCGCCGAAACCGGCTTCGGTAACTGCGTAATCTCCGATCTTAAGCGCCATGCGCGTCGCCGTTACAGAATTGCAGCCATGTGCTATATTGGCGAAGGGACCGCCGTGGACGAACGCCGGTGTGCCCTCGAGCGTCTGAACGAGATTGGGTTTGATGGCATCTTTGAGTAGCGCTGCCATGGCCCCCTGAGCCTTGAGGTCTCCGCAGGTAACGGGTCTGTCGTCATAGGTATAACCGACAATAATTCTCGAGAGACGCTCCTTGAGGTCCTTAATCGAGCCTGAGAGGCAGAGCACTGCCATGACCTCACTCGCAACTGTAATATCGTATCCGTCCTCGCGCGGAACTCCGTTTGCCTTGCCGCCGAGACCGTCAACAATGTTTCGCAGTTGTCTGTCATTCATATCTACGCAGCGTCGCCAGGTGATCTTTCGAGGGTCTATTCCAAGGCTGTTCCCCTGATGAATGTGGTTGTCGACGAGCGCGGCGAGCAGGTTGTTTGCCGCGCCAATAGCGTGGAAGTCGCCGGTGAAGTGCAGATTTATGTCCTCCATCGGAACAACCTGGGCGTATCCGCCGCCGGCGGCTCCGCCCTTTACACCGAACACCGGACCGAGGGACGGCTCGCGCAGCGCGACGACAGCTTTTTTACCAATGTATGAAAGACCGTCGGAAAGGCCGATCGTGGTCGTAGTCTTTCCTTCGCCGGCCGGCGTCGGAGTAATAGCGGTGACGAGTATCAGCTTTCCGTCAGGCTTTTTTTCTTCCTTTAAAAGCGACAGGTCTACCTTCGCTTTATAACGCCCGTACTGCTCGAGATATTTTTCTCCGATGCCGGCCTTTTCGGCGATCTCGGCAATGGGCCTGATTTTACATGCCTGCGCAATTTCAATGTCGGTAAGATATGCCATCCTTTATAGCTCCTTTTTGAAGTATTTAACTGCCGAAGCGAACATTTTCATGTCGTATACGCCCGGGACGTTCTTATAAAGTCCGGCTCCGGTGCGTTCGGAGTGACCCATTTTTCCGAATATGCGCCCGTCTGGGGATGTAATGCCCTCAACCGCCCACATCGAGTTGTTGGGATTATACTCAATATTATAAGTCGCATTTCCCTTTTCGTCAACATACTGCGTTGCAATCTGACCGTTTCCGGCAAGTTTTTCGATAAATTCACCGGAAGCAATGAATCTTCCCTCTCCGTGAGAAATCGGGACGGTATATATCTCTCCCGGTTCGGTTCCGGCGAGCCACGGAGATTTGTTCGAGACTATGCGCGTGCGCACAAGCCGCGACTGGTGGCGGCCGATACTGTTGAAGGTCAGTGTCGGGCAGGAGGCGTCGGCATCAATTATTTTACCGAACGGTACAAGCCCCAGTTTAATCAGCGCCTGGAATCCGTTGCAGATACCACACATGAGCCCTTCGCGACGGTCAATGAGGTCTGTTACAGCGTCCTTCACCGCAGCATTGCGGAAGAAAGCCGTGATGAACTTGCCCGAGCCGTCCGGCTCATCGCCACCAGAAAAGCCGCCGGGGAGAATAATCATCTGCGCATTCCTTACCGATGCAGCGAACCGCTCGGTGCTTCTTACCACACCCTCCGAAGTGAGGTTATTGATGACAAATATCTCAGCCTCTGCTCCCGCGTCACGCATAACCTTTGCGGTATCATACTCGCAGTTTGTTCCCGGGAAAACAGGGATGACAACACGCGGTTTTCCTGATACCGTTCCGGTAAAGCTGACACGCATGCCACCATTGTATGAAAGTGTTTTTACCGGAGCCTTGCTCTCGGCAGCCCTCCTCGGAAATACGCTCTCAAGCCGGTTGCTATAAAGTTTTTCAAGCTCAACAAGTGATAATGCCTCGCCTTTGTACGTAATATTTGCTTCTTCTGTGATGCGCCCTGCCGGGATTCCGGCACTGACACCGTCAGTCACTTCAAGGAGGAAGGAGCCATAACAGTAACCAAAAATGTCATCGAGGCTGAGGTTGCCGTCGATATCGACGCCGAGTCTGTTTCCGATGCACATTTTTATTATGCCCTCGGCCATACCACCGTAAGTGAAGGTCCAGGCCGAGTTGGCCTTTCCCGACGCAAGCAGTTCATGCACCTCAGCCCAGACGCCGATGAGCGATTTAACATCGGGCAGACCGTCAGCACGGTATACAGGTTTTATCCAGACAAGGCGATTACCCGCGCTCTTGAGCTCAGGCGACTTAATGCTTCCGGTCCTGTCGGTCGCCACTGCGAAGGAGACGAGCGTCGGTGGGACATCAAGCTTTTCAAACGAGCCGCTCATCGAGTCCTTACCGCCAATGGCGGCAATGCCGAGGTCGGTCTGCGCCCTGAGCGCACCGAGCAGTGCCGAGAGCGGCTTACCCCAGCGTTCGGGGTCTTTGCCAAGGCGTTCGAAATATTCCTGGAAGGTCAGATATATATTATGGAATTCGGTGCCTGTCGCTATCAGCTTTGACACCGACTCAATGACAGCAAGATACGCCCCGTGATAGGGGCTTTTCTCGGTGATGTACGGATTGAAGCCCCAGGACATCAGCGAACAGTCGTCTGTATGTTTTTGCTCGACCGAAATTTTCTGCACCATTGCCTGAACCGGCGTTGCCTGATTCTTCCCGCCAAAGGGCATCAGCACACTTCCCGCGCCAATTGTCGAATCGAACCTCTCTGAAAGTCCCTGTTTTGAACAGATGTTGAGATCTGAGACAAGCGCGTGCATTCCGTTTGAGAAATTCCTCACCTGATGCTTGGAAAACTCGCCCGGTGCCGTGACGGCGGCTGTGATATGCTTCTCAGCTCCGTTTGAGTTGAGAAACTCGCGGCTGACGTCGACTATTGTCTTCCCGTTCCAAACCATGGTGAGCCGCGGTTCAGCCTTCACATGTGCGACAACAATCGCCTCAAGATTTTCACTGCCGGCCAGTTCAAGGAAGCGTGCGACTTCCGACGCGGCGACCACGACAGCCATTCTCTCCTGGGACTCGCTGATTGCAAGCTCGGTGCCGTCAAGACCCTCGTATTTCTTCTGAACTTTATTTAGATCAATGTCAAGACCGTCGGCCAGCTCGCCTATAGCGACAGATACGCCGCCGGCTCCGAAGTCGTTGCAACGTTTTATCATCCGGCTTGCCTCGGGGTTACGGAAAAGGCGCTGGAGCTTCCGCTCTTCAGGTGCATTACCCTTCTGTACTTCAGCTCCGCAGGATTCAAGTGAAGCAAGAGTGTGAGACTTCGACGATCCAGTCGCTCCGCCGCAGCCGTCCCGCCCTGTTCTGCCTCCAATAAGAATCACAGCGTCACCCGGTGTCGGACTCTCACGCCGGACGTTTGATTCAGGCGCCGCTGCAATAACAGCTCCGATTTCCATGCGTTTTGCTGCATAACCGTCATGATAAATTTCGTCAACAATTCCCGTGGCCAGACCGATCTGATTTCCGTATGAAGAATATCCTGCCGCAGCTGTCGTCACAATCTTGCGCTGGGGGAGTTTACCCTTCAAGGTTTCGCTTACCGGGCGGGTAGGGTCGGCCGCGCCGGTGACACGCATCGCCCCGTAGACATACGCGCGCCCCGAAAGCGGGTCGCGTATCGCACCACCGATGCAGGTTGCTGCACCGCCGAAAGGTTCAATCTCAGTCGGATGGTTGTGTGTTTCATTTTTAAACAGCAGGAGCCAGGGCTCCTTCACTCCGTCGACCTCGACATTTATCTTCACCGTGCAGGCGTTTATCTCATCAGACTCATCAAGCCGTGAGAGCCGCCCGGTGCTCTTAAGATATTTTGCGGCAATCGTCGCAATATCCATCAGGCTCACCGGCTTCTTCCGCCCGACAAGCCGTCGGATATTCAGATATTCATTATAGGTGTGCTGAATGCTCTCGTCTTCAAACGTCACGCTGTCGATAACTGTGAGGAAGGTGGTGTGCCGGCAATGGTCCGACCAGTAGGTATCGATCATCCTTATTTCAGTTATCGTCGGATCTCGTTTTTCGCTTATGAAGTACTTTTGTAAAAATGCAATATCGTCAGCGTCCATTGCAAGACCGTATGTGCGGACAAACGCCGAAAGTCCTTCGGCGTCAAGCGAATTGAAGCCGTCAAGCGTTTCGACGCTCTCGGGTATCACATACTCAGCTTTAAGCGTTTCGGGCTTTGAGAGCGACGCCTCGCGCGACTCGACCGGGTTTATGACGTATTTTTTTATCGCCGTGATATCCTCGGCCTGTAAGTCTCCGTAAAGGAGGAACACTCTTGCGGTACGCACGCTCGGGCGTTCGCCCTGAGATATTATCTGAATACATTGAGCTGCAGAATCGGCACGCTGATCGAACTGTCCCGGAAGATACTCAACTGCGAAAACTACGGCTCCCTTCGTATCAGGCTCATCCGACACGATATCAAGCTGCGGCTCCGAGAATACTGTTTTAACAGCGTAATCGAACAGTTCCCTGCTGATGTTCTCAACGTCGTATCTGTTTATCACCCGCAAACCTTCAAGCCGGGTTATTCCGAGCAAATTCTTAAAATCGCCAAAAAGGCCTGATGCCTCGTTTGCGAGCTCCTTTTTCTTTTCCACATAAACGCGGTAAACCATTTAACTATGCCCTTTCCGCTTCCCGGACCGCTCCGGGCTGCACGTCCGTCCGACGTTATTTATTCACTTCACCTGCAGCGAGCGCGGTTTTTCCGATGTCGCTGCGGTGATATTCATTTTCAAATTTTATTTTTGATACTTTTCCGTACGCCCCGCTTATCGCGCTTCCGAGCGTTTCGGCAACGCATACCACACCAAGTACCCGTCCGCCAGAAGTAAGTAGTGTCTTGCCATCGGAGGAAAGTTTCGCGCCTGCGACATATACATTGTCTGTCACACTGTCCTCCATGCTGATCGGGTACCCGGTCAGATATTTCTGCGGGTATCCGCCCGAGGCCATAACGACACAGCAGGTGTGCTTTTTACTGAACTTAACCTCTGTTTCGCCGAGCCTGCCGTCGGTCACAGCCTGCATGATTGTAAAGAGATCGGATTCGAGCAGCGGAAGCACGACCTGGGTTTCGGGATCGCCGAAACGGCAGTTGTACTCAATGACCTTTGGACCGTCATGTGTGAGCATGAGACCGAAATAAAGGCATCCGCGGAATTCCCTTCCCTCGGCTCTCATCGCGGCGATTGTCGGACGAAAAATGGTTTTCATGCAAACATCGGCGATTTCGTCTGTATAGTAAGGATTCGGCGCCACGGTTCCCATACCTCCGGTGTTCAGCCCTCTGTCAAAATCCAGTGCTCGCTTATGGTCCATCGACGAAACCATTGGTACGACAGTCTTTCCGTCAGTGAAGGAAAGCACCGACACCTCAGGACCGGTCAGAAATTCCTCGATCACAATTTTATTTCCGCTTGAGCCGAATACCCTGTCCTCCATGATCGAGCGGATTGCGGTTCTAGCCTCTTCCTTATTTTGCGCTATTATAACACCCTTTCCAAGCGCCAGGCCATCGGCCTTTATAACTGCCGGCATCGAAGCGGTTTCTATATAACCGAGGGCTTTAGCCGAGCTGTCGAATACTTCGTAAGCGGCAGTAGGTATACCGTATTTTTTCATAAGATTCTTGGAGAAAACCTTGCTGCCTTCGATTTCAGCCGCCTTTGCGGTCGGGCCGAAACAGGGTATACCTGCGCGGTTCAATGCATCGACTGCTCCCAGCACCAGCGGATCATCGGGGGCTACAACAGCATAGTCAATTTTATGGTCGATGGCGAACAGGACGATATTTGTAATATCCTTTGCGCCGATGTCGACGCAGGTGGCATCTTTAGCGATTCCGCCGTTGCCGGGGAGAGCATAAATCTGTTTTATTTTCGGGTTTTCTTTAAGCTTCTTTATGATGGCGTGCTCACGCCCGCCGCTGCCGATGACCATTATTTTCATATGTGAATGTCCTCATATTAATAGTTGTAAAGTTCTCGCCGATTTCGAAGAAATCTGCCTTTTTTCAAAAAGGCCTGATATCTTCCACGCTCTTCTCAGTGGTGGAACAGTCTCATCCCTGTGCAAGCCATGACCATCCCGTACCTGTCGCAGGCATCAATCACCAGATCGTCACGGACAGAGCCGCCGGGCTGGGCTACATAACTCACGCCGCTCTTGTAAGCTCGTTCGATGTTGTCTGCAAAGGGGAAAAAGGCGTCGGAGCCAAGCGAAACACCGCAAATACCGGCGAGATATGCTTTCTTTTCTTCACGTGTAAAGGGAGCAGGCTTCTCAGTGAAAAAAACCTGCCAGTTGCCGTCTCTCAGAAGCTCATCGGATTCGTCGGAGATATAAAGATCAATTGCATTGTTACGGTCAGGTCGGCCGACATCGTCCCGGAAGGGGAGATTCATTGCCTTGTCGCTCTGACGCAGGAACCAGTTGTCGGATTTTGAGCCGGCAAGCCGGGTGCAGTGTATACGCGACTGTTGACCGGCGCCGACTCCGGTCGTCTGACCGTTATATGTATAACAGACTGAGTTTGACTGCGTATATTTAAGGGTGATGAGCGATACTATCAGGTCAAGCGCGGCAGCGTCGGGAAGGTTCTTATTTTTTGTAACTATGTTGGAGAGGAGTGCACGGTCAATTTTAAAATTATTCCGGCCTTGCTCAAATGTAATTCCGAACACTTCCTTGTGTTCCTGCACGGCTGGGATATAGTCTTTATCAATTTTTACTATACTGTACGTTCCGTTACGTTTTGTCTTCAAAATGGCGAGCGCCTCGTCGGTATAGCCCGGAGCGATGATTCCGTCGGACACTTCGCGTTTTATTATATTAGCCGTTGTTGCGTCGCAGATGTCGGACAGGGCGATGAAGTCACCGAATGATGACATGCGGTCTGTGCCCCGGGCGCGGGCATAAGCGCAGGCGAGGCGCGAGTCGTCAAGCCCGATAATGTCGTCAACAAAGCAGGATTTCTTTTCTTTCTCGCTCAGCTTGCGTCCGAGCGCGGCACCCGCCGGGCTGACATGCTTGAAAGAAGCCGCAGCAACCTCGCCTGTTGCTTCTCTCAGCTCTTTAACGAGCTGCCAGGAATTGAGCGCGTCGAGAAAGTTAATATACCCGGGGCGGCCGCAGAGTATCTCAAGAGGCAGGTCCCCCCCGTCGCGCATATAGATTTTCGCCGGCTTCTGGTTCGGGTTGCAGCCGTATTTAAGCTCAAATTCTTTCATATCAGGTCCTCACGTTTTTGTTTATAACGCGCGTTGTCGCACGTCCGGAGGACAGCGAAACGTATCTGACGTAAAGCGAAACCTTGTTGTCTGCACTTAGGTTATCCCAGATTTTATTCGTGAAGGCGTCGATACTGTTGAGAATCGTGACGCGCTCCGGCTCGCCGGTGAATGAGGGTATGGGGTTGCCGTCACACTTGTAGGTGTGGATGAAGTGACCGACACCGTCCACCGGGGCATATGAATATGTAAACCGGCAGCAGCCTGTCCCGGTTTCGTCGGCGCTCCTCAGAATACTCATTTTATATTTATAGCCACCGTTGAAATCGAGAAGAGCGCTGACACGTGGTGTGAGGTTTGGCCGGTCGGGCTCGAACTCGCGTGTTTCAAGCGCCTCCTCAAAGGTTTTTCCGGCTTTGAGATAATCATATATTGTGTCGGTCTGGTCGCCATTTGTGACAATCAGCTGTTTACCTAGTTTTCTGACCGGGGAATAAATGATGAGGGACGGATCCTTCACCTTTGAGGCGTCAAAAGGGTATATCATCAGTTTATCACCGAAGTCGTCGAACACCCGGTTGCGGCTGTTCTCACTCCGCCCCATGATGAAGTACGCGGTGACGGCGTATTTACCATTCTTCGACTTGCCGACTATTATTCCCCGCCCCGGGTAGCTGTTTTTCCGCAGAAGCGAACCGACGTCGCGGGTCTTATATATATTCATCTTTTTTCTCCTCTTTTGTTTTGATAATATCAGCGCAGACTTTTTCAGCGGCCTCGGGCAGTATTTTCCATTCGGCCTCTTCCATGACGCGCCTCTGCAGCGTCTCGGGTGTGTCGCCGTCCTTCACATCAACCGCACGCTGCATTATGATGCGTCCTCCGTCAGGCACCTCATTGACGAAATGCACTGTAGCGCCGGTCACTTTCACGCCGTATGCAAGTACTGCTTCATGCACGTGAAGACCGTAAAATCCCTTGCCGCAGAATGAAGGAATAAGCGCAGGATGCACGTTTATAATCCGTTCAGGATAACGTGAGGTGAAGTCCTGACTGAGTATACTCATAAAACCGGCGAGTATTATCAGGTCTGTGTGGTTGTCGTCGAGCAGTTTTATCAACTGAGCCTCGAAAGCTTCCTGCGAGCCGCATTCAGCCTTTAGCACCGTCGCTGTGCTCACTCCGGCAGCCTCGGCTCTTTTAAGCGCGTAAGCTCCCGCTTTATTTGATATGACAAGCGTTATCTTCCCACTTTTAAGTCTGCCGCATGACTCCGCGTCCAGCAGCGCCTGAAGATTTGTTCCGCCGCCCGAGACGAGAACGGCAATTCTTGCTTTTTCGGTATCCATCACACTCAGCAGATAACTATCTTCTCGTCGGACTCGATGATCTCGCCGACGATGTATGGTTCCTCACCGTTTGCACGGAGAATCTCAAGCGCGCGGTCGGCCTCGTCCTTCGGAACGGTAACGCTCATTCCGACGCCCATGTTGAAGGTGTTGAACATATCGTGTTCGCTGATCTTCCCGGTTTTGGCGATAAGGCTGAATATCGGGGGGATTGCAATACTCTTCTTCTCAATCTTAGCTGTGAGACTATCGGGTATACTGCGCGGGATGTTCTCATAGAATCCGCCGCCGGTGATATGCGATACTCCGCGGACGTTGACTTTATCGAAGAGCGACAGCATTGACTTTACATATATTCTTGTGGGTGTCAGCAGCACTTCACCGACCGACTTCCCGCCGAGCTCGGCAACCGGCCTGGTAATATCCGATTTGCCAATATCAAACACTTTCCTAACAAGCGAGAAGCCGTTCGAATGAACTCCGCTTGAGGGCAGGGCGATAATAATATCTCCCGGCTTCATCTTGTTCTTATCCGGGATTCTTGACTTATCGGCTATACCTACTGAAAAACCCGCGATGTCGTACTCGTCGTCGGGCATCATCCCAGGATGCTCAGCGGTTTCTCCACCGATGAGAGCAGATCCGGACATAAAGCAGCCCTCGGCCACACCCTTGACGATGTCGGCTATTTTTTCGGGATAAATTTTCCCGCAGGCTATATAATCAAGGAAAAACAGAGGCTTCGCACCGCAGCAGATTACGTCATTGACACACATTGCCACGCAGTCTATTCCAATTGTATCGTGCTTGTCCAGAACGAAAGCTATCTTAAGTTTGGTTCCGACTCCGTCGGTTCCGCTGACAAGCACCGGTTCCTTTATACCGAAAAGATCAAGCGCGAATAAGCCGCCGAAGTCTCCGATGTCGGAGCACGCGGGGGAAAGAGTGCGGGCGATATGTTTTTTCATCAGCTCGACCGCCCGGTATCCGGCGGTGATGTCCACCCCGGCTGCCGCGTAGCTGTCGGATTTAGATATGTTTTTCATTTTTGTTATTCCTTTCTCTAATGTGAGGGTTGTGCCGGTTGCACCGTCGTACGGTGGGAACTGCTACCATTTTCTCTGGTGGCAAATGCACAAAACTCACTGTTTGAAAGATTTATCTTTCAAACTGCCTTCTGTTTCATTTTCGTCGGATATCTTTTCTTCGAATCTGTATTTGTGTGTTTCATTTGGAACCTGGGTCGGATAACAGCCGTCGAAGCAGGCAGTGCAGTAACCTTTTCCATTAATTCCGCAGGCCAGCTGCTTCACGCTCACAACGCTGAGGTATCCAAGCGAGTCTACGCCTATCATATTCGCAATCTCAGGCACCGTATGGCTGCAGGCAATGAGGTTGTCGCGTGAATCTATATCTGTGCCGTAATAACATGGATTGAGGAAGGGCGGCGCCGATACCCGCATGTGAATCTCCAAAGCTCCGGCGTCGCGCAGGAGTTTAACTATCCGTGCGCTTGTTGTTCCGCGGACTATTGAGTCATCAATCAGCACCACGCGCTTTCCGCGCACGACCTCGGAGATAGGATTCAGCTTAATCCTGACCCGGTCCTCACGGCTCTTCTGACCCGGCGCGATGAAGGTGCGTCCGATATACTTGTTCTTTATAAATCCTATTTCATAAGGTATTCCCGACTGCTTTGAGTATCCGAGCGCCGCATCAAGTCCCGAGTCAGGCACCCCGATGACTACGTCGGCATTAACCGGGTGTTCAAGAGCCAGGTATGCGCCGGCGCGCATCCGGGCAATGTGAACCGAGCAGCCGTCGATTGTAGAATCCGGACGGGCGAAATAAATATACTCGAACACACAGAGCGAATGCTTTCTCTTATTGCAGTGCTCGGTTATACTGCGTACTCCGGTTTTATCGAAAATCACAATTTCGCCGGGTTCGACATCTCTTATAAACTCGGCCCCTACAGCGTCAAGCGCGCAGCTCTCAGAAGCAACAATATACTTCCCGTCTGGCGTCTTCCCGTAGCAAAGCGGGCGGAAACCGTTCTCATCGCGCACCGCAATAAGCTTCTGGGGAGACATGACGATGAGGGTATAGGCCCCATCGAGCTTATACATTGCTTTGTTGATTGCATCCTCTATCGAATTTGTGACAAGTCGTTCGTTGGTTATGATATATGATATGACCTCAGTGTCGCTCGTCGTGTGGAAAATTGAGCCGCGCAGTTCAAGCTCAGAACGCAGCTCATATGAGTTGACCAGGTTGCCGTTGTGGGCCAGAGCCATCGCACCCTTTATATGGTTGACGACAATCGGTTGTGCGTTGTTCCGGTCGTTTGCCCCGGTCGTTCCGTAGCGTACATGACCCACGGCGCAGTTGCCCTCGCCCAGATGCTCAAGGCATTCGTGCGTGAAAACGTCGTTTACAAGGCCAGTGTCCTTAAAGGTGCTGAAAACGCCGCGGTCGTTCACCGAAATACCGCAAGACTCCTGACCGCGGTGCTGCAGCGAGAAGAGACCGTAGTAAACAGTGCTCGCCACGTCGCATTTATTCTGACAAAATACGCCGAATACACCGCATTCCTCTCTTAAGTTACCCATTTAATCTCCTAAATGATTAATTTCCCAAAACTCTTTTCATCATTTCGCGGTAAGCGTCCTCGACGCCTCCCATATCACGGCGGAATCTGTCCTTGTCGAGCTTCTCGTTCGTTTTAGCGTCCCAGAAGCGGCAGGTGTCGGGTGATATCTCATCTGCCAACACGATTTTGCCGTCGGGGAGTCTGCCGAACTCGAGCTTGAAGTCCACGAGTTTGATTCCTATACTGAGAAAATATGCCTTAAGTGTCTCGTTGACCTTGAAAGCCATCGCCTTTATGTTCTCAATCTCCTCTTTCGTCGCAAGACCGAGAGCCATGGCATGATACTCATTGATGAGCGGATCGTGCAGGTCATCATTCTTGTAAGAGAACTCAATCGTCGGAGACTTGAAGACAATTCCCTCTTCCACGCCGTAGCGTTTTGCAAAGGAACCGGCTGAAATGTTGCGTATAATCACCTCAAGAGGAACTATCTTTACTTTTTTAACCAGGGTCTCGCGGTCGTTCAGTTCCTTAACCAGGTGCGTCGGAACGCCGGCATTCCCTAGCATCCCCATAAGGTAGTTGGACATGCGGTTGTTTATGACGCCCTTGCCGGTGATCGTGCCCTTTTTAAGGCCGTCGAGCGCTGTCGCATCATCCTTGTACGATACTATAACATAAGCGGCATCGTCAGTGGCATAAACCTTCTTGGCTTTTCCTTCGTAGAGCTGTTCTCTCTTTTCCATAATCAAAAACCCTTTCTGCAGTTTTCAATATTATTTCTTGTTAAGTTCTTCTTCAACAGAGCGGTTTTTTTCGAACACTTTCGCCGAGTCTGCTGCTCTCTTCTCTGCGAGTTTTGCGGCGAGGTTATCGTCAGAGAGCGAAAGTATTTCAACCGACAAGAGAGCAGCATTGACGGCACCGTCCACCGCGACAGTGGCTACGGGTATCCCCGAAGGCATCTGTACGGTGGATAGAAGTGCGTCAACACCGCCTAAATTTCCGGATTTTACAGGTATCCCTATGACGGGAAGAGTAGTGTTTGCGGCGATAGCTCCGGCGAGATGCGCTGCCATACCGGCCGCGGCAATAATCACCCCGAAACCATTTTCACGCGCGGATAAGCAAAAATTTCTGACTGCTTCCGGCGTGCGGTGAGCTGACCAGACATGAGCCTCAAAGGGAACACCGAAAGCGTCCAGCGTCTCAGCTGCTTTTTTAACAATCGGCAGATCGCTGTCGCTACCCATTATAAGTGCAACTTTCTTCATTTTTTTCTCCATAGTGAATTTTTGAGGGTTCTCAGGAGTTCAGGGGGGCAGCCCCTCCGTAACCTCCCGGAAAATCAAAAAGGGCGCACTTGCTCCATTAAAAAAGTAAGTGCGCCCAGACGGTCGGCCTATAAAATCGTTTCCCGCTCCTCGGTGGTGCTCCACCCTTACCCGTCAGTTACGGAAAACGAATATTCGGAACTGCCCTCGGGCGGCTCCTTTTATATTCAAATTATATCACATTATATACGTTTCTGTCAACTGCCTGCCGGTATTTACTCAACCAAATTCAAACAATGCTGATGAATGTTTTTTCGTATAATTTGTCCATTCTGCCGGCCCGAAGGAAATCTATAAAAAACGTTCAGCTAATGCTTGATTTATTTGCACGGATACATTATAATAAAATGTAATAATATGGCGAGTGCATTAAAAGGAGCAACACAATGACTGAAATATACTTCGCTGATGTAACTCCTCTCAGCGGGAGCGACGGCGCCAGATTTGAGAAAATCATCACGAAACTCTCACATGAACGCGTTTATAAAGCCCTCTGCTGTCACCTTGAGCGCGACCGGAACCTCTCCGCCGGCGCCGGGTATCTCCTTTCCCTGGCGCTTGCAAAAAGGGGAATTGACGAGAAAACACTGAAATATGCAATAAACGATTGCGGCAAACCATGCCTTGCTGATTATAAAAATATCACGTTCTCGCTCTCCCACTCCGGCTATATAGTTATGTGTGCATTGACTGAAGGCGGTATGATCGGCTGCGACATTGAATCACCCGAGCATCACGACACCGCAGCAGCAAAACGCTTCTTCTGCCCGGATGAGTATTACCATATCATAAAGTCGCCAGATCCTTTGGCCGAGTTCAGACGGCTCTGGACACTGAAGGAAAGCTACATCAAGGCGCTGGGAACAGGCCTTAAAACACCGCTTTCCTCATTCGAGGTTATCCCTGCGTCACCGCCATACATAAAGGATGACAGCAGATTCGTTTTCGCCGAATTCCTGCCCGGCAGCGGCTACTCAGCTGCCGTCTGCTCGACAGACAAGAATTTCCTCCCTCCGTTTTTTGTAAATTTTAATGAAATATAGCCCCTCGCTGCCTCCTGGTAAATTATCCGGGAGGCTGTTATATGTGTACCCTTTTATCTATTGACAAAACGCTCCGGCAATGATACAATAATCGCGTTTGTCATATCTTATGATTATCCGGGAGCATAAAAAAATGAGCAGACCGTCTCCCTCGGCAGACCTGAAAACCACCGTGCGCAACCAGGGGCAAAAACATGTTACGGGACAAAAAATCATTGCGTATCTAAAGAAGAATTTACTGGCTGTCGTCGCCGCGGCACTGGCAGTCATCACCTCGTTTATTGTACCGCCCGACAGCGCCTATCTTGACTACTTCGACTGGCGCACTCTGTCCTGCCTTTTCCTCACACTTGCCGTTATCTGCGCACTAAAGAACATTCG